>Ga0335072_10013497_pt1 | contig 11637 bp, 12 predicted proteins | sample Lox_Sample_21_FD_206725 | JGI IMG/M metagenome (GOLD analysis project Ga0335072, IMG submission 206725) | Soil microbial communities from Loxahatchee National Wildlife Refuge, Florida, United States - Lox_Sample_2.1 | ecosystem: Environmental > Terrestrial > Soil > Wetlands | place: USA...
AGTTTTCCCGATGCCATATCGAAATTTCATCTTGGCCTGTTGCTCGGTCGTACCGAGCCACTTTGCAACCTCCTTCCACGAATAGCCGTACTGCCGCGCTTGCCAAATCTTCCGCGTCACTGCATCCATGTGCCGGATGACTTCTTTCACCGCAATCGCGGTCTCAAGGTCCGACGCCCATCTTCTATCCTGGGCACTGGCAATTTGCTCGAAGTCCATCGCCGACGCGACAAGTTCGATGGCATCGTTTCGTTTTTGTTCCGCTTTCAAAAATCTGTTGAAGCGGTGATGGAACGCGGCGAACAAGTATCCTTGGAGATCTGCGATTGGTGACCCCTTATCACGCCTCCGCCGAGCGGCCTTGGCAACGGATTTTAGGACGGATTCCCAAACCTCACCGGCCAGGGCTTCAGTTTCCGCCTCCGAATTCTTGTTGCGGAGTTCCAGTCTCGCGTGTGCAAGAATGCGAGGCCATGTTGAGCGGGCGGCGGCTAAGAGGGTCTCATCAACTGCTTGAGCCGATCCTTCCTTTGGGTCGGAGGACTGGCGGAGTGCCCATTCACCATACGGATCTGGTTTCTCCATCAGGGTCCCTCGTACAGATTATGGCCACGGGAATGGGCATCGGGAGCGTGTCACGCTGTTACTTTTGATGTCAATAGAACCCGGAATGCACCCCTAAGTTGTGCAGATTTTTTTCTTACTTTTTTCTTTCTAATTGACTCCTTGTAAATGAGGGGAGTTCTCGCTGAATTCTCCACTGTGGGCTGGGGGCCACACACCTCACCTTAACCGCCAGGACCCGCAGGTCGCCCACAACGTCTGGTCGAGCGCGAAATCTTTTGACCCTCTGGTAGGAGCACTCGCTCTACGTGTGCCTTGAGCACGTGCAAGGACCCTACACCGGGACAGTGGTCATGAGGCTCGCTTCGGCTGGATGCGAGGACACAGGGACAAGGCGAGAACTCTCCTACTACGGGTAGCCGTAGATGGAAAGAAAGGAGCACACGAAACATGAGAAGGCTCTGCCGAATCGTACTTCGACTCAGACCCTTATTCCGGCAAGCGTGCTTGCTGTTCACAGGACTATTTCTTGCTGCCCCGGCATTCGGTCAGGGCGGTGGTTCGCCCTGGGAAAACGCAGTCAATGTCCTCCAACAAGCGTTTACGAGCACGATTGCGCGCGGGCTTTCGCTGGTCGCAATCGTTGTCGCGGGCCTCACTTTCGCCTTCGGCGAAGGCGGCTCGAAACGAATTCTCGCCGGCGTCCTCTTCGGCGTCGGAATGGCAATTGCCGCCGTCAACTTTCTTTCGTGGCTTTTCCCCGGAGGCTAATTCTCTACGCGGCGAAATTTTCTGGGAGGAACTATATGGCAAATCCTCGACGTTTGAATCCGGTTTATCGCTCGCTCTCGCGGCCTCTCACCATCCTGGGAGCGGAGAGAAAGCTGTTTTTCTTCGCAATGTGTATCGGAGCAGCGACGTTCAATCTCCTGGGGAGCCTGTTGGGAGGAATCTTGATGTTCCTCCTTTTATACTTCATCGCCAAATGGTCCACGGACAATGATCCACGACTCCTTCGGTTTCTCCTGACTTCGACGAAACTTCGCACGCACTACGACCCGGCAAAGTTCGCGCCGGTGACGATCCGCAGAGTGAACCATGTTTAGCCTCCGCAGGCTCATCAAGAACTACGAGGAGACCGGCTCGCTCAACGAGCAGCTTAGCCCCCAGAGCTTCATTGACGACCATCTCTTCGTCACGAAGGCAGGTGACCTCGGCGCAGTGCTCGAAGTGCGCGGAGTTGATTTTGAGTGTCTCGACGATGATTCGGTGGACGGTTTCACGAAGCGCCTCGAATCAGCGTTGAAACTTTTCGACGATAAATTCCGCGTCTATCAATACCTCTTCAGGACCAACAATCAATCCATACCTCACCGACAGTACGGAAATGCCGTGGTCGACACCGCGATCAAGAATCGCATCGCGTATCTGGCAAGCAAGGCCGAGAAGCTTTTCTCGATCTCCATCTACTACGTGGTTCTATTTGAAGGATTCCGCTATCGGCGCGGCATCACCAACACTCTTGCGGCGTTTCCCGCAAATCCACTCAAAACCATTCGCGAGCTATTAGCTTCCTTCTCGACTCGGAAGCAGGTCGTGCTGCTCGACGAAGAGATCACCAAAGGGCAAGCGACTGTTCGGCAGAAAGTAGCTGCGTTCATCGTGCAGGTCAGTGACTTCCTGCCCGTCAGATTGCTGAGCAAGAACGATGCGTTCGGCGTGCTGTACCGAACACTCAATCTCTCGCCGTTCAAAGTGGAACTCGCCAAGCTGCGCTACGACGCGTTTCTGGACTGCCAGTTGGCGGACTCTTCTTTGGAATGCCACCGAGGACATTTGCGCGTTGACGACTACTACGTCAAGGTTCTCACTCTCAAGGAGCCTTCAGCGCAGAGCTTCCCGCTAATCTTCAAAGGTCTCCTGAACGTTGATGCCAACTATTTTGTCGTAACGGAATGGAAAAAGGAGGACACAGGCAAGACCCGCAATACGATCCAAGCGAAGCGCAGACACTTTCACAACACAAAGCGGTCGTTCCGAAGCCAGGTGAGTCTCAGCGATGCGCCGCAGGATGTCTTGCTCGATGACTCAAAGGAATCACAGGTCCGCGAACTCGGGGAGAGCATCAAGGAACTCGAACTCAAGGGCAACTACTTCGGCCACTTCTCCCTCACGATTGTTATTTATGACGTTACGCAAGCAAAACTCGACCGCGCGGCTGCCGAGTTTTACAAGGTGTTCAGCGTTCACGACGCTCGACTGACGGACGAAAAGCTGAACCTCTTAAATGCGTTTTTAGCAGTTGTTCCGGGGAACTATGCTTTCAACCTTCGACATCTCTACTTGTCGAATCCTAACTATGCCGATTTCTCGTTTCTCTTCACGCTTCACTGCGGCGAGCCTGTCAACGCGCATCTGCGAGAGGAATACCTCGCGGTCCTGGAAACGAATCACGGCTCTCCTTATTTCTTAAACCTCCACTACCGCGATGTTGCCCACACGATCATCCTCGGACGAACGGGCGCGGGAAAATCCTTCCTCCTCAATTTCCTCATCACGAACCTTCAGAAGTATCAGCCCCACACCTTTATTTTTGACCTGGGCGGCAGCTTCGAGAGCCTCACCCGTCTGTTTGACGGTTCCTACGTTCGCGTCGGGTTGGAATCTGAGGATTTCAAAATCAATCCGTTCTCATTGCCTGCCACCAAGGAGAACCTCGACTTTCTGACGTTGTTCGTCAAAGTGCTCCTACAAAGTTCGGGGTTGGGTGAACTCGATCCAGCGGCAGAGCGCGACCTCTATCGCCAGGTTGAGAGCCTCTACGAAGTTGAGCCTGAGCTTCGCACCCTGGGTGTTCTGGCGAACACGTTGCGGCACGACCACGCCGACCGCCTGGCGAAGTGGATTCGCGGCGGGCAATTCGGCTTCCTATTCGACAATGCAACCGACACGATTTCTTTCTCCCAATTTCAGTGCTTCGACTTCCAGAAGATGAGCCAGTACCCGGAGCTTCTCGAACCACTGCTCTTTTACATCCTGCATCGCGCCAACTCGGTTATTGCCGACCGTGAAATCGCCACGAGATTCAAAGCCTTCCTGATTGATGAGGCATGGGTGTTCCTCAGAAACGCGAGCATTCAGCGATATGTAGTCGAGGCGCTCAAGACGTGGCGGAAACACAATGCGGCGATGGTGCTTTCTACGCAGTCTCTCGACGAACTGCGGCGCTCGGACATTCTCGACGTAATCATCGAAACCTGCGCAACAAAGATTTTCCTCGCCAACCCTGACATGGACCGGGATCTGTATCGGCGACAGTTCCACTTGAATGACACCGAAGTCGAACTGATCTCAGGTCTAGTCCCCAAGCGGCAATTCCTCATCAAGACGCCAGAACTGGCGAAGATCGCAAATCTCGACGTTGATCCGAAGAGCTACTGGCTCTACACCAACGATCCATTCGACAACACAAAGCGCAAAGAAGCCTTTGAGACCTTCGGTTTCGAGAAGGGACTCGAAGTGCTGGCAGGGAGCCGCGCATGAAACTGCTTCTCATTTCGATTGTCATCTGGATTCTGATCGTACCCAGCCTTGTAGCGTCGTTTCTCATTCTCTCGGCGCTCGCGGCGTTTGTTCCTCAGTTGTACTTCCTAGTTGTCTGGTTCGGATTCGCCTTCAGTACGGCAGCGCTGATCTTCGGACCATTCTGGTTGCCGTCCCGCTCCCAATACCCACTTTCGCCATGCTCCCCCGTGGCTCGTCTGCGCTCGACAAAACTTTTCCAAGGAGGAAAGCAATGAAGTACGGATCGAAAACACACTTTGTCCGCTATGGATTGGTAGCCGTCTTGAGTTTTCTCGCAATCGGCGCTCAGCCGATGCGGGCGGAATCCGAAGGCGGGCGAACGGTCAAGTATTCACAGAAGGATATCGTCCAGATTCGTGCGCGAATTCGCTTCTCCACTCTGATTGTTCTTCCACAAAACGAGGACATCCTCGATTTTGCGACCGGAGACAAGGATTTCTGGATCATCAACGGAGTCCACAACCTTTGCTATGTCCATCCGGCGCAGTCAGGAATAAAGACCGACCTGCACTTAATCACTTCCTCTGGTCATGTCTATTCATTTTTGTTGACCGAAGTTGGGAATGGTCCAAACGCAGAGCCAGATTTGAAAGTTTTCATTGAACCGACTGACCAGTCGAGTGTGGCTGGCAGCACCGGGAGCGAGGGCTATGTGCGAGCTGGCGAACTGGAAGCCTATAAGAAAGAGATCGAATCGCTCCGCTCCCAGACTGCCGATCAGGTGCGAACGGTGCAGGTCCAGAGCGCCGAACAGATCAACAAGTTCCGCTCAGAGTATGCTGGCCGACTCCATTTCGACTACGAAGTTGACGCTAAGGCCGCGAAGGAACCCTTCCTCGTCAGCGCGATCTACCACGACGACACATTTACCTACATCCAGTGCGCGGCTCAGGAGAAGCCTGCCCTGTATGAACTGAAAGACGGAAAGCCGAACCTTATCAACTTCCAGGTCGAAAACGGCGTGTATGTCGTTCCGAAAATTATCGAGAGCGGCTATCTCGCTGTCGGGAAGAAAAAGATCTCATTCACGAAGCACGCAGTAAGAGCCAGCCAGGAATAACTGTCAGGGAGACCCATGAACGAGCCAATCAAAGACAAAGCGCCAAAGCCGCCGGGCTTGCTTCCAAAGAATGTTCAGTCATGGGTGATCGTCGGCATCGCTCTGCTCATGATTGTCATCATGTGGCTCACCGGAGGGAAGAAGCCGCAGGCCACCTCGAAGTCTGCCATCTCATCCTTCCAACCACCCGCTCCGGTCGAGGTGAACGAAACAAAGATCGCGGAATTGCAGAACCGCATTCAAGAACTGCAAAAGCAACAACTCGCCGCGCAGAGTGCGCTGGCCCAACAAACGCGCTTGCTTGGTTCGGCGGCACCTGACCAACTCCAGACCCAACCGGGCGTGGCTCCAACTGCCGCAAACGGAGCCAGCCCGGAAGACGAGATCAAGGCGGAGCGCCGCAAGCGTGAGTACCTTTCTCTGTTTGCCTCCAACGTGGCGCTGAGCTACCGAAAAGATGCCTTCAACACTGTTGCAGCGCCGAAAGCAATTGACCGGCCAGCGCAGCCGATTCAGGACCCTGAATCCGTTCAATTGGCTCAACTTCTCAAGGATGCGCCGCCCATCGCCTTGCCGCAGCAGGGCGTGGCGAGCCAATCAAGTTCCCGGACCTCGCCGCCAGCTGGACAGTCTACAAGCGCCGACGATCCGCCAGACCGAAAGGAGGACGATCATCGCGTAAGCCCTGACACCAATTCGAGGAATTCTTCCACGGGCAAGACCTATCTCATCTTTGAAGGCACTGTCCTGGAAACCGTTCTAATCAATCGGCTCGACGGCCAATTCTCCGGCCCCGTCGAATGCCTTCTCGCAAATGATGTTTATTCCCATGACCGACAGCATCTTCTGATTCCAGCGGGAACGAAGATTTTGGGCGAGATCAAGAAAGTTGATACGTTCGGCCAGACTCGGCTCGCTGTGATTTTCCACCGTCTCATAATGCCGGATGGCTACTCGACCAGCCTGGACAAATTTAAGGGCCTCGATCAGATCGGAGACACCGGCCTCCGAGACCGGGTTAACAACCACTATCTCCGCATCTTCGGAACCTCGCTTGCCATTGGCGCACTTGGAGCAGTCGCCGAGGCAGGAACCGGGAATGCGTTCACAAGTTCGAGCAGCGATCTCATGCGCCAGGGATTCGCCGCGAGCACGGCCCAATCTGCTTCGCAGATTCTCGACCGATTCCTCAACATTCTGCCCACGGTAACGATCCGCGAAGGACACCGCGTGAAGGTTTATCTCTCCGGCGATCTCGCTTTGCCTGATTACAACAATCACACAATGCCCTCAGACCTCTGAGGCTCAAGGAGGAAGAACATGAAAAAGAAAGTTCTCGCAGTCTTGCTGGCGATGGGCCTTGTAGTGGCTACCGCCTCCGCGCAGTTGGGCAGCGGAATTGTTTACGACCCAACGAATTACCACAACGCGTTGCTTCGCTACTACCAGCTCCAGAAGCACCTCTTGGAACTTCAGAAGAGCTACGCCCAGATCACCAACCAACTCAACCTCGCAATGCAGATGGCGACCTTCATTCGCAATATGCCCGCGCGCTACCGCGCGACGTTTTCGCAGTGGCGAAACGTGACGGCGATGAACACCTACGGGAACACCGGCCCCTGGGTTATGGGCATCAACTCGGGTCTGTTCCCGAACGTCAATGCGGGATACCTAAAGGCGACGAGTCCGTTGTCTCAGTACAGCCCGTATCAACTCTCAGGTATGGACTCCGTCGAACTTGGGCGCGTCCAATCGCAATACGCCTCCGTGGAACTGGCAGACGGGGCAAACATGAATGCGATGGCAACCATTGGTGCGATCCGGGGCAACGCGCAGAGTGTCGAGTCCCAGATGGCAAATCTGGAACAGGACTCGTTCTCGGACGATTCTGGCCTCAACTCTGAGGTATCAGTCCTTAACAAGATCAACGCGACAGGAGTCTTGACCCTCCGCACCGTTCAAGACTCAAACAAACTACTCGCCTCACTTCTCGAACAGCAAACGATCCTCGCCAAGCAGCAACGCGACTCCACGACGAACGCTATCAACTTTGACATCGGTCGGCAGGCGAGCATGGCCGGCAACATGGGCCAGGTCACCGGCACGCTATCCAATTCACTCCAGACGTTTCGAATGCAGTGAGCACGTCTGGATTACCGCCCAGGTCGAAGGAGCCGATACCTATGCAACAGCAGCCAGACTTTCTGCAGTTCATCTTTCAGGCGATCAACAATCTGCTGACGCAAAATCTCGGCTTCTTCGACTCCATGGGTCAGAATCTCTTTCGCTCGTTCGCCACGATTCTCATCGCCTGGTTCGGCGTCAAATCCGCGCTTGCCGCCGCTGGCGGAAAACACCCCTTCCACTTCGACAACTTTGCCAGCCTGCTGCTGACCATCAGCCTTGGCTTCGGAATGGTGAACTACTACAGCAATCCGATTCCGGGTGTCGGAACCAGCTTTCACAATCTGATTACAGACGAGTCGCAATTCCTCACGAATAAAATCAACCAAGCCTCACTCCAAACCGTCGTCGAGCGAGTCTCCGATTTCGAGTCCCGCATGGATTCGCCCACATGGGGCGACATTCTCGGCACTTTGATCTATGCGGTCGTCATCATTCTGCTGGCCGCAGCCCAAGCCATAGCAATCGTCGTCATCGCATACGGATTCATCGCCACCGCAGTGTGTGTGCTCGTTGGGCCTGTGTTCATACCGTTTTTTATTGTGCCTAAGATGGAGTGGCTTTTCTGGGGCTGGTTTCGATCTTTCATTCAATACGCCTTTTATCAGGTCATCGCGGCAGCAGTCGTTTTCGTCATTGGAAATCTGATCCTCGGAATTCTCAACCTACAGCCCAACGGTTCTATTTCAACCGTGCAACTGATCGGCTGGTTCCCGGTTTTGCTCATCACGTTCGTTGCTTCGATTTACGTCTTGCTGAGAGTTCCGGCTTTAACGAATCACATCTTTAGCGGCACATCTGGTGGTTCTTCGGCGCAAATCCTACAGGACTTCTTAGCATGAAAAACGATTCCAGCTTTCAAGACGCGAAGCGGCTCTACCTCGAACAGTACGCCGACCCGATGGTGACGAACACCTACCTGAAAATCGCCCTCGGGCTGCTAGCGCTTGTCTGTCTTGCTCTGGCACTGATCGACCTGCGGACAATCCGCACATTCCAGAACTTCCGGCCTCTGGTGATCCGCATCGACGACGTTGGAAGGGCTGAGGCAATCAACTATCACAACCTCGAATACAAACCCCAGGACGCGGAGGCGAAATATTTCTTGAGCGAGTTTTGCGCCCTCTACTACCGGCGCAATCGGTACACGATCCAGAACGACTTCTCGAAGGCGCTGTACTTCCTCGACGGAAAACTGGCTGACGGCATCCTCGACGCTTACCGCAAAGACGACATCATCCGAAAGTTTCTGACGAACATATCAGCGGCAGAGATTGACGTTGATGTGAAGAAAGTCGCCCTAGAAGACATGCAGGCTCCCCCATACAAAGCCCGCGTGGACTTCTACATGATTTACTACGCGCCCGCCGACCACAGCGAAATCAAGCGCGATCTCTATACCGCGAATTTTGTCTTCGTTTTCAAGACACAGGTTTCCAACGAACTCATTCCAATCAATCCGCTAGGCATGACGATCACTTATTTCCGCGAGGACCAGGCGTTCAAATGATAGGCAATGCTCTCATTGTGACTATCGCCATACTGCTCGCGCTCTCATTCTGGTTAATGGGCGAGTTGAAGTTCCTCGTCCCTTACAAGGCAATCCTGATCCAGCAATACGGGGCTCCAATCTCTCTCTTCCTTGTGGTCCTCTTTGTGAATCTTTTCGCCGCAGCATTCGCCATCAATCGCAGGTTCTTTCTAAAAGACACGGGTCGGAAGCTCTCTCATCTCGACAAGCAGTTACAGGTCGGACAGGGCGAACTTCCTGCGCCCTCCGTTGACACCATCGACGGTAACGATGAGGAGGTGGCCTGAGATGTCACGCTGGCATTCACGCGAGGAGAGCCCAGACTCCCGCATCCCTTCAGCAACTCCGACGACACAGATCGACGGGCGACACCCCGACCAAGGCGAAGAGTTGGCGCGTGGCTGGGGTGCGGACGAGAATAATCGTCGCACCCCAGAATTGAATGTAGCTCCCGATGCTCGGGAACCACGAAGGCCATACCGGGATCGTGGCCGTACCTACATGCTGCGAGCCTCTGAAATCCAAACGCTGACCGACATCGGGAGGTTCCGCGCGGTCACTGCTAAAGACCTAGAAGAGTTTCGCTATGGCGGAAACACGAGGCAAATGGAAGCCGATCTCGGCAACGTCCGAAAACAGCACCTAATTCTCGAACGAGTGATCCCGCAACATGACGCCCAACCGCGCGAGCTTCTCGCACTAACAAAACAAGGGCGTCGCATTCTTTCCACGACAAAGAGCGTCCCGAAAGACCAGGCTATCTACCACGGCTTCAAAAAGCCGCGCGAGGCGAACCACGACGCCGACCTGTACAAGCTATATCAGCGCGGCCTAGAAAAAGTTCATCGGGAGGGAGCCAAGAATGTCCGCGTGATTCTCGATTCCGAACTGAAGAGAATTCTCTACCGCGACCTCGCTCGGGCAACTGAACAAGGATCAGGCGACGGCAGGTCCTCTGTTGCTCAGCGGCACGGCCTCCGGGTCGTTCGAGACACCATACCGGTACCGGATCTCCGGCTTGAATACGAAGCGGCAGACGGACAACTGGCACGGCTCGACCTCGAATTGGCGACGGAGCACTACCGGTTCAGGAACATCGCCCGGAAAGTCCTGGCGGGCTTCGCCATCTATGCACGTAGCGCGGAAGCACAGAATCTGCGTCGCATTCTGGACCAACACGACATCACCGCAGAAATTCTCAATTTATGAACATCGCTCGCAATCACGTCGAACTACTCATGAACTTTGGTTATACCGAACCAGAGGCCAGATTCCTTTATATCGTGGCCACTCACTCTGGATACTTCATTCTCCGGCAGTACCTCGCCTTCGCGGGCGCGCGCCGCGGCAAGCGGTCTTCTCGCCTTGCACAGAAGATTCTCAACAACGGGCACGCCGCTGTCCGCGACTACATGGGGTACGGAGCGATCTACCACCTTTTTTCCCGGAGCCTTTACGGGCAGATAGAAAAGGACAACCTGCGAAACCGACGCGCGCACTCGTTCGACTTCATTCGCACGCGCCTCGTGTTGCTGGACTTCATTCTTTCCAATCAGGAAGTCCACTACCTGGAAACCGAACCGGACAAGGTGAAATTCTTCTGTGAAGACCTCGGCATCACAAAGAACTCCTTGCCGGCCAAGATTTACGAAGGTGCGCCGGGGAGTCGTCCTACCGAGCGGTACTTCGTGGACAAGTTTCCGCTGTTCCTTGCACCACCCTTTTCTTCCTCTCCTGTGGTCACCTTTTCCTACGTTGATTCCGGTGCAGAAACTATCTCGGGATTCCTGACGCATCTGTCCGCGTATGCACCACTCTTCCGACAGCTTCATTCTTTTCGCTTCCTCTACATATCGTCCAGAGACACAGAGTTCCAGAGAGCCAGACAAGGCTTTCATCGAGCGGTTCAAGAGCTGCCAGAATCGGACGTATCCCATCAGGTCCTTCGCTACTTCGAGGTTCGGAAGCGCTTCGAAGCCCGCCAGTACGTCGTGCCCGTGACGGAGGACTTTGAATTCCTCAACGACGCCAAGAGACGTTTTCACGGTGACCGTTTCGAGGGCCTTTACACAGCGTGGGCATCAGGTGCTTTGCAGGAGCAAGAACTACGCAATGAGTTTCCGCAGGTTGAGCCTGCGAAAACGGTTGCCTTTGAGACCTGTTTGGTATCACAGCACCGCTCTCATCTGGACGAGATCAAGCGGAACCGGGTGAACGTTGCATGAATGCCACACATCACCCCGTGGTTCACTGTGCCGTTCACCCTTGTGGTGAACGGAACTTTCGATGCGTAACAAGGATGCGCGCTGCGCGACTTTTATTTTGGGCGCGGGCAAAACACCGGGCTGGGCTGGAGCGACCCCACTTTTTGGGCGTTGAGCCGCCCAAAAAGACCATGAGGTCGCTCCAGCCCAGCATTCATTTTTCAGCGCATGAAATCGTTTTGCCCGCGCTTAGAGACAACGACAAGAGGAGGACACATGCCAGTCATCAATAAGCCGCCACAAATCGTGGAACGCAAATATCAGCTTGAGGATCTCGTCGCAGATGCAGCCGAGCAGTACGCAGGCTGGATAGGCAGTACAGCAGATCATGTCGTCAATTCTGCGGTGAAGATGATGCTTTGGCGTGACAAGGCTTTCCTCACGTGGCGGAAGTCTCAGGACGGCTCGCGTCGGAATGGACAATCGCCTAAATCAAACGCGAAGGTATG
>Ga0335072_10013498_pt1 | contig 11636 bp, 12 predicted proteins | sample Lox_Sample_21_FD_206725 | JGI IMG/M metagenome (GOLD analysis project Ga0335072, IMG submission 206725) | Soil microbial communities from Loxahatchee National Wildlife Refuge, Florida, United States - Lox_Sample_2.1 | ecosystem: Environmental > Terrestrial > Soil > Wetlands | place: USA...
TTGTTGGATCTTGGGATTATTGCGCTCGTATTCCTCTCGTTCTGCTTTCTCTCGTGCTTCCCTGTAGGTAAAACGTCGGTAACTAGCTCATCTAGAGATATAATATATGATAAACGATCTGCTTTCCGAGGCAAGATAGGGGAATTGGGAAAATGGGAGACTAACCTGCGAATTTTCCTCCTCCGATCCATCTTCTCATCTACTTCTTGGTATATTCGATCAGCCTCATCATCGTCCCTGTCGTATGTTCCCCCCGCAAACAAGCCAACCTCGTTCTCGGGGTCCTGAAACCGCTCATCGTCATCGTCCTCTTCCTTCTTCTCTATTGCGCCATAAGCCGTCGGTGCAGCAGAACCAAGCTGTGCGGCACGCTTCGCGAGAGCTTCCTTGATCTGGTCTTCGGTAGGCCCTTCTCGCGCCGGACCAAGATCTGATCGTGTCGTGAAGCCTGTAGCTCCACGCCCAAGACCAGCCACATAGTTCTCCGGCGCCGGCTGGTTAAGGAAGTCCCGTCGACCAGACATCTCTATAATGGGGGGTTATGAACTCCAATGTTCTCTGTATGAAGCGTTGCGGTGCCTTGCACAGGTGGAAGACTTTGATGTTGAAAAACACTCTCACGTTAAGGCAGCAGTTCTTGGCGTGACTAACGATAAGAGTAATTTGGCGCTAATTCCGGGTTCCGCGCTAAGATAAGCAGAAAAGTTCGACCGCGGGGGAAAGTTGTCCTCGATTTTATCGACATCTTGTCTGGGAGTCTCAAAGTGATGGGCAAATTAAAGCAAGGCAAACGCAACAATGCGACATCCTCCTCACCATATGACAAGGCAAAAGTAGCGACCAACAATGTCTTCAAATTTAACACCAACGTCGGCCAGCATATTTTGAAGAACCCGAGTATAGCGGAAGCTATTGTGAATAAAGCAGATTTAAAGCCTACAGATGTAGTACTGGAAGTTGGACCCGGTACCGGCAACTTGACCGTACGAATTCTAGAGAAGGCCAAGAAAGTTATCGCAGTGGAACTCGACCCTCGAATGGCTGCTGAAGTCACTAAGCGTATACAGGCCAAGCCAGAACAAAAAAAATTAGAGGTGTTATTGGGAGATGTGATTAAGACAGAGCTTCCTCCATTTGACGTTTGCATAAGCAATACGCCATATCAAGTAATTTCCCTCTGCTAGAATTTTAGACAGTACTAACGTCCATACCAAGATCTCGAGTCCGCTAGTGTTCAAACTCCTAGCTTTGCCAAATCCGCCTCGTACTTCAATCCTCATGTTCCAACGCGAGTTTGCTATGCGCCTCACAGCACGACCAGGAGATGCGCTCTACTGCCGTCTGTCCGTCAACGCCCAATTCTGGGCTAAGATCACGCACATCATGAAAGTTGGCAAAAACAACTTCAAGCCCCCTCCACAAGTCGAATCATCAGTTGTGCGAATAGAGCCAAAAATGGGAAAGGAGCGACCAGGCGTAAGCTGGGATGAGTGGGATGGGATGTTGAGAATATGCTTTGTGAGGAAAAACAGGACCATGAGAGCGAGCTGGCTAGGCACCAAAGAAGTCCTCGCCATGATCGAAAGAAATTACAGAATATGGTGCGCAATGAACGATGTCGCAATTGATGACACGATAGTCAATGATGAGAACGAAATGGACGTCGATGGAGGCTTAGGATCAGGTGCTGGGGAGGACGAATGGGAAGGAATAATGGAAAATGACGAGGAAGTAGATGATACGCCGGCATTCTTCAAGGAGGAAGCGCAGAGAGCAGCTAGGGGGACTGAGAGCAAGACGAAGAGCAAGAAGAAGAAGACGCGAGTGGCAGAACTTGTACGAGAGAAGATACGGAAGGTGCTTGAGGATGTTACGGATTTGGCTGATAAGAGAGCTGGGAAGTGTGATGAGAATGATTTCCTTCGGCTACTGTTTGCGTTTAATGAGGAGGGCATACACTTTTCTTAATGGGAAAAAATGGTCTTGCATTCGAGCAGGTACGGAGTCTGGGAAGGGATAGTCCGATGGCTGAACAGCCACTTTTATCGGCCAGCTGGTTAGATCATGTTTAGTATTCTAATAGAATACAAAATTTTAACGAGAGCATGCATCCATAAAGACTTTTTCATTGACTAGTCACTTTATTCCTATGCTAACTTGTTCAAGAAGACCAAAATTGCAGATGAGAACATCTAATGTAAGAAGGCCATTTAACTGCCCACATACTACTCTGTTTTAGCCTAAACTGACACCTCAGTCAACAGTCTATCAATTATGACTCTACAAGTCTCCCTTAACGCCATCTTCCCCTCTAAGGCAACTTCAACTCCAAAACCCCCGTCGCAATGCTCGGATCCACCACCTTTCCCTCCTGCACAATCACCACCTCTCATCTAGCCGCCGATCTCCTCGCCGCCTGCCTCTATCTCTCCCTCGTGCTCTTCGGATCCTACTTCGCTCCACCCTCCCAGCGTCTCCCGCCAGGTCTAACTGGTTTCGCTCTTCCCCACTTTCGGACTGTTCTCCCACACCTACTAACCCATCCAATACAGGATCTTCCTGGTAGGAACTCACAAGTACCGTAGCCTCTTGCGCTTGCTTAGAAGTAACGGTGCCTATACCAGTAGTAAGCACATTTCCGCGCTTAGTTAAAACATGCCATTCTACATCCTCACACGTAAAAAGAGATGCTGAGCCCGCACCTTTCCCTGCTGGTTAGTCGGCCTGGCGACATTTCAAAAGCAAGAAAATAGCAGATTCGAAGTGCGTGTCTAGAGAGTGAGGTTTGGGCTTATGTTTCTTGCAGGAGTAGGAGCAGTAGATTATTGAGAGCGAGTTTTTCTATTGGGGAATTTAGATATGAGATTTGGAAAGTAGGGACATATCTTTAAATATAAATGGTCTATGACGCCGAGAAGAGAAGAGACGAAGTGAGAATACACAATTCCCATTTCTTGCGCCAGGTGGTTTGCCTTCCACAGGTTGCGCATACCTTTAAGATGGAATTGGAAGCTTGCCTCATCTTTCTCAGATGATGAATTGCGGTTGCCCATATTCAACCTGTGGGTGCATCGTTTCTGGGTTTATATCGAAATATTCTACAGCTTTGGAATAGCTATTGATTTAGGTGACGTGTTAGCGCCTCAGGCATAGTACTTGACCGGATTATGGGAACCACAACAGATGGTAAGTATTCGTGAAACAGTACTGATCGAGCCATGGCCCATGGGAGATGCCTCACACATTCTCACGTGATGTGTCGTTCGGTTTTACGCTACCTTCGGAGATTGCTTTGCCTCGGCCATCTCCACTCCGAGAGACAGTGTGACCAAATTTTCACGAAGATTTTGCCGCTGGAATGATTCGGCGCTTCCCCGACGTTTTGCTTTGCTGCATAAAGGGTCTTCAAGCCAAAAAAAAAGTATCGGTCGGAAGAGGCTTGAAGCCAGCGGGTGAAGAAGGTCGCTATTGGGATACGGGCGTGACGAGGTGTGGACCGATCAATGCCCAATTGACACGTACCTGAAGAAGCACCACATGGCAAAAAATGTCCCCCACTATGCCGATCCAGAGCCGAAGCTCATCCCAATACGGAGAGCATCCGCTGAGATGGCGGGAAGGTGGTACTCTCTCACCATAGAGTGGTCACTTACTAGCATTAATGCGTTACGAAGACTCAAAGTTGAACTGTATGTAAAATGCTTCCCAGCTGACCTGTTTTGGAATAAGCAAAGCAGTCGCAAAGTATTCGGCCCAGAGTCTTGATGTAATGGTGGAAACACGTTACAGCTTACTATTTGTTCGGCATGCGGAGCCATTCCTCCAAAGGACAGCGAATACATGGCGACTAAGCCAGATGACAAAGAATTTGCAATGTGATATGTATCTTGTACCGCATTTGGTTACTTTTGGTCAGACAGGAAGCTTAGCAAAGGAGACAAAATATCATGTTTTGCATCGGATGATCTAGCTTCAAGGCTGAGGAGCGCCAGTACTGGTAGGTGGTGAAAGGTGTGGCACGGTGCAGCGGCATTGGATCCGCCATCTCGTCACCAGTTTCCTGTTGGTGGTCGTCTGCAATTGCTAGCCTTACAGCAAGCACCCCAGGTCTTTGCCACGCCAGTAGCCAGCCGTTGAAGAATTGAGGCGCACTTCTTGCAGAAGAGGAGTCGCGCAGTAGTAGTCGCCGTGTCGTAATACGTGAAGGACGACTCCTCACACGACTCATCGCGCCGGTGTCTCGCGATAATCATCAACTGTAAATGCAGGAGTGAATAATTCCCCACCCTTCCTAACTGTTGGCATCAGCATCCGCATCCGAAGACCAGGTTCAGGCTCAATCTAATAGGCGCACTGCGGCAGCCACTCCCAGCATTTCCCCTGGCGTGCCGGTCTGTGTGGGTGGTCCTTGATGACAACACCAACTTTTCTTTCACTTCCATGATTCCCCGATACAGACTGCGCCCGCGCATTATTCACGACGACTGCTCTTCCACACATTCCGACTTACGAATAGCAAACCGAGATCCACTAGATCACAATAAGCAACCCTTACCAGAGGCTATACCCGCAAAAGTTAGCCGGATTGGCCCCGTTTCGAGGCGGTGTCCGTGGCCGTGACTGCCATAACCCTCTCTTTGGGTCCTGACGTCGATGTTACGATGGGCGACAGAACCCTCCATTCGGCCACAGGCGCGCCAGAGATGGCTGAGCCGTCTAATACCTTAATAACACCCTCAGAGCACCAATCATCAACCCTGCCCTCTGTATCAAAACATCAACCCTCGACTTCTTCATTGCCTACCCCGAAGAAAGTGATTACTGCACAAATATCATCTGCTACGAATTCTCCAAAACCCTCCCGAGAGTCCTCGCCAATTCGACCGGAACTGACTTCAAATCCCCAAGGTCGCGCGGGAAGTCGGTCGAGGAAGAATAGCAATCAAGAACCCAGCCCCACAAGATCTGCCAGCGCAACAAGTTCAACTCCATCATCGGCTGCTGTTGCGCGGAAGGTGTTTTCTTCTGCGCCCGTTCCTCAATTACGCCCAACCGTATCAGATACATCAATCAAAGCCCCCATACCACAAAAGATAGCTTCGTCGGCGGAACCGAGGGATCTTCCACGTTGGCCAATATCGCCAAGGCTACGTTCCCCTCCACCGGTCATCAAAGCTCTCACGAGTCCGCGCAAAACTGACCAGGAACCTCCAGCTATTAATGTACAGACATCTACGCCGATTAATACTGAGGGAACACACTCGGTCATTGAAGGCGAGGAATCATTGGCACTACCGGGGATGAGATCACCGGTGCGAGGACCCAGTGGAGCTGGGTCAACGTTAGAAACAGTACAGGAGATAAGTCAGCCAAGTACGCCGGCGCTCAGTCTTGATGGTTCACGGGAACTATCACATAATACTGTCAAGCAACTTCTGGAACAAGGCCACGCCATAGACCAAGTTGTTGCCAAACCATTGAAGTCTAAGTCTAGCGCAGCTACTGCCGAGAGTGGTAGTGAAAGTGGCGGGAATAAGGGCGAAATTAAGATGCGGGCAACCTCACTTAACCCCTCTTCAGCTGTCCCTCCAAGCTCTGCTGCCCCGACCAAGTCATACAATACTGGCTCAGCTGTGAGCCGAGTTAAACCTTCTGGGGAAGGCTCGGCAAAAAATATGACCGTGGAGACTGAGACTGTTAGTTCTATACCTCAGGTTGCCGTTGGAGGAGGCACCGGCGGGGCGGGTAACAACGGAAGTCTTCGTACTAAGCCTAGTTCTGAGACTATACGGCCTAAGAAGGAGAAGAAGAAAGCTGCACGGAAAGCACCTCCAGTCACTTCGGGCACTGGTGAGCCTCCATATTCATCAATTAAAAATAGGAAATATCACCATTCTTCTGCGAGATCAGTTTTCAGAGTTTCATATCTCTCCACCAACAAATTCGTCCAGTGCCGACTCTTCTTCGACTTACAGTCTCAGTGAGGCTGCAAGTCTGCAGAAATGAACTGTCTTGCGCTGACCTAGTCTCAATCATTACAATGTAAGTGCTATGCTGACAAGACCATTGTGTACAGCTTCTTCGAAAGCGGACATCTTCGAAGCGAAGATTGCAAGTGCTGTTGATGAGGCGAACTCATCAGACTCAGAAGAGACGTTCGTCTATGAATCGAACCCCCCTGAAGTGAATGAGCGTCCTCGTCGCTTTCACTCACGAACACCGAGCGCGACGTCCATGGCGAGCCAAGTAGACCAGAGAGGAAACTCACGATCAATTCACGGAGTCATGGATGGAGCACATGGTGTGTCAATGAAAAAGAGTATGAAATTTGCGAACTCATATAATAATACTAATGCTCCTGATTCTACGACTGGCGAAGATGACGGAAGAGGGACTGTACGGAGTAATATTGGAACGGGTAGAGGAACAACGCATCACCATCATATCGGCCGATGGGGTCGAAACGGAGGTAACGGCCATCCGTCTCTTTTTGATAACGAATCTCCTTTTCCAAATGCTGCAAAATCCAAACTTGGAGGGAATGGGTCAAGGAACTCGTCGCGGCCTACAAGTCCAAGGGTGTCTAATAACAGGATGGGAAATGGGAAGAAAAGCTCGCCTGTATCTTCAGGATATGACATTGACGATGGCGCCGGGGCTGATGACGAAAGAACGCCACTCATGGGATCGACTGTTCGCTCGAATCGATCTGGGAGAAGTCGGAGACAGCCATTTACGACAATAAGACAGCTAGAGCACCAAGAGTCTCGACAGAATTCATCTTTCTTGAGCCGTTTTGCTACCTGTCTCGTCCTTTCGATCATGATCTTGCTGGTTATATCGGGTGCGATCGGGTTCTTATTCGCGACAACTCAACCATTGACGGACGTACAGGTACTTGCTCTAAAGCACATTGTTGCCACCGAGCAAGAATTGATACTCGATATGGAGGTCAAGGCGCGGAACCCCAATATTGTTGTAATAAGCGTGGAGTCAACCGACATCGTCATTTTCGCGAAGTCTAAACACAGTGAGGATGATTCAGATTGGTGGAGTCGACAGCAGCTTTCCAGCCATGTGGAAGAGCGACGGCGCAATATCTCTGGGATTCACATGTTGGATGATTCACCTGACGACCCATATGACGATCCAGATGAGACGAAGACTACACTCCTCGGCAGGGTCTTCTTCTTTGACTCGCCTCTGACCTTCGGCGGCTCTCCCTTCAAGCACACTCGTTCAATCTCTACCGGTGAGCTGCGTTTGGCAAAGCCGGGGAATACATCCGAAGTTGACAACTCCGAACGTTGGCAGAGGATATTGAAATATGAATATGAACTCATCCTTAAAGGGACTTTGAAATACCAGCTGCCCATGAGTTCGAGAGTGCGAAATGTTAGTATAGACGCAAGGGTTAATGTCACGCGGAGCTCAGACGACAAGAAGCTAGTAGGAGGGTTTGGGTTTATTGACTGAAGCAGAGGTCAAGTCATTCATTCGCTTTCAAGTTTTCATTTTATGCTTTGTGCTTTGTTTGTTGTATTTGTGAGCGAATTCAGCGAGGGAGCGCGGCGCTTGTGTCATCATCCAGCGGTTGCATTTTCAACAAAAGACGGCTGGCAAACATGCCATTACGAATTTCATTGGATGGATCTGGATCAAAAAAGAATTTGCTTAATTGACATTTCGGATTGGAGCACACAAACATTCATCATTGAAAAAAAGGAATGGGGAAAACACATACACTGGGATGATCAAAAATTGGGATTCCGAAACTCGGCTCACGTCGAACGGAGTTTCTTTAATGACGGAGTTTTTTTTACGATGGTGTTTTCAATAACGTCACATAGCGGCTTGGGCCTTATACCTTAGATGGCCCAATCGTCTGGTTTTAAGGACTTGGTTTGCACAGTGCATGAGCGCTTGTGCGCAGCATATGTATGTATGGGACGGGATGTTTTGTAGAAGCGGTTGCTTTGTGTATAAAGTGGTATGAGAGCAGTTGAGACTGAAGTTGTGTCGAGAGGAGTGAAGGGAAATGAACATAGAGATGACCTTATACATGAGTTCTCTAGACGGTTGCATTCTGCCTGGATATGAAGACTTTGGCGACAATATTCATACCTACGCTACCCATACCCCTCCCTGTATTTGAATACAAACACTGTAAACATTGAGACTTGCTATTCCCTTTAAGATGAACAATCCTATGAGATTTTTCAAGGCATATCTTGCTCTCTGTACTCGAGACATAGACATTCACGTGCGTATAGACAAGTGTATTGTACGTGCAAAGTGATATTTTAGTTGGATTTTATATAAAGCAAGAGTACAGCAGGGCCTAGTCATCGTTTTTTTCTTTTTTTTTCCCCTTGGACGGCAGTCCTCTTTTCTAAATGCATCGCTACGGTTGAAAGAGCGTCCTCATGACGCCAACTGAAGACATGAAATCTTATATGATAGATCACCCCCTTTCATAATTTGGATATGAAACAGTTGAAATTGAAAAAGAGCAGTTTTAAAAGTTATAAGTGAAACAACACATGCCACACTTCCATCTCATTCTATGTTTTTACTCCTTCTCTCTCAATAGGCTGTCAGTGAGGGTGTATCGCCATCGAATAGTGGCGAGCTTCCGAGAATGGCGTTGTAAGAGATGACGATCTACTCTCTCTCAAGGCTTATGCGCCTTCTGAGTCTTTGGCTTTTGACTTTTTGCCTTTCGACTTTTTGCCTTTCTTAGCCTCGCCGTCGTCAACCTGCCCACTTGGCAGCGTTGGGGAGTGGGAACGGACGGGTGTATTCGATGGAGGGGCTGGTGTCATATCGGGGGAATCTGGTCTTGGGGTCTCTTCATTCATTTCCACGTTCACCGGGGCATCCCGGGCTTCCACGTCCAACGTTGTATCCGTTGCTGTATTCGTGTGTACCGGACTGCACATTTCGGCTTCTGAACGGCATTTACTTGAATTAGAAGACCTCTTTGCCATGACGAATGTTTTTTTGTTTTTGTTTTTTTCGTTTGGTGTTGATAACCTAGATCAGGAAGAGCCACGTTTCGTGTTACTTCTGAGAGAGAAATTTTGAGTGGCAATGCTATAGTCTCTTAGGAAGTCATATGATCAAGTATGAATCTGAAAGCCTTACTTGTATGATTGTGTCTGCTACAGAGAGCAGAGGTGAGTATTTGAAGAAGATGGATATTTGAGGGGGGCCGCTTTCTGAAGGCCAAGTGCTTAAAATCTTTCTGCCTGTTGCAGTGGAAGTGGGAGTGACTCAATTTTATATCATCACGAGGTATCATAGCTTTATTTTTGCTTAGGGTAGTGCGACGTAGTACCTACGGAATGAATAGTGCCACAGCATCTGTTATATTAGCAACTACTAGCAAAAAACGAATGTTTGACTTAGACATTGTTGAATATGAAATTTCTAAGGCAATCTGTCAGACATTTACCCGTTGCAAACACACAGTACCCGTCGGGAGAGCTTCGAAGTTATAATGCCCGTCCGGTGAGCCCACACGTCATGTTACACTGAAATTAACTTCCCGGTTCCCCTAGCGAACACGTAGATGCCATGCCAGTCCGTTGTGCTCAAAAAACGAGGTACACCTTGATCCACTTTCCAGAATCCCCTGGCGAGCTTTCAGGATGTTTGAGCTTCTAAATAATTAGAAGATATGATGAACGAGACAAAACACAACACCATCAAATGTGTTTCACACACACCCCAAAAACCCCACTGAGGCATGTGATGTCATCATTTGTGGTCCAAGTCTAGCTCAGATAAACATTATAGATTAAAATAAGCGGTTTCATAATAACAATACAACAATACAACAATACACAAATCGGGCTACCTGGGAGGAACGGTAAGGCTTGTTATTCAACTGGTCACGGTAAGAGCGGGACCAGCCACTTAACTTGTCCTTACTCGAGCACAATCCTCATTCAGGAAGGTTAACACATAAGAAACGGACGGCCCAGCATACCAGCCTGCGGTTTAAAATGAATCAAGTCCGTAGGTTCCGGGCGAAGTACTCTCTCAAAAGAGTGATCTGTTGAGTTAGGATTCTAATTTTTGGAATCCCAACTTAGAGAAATTCATACTTTTTATAGAATTTTTTGGTATTTATTTACTATTAATTTTATTTTCAGTACTTTAAGCCCGATACTCACACGCAAGGAGTTACCAAGAAGCATGCTATTTATGTTTGAGAAATCTGCTGGATATCTAATTATCACAGATACACAGACATAGTTTGGAGTCACAATCATTTTATTGATTCATGTAATTAGTACGGTACGCATTAAGATATGGACACTTCACTCGTTAAACAGCTATTACCACAAGACTTTCCATGAAAACGCGATCCACATCAAGCAGAAGCACATAAAACAAGGATGAAACAAACAACACTTCTCCCCTCAACTCACCCGCCTCTCACGTGAGGATCTAGGCTATCACTTGGCGGGTTGGATACCTACAGCCGACGGTGTGGGAGCTGCAGGAAGAGTCTGACTCATAGTTACTCCTCCGGACTATACCGCTGGCCCAGGGGTTACATAAGCTGACAGCATTTGGTAAATATTCACAAAAATACCGGGATCGGATGGAGTGTAACAGGTTTCCGCAGAGACGCCAGATGGGTTTGCGGAGCCAGTTCCTGTGGCAGCCAGATTAATACAGAACGGATAGCACTGTGCTCCACCAAGGGCTCCCCGCGGCGTGAAGTGCGATGATCTCATGAGGGATGACATAGTTACCCTTCTTGAAAGTTGGCGGAATGGTGACTGTCCAGCTGTTATTGTTTGCGACCAAAGTATCAGTAGCCCAAGTGCTAGGGCTGCCGCCGCCCAGAAGTCCTTGGTGATCGATCTTAAACCATTTCAATGTGACTTTGTTGGCAGTTTCACACGGTCCGTTGCAGTTGTCCATGTAATTGAGGACTGACCGTGGTGGCTTGTGGGCCAGGGGGTCCACTGGAACTGCTGAAGGAATCCATATTGAATGGACCGTCTAGAAGAGGCCGCATATATTACCTTGAGGAGTTAATGGTGTGTTAAGTTTGCCTTCTCTTCGGTAAAAGAAAAGCTTTCAGAAATCTCAGATTCCTTCTTTGCGTGTAGAGCACGAGGCTAGATGCTGTTATCGAAACCCTACCATAATGAGAAAATGGGGGAAAGGGGGAAGGCAAAGGGCAAGGAGGATATCAGTTACACTTATACTTGTCTATATTGATATTTCAAACGAACAACATTCCAGGTTTTGCCATGTTCCGTGGTTTTCAGGTTTGGATATGGCTCCAGGGAGCCCATTCCGGTTGACCATGAGTACGTTGCCTGCGGGAAAATATGGGTTTCCTCACAAATACTCACATGCTGAGTAGTTCCAACTAATAAGCATAGTTTTATAGCTTTAATTTGTCTGATGGCTTCGGGAACAACCCGAGAGAGCCTATCTTGAAGGGTTAATTAATCCAGCCCGGTCTCAGCCTCATTTCCTATTTCATACCTTCGAGGTTATCAGGGTTATTGTGTATGAAAATAATGACTGTATAATGGCAACACGATATAGGTTGTGGACGAGTTTGTGTGATTTTGACGAGAATGAACCTAGCTGAATGCGACGTT
>Ga0335072_10013500_pt1 | contig 11635 bp, 14 predicted proteins | sample Lox_Sample_21_FD_206725 | JGI IMG/M metagenome (GOLD analysis project Ga0335072, IMG submission 206725) | Soil microbial communities from Loxahatchee National Wildlife Refuge, Florida, United States - Lox_Sample_2.1 | ecosystem: Environmental > Terrestrial > Soil > Wetlands | place: USA...
GATCCATGCCATCGATGAATCGGTCGACCTGGCCTACGACATTTTCATACGAGTTTTCAGCCGCGCTGCCCGCAAGGTTGAGAAAATAGATTAGCCATGAAGATCAATGAACCGACTGTTTTGGAAGAAGAGCTCCTTCTCTGCGAAGTCGATAGCGCTCTCGCCCAGGCGTTCCTGCGTGATGCAGTCAATGCGGTGAGAAACGCAGGAGTCGATGATCTCCGCGAGCTGCAGACTTGTGTGATCAAATCGATGCTGGTTTTTCATCAGCATCGCGAGGCATGCCAGGATTGCGGCGAGATCAAGTAACCGTCTGCCGATTACAAGATATCTGTAAGCGGAAACCAAACGGGGGATAGTCGAATTCGCCGGCGCCCGTTACGGTTCAAGCATTGAGTAGCACTTGGGGGAGGGCTACTGAATTGTGTCGCCAGTGGACAAACTGTTCACTGGCGTTTCGCATTTCAGCTGCGTCCGTCGACAAACCCAACGACAGCTATTTCGTGAAGATGCCGGTTTGCTGTGTCGTAGACTACGATAGATGTGCGGCCGCTACCAGAGGCGAAGCGACAAGCAGAAGATTGCCGAAGCCTTTCACCTCGGCAATGTCGATGGCCTGGCGGTTGAGTTCGCTCCCGATTACAACGCCGCGCCGCAATCCATGCAGCCGGTCATCGTCCGGGATCAGGCGGGAGGCACGCGCCTTTTGCAGATGATGTTCTGGCGCTTTCTGCCGCCCTATGTCACCGATCCGAAGAAATTCCGACTCGACACCATCAACGCCAGGGGCGAAACGCTGCTCGACAGCAACGTATGGCTCTATGCCTTCCTGCATAGCCGCTGCCTTGTTCCAATCGATTCGTTCGTCGAATGGCGCCGGGTGGATCCCAAGACCAGGCTACCTTGGGTGTTCGGGATGAAAGATGACGAGCCTTTCGCGCTCGCAGGGGTTTACCGGCACTGGCGCTCTCCTGATAAAACATCGGGGATGGATACGTTCGCGATCATCACTACGGAACCAAATGAACTGATCGCCGAAAAGACCGGACACGACCGCATGCCCGTCATCATCAGACGGCAGGATTATCAGCGGGGCTTGAGCCCGGCAGCAAAGAACAGCCGCCCATTGATCTCATCCGTCCATTTGATTCAGACAAAATGAAGGCATGGCGCGTCGACCGCCGCGTTAACAACGTGAAGAACAATGAGCCCTCGCTCTGCGAGCCCATTAAGGAAGATTCCCCTCCCGAGAAGCCCTCACGCGCTGAAAAGCCCGGACGCAAACCGAAAACAGATGAGAGCGGGCAGCTGGGAATGTTTTGAATTCTTCCGTTCGAATGGTCTTCAGGCAATGGTTCAGAAAAGTAAAGTGGGCTTCATCGAAACAATGGATTGTCTCCTGTCTCAAAGCTTCCCGAGGGTCCGGAATGGACGTACGAGCTATTATGTGGCGTTGGATAATCCTCGCAGCCACATTTGCGTCTGAAGTGGTGCTTCAGCGCAACATAATCGGAATCTGCTGAACACACTGAATTCTGCCACTCATAACAGTCCAATCCTGCCAGTGAGTACACTCGATGGGTGCCGCCACTACCGCTACATTCGGCGACATAGTACCCAACTCTTCATCGGTGCGCATGCTGGTGTGTCTGCAGGTGTTGGGGAGCATCGTGTTTAGCGGTCTGATGATCAACGGTCTGGCGAGCGGCGTGAAGCCAAATCGCTCCCAGTCCGTCGCGTGTCAGGCGGCTGCGCTGCAGTCCGTGCCGCCTTTGAGGGCTTTGATCAGCGCACCCTTGTCCTTCATCCGGGCGCGCCGTATTTCAGGGCAGTAGCTCACGGCGCTACTCGACAAGAGGTAGGTAGTAACCCAGTTAAGAGGGTTGACGCTTCAGGCCGTACTTGTCGATTCCCAAACGTCTGATTTTCGATTCAAGGGTCTGCCGCGGAATTCCCAGTTTGGCAGCCGCGCCTGAAGGTCCGGAGATGCGGCCATGGCAGTCAGCCAGAGCAGCTTCGATCATCTCGGCTTCACAATCTGACAGCGTCGAACGCCCTTGGCGCGACTGCCGAGACTCTGCGGATTCACGTTTTAGCCAACTCTCGTCAACGAAAAATGTGTCCGTTTCACTGAGAATGACCGCACGTTCCACGACGTTCTGCAATTCACGAATATTCCCCGGCCAATTGTAGGAGGTTAAGCGCTCCAGCGTTTGCTTGCAGATATGCCGGATCGTCTTGCCGGCCGCCTTGGCGTAACGCCCGACGAAATATTCGACGAGCAATGGCATATCCGCGGCTCGCTCGCGGAGCGGTGGAATGGCAATCGGAACAACATTCAGCCTGTAGAAAAGATCCTGACGGAAGGTTCCGCCAGCAACGGCAGCAGGTAGATCCCGATTCGTTGCTGCTATTAGTCGGACGTCTACAGAAATCGGCTGATTGCTTCCCACTCGCTCAAACTCGCGCTCCTGTAGCACGCGCAGGAGCGCTATCTGTGTCTCCATCGGAAGATCGCCGATTTCATCAAGGAAAAGTGTCCCTCCGTCAGCGGATTCAAACCTTCCTATGCGTCTCTGCAGGGCGCCCGTGAAGGCCCCCTTCTCGTGCCCGAAAAGCTCAGAGGCAATCAGCGATTGAGGGATGGCGGCGCAGTTCACGCGGACGAAGGCTCTCGTTGCGCGGTTCGATCTCCGATGAAGCGCGCGCGCAATCAGTTCTTTACCCGTTCCGGTTTCGCCGAGGATCAGAACGGTCGAATCCGACGGCGCAACTTTTGTCACTTGCTTCAATACCTGCCGCATGGGTTCGCAAGAACCGACAATCTCCTCGAACATTGAGGAACGGTCAATCTCCTCGCGCAACGCAACGTTCTCGTTTTGAAGGCGCTGCTCAGCCACCTTGCGATCATCGATGTCGATTGACGTCGAATACCAGCGCACGAGACGTCCCTGTTCGTCGCGGAAGGGGTTATAACGAGTGAGGAACCAACGATACTTGCCGTCTTTTCGCAAAACCCGCTGTTCGATCTCAAACAGAACACCCTTTAAGAGCCCGTTTTGCCGCACCTCTTTGAGCCTCTCAATGTCCTCAGGATGAATGACGCGATCGCGGAGACTTTCCGCCCGCACCTCCTCAATCGACAAACCGTGGGACTCGAGCGCTACTCGATTTACATCGATCACTTCGCCATCGGGATTGTGGACGCCGATCATTTGCGGTATGGAGTCGATAATGCAGCGAAGTTCATGCGCATCTTGCCGGATCTTCTCCTCCGCCTGTTTTGCTGCGGTGATGTCCGTCACGGCACCTACGAATTCAAGCTTCCCAGATGAGGTCGTCAACACGCGAGCGGAAACGTGGAGGTGCTTAACTGAACCGTTCGGCATCAGCAAACGGTGTTCGAGCTCAAAGTCGGCTCTTGCCTCAGACTCCCGGTCGAGGGTTTGCAGCACAAGATCTCTATCGTCGGGATGAGTTCGCCGCAGTATCATCTCCAACGTAGGCTTTACTGCTCGATCGTATTCAAAGATATTGTAGGTTTCCGCCGACCAGTAAAGCTCGCCGCTGGCAACGCTCCAGCCGAAACTGCCGATGTGGCTTACGCTCTGCGCTCGAGCCAGGAAAGCTTCGCTACGTTGCAGATCTGAATAAAGGCCAGCATTCTCCGGCGATATCGCGGCTTGCGCAGCCAGCAACTCCAGTACTCTAACCCGGTCCGACGTGAAGGCGACCGGCGACAAAGTGTTCTCCGAACAGAGTTCATCGAGTTCGCCGACAAGTTTCGTTTGTTTGACAATAGGCATGGAATAGATTCGATGATTGACTTGGTTGAGATCACGGCCAAGAAGAGATAGCAGCTGCAGACGCCAAGAAAGTCCGAGGATGGCGCCGCTTTGTTCGACGACTTCTGCCACCCGGAGCCTCGAAAGCAGCTAAACACGTCGCGCAACAAAGAGGTATTCGTTCGGTAGGTATGACAGAACCATGGATGTTCTGACGTGTTTGCTGAGGACCACAGCATCTCCAGGTCGCCAACATTCAGGCTTTAGAGATTTTCGCGGACCAGTACGATATTGATATTCTCGTCGCGCCTCCCGAGAATGAGGTGCCGCATCGGGCGGACGTTGGCATACAGTCCGAATTCCTTGCGTAGGCGCACGCTCGCCGACCGAAACCATCTCCGCCGATCGGTGTGGTGAACTTCTCAGTGAAAGAATCGATTGTTGCGGCTCAGCAAGTGTCATCAAAGCTTTTCAAGCGCTTTCAATTGATGTCAGGATAGGACTCACAATGTGCCGCGTCCAATACAATGAATGCATCAAAATGATGCACTAAACGCAATGAAGGTGAACTGCGGAGGGCTCGATGGAACTCCAACAGCTAAAGTACTTTCGAGAGGTGGCCGAGCGGGAACATGTGACCCGCGCTTCCGAAAAGCTATTCGTCTCTCAGTCTGCGGTCAGTCGCGCCGTCACTCAATTGGAGAAAGAACTGGGAGTGCCACTCTTCTATCGCCAGGGACGCGCTGTCGTGCTGTCACGTTATGGGCGTGTATTCCTGGAGCATTGCATTCGGGCACTTAATGTCCTTGAAAGCGGAAAGCGGTTGCTCTGCGAAGAGACCGGGGGAGAATCCGGAACTGTTTCACTTGGCTTCCTACACTCACTCGGAGTTGAAATGGTTCCGCGACTGATCAAAGAGTATCGCCGGAAACATACCAGGATTCAATTCACGCTGCTCGTCCAGCGCTCAGGAGAGATGCTGATGAAAGAGCTTGTCGCAGGCAGTATCGATCTATGCTTGTCCGTCCCGGGGATGTTTCAGCAGAAAGGTATTCGCTGGAGGCATCTTCTGGATGAGGAATTGATTATCGCTCTATCGCAGACCCATCGGTTGGCGGCAAGGCGTACCCTTAACATGAGGGAATTGTCATCCGAGCCATTCCTCGCTCTTAGCCCAGAACATACCATGCGCATCATCTTCGACAGAGCGTGTGCTGATGCATCGTTCTTGCCAAAGATCGCATTTGAGGGAATGGATATCGCAACGCTGCGTGGATTGATTGCTGCGGGACTCGGCATAGCACTCCTTCCTCCCGCGCCCGCTCGATTTGCCGGAATTGTGGAGATCAAACTGTCGCAGGCGCGCCCCATTCGGCCGTTGGGTCTCGGGTGGGTTGAAGACCGTTACCTTCCGCCCTGTGCGGTCGAATTCCGCAAGTTCGTTGTGTCTAAGTTCGGTGGGGATTAGAGGTGGGTGAAGTTTGTGTCCTGTAGCTCGACATCGCCTGCCCGCCCGAAAGTGCTGATGAAAACTTAACCACAGCAGAAAAGATTGCGGTCGGACTTGGCATCGAAGTTCTTCCCCTAGTCTGTCAGCTCGCTGGGAACCGGTTACTTACCACCCTGTGCCATTGCGTTCCGAAGATTTCGCAGCTCCAGATTTATTGAGCACTAGAAAAGCTTACCTGCATGCTGCCCATACCAACGGACGATGCCGTCGAGGAACCGTCAGAAAATAAGATCGAGCAAAACATCCTCACGCAGGTACGCACTCAGAGTGGCCAGAGAAACAGCGATTCTAACGATAGGGGGCTCGTTGGCTCCTGCTTGAGGAATCGGCACGACACAGGCGGCCAGCGGTGGATCAGGGGTTCTGGACACGTCAAGTGTTGTCATGCCGCGAATCCTTCGCAGTACACGTGAAGATACCGCAATTGTTTCGGCGACACGCGGATCATCCACACCGGCATCTTCGATCAAGCCGCGCCGCAGGATGGCAAGACGCAACATAAAGATGATGCGAATCAGTGGCTGCCAGGAACGGATTCGGTTGCGCGCCGTGAGGTCGCATTCGCGGTCGTGGCGAAACTCAAGCAGAACGGCATCGGCCAGATTGCGGATTTTGTCGAGGTTGCGGTCGATCGTGTCGCGTTGCCGGGTGACGCTTGGGGCGAGCTCCAGACTGCCGCGAGCTGGAAGCTCCGCGATGAGTTCAAGAGTCACGTCGAACAGGTGAGTCATCGTCGGGGCGGCGGGACGCGTCCAGAGGCGGTCAAAGATCAGCCACATCGCAACCAGCCCCAGAAAGATTCCAAAGACCCGGTCCCGCACCTGGGTGAGACCGAAGTTGTAGCGTGGGTCGCTGAGATGGACCAGCTCATAGGCGAGCGCCATCTGACGACCGGCATACGCAATACGCGGTGAGGAAGTGAAGACCCAGGTCGCACAGAAGGTCGCTCCCGCCAATGCCAGCGTGAATCCGCCAATCGACTGCGTGCGAGGCAGAATGAAAATCTGTGCGACAAAGGCAAGGATCCCGCCCGCCGTCGCGCCGAAGAAGCGAAGCACCTGCTTCTGTCGAGATGCTCCCGCACTCGAAAGAGCCGTCACAATACACGTCGTGAGGGAGGCAGAGAGTCCCGGCCAGTCGACGGCCCAGTAAAACACATAGCAGCAAATACCTGCTAGAGAAACACGTAGGGCGAAGCGGAGGATTTCGGGGTCCGTGAGAGCGCCGGGCCGCAGCAGGCCCTTCGGCCTCAGCTTTTCTTCAGGGACATGTTGAGCGACTAAATGGCTGGAATAGATCTCTGTAAGGATGGCCACCGAATATTCAAGCCTGTAGACAGGAGATCGGCGTAATTCGCCTGGCTGTGGAGACGGCAAAGATCGCAGCTCCGGCACGCGGCCTGCAAGGAAGTCCTGCCGCAGTTGGTCTATGGCATTCACTATCTTGCGGAGCCGCTCCCGCTGATTCGGCACAGGCGGGCTGGGCGCATCCACCAGATCACGGGTAAAGTCCACCATATTGCCAATGAGGGCGATAGCGGAGCCCTGCTCATCATGAACCCTTGGCGAGTAGTGGAGCCCGAGTAAGGTGTGACGCAATCGTTCGGTGCCGACCATGTAATACTGCCTCAACTGCCGCCGAAGCAGCGGACCTGGTATGCGACCTTCGGAGATCACATCAAGACAGTCGCGCACAGCAGAAAGCCTCGCAACAAGGCCGCGCCGCACTCCGTTCGTCTCCTTGTCGATGGCCAGGACATACTGAACGGCAAGGAATGTCGCGATCCCGATGAGAAGGCTCAACAGGATATAGCTGTGTGCTCTGTTGCAATCTTCAACTTCGCAAAGCCAATCTCGTCGACGTTACAATGGTGCGACACCTCTTCTGTTCTCAGCGACTATCAATAACGGTCAACTGTCATTTCGCCTGATCGGAATTGGAGTCGGCAGAAATGGGAGATCGATTCGGCCGATCAGGCAATCGGATTCTCTTCGAACAATCGGGCGACCATCGACGAGTCGAGGTAGGCACGAACTCGCACGATCAATCCCTCACGGAAATAAACCACCAACAGTAGCGATTGTCGAAGCGCATGCCGTTCTTGGCTGTCGCCAGAGAATGAAGTTCAACCACCGCTTCGTCGTCCTTTACGATCAAATCCTCCACATGGAGCTGTGCGCCGTGTGGAAGAACCTGGCTCAACTTGGCGAAGGTGCCCTCCGTGAAAGCCTTCTTGCTACGGTAGTGACCGACGAGAGGGTGGGTGCCCATCACTGTCCAGTCGACGTCGTCAGCTACCCGTTCGAAGAACGCAGCGCCGTCGCCGCTTTCAACCCCTTGAAGATTTCGCGAACACTCTCTGAAGTAATTGCCATGGAATCGCTCCTTAACCTTGGCGATCTGTTTCCGCGGTTTCGCAATTAGATATGCAGGCATCATGCCAATACCTAAGGTGCTGAAAAGAGGCAGAATCATCATCAGATTCATGCTGCAATCTCAGCAAAATGACGAGCACTCAGCAGAGTGTGCTGGAATCGAAGACTGATCGGCGACGGTGAGCTTACATTTCGAAATGGTTTGGTCCAAGGAGGGGCAAATGTGATGGCAGGCGCCGCTCGTCGGAAGCGAGAGCCGTCCCCATTAGGAGTATCGATGTTTTAGACCATACTTGTTGATTCCCAAAACTCTGATTTTCGATTCAAGCGTCTGCCGTGGAATCCCCACTTTGGCATCCGCACCTGAGCTCCGGAAATGCGGCCATGGCACTCAGTCAGAGCAGCCTCGATCATCTCTACTTCATTGCGTATTTGGACCGTTCGTATTGCCGACCGTGGGCCCGCCTGCGTCGCCGTTGTGACTCCGCATGCTTCAGAGCTTCTGCCTGATCGATTTCTGAAGTTCACGCTCGGTCCACTTGGTCTGCCGCGACACTGTCACCGTTTTCAAGTCCTTGAAGATTCCGCGAACACGATCGAATTTGATAGCTACCGAAGTCGGGAATCTCGTTTGGGTCCAAGAACGTCGCTATGATGCCGAGTAGCGTGTGGATCGACTCCCCTTTGTCGATACATCGAGAAAAGAGCCTTCGATCCTCGTGAGACAAAAACGAGATAGATGCACTTCGCAAGATAATAGGACCCTTTGCGCCCGAAGCTCTTGCACGGAGAAATAGCTCTCTGCCATTCATCCCCGGCATGTGAAAATCAAACACGGCAAGATCGAAGGACGCGAAGTTACATTGAAGGGCTTCGAAAGGGCAATGTTTCAAAACGACACAGTAACCTACCGATTCCAGAATCCCGGCAAGAAGACTCGCTCCCACCACATCATCATCTACGCAGAGAATACGCCGTGGCGACACGTGGCATCCTGGCTGACACCCGCTCGGTGTAGGGTTTGTGACGCTTCTTGAAGAATGGCCATTCCTCGTTGTGTCTAACCTGCTGTTCATGACAAGTCCATATTTGGAAGTTTCCTAGCGCTTATTGCAAACAAAGTGTTCGCATTGCACTACACGACGAAATGCAGTCTTTCGTCGTCGCCTGCTCTCTCCATTCTTGTGGCTTTGAGCATATTTACCGGGAACTGCTCACCGAGCACACCACGTGCCGCCTAATCGCGCGGGCGCGCAAATGAATTAGTGGCTATCCGTTTGTGCCCCTTCAGCCCACTCGCGAAGAATCCACTCGCGCACATAGGGAGGGCAGTGAACCAATACGACGCCTTCATTCTCGCAGTCACTCAGGAATCGTACGACCTCAACGTCCACAAGAGTGACTTCACTCAAGTCGAAGACTATGCGAACGCTATCATCGTCCATTTGAGCCCGTATGTTGCCGATATGGGTGGATTGAATTCGGCCGCTGAGCCGCAGGTTCATGGTGTGTCCGTCCGACTTCTTTTCAATCTTCAACATTGGTCAACCATTCCTTTCGGGCGTGGTCGTAGGCTACCAATACGAGATCATGGGCCGCCTGGGGAAGCGGTCTGCAAAGACAGCGCCAATGCCAGTGGAAACGCCAGTAGTCCGGACGAAGCTGCAGAAGTCATTGGTGGTCCTCTTTTTCAATTCATCATCGGTTGCTGGATTCCAGAATCCACATTCCTGCAGATCCGGGTATGCATGGCGAGCGCCATTCGCAAACAATTGAAGCAAAATGGACAACGTCGATTCTTAGAGCTGCGTTTTCGGCAAAATGACGAAGACTCAGCCAGTAACCTGACTCGCTGAACCTGCCGCTGACTGTTGATAGCTGTACGTGGTCGAAGCGCACGGAGACTGAAACGCAATGTGACCGGGGATTGCTGGATGGCTGGCCGCACAAGCATGTAGACGGCGTAGGCTTTGGCGTTACTCCTGATCGATGTCATGTGAACCAAACTCTGCGCGCGACTGCAACACTTGGCGCCGTCGATGTTGATAGCCTCCGTTGATGAGAGCTGGCTAAAACGTCAATCGGCAGAGTCTCGGCAGCCGCACCAAGGGTGTTCGACGCTGTCAGGTAGTGAAATAGAGATGATCAAAGCTGCTCTGGCTGACTGCCATGGCCGCATTTCCGAACCTTCAGCGCGGCTGCGAGACTCGGGATTCCGCGACAAACGCTTGAAATCGACGAGCGCCTCGTGCCATGAGATTCTCTTTCCCATCCTTGGACCAAACCACTTTGAAATGTAAGGCCATCCGTCGCCGGTCAGTCTTCGATTCCAGCACGCTCTGCTCAGCGCTCGTCATTTTGCCGAGCGTGCAGCATGACTGTGATGATCGCCCCGCTTCTTTTCAGCACCTTAACAATTGGCATGATGCCTGCATACCTAATTTGCGAAAGCGCAGAAGGCAGATCGCAAGGACGATGGTCGATTCAAGTTGCAACTACATTGGGCGGTGTTCCCGAGTTCTTCAATGGACTTGAGAACGGCGACGGCACTGCGTTCTTCGAAGGGGTAAGGCATCAGAGGCAACCGCTGGATGAGAGCCTTACCAGCAATGACGGTTCTTAATCGTCGAAACGCACTTCAGAATTCTACAAAAAATGCACTGGAGATAGATATGCTCAATCGATTCGCCGTATGCACCACTATGTTGTGTGCTGCCGTCCTGTCGAGCACACCAAACTTACAAGCTCAGAAGTCCGAAGTGACAAATATCGTCCTCGTTCACGGTGCCTGGGCGGACGGTTCGGGCTGGAAAGGCGTCTACAACATTCTTGTAAAGGATGGCTTTAACGTCAGTATCGTCCAGGAGCCAGAGACGTCCTTCCAAGATGATGTGACCGCCGTGAAGCGCATTCTCGCATTGCAAGACGGACCGACCATCCTTGTCGCCCACAGCTATGGAGGATCCGTGATAACGGAAGCGGGCACGGATCCAACGGTCGCCGGATTGGTGTACGTTGCAGCGCACATGCCAGACGCTGGAGAGAACGAAGCCGACGACGGAAAGCGCCTTCCGAGCGACCTCGCTAAATTCGGTGCCATAAAGAAAACGCCAGACGGTTTCACATATGTCGACCCGGCACAATTTCATGAACTGTTCGCAGCTGATCTTCCCAGCGACCAGGCTGCATTCATGGCGCGCTCGCAGGTGCTCAACCTTGCGGACAATTTCTCAGCGACAATCACCACGGCGGCTGTGTCAGTAGCATAGATCGGATTGTTGAAACGCCGGGTTCGGTGACTGCGTCTTGCGGGTTTGGCGACTCCCATCCAAGTGATGACGAGCGAGGCCGCGGAACAGGTGGCAGCACTGGCTGAATCGAGTAACACCCAACTTGCACCAGGCATACAAAGGCCCTCACAGAGTACGGATGGAAGGGTGGCGACTGCTTGCACTCGGCCAAATTGGAGACGGTTAGGACGAAATGCGCCTGACGGTTCTTAATCGTAGAATTGTGGAAAATGAATGGAGGATGGCAGATTGCCCATTCGGCTTCGAACGCTCTTCGGGAGAACGGTCGTGTTGCTCTGCTGGCTCGCCTATCTTCGGATGCCGCTCTATGCGGGGATCTCAGGCGAAGGCACTGTAGCCAAAAACAGGTTGGACACTTATGTACAAGAGTTCCAAGTGGAGGAGCTCGCAGCGTCCTTGCAAAAGATGCTGCCGGGGCCTGAACGGGATTATTTTGAAGGAGTGCTGGCAAACCGTACTGGTCATGTGGACGAGTCGATTCGTTTGCTGAATAACGCATTGCCAAAGATCCGAGCATCACATAGGGATCGCGCGGCGGTGGCGTTGGAAATCCTAGCCGACAATTACAACAAGGCCTTTCGCTACGCTGACGCAGGGAGAGCTTATGACGATCTACTGGCACACTTTTCCGACCAGCTAAAGGGCGATCATTTG
>Ga0335072_10013501_pt1 | contig 11635 bp, 6 predicted proteins | sample Lox_Sample_21_FD_206725 | JGI IMG/M metagenome (GOLD analysis project Ga0335072, IMG submission 206725) | Soil microbial communities from Loxahatchee National Wildlife Refuge, Florida, United States - Lox_Sample_2.1 | ecosystem: Environmental > Terrestrial > Soil > Wetlands | place: USA: Florida...
GTTCAAAGGCTCAGACCCGGTCAAGTCTGAGAATGAGCGGATCGACTACGGAACCGAAACGATTGGCGATAAGAAGCTGACCCTTCCCGGGTTCGTGACCATCGATACCGTGGAGCAGCCGTTTCCGGATTCACCGCAAGGAAGATTTATTCTGCGGCACACCCTGTTCACGGCAAACTACGCCAACTACCACAGTTCGGGGAGCTAAGATTCTTGAGCTGGTTGCATAAATACCGTTTTGAGGGGGCACAGGTTTAGCCGCGTTGCCAAAGGACGCATAAACAGCGGGGTTTGGTCCCCCGGGGATCTCCCCTGACCACTCCACACTATTTATGCAACCAGCTCTAGGAAACGGGGCTCGCTGAGGAGCCCCTTTCTCGTCTTTTTCCTATTCCTCGATTTTCAGCGTGGTCTCTTCGGTCGCCAGCGAGTTTCCGCCAACCCAAATGTCGTACGTGGTCGGCTCGACCGTTTTCTTCAAGTTGACGTTGTAGAAATTCAGTTCATCGAAGCCGAGCGGAAAAGTCACGTGCTTCGTTTCGCCAGGTGCAAGCGTGACACGGGTGAACCCCTTCAACTCGCGCAGGGGCTGCTCTACGCTGGCTTCAGTGTTTCGGATGTACATCTGCACCACTTCAGTTCCTGTGACGCTGCCGGTATTCTTCACGTCCACACCTACCGTGATTAGCGGCTTCTGGTCAGCCAGGATCTGGCGCAAAGGAATTTCGGCATGATCGACGGTAGGCTGTGAATAGCTGAAACGCGTATAGCTCAGTCCCCAGCCAAAGGGGAAGAGCGCGGAGTTGTCCTCGTCCACGTAGCGCGAAACAAATTTTTCCGGCGCGTTCCGCGGCAGATGGCTAAGATCACCGTGCGCGGGACGGCCTGTCGGTAACTGCGCATAGTAGAGCGGCTCCTGCCCCACGGCGCGCGGAAAACTTGATGGCAATTTGCCGGACGGATTCACATCCCCAAACAGAACGTCCTCGACAGCAGGGCCAGCTTCGACACCGGGGCTCCACGCTTCGATCATCGCAGGCACGTGCTCTGCGGCCCACTTGAGTTGCAGTGGCCGGCCAGCCAGCACAACGAGAATTACCGGCTTGCCCGTGGCGACCACGGCTTCCAACAGCTTTTCCTGGTTTCCCGTAAAGCCCAGACGGGTACGGCTGGCAGCTTCGCCTTCCATCCAATTGGTCGGCTCACCAAGCGCGAGGATCGCGACGTCAGCTTTGCGTGCGGTGTCGACCGCTTCAGCGATTGTGTCGTCGTCGTTGGGGAGAGTCTCGTTTGGTTGGGTCTGAGAACCCGCGAAGGTGACGCTCTTGAGAATCTTCTCGTCATCTCCAGAGAGCAAACCGCATCCGGGTGCATACAGGAGCTTGTCGCCAAGACGTTGACTTAATGCGGCTCTCAACGTGATCACGTCCTTCGGATTGCCCGCTACGGTCCATGCGCCAAGCAGATCGAGCGGATTATCGGCCATGGGCCCGATGAGTGCTACTGTTTTCATTTTTGCAATGATGGGAAGCAAAGTTCCGATGCCTTCGACGGGATCATTTTTCAGCAGCACAATGGTTTCATCGGCGATTTTACGAGCAATATTTCGCTTCTCTTCAGTCATCGCGTAAGCCGGACCCGCAGGCGCATAGGGGTGGTCAAATAGTCCCAGGGCAAACTTGACGCGGAGAATGCGGCGAACAGCTTCATCGATCACGCTCTCAGGAATTTGGCCGGAGCGAACCTGCGCGGCGAGGACGGTACCGTAGAGATCGCCCTCCATGTCCATGTCGGTGCCGGCCTCGATCGCTTTGCGTGCCACCGTGGGGCCGTCGCCGATGGCATGGTTCTTCAACTCGGCAACGGCGCCCCAATCCGACACCACGAATCCTTTGAAGCCCCACTCCTTGCGGAGAATCTGGGTGAGCGTAAGCGGGTTCGCGGTCGCCGGAATACCGTTGATCGAGTTGAAAGAAGTCATCACGGTGGCCACGCCCGCATCGACTGCCGCGTGATACGGCTTCAGATACACCTGCAGGAGGGTGCCTTCACTCATGTCAACCGCGTTGTAGTCGCGTCCTGCAATAGCTGCGCCGTAGGCAGCAAAGTGCTTCACGCATGCCGCAACCGACCCGGGCCTGGAGAGATCATCCTGCTGATATCCGTTTACCCATGCGCGTGCCATCGTCGAGCCGAGATACGGATCCTCGCCGTTCGATTCGATAATGCGACCCCAGCGCGGATCACGCGCGATGTCTACCATTGGCGAGAATACCCAGGTGACGCCATCGGCACGCGCTTCTTCCGCACCGACCCGAGCGACGGTTTCAGCTGCGTTGGGATCCCAGCTTGCAGCGATTGCGAGCGGGACGGGAAAGATGGTGCAATGGCCATGAATCACGTCGAGACCAAAGAGGATGGGTATGTGGAGGCGCGACTTCTCCATCGCGATGTGCTGGTAGTGATTGGTCCGCTCGGCGCCCACCACGTTGAGCATGGAACCGACCTCACCCTTGGCCACCAATTCATCATAAGTGAGGTTGGTGGCGGCTGGGCCGGTCGCGAACCCCGCCGAATACTGCACCGTCTGCCCGATCTTCTCTTCAAGCGTCATCTGCTTCAGCAGCGCCTCCACGCGGCTGTCAATCTCTTTCGCAGCCAACTGCGGATTGGGCGCCGAACGGTCCTGGGCATACACAAATCCCGTAGCGAGAGCTGCCAAAAACAGAAAGTGGACTAAAAGCGAAACCGCGGATGACTTTAACTTGGACATTTCCGGAAAATCATAAACTGTTTATGCCGGGATGGTGGAATCTCCCTGTCGGCGGCTGTTGTCTCACCAGGGGCTCACGCATGGTTGCGCTTCGCGCCCGGCTCTGAAATGCTCTACTCTTGCATTGAATCCGATGGCGCGATTTCTGCGGAGTTTTCGAAAGGCGATTTTCCTGGCCCTCGAGCATGATGTGCTCAATACGGCCAAGGCGGCCGCATACTCCGGCATGCTGATGTTCTTTCCCGCCTTTATCGTGCTTACTGCGCTGATTGCACAGGCGCCTGAGGGACCGACCGTAGTGGGCGAAATCCGGTGGGTTACGGGCCAAATTCTCCCGGCCGATACCGTTCGCGTGATGCTTTCGTCAATGCAGGCGCGGAGTTTGCACTCGATGCGAATCATCATTTCTGGAATCTCGCTGAGCATCTTTGCCGGCCTCGGACTGATGCTCACGCTGATGGAGGGTTTTCGCCGCGCCTATCGGCTGCCACGCAGTGAGTGGAGGTTCTGGGAACGACGAGTGCGCGCATTGATGCTGGTGTTCGTTGTTCTGGTTCCGCTCGCCCTGGCAACCCTGTTGCTGGTTTTCGGTCGCGCCATTGAATTATGGATGGAGTTCAATGCGGGTCATGACCTTCGGTACCTGGTACTTTTCCTCTGGCGTTTGGCGCGCTGGTCGCTGGCATTCATGACCAGCGTCGCCGTTCTGGGCACGCTCTATCACTTCGGCACACGACGCAGGGAACACTGGTCTCATGTGATGCCCGGAGCGGTTGCGGCCAGTGTCGTTTGGTTGCCGGCAACCCTGGCCTTCGGGTGGTATGTCACACGCATCGCCGATTACAGCATCTTCTATGGATCTTTTGGCGCGGGTATTGCCACGCTGGTTTGGCTATACATCACTTCGTTCAGCGCCCTTCTGGGCGCGGAGTTGAACGGAGTCCTCTTCCGCGAGCGCAAAAATCTTCTCTGAGATTCGGTAATTCCTGTTGATTTCACAGGAATGAAGCATCGCCCGTGCATCATCCCGGAGAGGTATTGGCACGTGCGGCTTTGTATAATGGGCTTAGCCGCTCTTATACATTCCCCGCATCTTCTTTTTATCGATCTCTTGGGAGTAATGCCAGATGCCGTTCGTTGAACCGAACCTGAACGAGACGCCCGTCCAGCGCCGGGCGAAAATTGTCGCCACTCTCGGACCCGCTTCCAACACTGAATCCGTTTTTCGCGATCTGGTACGCGCAGGGATTGACGTGGTTCGCCTGAATTTTTCGCATGGCACGCATGAAGAAAAACTCGAACTGATCCATTTGATCCGAAGAGTGAGTCGCGAAGAGCATAAACCCCTCTGCATCCTTGGCGACCTGCAAGGCCCGAAGATTCGCACCTCCAAGCTAAAGGATCACCAGCCGGTACTGCTCAAGGCAGGTCAGCGTCTCACAATTACGCCGCGGGATGTCCCAGGCACGGCATCGTTGGTTGGGACTACCTTCAAAACTCTGGCAGAAAACATAGAACAGGGCTCGCGAATTTTGCTCTCGGACGGACTGATCGAACTCCGCGTGCATGAAGTGCTGGGAGCAGACGTGGTGTGCGAGATCATCAATGGCGGCATGCTGGGCGAGAACAAGGGCATCAATCTGCCGGGCATACCGGTTCGCGTGCCATCACTGACAGAGAAGGATTCTGAAGATCTTGAGTTCGCACTGAAAAACGGTGTGGATGCGGTAGCAGTCTCATTTGTTCGCACTGCCGAGGATGTGCGGCTGGTGCGAAATCGGGTTGCAGCGTATGGCGGAGAAACCTGGATCATCGCCAAGCTGGAGAAGCCGCAGGCGATTGAGCATCTCGACAGCATTTTGCAAGCGGCAGACGGCATCATGGTGGCGCGGGGCGATCTGGGCGTGGAAGTTCCGCCGGAAAAGGTACCGGCGATTCAGAAGCACATCATCCGCCGCGCGAGTGAGTATTTCAAACCAGTGATCACGGCGACGCAGATGCTGGAGTCAATGATCGAGAACCCACGACCGACGCGAGCCGAGGTTTCTGACGTTGCAAACGCCGTTTATGACGGAACGGATGCGGTGATGCTTTCGGGAGAATCGGCTGTTGGCAAGTACCCGGTGGAAGCGGTCGCCATGATGGGGCGCATTGTGAGCGAAGCCGAGCGTCACATCAAGGAAGATCATTTGAACGAACCGCTGATCCGGCAGACACATCTTTCGATTGCGGAGACCATTTGCGAAGCCACGGCACATGCGGCCGACGATCTGGATCTGCGCGGGATTGCGCTGTTCACGGAGTCGGGCGCAACGGCGCGGCAGCTCTCGAAGTATCATCCGACGGCGCCGATTTATGCCTTGAGCCCGGTGGATATCACTATCAATCGGCTAAACCTGCTGTGGGGAACGACACCGATTCGTTGTCCCAAGGTGAACTCGACGGAAGCCCTGGTAGATGTGGCGGAGAACCTGCTGGAGCAGCACGGATTTGTGCGCAATCGCGAGGTGATTGCGATTGTTGCGGGAACCCGGACGAAATCCGGTTCGACGAACTTCATGCGTCTGCATGTGCTCGGTGAACAAAACCAGGAGGGCGTGCGCTTCTTTGCACCGCACGAAGAAGAGGCAGTGCGCGAGGTGACGCGGGATATAGAAAAAGCGAGGAGACGCCGCAAGTCACCGCCCATTCGCCAGTATCCCTCGCCGAACCCGCCAAAGATTTCGAACCCATAAGAATTGGAGCAGAGTCAAAGGGGGTGCGCCAGGTCCCAAAATCGGGACTTGGCGCACCCAGGTTTGAGCTACTTTGCTGCGAGCTGGCGCAGGACGTAGAGCAAGATGCCGCCGTGCTCGTAATACTCGATCTCCTGCGGGGTGTCGATGCGGACCACTGCGGCGAACTCCTTGATAGTGCCGTCGGCGGCCTTGGCTTTCACCTTGAGCTTGCGCCCATTCTTGAATTTCGCCTTGAGCAGATCAGTGAGTCCGGCAAAGTCGTAGACTTCTTCGCCTGTGAGGCCGAGGGACTCGACATTCTGTCCTTCTTCAAACTGCAGTGGCAGAATGCCCATGCCGACAAGATTCGAGCGATGAATGCGCTCGAAACTTTCGGCGATAACAGCGCGGACGCCAAGCAGGTTCGGCCCCTTGGCGGCCCAGTCGCGAGATGAGCCTGAGCCGTATTCCTTGCCGGCCAGAATGACAAGCGGCAGGCTCCGTTCGGCATATTTCACGCTGGCGTCGAAGATCGACATCTGCTCGCCTTCGGGCAGCAAGCGGGTGACTCCACCCTCCGTACCTGGCGCGAGCTTGTTGCGCAGGCGAACGTTGGCGAAGGTTCCGCGCACCATGACTTCATGGTTGCCTCGGCGCGAGCCGTAAGAATTAAAGTCAGCGGGCTTAACTCCGTGTTCGGCAAGGTACTTTCCCGCCGGTCCGTTGGCCTTGATGGACCCGGCGGGCGAGATGTGGTCGGTGGTGACCGAGTCGCCAAGAACTGCGAGCACACGCGCGCCGAGGATGTCGCTGACCGGATCGGGCTGTCTCTTCATGCCATCGAAGTAGGGTGCCTGCCGGATGTAGGTGGAATCCGGTTCCCACCTGTACACATCGCCGGTGGGAAAGCTTAGGCCCTGCCAGTTCGCGTCGCCATGCGACACCGTGGCGTATTCCTTGCGGAAACCTTCGCTGCTGATTCCCTTCTCGATGGCTTGAGCGACTTCCTGTTGGGTTGGCCAAAGGTCGCGCAGGAAAACCGGATTGCCCTTCTGGTCTTTGCCGAGCGCCTCGGTATCGAAGTTGTGGCCGATGCGGCCGGCAAGCGCGTAGGCGACAACCAGCGGCGGCGACATCAGGTAGTTGGCGCGGACATCGACGTTCACGCGGCCTTCGAAGTTGCGGTTGCCGCTGAGAACGCTCACCGCTACGAGTCCGTGCTCGTCGATCGATTTGGAAACGTCGGTGGGCAGCGGCCCGCTGTTGCCGATGCAGGTGGTGCAGCCATAACCGACCACGTTGAAGCGCAGCTTTTCAAGATAGGGCAGCAGACCCGCTTTCTCGTAGTAGTCGGTTACAACGCGGGACCCGGGAGCGAGCGACGTCTTTACCCAGGGCGGAACGGAAAGACCTTTCTCGACCGCTTTCTTGGCAAGGATTCCAGCAGCCACCATCACCGAGGGATTCGAGGTGTTCGTGCAACTGGTAATCGCCGCGATGACAACCGATCCGTGATCGAGATACTTGTCGGGATCGATGTTGAAGCGTTCCTTTACTGTGGTCGTGATGGGTCCCGTGGTGAAGGTTTTCTCGGCTGGGTGTGCATTTGCAGCTGCCGAGGAGGTGGCCGGTCCTTCGTTCTCTTCGCTGGCGATTGCAAGAGCGGTGTCGGTGACGGCGATTGGCTCCCATGTTGCCGCAATGCGTGTGCCTAGCGGCTTGGCGGTGGGAGCGAGCAACGACGGAAGCTGTTTGGCGAAGCTTTCGGCTGCATCCTTCAGCAGAACCCGATCCTGCGGGCGCTTGGGACCTGCGACGCTGGGCTCAACCTCGGCGAGATTCAGTTCGAGGCTCTGCGAGTACTCGGCTTCCGGTGCATCTCCGGTATGAAAGAGTCCCTGCTCCTTGTAATAAGCCTCGACCAGCGCGATCTGCTCATCGCTGCGGCCGGTGAGTTTGAGATAGCGCAATGTCTCGGCGTCGACCGGAAAGATGCCGCAGGTCGCGCCGTATTCAGGCGCCATGTTGCTGATGGTTGCGCGGTCGGCGAGAGGAAGCGCAGCAACTCCGGGGCCGTAGAACTCGACGAACTTGCCGACGACGCCGAGCTTGCGCAGAGCCTGCGTCACGGTTAGAACGAGGTCGGTTGCAGTTGCACCTTCGCGCAGCTTGCCGGTGAGTTTGTAACCAACCACCTGCGGGACCAGCATGCTGACGGGCTGGCCGAGCATCGCTGCCTCGGCTTCGATACCACCGACACCCCAGCCCAGCACGCCAAGGCCGTTAATCATGGTGGTGTGGGAGTCGGTGCCGACCAGCGTGTCGGGATAAGCCTGCATCTCGCCGTTTAGTTCGGTCGTAAAGACGACACGGGCGAGGTATTCGAGATTGACCTGGTGGCAGATGCCCATTCCCGGAGGAACAGCTGAAAAGTTGCGGAACGCTGTCTGCCCCCACTTGAGGAAGGCATAGCGTTCGCGGTTGCGCTGGAACTCGAGAAGCGAGTTGGCCTCGTAAGCTTGAGGCGTGCCAAACTCATCCACCTGCACGGAGTGGTCGATTACGAGTTCCGCGGGGATGAGCGGATTCACCTTCTCCGGATCGCCACCGAGCGCCTTGATGGCGTCGCGCATGGCACCGAGGTCGACCACGGCTGGAACGCCGGTGAAATCCTGCATAAGGACGCGGGCGGGCATGTAGGCGATTTCGCGGCTGGGCTCGGCCTTGGCATCCCACCGGGCAAGGAACTCGATGTCGTCTGCGGTTACGTTGATGCCGTCTTCACGGCGCAGCAAATTCTCGAGCAGGATCTTGAGGCTGAAAGGGAGGCGGGCGAGGTCGAATCCGCGGGCGCTCAGCGCAGGCAGGCCGAAGATGGTGTAGGACTTGCTGCCCGATTTTAGAGTGGCCCGGCTATTGAAGCTGTTACGAATTTCGCTACTCATGGAGGGGACCTTTCTATCCGCGCACGGGCGGATGAAACGCACGGCAACTGCCGAACGCCGTGGGTGCCCCAAGTCTCGCTTTTGAGACCTGGGAGAAATTTCGTCGGTAACAGATTACTCAGCGAAGGCGATCAGCGTCCACGGTCGGGGCGCCCGCGGCGAAAGCGCTTGAGAAGTGGTTCGGGCGGTAGATGGCAGTCGAAAACCATACCTGACACAGAGATTTTACCGCGAATCCGATCGGCCCAATAAATGGCGTGGTGAACGGGAAAGGTGACACGCGGCCGAAAAACATCCGGCGACGCACAGTTTGTCACGAAAACCGGCAGATAGAATGTTGCCGAAGATAAATTCCGAACTGACAGGAACCTGAATGTCTCCTCGCCAAATGAAGATCCTGCTCCTTGCCTTGCTGTTGTTTGCTGCGAACGCCCGCGCGCAGAGTTCACCTTCGGCAACCCCGGGCCAGGACTCAACCACCCGTTGGCCGACACAAGATGGCTTAGTTACGCTGCCGAACTTTAAATTCGGCACGGGTGAAACTTTACCGGAGTTGAAGCTGCACTGCCTCACGCTCGGGACGCCACATCGGAACGCGGCCGGACATGTCGATAACGCGGTTCTGCTGCTGCACGGAACCGGCGGCAATGCGCATTCGCTGCTGAATCCGATCTTTTCTGACGTGCTGTTTGTGCCGGGCGGGCTGCTCGACGTCCAGAAGTACTTCATCATCCTGCCGGACGAGATCGGCCATGGCGAGAGTTCCAAGCCTTCCAACGGCATGCACATGCATTTCCCTGCTTACGACTACGACGATATGGTGCGCGCCGACCGCTTGATGCTCGACCAGATGCATGTCGATCATCTGCGGCTGATCCTCGGCACTTCAATGGGCTGCATGCAAAGCTTTGTGTGGGGCGAAACGTATCCCGACTTCATGGATGCCCTGGCTCCGTTTGCATGCCTGCCGGTGCAGATCGCGGGTCGCAACCGCATGATGCGCTACATGGCCATCCAGGACATCAAGCTCGATCCGGCTTGGCAGAACGGCGAATACAAGACCGAACCGCAGGATGGCCTGCGTGGGGCGAACGAGATCTTGCTGGTGATGGGATCAGCCCCTCTGGTAGCCCAGAAACAGGCACCCACGCGCGAGAAAGCGGAGCAGTTCGTCGACCGCTATCTTGAGCGCACCATGGCGCATACCGACGCGAATGACATGATTTATTACTTGAACGCCAGCCGAAATTACGATCCGAGTGCGAAGCTGGAGACGATTCAAGCCCCGGTGCTGTGGATCAACTCAGCCGATGACTTCATCAATCCGCCGGAATTGGGCATTGCCGAACAGATGGTGAAGCGGATCCCGCACGGACGCTTCATTCTGATCCCAATCAGCGATCAGACACGCGGTCATGGAACACACACGGCGGCGGCCGTGTGGAAAGGCTATCTGGCAGAATTCATGAAAGAGACCGAGCCGCGTGAGCGATAACTCACGGGGCCCGGCTCGGATAGCCTGCTGCTCGAACTCCTCTTTGGAGGGCTTCTATACTGAAAAGAGCAAGTCTTTCCTTTGAGGTTCCCTGAGAGTTGAGCGAAGCAAGCTGGTTCCGGAGTCTTTTTGCGCGTTTCCTGACGTGGATCACCCAGCGCATGGCCAACGAACGGCAGCGTTTGCTGGCCGTGACCATCATTGCCGGGGGCCTCTGCGGAACAGCTGCTGTGGCCTTTCATCTATCCATCGGGTGGCTTGAAGATCTGCTGATTAATCGCGCCAACCATGCGCAAGGCTACAGCTGGATATGGTGGACGATCCTGACGCCCGGCATCGGAGGATTAATCGCAGGGCTTGGCTTGACTTATTGGGCTCCAGCGGCGGCCGGATCGGGAATCCCGCAGGTGAAGGTCGCATTTGCGCTGCGATCAGGACTCGTTTCGGTGCGTGAAACGGTCGGAAAATTTGTCCTTTGCGCTTTTCAGATCGGCGCGGGCGCATCACTGGGACTAGAAGGACCAACCGTGCAGATCTGCGCAGGCGTCAGTAGTCTAATGGCCCGCGCAGCGCGGTTGAGTCCCACGAATTGCCGTCGCATGACTTCTGTTGGCATGGCCGCAGGTATCGCGGCGGCGTTCAACGCGCCCATTGCTGCCATTACCTTCACCCTTGAAGAGTTGATCGGAGATCTGGACCAGACAATGCTCTCCGGCGTCATTGTGGCTGCTGCGCTCGCGGCGGTGGTGGAGCATTCGGTCCTGGGCTCGAATCCGATCTTTCATATGCCGCGTGCATACACGCTGGGTGCGTCCTCATCGCTCATCTGGTATGCGCTGCTTGGCATTCTTGCTGCTGTGGTTTCCATCGCATTTACGGATGGATTGTTGAACCTGCGGGCGCTTTTCAAAAAGTGGGATGCGGTGCCCAAGTGGATTCATCCCGCTATCGGCGGACTTGCGACCGGCGGAATGGCAGCCCTGGCTCTGGGCTGGTTTCATCTGAATGGAATTGCCGGCGATCCTTACAAGACGCTCGAGCTCGCGCTGACCGGCACCATGCCGCTGATCTTCATGGTTGTATTCTGCGTGCTGAAATTGCTCGCCACCGTGAGCTCCTATGGGAGCGGCGGCTCAGGCGGCATCTTCGCTCCGTCACTGTTCATGGGCTCAATGCTGGGCGGCGCAGTGGGCTATATCGATGTGTATGTGTTTCATCATCCGGCCGACTCGATTGGGGCGTTTGCGGTGGTGGGGATGGGAGCGGTTTTTGCCGGAATCGTGCGAGCGCCGATGACGTCAATTCTGATCGTGTTCGAAATGACCGGTGGCTATGGGCTGGTTCTTCCGATGATGATCGCCAACATGAGTGCCTTTGCCCTGGCCCGTCACTGGCGGCCGATTCCGGTGTATGAGGCGCTGCTGCTGCAGGATGGCATCGAGCTGCCGCATGGCTCGCCGCCCGTGGAACCGCCGAGCGCGGCGCACATCGAAGCGGAACAGCCAACCATGGATGCGACGGCGTGAGAGAGACAGGGAAACGGGATTAGGCGTCGGAGCGGCTTGAAGTATCTCTGTCCATTAGAGAAATGCGAATTTTGAACAGGTCTTACTGCCCCGGTTCCATGTTGTAGAGGAAGATCGCGCGGAGTTCGAGGTAGGGACCGTGGAATTCATGCGGAAGTGGCGGGTAGTTTGAGCCCGTC
>Ga0335072_10013502_pt1 | contig 11635 bp, 13 predicted proteins | sample Lox_Sample_21_FD_206725 | JGI IMG/M metagenome (GOLD analysis project Ga0335072, IMG submission 206725) | Soil microbial communities from Loxahatchee National Wildlife Refuge, Florida, United States - Lox_Sample_2.1 | ecosystem: Environmental > Terrestrial > Soil > Wetlands | place: USA...
CGATGGATGGCACGACCCTTATCGATGGACTTGCGGTGGCGGCTGTTTGATGCGGTTGAAGCGGACGAGTCGCAGAACGCGGTTGCTGGACGGTTCGACGTAAGCTCAAGCGCGGTGATTAAGCTGATGCAGCGGTTTGTGCCGACCGGTTCGATCGAGCCGGGACAGATGGGCGGCCGTAAGGAGCACGCCCTGGTGCCGTACGAGAACCGGGCGCGGGAGCTGGTTGCAGCGCATTCGGATATGACGCTCGAAGAGCTTCGCGAAGCTTTGGTCGAGGAGGGTGTCCAGGTTGGCCGCTCCTCGGTCGACCGGTTTCTCAAAGCATGCAAACTTACGCTTAAAAAAAGTCGGTCCACGCCGCGGAGCAAAACCGGCCGGACGTAGCGGCGGCACGCGCGGCATGGCACGAGCGGCAGCCAGAAATTAACCCCTCGCAGCTTGTCTTCATCGACGAAACCTGGGCGACGACCAATATGACCCGGCAACGCTGGCGCTGTCCTCGCGGCGAGCGTCTCGTTGCCGCCGTGCCGCACGGACATTGGAGAACCTCGACCTTCGTTGCGGCATTGCGCTCCACCGGCCTCACGGCACCGCTGGTCCTCGATGGCGCAATGAATGGCGATGCGTTCCGCGCCTATATCGAGAAGATTTTGGTGCCCACGCTCGCACCGGGCGACATCGTCATCATGGACAATCTTGCCTCGCACAAGGTCGCCGGCATACGCGACGCCATCGAGGCCTGCGGCGCCAGCCTCCTCTATCTGCCGCCCTACGGCCCCGATCTCAATCCGATCGAGCAGTCTTTCTCAGAGCTCAAGGCTCTCATCCAGCAGCTTGAGCTGCGGCACATGCTCCTCATCATCAACGACCCAGATAACCTTGGCCGAATAAAGGCCGTAGTCATCGATCAGAATGTCGCGCGTCCATACGCCCGTCGTCAGGGAATAAGCACGAACCCCGACCTTCTTGGCAGCGCGCTGAAAGGCGCACCATAGGCGCGCGCGATGACGTATGTGGTTGGGGCGATCTCGCATACGTCGAATTCGACGTGACGGACCATGCGGCGAAACGCCCCGCTCTGCGGAATTACCCAAATGAAATTCGGCTCGACTCCGTCGATGGGGATTTCCCCGCTGAGCACGCCCGCATTGTGCGGATAGCTCGCAACGGCGGTGTCCAGTTTGACGCGACCGGCCACAGCGCCCTGCCCACCTTCACAACGTCGCGATCAAGCCGCCGACCGCGACGGCTCGGGCCAATCCGGCCACTCGCGAAGAAGCGTGCCGTAATTGCCCAAGGGCTCGCGAATGCCAATCTGCGCCAGCGCGCCCCACATGATCGCCGGCAGATGGGCGACGACCGGCATGCCGATCTTCGCCTCCAGGCGATCGAGATTGCCGACGACCGGCCATTGCGGGCAACCAAGGAATAGGCCCTGTGCCTTGGGCGCCTTGGCGGCGGCGGCCGCTGCGCAGTCGTAAGCGGTATCCATTGTCGGCTTGGTCATGCAATCGGCCAAGGCGAAACTCAGTCGCTCGTCGGCGAGCGTGTGGATGCCGTAATGCTCCAGATATCTGATGAGGTTGTCCTGGATGTAGCCCTGATAGAGAGACGATATGACGATCTCCCTGGCGCCAAGCGCCTTCAGCCCGTTGATGGCGCAACGCATATCCGAAGTGACTGGCTTCTTGCCGCCGATTGCTTGCGCCAGTTCGCGTTCAAGCTGTTCGTGATAGCCAGGCCCTTTTGCAGAGATCAGAGGAATTCCGGTCGCAACGATAATATCGACGTCACGCGCCGCTAGCTCCTTGGCACATAGTGCGGCAAGGCGGAGGGCCTCGTCGAACTCAAAGAGACCGAATTCGGGCAACCCCATGACAGACCAACACCAGGAGATGCCCTCGGGTGCCAGACGGAACGCCTCGTGGAGGACGGTCTCATTGGTGCGCGGAGGGCCGAGAAATCCGATCGAAGCCTTCCACCCATATGCGCCCATGACACGCCTCGTTGTCGCAGATCACGCTCAGTTGACGATTGTATGACAATTGTTCCGATTGTCGTCAAGCTCCGTCGCCGTGTAATCGCAATGATCCACCCGTCGGTCGCCGGAGTCTCGAAATCGGTCGGCCCGATATTATTTTGTAAGACAATCCGTTGACGCCCTCTGCTCGCCGTGCAAGAGTCCCTCGTTCGCGTCAAAGTAATCAGTGCGAGGAGAGGCCGATGAAAGGCAAGCTGCGGCACCTGGGAATTGCGAGCGCCGACCCTTGGAAGACGGCTGATTTCTACATCAAGGCTTTTGGCATGCAGAAGATCGGCGAGATCAATCCAAATCACGTCGGCGCCGCGGGCGTCTATCTGACTGACGGCGTGATGAACATCACTATCATAAAATTTAAGACCGACGAATATGCCGGCGAGGATTTCGGCAAGGATTTCGTCGGGCTGCACCATATCGGCTTCGAGGTGGAGGACCACGCCGAAGCGCGCGATACCATCGAGGCCGCCGGTGGAAAGTACATGTGGGATGGCGGGCTCGACCACAAGAAATATCGCGACGCCGACAACCTGATCTTCGAGGTCACGGCCGAGGGATTCGCAACCGAAGCCGATGAGGCGCATGAGGTGAATACCGGCGGTGGTCCTACGCGGACAAAAGAGAAGGCGGGCACTTGACCCGCCTTCCCTGACCACCGGGCGTCCGGGCTCGCGATGCAGTTCGCGGCATCTAGGGCGGTGCGGCGCCGCCCGAGCATAGCCGCAGAGGAAGAAAGTGATGGCAATCGACAACATCGATCTTGCGACCGCCAACAAGATCATCGAGACGGCGATTTCCATTTCGCGCCGCGAGGGGCACCTGCCCCTCACCTTCTGCGTTGTCGATCGGGGCGGCCATGTCGTGTCGGCACAGCGTGAAGATAACAGCAGCACGTTCCGGTTCGAGATCGCATATGGCAAGGCGTGGACCTGCATCGCGCTTGGTCATTCGACGCATTTCGTTGAGAAGAGCATGACGCAAAACCGTCCGCATTTCGTCGATTCACTGGCTGCGGCTTCAGGCGGAAAATTCATTCCCGCCTTGGGCGGAGTGCTGGTCCGCGAGCGCGAAACAGGCAAGATCATCGGCGCGGTCGGTGCAACCGGTGACTCAGGCGAAAACGACGAGCACGTGGCGGTAGAGGCCGTTGAATCCTGCGGCTTCACCGCCGATCTGGGGTAGGTTGAGGAACACGATGAAGATTGACAACGAGGTTCGAAAACAAAAACCCGCTAAGCAGCCCGCTCACCTAAAGAGCTCCGGGGCCAATGCCCCCAAACGCCCTAAAGCGGCCCGACTTAGCCGTGCGCCCCGCGATCCCACCCCTGTCCGCGCACAACTGGCCCAGAAACTGCGCCGTCTCGTCACGGACGGCGTCTACAAGGCCGGCGACCGCATGACCGAGCGCGAGCTCTGCGAGCGGCTCGGCGTCAGTCGGCCCTCCGTTCGCGAGGCACTGCGGCAGCTCGAAGGCGAAGGGTTGATCGATATTCTGCCCAATCGCGGTCCGGTCGTAAAAATGGTGAGCATCCAGGACGTGCTCGAGCTGTGGGAGATTCGCGCCGCGCTCGAGACGTTGATTGCGCGGCGCTTTGCCTTGAACGGGACCGAAAAGCAGATCGAGGAGCTCGACAAGGCGGTTCGTGATTTCGATGCAGCGCTCAAGTCGGAGGATGTCGCTTTCATCAAGAGCGCGAAAGCAGCCCTTTTCGAGGCGCTTGCCGACGGTGCCAACAGCGCCAACCTTACAGCGTATTTCCGTCAAGTGAACGCTCGGCTCAGTTTCCTTTGGTCCTCTTCGCTAATGTTTCCGGGCCGACCCGCGGAAAGCATCAATGAGCTCTTCGCGCTGCTCGCAGCCATCCGCAACCGCAATCCCGCGGCTGCGGAAGCTGCGATGTTGCTGCATGTCGAACACAGCAAGGCAATCGGCATGTATGGGCTGCGCGTATTCCAGGAATCGCGCCGCATCGCGCCGCCGAGCCGCGGAGACCGCGCCGCATCGCAGGAGCACCATTGATGGCCGGAACCAGCCACCCGATGACCGGAGCGCAGAAGTTATTGGCGCGCGCCTCGAACCGGTCCCACGTCGGCATCGGAGAGGTAATCCATCCCGACCCCGAGCTGGTCATCGTTCACGACGGCTATGTGGAGACTTCCTATGCCGAGCTCAGCGCGCTCGGCTATCGTCGGATCTTTCATCCTGAGCGAGTGATGTTCGTGACCGATCACGAGGTCTCCTATGGCTCGCAGAGAGCGGTCGAGCGCGGACGGAACATTCGCCGCATCGCCAAGGAGTGGCGGGTAGGCCATTTTTTTGATGTGGGCCGCGGCGGGCACGGTCACATATTTCCGATGGAAGCCGGCTTTGTTCGCCCGGGCATGTTTCTTTTCGCTTACGACATGCACTGCACGAATTTCGGTGCGATCGGTGCGTTGGCAATCGGCGCCGGCGCCGAGATCACGACCGTGCTCGCTACAGGGACGCTCTGGACCGAAGTGCCTTCGAGCGTTCTCGTCGATCTGAGAAATGACATGCCGCCGGGCGTTCATCCTCGCGACGTCGGCTTTCTCTTGTCCAAGGGATTCACTCAGGGAAATTGGGACATCGACGCCGACAACCGCGTGATCGAATTTGCCGGCAAAGCCATCGCGGATTTAGACCTAGCCTCGCGCGTTGCTCTGTGCAACACGCTGACGGAAATCGGCGTGGCGAATGTACTGTTCGCCGCCCCGCCGCCCGGAATGGACTGCGCGGCGGCCGCCGGCTTCTTGAGCGACGCCGAAGCGGAATATGTCGGTCGCATCGTTATCGATCTCGCTATGCTGAAGCCGCAAGTCGCCCTCCCGGGCGCACCCGATCGCGCCACCGATATCGACTCGGTCGCGGGCACACCGATCGATCATGCCTTTATCGGTGCGTGCGGCTCGTCGATGTATGAGGATTTCGTCGCCGCGGCGCGGCTGATGCGCGGCCAACGCGTCGCCGATCGCGTGCGCCTCTTCGTCGGGCCCGGGACCAACAAGATTACCGAACGGCTTGCCAATGAAGGCCTGCTTCAGGCTTTCATGGAAGCCGGGGCCACGGTATTGCCGCCGGGCTGCGGCCCATGCGCCGGTGGGGCGATGGCGCCCCTCGGCCCGAAGGAGATATCGATCTCGACCGCGGCGACGAATCATGCGGGACGGTTCGGCGCAAAGGATGGCGAGGTCTATCTCGGCAGCCCGCTCACCGTTGCGGCTTCCGCCGTCGCTGGCCGCATCGTCGACCCTCGCCAATTCATCGCGGACCGGGGAAAAGCATGACGATCTCGTTCAGGAAACGCGGCACCTGTCATGTGTTCGGCGACGCTGTGCCGCTCGACGAAGGCATCATGGCGTTCAAATTTGCGATAGAACGCGTGACCGATCCAAAGGTGCTCGTCCCGCATCTGTTCGAGCAGATCGATCCAACCTTTGCCGCGCGGGCAAAGCCAGGAGACATTGTGGTTGCAGGCAAGGATTTTGGGCACGGCAAGCCGCATACCCAGGGCTTCGTCGCCTTGGCGGCACTCGACATGGCCGTGCTTTGTGAGTCAATGCCGCATAAATCGCTGCGCCGGGCCGTGTCGATCGGCCTGCCGGTCCTCACTGGCTGTGTCGGCTGCGCAAGCTTCGTTCGCAATGGTGATGAGCTTGAGGTGGACTTCGAGAGCGGCGCCGCACGTAACCTGACCACCGGTGCGACAACGCAATTTGCTCCAATGCCCCCCATTCTCCGTGAGATCGTCGCCAGCGGTGGCAGCGCTGGCAGCATGCGCGCTTGGCTCGCGGCACATCCGGAACTAGAGGTCACACCGCAGGGTGCCACCGCTTAAGCCAGCGCGGCAGAAGGACACCGATATGAGCGCGTCAACGGAGGGGACCGCGACACCTGTCATGATTATGGTGGCGCCGACGGGGGCCTCGGCGCAAAAGAAAGACAATCCAGCGGTACCGATCACCCCCAAAGAGATCGCCGAGGAAGTGATCCGGTGCGCCGCAGCTGGCGCGTCGATTGCCCATATCCATGCACGCCAGCCCAACGGTAAGCCGACACAGTCAATACACGTGTTTCGTGAAATCATCGATCGCATCCGCGAGAAGAGCGACATTGTGCTGCAGATCTCGCTCGGCACACGGGGATTCACGCCCGAGGAAGCGGTTGAGCCGGTGGCACTGCGCCCGGAAATGGTCTCGCTGCCGCTCGATGCATTCCAGGGTGACGATGCTGCTGCAAAGGAAGCGGTGCGGCACATGGCGATCCATATCCGCGACCACGATGTCCGCCCGGAACTTTCCGTTTATGACGACCGAATGCTGAGCGGCGCGCTCGGCCTCATCCACGAAGGGGCCATCGAAGCGCCGGCTTATTTCGGACTAATCATCCGAGATCCGGGGTCGGTAAAGGAGGGCGCCACCAAGATCATGGCCCTAGCCGATTCCCTGCCGTCGGGTTCACTCTGGTGGGTGGCACGCGGCGGTCGTTTCGGCTTAGCTTTGCGCTCTTTCGCCATCGGCCTTGGCGGTCATGTGCGCGTTGGCTTCGAGGATTCGGTAAACGACTTCGACATGTCGGGCCTCGCGCCGAGCAATGCCTATCTCGTGGAGCGGATCACCAGGCTGTGCAGCGCGCTTGGGCGGGGCGTGGCAAGCCCGGCCCAGGCGCGTGCGGTTGTCCGCTCGGGCGGCAGGAAGATGCTAACGCCACAAGCGTGATGCAAAGACACGTGATCGAGGATCTTTGGTGTCCTGCTCTCTCTGATCGCCAGCGGCAACATTCACGCTTTGCTGCTTAACGCATGCTCCTATCACAAGGGGAAGGTCAGGCTAATGGAGACTCCTTTTGCCTTAAGCGGTTGCAAGTCAAACGGCGGCTGGCGGATTTTGGCAATCGCGGCCGTCACAATTGTCGCGGTCGCGCTGCCGGCCTGTGCCCAGTCGCCCAATGCCGGTGCGCCGATCAAGGTCGGTGTCGCCTTCCCGCTAACGGGTCCGATCGCGGGGAACGGACGCGCCTCGCGCGATGCCGTGCAGCTCGCCTTCGGTGAAGAGGACAACGAGATAGCCGGCCGCAAGATTGAGCTCTTGTTCGAGGATACGCAGGGTAAGCCCGACTTCGGCCTGTCCAAGATAAAGTCGCTGGTCGAGCGCGACCATGTCGACATGCTGGTTTCGGTTGTCGTCAGCACCGTCGCGGCTGCGGTCGCACCTTATATCAAAGAGGCGCACGTGCCCTGGATTACCACCGGATCGCTGGTGGCGCTGACACGCGACTTGAAAAATCCGTATACCTTTCGCATGGTTCCATCGTCTTATCAGTACGGCCTTGTCGCTGCCGATTGGGCGAAGAAGCAGGGCTGGAAGAAAATCGATTATGTCGGCTGGAATGCGGCGCCTGCGCGCGAGGCGTTTGACGCGATAAAGAAAGTCTACCCGCCCGACACGGTCACGGAAGCTTTGTTTCCCAATGTCGGGACCCCCGACTATTCCCCCTATCTGACCAAGCTCGATCCGTCGCAGGCCGACGGCGTGCTGGTAAGTATCTGGGGCGACGACGCGCCGCGCATTGCGCGTCAATACGCGGAATTCGGCCTCAAGGGCAAAATGCCGTTCTTTGGCGTCGCCTCCTTCACGGCGGAAGAAGGGCTCGCCGATATGCCGCCGGAGGTTGAAGGCGCGATGAGCGCTTATGTGTATTGCGGCACGCTCGATACGTCGGAGAACAAGCGCTTCGTCAGCGGGTACGAGGCGCAGTTCAAGAAGACGCCGGGCCCTTACCCATATCTTGCCTATATGGGCGCGAAGGCGGCGATCCAGTCGATCAAGGAGGTCAACGGCCACATCGAGGACCACGACGCTTTTCTTACCGCGCTACGCAAGGTGCAGCTCGACGGACCGATGGGCAAGGTCAGTTTCGACGATCGGCAGGGTATGGTCGGCGACTTTTATGTTTTGAAGGTCGTGAAACAGGACGGTCAGCTGCAAAACGCGTGCGTCGAGCGCATTCCGCAATCGCGCGATCCATACGACCTGTTTCCTTGAGGCGCGATCGAGCGAGGCAGAATCACAGCCGATTCCACCTCGCTCGTGAATCAGGTCATTTCGTCGCGACCCGCGCTGGAGTGCCCGTCGGCGCGTCGAGTTCGGCCTCGATTTCCTCGAGCGTGCGCCCCTTGGTCTCGATACCGATGAAGAGAAACGCGATCGAGGCAAGGACGAACCATGCCGCGAGATAACTGAAAGCGGGAACGACCGCGTTCACCGTCGCCTGCGGCATCACGAGATTGGACGAGCCGGCAACGAGCCCTAGGCCTAGCGGCCCGGTAATCTTGCCAATGCCGCTGGCGGCCGAACAAACGCCGAAGCCAATACCGCGCAGCCGCGAAGGCCAGATCTCCGGCGTATAGGCCGCGACCACCATCAACGACCCGTCGGCGAAGATGTAGGCCGCGAGAAGTGAAAGCCAGAACAGCTCCCGCGGTAGCAAAGCGCCGCGCGCCACGAAGGCGGCGACCACGAGAAAAATCGCAGCGAGCAGCGTGCCCACGCCACCAGAGATCTTTCGTCCCAACCGGTCAGCGAAAAACGACATGGCCAACCGCGCGATCATGCCGCAGATCGTGAAGCCGATCATGATCTGCGACGCCTGCGCCGGCGACACGCCTTGCACCTGATTGAGCAGAGTCGGCGCCCAGAGGACGAGACCGTAATAGCCCGTGATGAAACCGACGCTCATCACGATGCCAGTCCAAAGGCTGCGCGGATACCTTAGCAATTCACCATAGTGAGGACGCTCTTCATGATGCGTTGCGAGTTGCGCGACATCGGCGTCGCTCGCTGGACGTCCCAAAGCCCAGGTCAGTGCCTGACGCGCGACATCGATCTTGCCATGAATGGCGGCCCAGCGTGGCGATTCCGGCACGACGTACCACACGAGGACAGCGTAGAGCGCGGGCAGCGAGCCGATCGCAAACATGCCGCGCCAGCCGATTGCGGGGACGATGAAAGCGCCGCAGATCGCGCCCAGCAGCAGTCCACCCGAGGTCGTCGAGGAAATGACGCCGACCGCGCGGCCCCGTACCTCCGCCGGCACCGTCTCTTGAACGAGTGCGACGGGGACGAAGAAGCCGCCGGTGCCGAAACCCAAAAGGAAGCGGAACACGACCAGATAAACCCAACTTCCTTCCGGCGTGAAGGCGAGCGCAAGGCTGCAGACAGAGAAGGCAAAAATCGAGAGGACGAAGGCTGGTTTACGCCCAATCCGGTCGGCGAGGTCGCCCCAGTAGAACCCGCCCAGGATGCTGCCGGCGCCCGACGCCAGAAGGATGAAGGAGATAGTACCGAAGCTCAATCCCCAGGGACGAATTACGAAAGCCAGCACGAAGGCGATTAGATATTGGTCCCAGAATTCGAGCATGTTCCCGATGGAAGCCGCGCCTGTCAGTACCCACTGGTTGCGCGTCATCCGAGTTGCTCGGTCCATCTGTGTGATTGCCGTCATCGGCTTCTTCCTCCTCGTCGATTTGTCCGGTTACTGCTTGCGGCCGGTACCTATTGCGCAGCTTGCGGCATGATGGTCTTCGCAAAACGCGACGTCGGGTCCGCCTCTTTTGGTGCCGGCATCAGATTGATCGGACTCGTCGCGGTAAAAGCGCGGGTGGTCAGCCAATGTTCATGCATTTGCCCCCACGGATTGAGCCAGTAATCGAAAATCTGTCCGCCGGGTACGTGATAGCCCGGCCCTCGCATATGCTCGTATTTCTCAAGGCGCATCAGGTGATTGTGGCCGATGAACAGATCGTCGACGTCCTGGACCACGAAAGACACGTGCTGGAGCCCGGAAGCCGAGCTCTCGTAGCAATTGAGGACGTGGTGATCGACGATTTGTGACCCGCGATCCAGTCGATAGAACGAGCCGACGATGTTCGAGCGATCTCCGCGATAGAATTCATCTGTTGGCAGCAGTCCAAAGGTCTGACGGAACCACGCCAAAGTCTCTTTAATGCGCGGCGTCGCAAACACCGCATGCGTGACGCGCTTTACGCGTGAGGGACCGAATTGCAGCCGCCGCGGCTCGCCGATCGTCGCCAAAATGTCGGCGCTCCAATTGAGTGGCCGGTCGGTCACCTGGATCGGCGCCGGCGACTCAATGCCATGAACGGCCTCGATCAGGAAGCCGTTGAAAGGATCACGCAAACGGACGCGCTGACCGCCGCCGGGTTCGTCGATGGCTTCGACCGCCGAAGCGCCGGGAAGCGCGGCAAGTGCCTTAAGGTCGTCCGCGCTTGCGACCGCATAGGCAATACTGATATAGGCAGGATCGCCCTTATGCGTCACATGGATGTGATGCAGCGGATCGGTGCCGCGCATATAGAGCGCATCATCCGTACGCGCCGATCGGAACATGCCGAACTCCGTGAGGAACTCCTCCATCTGATCGAGGTCAGGTGCCTGGAGCCGCGCGAACACGATCCCAATTATCTTGACTATCGGGTCCGTCATTCGGTTGTGCCCCTTGCGTGCAAGCGATCAGCTGACGCCCGTTTTTGCGTGGATGAATTCGATCATGCGCATCATCGCGCGTTTTGCTTCCGACGACTCAGGTTCCACGCGGACAAGATCGTAGGGCTCGCCCTCGACGGGCAAAGTTTCGACGTGCCCGCCGCGCTTGCGGTAGGCGGCGCAAAACCGGTCCATGCAGTGGCGCGGATGCAACTGATCGCCCGAAGCCTGCACATAAAGCATGTCGGGCGTCTCGATCCTGTCGCCGCGTTCGACCGCGAGCATTGGGCTGCCCTCGGCCATCGCGTTCTCGTTTACCCAGTACTTCATCTGGTCGAGTCCGCTACCGACGCGATCGGCGTGGAGGTGATCATTCCGCGCGTGGCGCTCGAGGTTCTCACGGAAACGCGTATAGGGACAGATCACCGGCCAAAGAGTGACGACGCAAAATGCCCTTGCGTCGATCGCGCCGCCACCCGGCAGCGGAAGCGCGGCATAGCGCGCGTCCTTTGGCTTGAGCGCTGCCAGTACGGCGAGATGCCCACCTGCCGACGTGCCCATGAGACCGACCCACTCGGGCTTCGTCTCGTACGTCGCCGCGTTGAGCTTCAGCCACCGGACCGCGTAATTCATATCCGAGACCGAAGCCGGATAAGTATCCGCCGGCGGCAGCGTGTAATCGGCCGCCATAACGACGATACCGCCCTCGGCGAGCCGCCGATTGATTGGATCGTTGTTGACGAAGCTACCCTGAATCCAGGCGCCCCCGTGGCCATCGATCATCGCCGGGAACGGTCCTCGCCCACGCGGTCGATAGATACGCGCAACCAGTCGTGCCTCGCCATGGGTCAGATAGTGGAGCTCGACCGTATCGACGTCGAACATGATTACGCCTTTCACCCCATGCGACGGATCCTGGCGATCATCGCCACGCCTTCCCCTTAGGCGCTAAGCATCCGCCACAAAGACCCACCCAACATTTCGTCCGGGCATCGACTTGCCGCGCATGATACCCACGTCCCCAGCATCGTCAAGGATTGTCTTACATTCCGTTCGCGGGACCATTTTCAC
>Ga0335072_10013503_pt1 | contig 11634 bp, 3 predicted proteins | sample Lox_Sample_21_FD_206725 | JGI IMG/M metagenome (GOLD analysis project Ga0335072, IMG submission 206725) | Soil microbial communities from Loxahatchee National Wildlife Refuge, Florida, United States - Lox_Sample_2.1 | ecosystem: Environmental > Terrestrial > Soil > Wetlands | place: USA: Florida...
TGCAACGGCGGCGAGCCCGGCGGGCAGGCGCAGCGCGGCAAAGGATGGGCCGGTGAGGTCGAACAGGTGGGACATGGAGAGGGTGTAATCGCCTACGCCGCGATGCGCGAGGAGCGTGCCGATATCGGCAACGTAGGGCAGGTTGCGCGATTCCCACAAACCCCATCCGAGCGCGGCGGCAGAGAGGACGCCGATGACGGCGAAGGCGGCCTGCGCGCCGGTAAGCCACGCGCTGGAAAGGCCGGGCTGATCGGCGGGGGCACCGTTGCCGAGGGTGCGGCGCTCTTCAATGCCGGCTACAACGCCGGCGATGAGGATGAGCAGCGGCGGCCAGACCGGGAAGGTGTAGTACTCCTGGTTGGTGGAGAGCGAGAAGAAGAGCAGCGTGAAGCCGGTGAAGAGCGAAAGCAGCCACACGGTGCGGATGCGGAACTTGAGACGCAGGACGTAGGTGGCTACATCCGTGCGCAGGGCATTGTCGAGATAGAAGTCGACGGTCTGTCCGGCGTCATGGCGCATGTGCTGCAGCCAACGGTGGCGGGTCTTCCAGGCAACGGCGAAGACGGCGGGCAGAAAGAGGCTCCAGGGAAAGAGCCATACGATGTGCAGTACCCAGTACCAGAAGGTGGGCAGCTTGTTGTAGTCGTGCGGGTAGCGCAGTCCGAAGAAGCGCAGGACATGCTCGTTGATGAAGTAGAAGTAGAAGAAGCCGTGGACGTTCCCGAGGGTTGGATGATTGCCGACGGGATGGCCCTGGTCAGGATTGCGCAGGCCGCAGAGGATGTGCCACGGGGCGGCGATGAGCAGGAAGAGCAGGAATCCGGCAATCGGCTTGAGGGCGCGCCAGCGGCGCCACTGGCCGGTGAGCAGCAGGTAAGGAATGACAGCGCCGGCAAAGAAGACGGGCGCGATGAGTCCCTTGGTGAGCAGGGCCAGCGCCACCGCGGCCCAGGCCCAGTAGATGCGGCCGGGACGGTCGAGCTCAAGGCCGGTGAGCAGGCAGTAGAGCGCAAGCAGCAGGAAAAAGGCGAGGATGGACTCGGGAATGATGAAGCGGGTGAAAAGGAACGGACCGACCGAGGTGAGCACGCCGAGTCCGGCATAGAGGCCGGCGCGCGGACCCCATGCGCGGTCAGCCCAGAGCCAGGAGAGCCAGGCAAGGCCAAGGATGGCCAACGCGTCGGGCAGATGGGTGGTGAAGGCGTTTTCAACCCCGGTGACCCGGTAGAGGCCGGCAACGATCCAGTAGGGGAGCGGCGGTTTCTCGATGTAGCGGATTCCGTCGATCTTGGGCGTGACCCAGTCGCCGGTCTGCGCGATGTATTGCGCAGCCTGCGCGTGCGAGGCGTCGACATCGTCGAGCAGCGGCGGGGTGAAGAGCGAAGCGAAATAAATGGTAGCAAAGATGACCGCAAAGAGAGCCCAGATCTCCGTGGTGTAGGAGATGCGCTGCGGCCGATCGAAGGTATTCAGGTCGTTGCTCATATCGATTTTGGCTATCTTCATAAGGATAGCAGCCGGGTTGGTGGCGGCGTTTCACGCAGGCAGCCGTGAGCGGACGGGAATGCAAATATCTTTTGCTCACCCTTACGGCACAAAATGGGCCGGGAGGGCGCAGCGGATCATTGCGGCCGGGTTTTCCGAAGCGTGCCCATCCGCGGTCGTGTATCTTGGCCGCAGGATATTTTTTTCCTCCGGAGCGATTCCCCAACATCTATGCCTACCTTTGCCGCTGTCGATATCGGTTCAAATTCGTGCAGATTGAAGATTGCGAGGGTGGTGGCGCACCAGTTGAAGACGGTGGCCGAAGACCGCGAGGTGACGCGGCTGGGCGCCAGCGTCTTTGAGTCGGGGCTGGTGTCTCCAGACGCGATGGCGGCCACGCTGCGGGCGCTCAAGCGGTTCCAGCGCGCGGCGCAGGCGCACGGGGCAGACCAGATTCGGGTGGTGGCTACTTCAGCCATGCGTGATGCGCGCAACGGCGCGGCCTTTCAGGCATGGGTGAAGGCCGAGACGGGCTGGAATATGGAGATCATCTCCGGCCTGGAAGAGGGCAGGCTGATTCATCTGGGCGTGATGGCTACCGAGCCGGGCGCGGGCGGCAAGGTGCTGCTGCTGGACCTGGGCGGCGGAAGCTGCGAGATCACGCTCTCGGAGCACAAGCGGATTCGGGATACGGTCAGCCTGCCTCTGGGAGCGGTGCGGCTGACGGAACAGTTTCTCACCGCCGATCCGGCCCCCGCCGAAGGGCTGGCGCGGATGAGGCAGTTGATTGCGCGTGAGCTGCGCCGGGCGCACCGCAGGATTCAGCCGGGCCGGGTGCCGCTGGTGATCGCCACATCGGGCACGGCGGCGGCGCTGTCAGAGGCGTGCCTGAGCAAGCCGGCGGGCCAACGGGCGGCCAAGCTGGCCAAGAAGACTGCGGACAAGGGGCTGGCGGGCGGAGTGGTGCCGGCCAGCGCGGTGCGCAAGCTGACCAGCAAACTGGCCAAAATGACGCTGCCGGAGCGCGAGGCGGTCCCGGGCATTGGGCCGCGCCGGGCGGAGATCATCGTTGCCGGCACGCAGGTATATGCCGAGCTGCTGGAGAGCTTCGGGCTGGCCGGCTTCCGCTACTCGCCGCTGGGGCTGCGCGACGGCATTCTGGCGCAGATGCTGGCGGCCAAGGACGAGCGGACCAGGGCGCACCGGGAGTTTGAGCATGAGCGGTGGGAAAGCGTGCTGGCCACGGCGCGACGGTATGGCGTGGATCCTAAAAAGGCCGAGCCGGTGAGGGCGCACGTGGTGCAGCTTTTTCGCGAACTCAAGCCGATGCACCAGCTGGCGGCGGAGTATGAGAGCTGGCTGGCGGCGGCGGCGATTCTGCGCGAGACCGGGAAGTTCATCAACCACCAGGGCCATCACCGGCATACACAGTACATTATTTCGAGTTCGGAGATTTACGGCTACACGCAACTGCAGCGGACGATCGTTTCAGCCATTGCGCGCTACCTGGGCAAGAGCCGTCCGCAGCCGGGCGACCGAGCGCTCAGAAACGTTCCGGCTGAAGAGCATAAGAACATCCATCGCGCGGTCGTGCTGCTGCGGCTGGCAGAGGCGCTGAACCAGGATCGGGCATCGGACGTGCTGCGGGTGGCGGTGAAGATCTATCCCAAGCGGATTTATCTGGAGCTGGAACCGGGGCGGACGGGCGCGGAGCTCGAACTGTGGTCGCTGCGCAAGGAAGCAGGCTACTTTCGCGAGGTCTTCGGGCGCGAGCTCTTTGTTACGCTTGCGTAAATGGCGCGGGCGACTCGCGGATCAATGAGCCACTGCAGGCGGGGCGGATGGCGGTCCATGTCGATGCGGGCGATGGAGCCTTTGCGCATGCGGATGGCTGCTCCGCCGTTGCCGGTGATGAGGCGGCCGAGAAACTGGAAGAAGTTGGGATTGTGGCCGACGGCCAGAACGCCTTCACGGCTGGCATACTTCGCTATGAGCGCCTGAAACTCAGCAAAGCTGGCGTTGGGCGCCAGCGCCGGGCAGATTTCAACCCTGGATTCGTAGCCAAGCTCGGTGCCCACAAACTGCGCGGTCTGAAGCGCGCGCTTGAGCGGGCTGGAGACGATGACGTCAACCTGCACCTTGAGCGCGCTCAGGGTGCGGGCCATGAGCATGCACTGCTCTTTGCCTTCTTTTACCAGGCCGCGCCTGGCGTCGAGGACCGGGTTATTGCGATTGGCACCGGCGTCGGCGTGACGCATGAGATAGAGGATCATGGCGATGGAGGGCACCCGGGGAGACTGCGCGTGGGATCCCTTAGACAATTGATTTTAACATGACTGTAACATTTGAGCCGGATGCGGATGAATGGGTGCGGGCTGGAGCGGTTCGGTCTCTGCCGGCTCTCGGGGTTGAAATGACGACGGGCGCCGCAGAGGGCGCCCGTTCGGCTGTGGATGCTCACGGGGATCAGAATTTATACGATATGCCGACAAGCGGGGTGGGACGGCTGCGCAGGCCGTTGTTGTTGACCTGGATGAGCACGTTAGCGGCCAGCACCAGATCACGGAAAGGGTTGACCTTGAAGCCGACGCTCGCGTTATTGATGGTGTAGCTTGAGTTGCCGGTGACGCTGGTGTTCAGCGAGATGGTGCTGGTGGTGGTGGAGATGGTGGTGGTGGTGGGAATGAGCCGCGGGGTGTTGAGGAACTGGCTGCCCAGCAGATCGCCGGCGATGGTGAGATGCTTGGCGGCTGCCCAGTCGGCGCCCACGTCGTATTGCGCACCGCCGGGCAGGCTGAGGTTGCCGTTATAGGTCAGGGCGCCGGTGCTGGACGAGGTGACATAAGAGGGGTTCAACTCTGTGTTGGTGTTCCACTGGTAGCCGATCCTGGCGTGCGGCGAGACTTTGGCCAGATACGAATAGACGACGTAGGGATTGAATCCCCAGGAGCCGGAGCCGAGGTAGTTGCGGTCGTCGCCGGTAGGAATGCGGACGCTCATGGCCGCCGAGACGGTGGCGTGCTCGCCGGACCAGAGAGACTGCTTGGCGTTGATGGTGACATCACCGACGCCGCTGGCGCTTCCCGAAGCGTAAGTAGGCGTGTTGCTGTAAGGCCCCAGCACCAAGGCGCCATTGGCATTCACGATATAGGAGTTCGAATTGTAGGTGCTGGCAGAGAGCGACACGATTTCTGCCGGGACGATGGCCGAGACGTCGAAGCGGTTGGTAAAGCCGTAGGTGGCCACGGCGATGAACTGGTCGATCTTGAAGTGGAGCAGCGTCTGCTCGGTGGTGTAGGTGTTGGTGGCCACGATGCTGGTGCCGGGAACGTAAGCCGTGGCAGACCAGGCAAAGGGCAGCTTGTTGAGCGAGGTGCCGTCGATATCAGTAAAGACGAACTGGCTGGCGGACGTGCCGAGGAAGAAGCGGTGACGGCCGACAGTCTGCGCGCGATCCGTAAGGATGGGGCCGAGGTTATTGAAGGTCTCCGGCACGCCGGCCTTGTAGACCTCAACGGTACCGGCTGAGGCAGAGGCCAGCGGGAGCTGGCTGACCTGAGTGGCGATGCCGATGTCGATGCTGCTGGCCAGCAGTTGAGCTGAGGAGACTCCGCCGGTGTTGGCGGTGCCCAGGGCGGTGTCGTTGGCGAACTGGCCGGTCGCAAACGGAAACTCGCAGACGAGCTTGTGGGAAGCCGAGCCGGAGGCGCAGTTAATCTGGGCCATTGCGCTCGCGGTCGTGAAACTGGCGAGGAGTAGCAGCGTAATAACAGGACGTTTCATCGGTCTACCTCGACAAGGTGCAGATATTTGCGCGCGCTCAGAGCCGATAGTGAAGAGCCTGAACGCCAGTCTCGAACGATTACAGAGTGACGTTCAGCTTCACTACCGCCTGGTAGGTGTTGCCGTCGCTTCCGGTGCCCTGCACCAGAATGTTGTACACGCCCGGAGGTGTTTTGCCTCCGGTTGTGGTCGACGAGCCGGAGAAGGATCCGCCGCAGCCCATGACCTGCCAGCCGGCGACAGCGATGGCTGCAATCGCCAGCAGCCGCAGGAAGATGGTGCGGGTCGATTTCCTGCCGCCCAGCAGACCCATCAGGCCGAAGACCGGAATTCCGAAGATTCCGGCGATCAGCAGGCTGCCGGACTGGTTATTGGGCCGGCCGGAAGGTTGGTTCATGGCTACGGCGCCGCTGGTAGAGATGGTGACAGTTACGGTTGCTGTCTGTTGCGTGGCTGAGGTGGGAATCGTGGCCGGGCTGAAGCTGCAGCCCATGGAGAGCTGTGCCGTCGTGTAGGTGCCGCTGAGCTCAGGCCCCACGACCGAGAGACAGCTGAACGTGTTTCCGGCACCGGGCAGGCTCACATTCGCGGGCACCACGAACTGGACGGTGGTGGAGTTGTTGGTGGTGGCTCCGGAAACCAGGCTGAGCGGCGCGGATGCGGAACGAACCGTAACCGGGAAGGTGAAGGTGCGAACCGCGTTGTGGCCGTCGGTTGCGGTGACGGTGAAGGAGTAGGTGCCGGGTTGCGCGCTGGTTGCATCCAGGGTGATGGCATCGGAGGTCTGCGTTCCGGCCGCGAGGACAGAGAGCGAGTTGCTGGCCAGGTCGCAGGCCGGAGCTCCGGTGGCAGGAATCGCCGTGCAGGTTAGCGTGAGCGTGCCGACATATTGCGAGATCGATGTTGGCGTGATGCTGATGGGCTGTGCCGGATAGGGATCGGGCGAAGCTGCTGTGCCGGTTCCCTGCGTAATCAGGATGCCGGTACCGGTGGACGGCACCGGAGCGACGGCCACCGAGAAGTCAGTGACGGTTTGCGTGGTGGTCTGGCTGCTTGTGGCAATGAAGTTTGCGTCGCCGCTGTAGCTGGCGGTGATGTTGTTGACGCCGTCAGGCAAGAGCACGGAGGGGCAGTTAACCACGCCGGCGCCAGCGCCCTGGGCAATAAAGCCGGGTGAGCCGGCCTTTACCGAGCACAGCGCGATGGTTTCCTGGATGCCGGCCTGGTTGGTGTACACATCGGTGAACACCATTGTGCCGGAGAGCGCAACCGCGCCGGTGTAAGCGGGTGTGATGGTAGCGGTGAAGCTGACCGGAGTGCCGTACTCGATGGCCGAGGTTGTGGCCGGGGTGAGCACAACGGTGCCGCCGGCGGTGGAATTCACGGTCTGGACAAAGGTATTGCTCGATCCGGCGAAGTTGGTGTCACCCGAATAGGCGGCGGTGATGGTGTTGGGGCCGACCGTCAGCGTGGAGACGGAGCAGGGCTGCGAAACGCCCGTGGTCGAGTTGACAGCCACCATGCCGCAGCCGGAGATCGTTGTGCCGTTGGCTTTGAACAGCATGGTTCCCATGAATTTATTGGAGCCCTGCGCCGACGAGGAAACGGTGGCCGTAAAGTTGACCGTGTCGTTGACGTTGGAGGGGTTCTCCGACGACGAGATGTTCACCGAGGTGGCTGCCGCGCCGACCGACTGGGTGACGGTATTGGAGGCGCTGACGTTGAAGTTGGTGTCAGAGGTGGAGTAGACGGCGGTGATGCCGTGGTTGCCGTTGCTCAGGCCGGTGGTGACGCACTGGGCCACGTTGTTCGCATTGAGAGCCGCCGAGCCGCAGCCAGGGATGGCCGTGCCGGTCACGCTGTCATTGAAGGAGATGGTGCCGGAGGGGTTGATGCCGCCGGGACCGCCGGAAGGAACCGAGAGCGTGGCCAGGAAGGTGACCTGCTGATTGAAGGACGAGGGGTTGGGCGAGGCGCTGAGGGTCAGCGTGCCGGCGGCTGCACTGACGGTCTGGCCGGGAGTAAGCGTCGCGCTGGAGGTGGAGAAGTTGTTCTTCGAGTCAGTAAATGTGGCCTTGATGGTGTGCGCGGTGGCGGAGGCCGCGAGCCCGCTGTCTGAACAGACCGCCACGCCGGTGCTGGTGGGTGTAACCGGGGAGCAGGGGATCGTGGTGCCGTTGTCAGTGAACGTGACCGTGCCGCTGAGCGGAACGCTGCCCGAGGGATAGGTGAGCGTGGCGGTGAAGGCAACCGGGGTGTTGACGGTGGAGGGATTGGGCGAAGAAGACAAGGCCAGGCTGGTGGTGGCCGCGCTGACGGAGAACGAGCTGCCGTTTCCGTTCAGGGAGCCGGTGCTCGACGCATAGTTAGAGTCGCCGGAGTAATTGATTGCGATGGTGTGAGAGCCAAGCGCGAGTGCGGAACTGGTAAAGGTGCAGCTCGCAATGCCGGTGGTGGAGTTCCAGGTGCCTCCCTGGCTCGCGGCGAGCTGGCACTGGCCCAGGGTGGTCGTGCCGTCGGCGACTCCGGTGGCTGTGCCGGTGACCGCAGTCGCGGTGCCACCCTTCACGCTTGCCGTGAAGGTGACCGAGCCGTTGACGGTGGAGGATGTGGGCGATGCGGTGATCGTCGACGTGGTGCTCTGTGTTCCGATGGACAGCGGCAGGGAGTACTGGGCGGCGCTGTAGTTGGTGTCGCCGGTGTAAGAGGCGACGATGGAGTGGCTGCCGCCGGTGAGCGACGGCTCCGTGCAGGTGGTGGCCGTCGTGTAGACGTTGGCCGGGGTCGAAACGACGAGGGACATTCCGCTGCAGCCGTTGATGGTGGTGCCGTTATCGCTGAAAGTGACCGTGCCGCCGGGCACGAGGCTGGCGTTGAGCGGGCTGGGGAAGGTGATGTCAACCGTGTATTGAACCGACTGGTTGAGCGCAGGCGACGCGGGATTGGCAGTGACCTTGACGGAGGGAGTTGCCTGCGACACGGTGACGCTGCCCGACGTATTGGTGGAACTGACGCTGTAGCTGCTATCGCCCAGGTAGGAGGCGGTGATGGTGTGCGCTCCGACGGCCAGACCCGAGGTGATGCAGGTAGCTGTGCCCGTGCCGTTGGAGAGGGTGACGGACTGGCTGGCGCAGCTGGTGATGGGATTGGCGCCATCGGAGAACGAGACGCCGGCGGTCATGTTGGCGACATTTGCCGCTGCGACTGCAGTGCCGGTTACCGTGGGCGTGACCGTAGCGGTGAGAGTGACCGACTGATCGGCGGTGGAAGCCGTGGGCGAAGCCGAAACACTGGTTTGCGTGCCGGCCTTGGCTACGGAGAACGAAGAGCCGGTAGCCTGCGAGCCGGCGTAGATGGAGTCTCCGGAGTAGACAGCCTTGATGGCGGTTGAGCCGACAGCCAGCCCTGTCGCGATCTGGCAGGAGGAGACGCCGGTGGTCGGGTCCACCGGCTGCATGCTGCAGGCGGAGTAGGCAGTGCCGTTGATGAAGAAGGCCATGCTGCCTTTAAACGAGCCGGACGACGGGCCGGGGTTGGGCGAGACCGTGGCGGTGACGGTGACGACCTCATCCACCGAGGGGCTGGCCGGCGACGGAGCGGCCACCACGACCTGGGTTCCTGCTCCGGCGACGGTTACCGTGGAGGCAGAGCTGGCAGGGCTCGCCGTGTAGTTCGTGTCGCCGTTATAGGATGCGGTGACCTGATCGGCGCCCGCGGAAAGCGCAGTCGTGGTGCAGGAGGCGGAGGCGGTGCCGGTGGTGGCGTCAAATGTGATGTTCTCTGTGCTGCAGCCGGTGATATTGGTTCCATTGGACTGGAAGGCCATGGTTCCGGTGAACGGCACGGTATCGGTGACCGTGGCTGCTACCGGATTGGGCGCAACTGTGGCGGTGAGGCTGACCGACTGGCCAAAGGCGGCGGTGGCCGGGGGCGGAGTGGTGATGGTAACCGCGGAGGCGGTTTGCGCAACGGACACCGCCTGATCTGCGGAGACGTTGGGCGCGTAGTTGGCGTCGCCCTGATACTGCGCCTGCAGTTCAAGCGAGCCGGCCGGCAACTGCTGCGTCGTGCAGCTGACGCTGGCGGTGTTGGTATCAACATTGATCAGCGTCTCGCCGGTGTCTCCTTTGCAGTCAGAGATGGGCGTGGTGTTGCCGCTGCCGTTGTCGATGGCAAAGATGACGGTTCCGGTGGGTGCGCCGTCAGTTCCGTCGCCGAGGACGGTGGCTGTCAGCGTGACCTGGCCGTTGACCGTGGAGGAGGCGGTGGAGACGGCAAGCGTGGAGCTGCCGACATCAGTGCCGGTGCTGCCGAGCGGCGTAACGCCTCCGCCGCCGTAGGGCTTCGCTGTGGAACTGTTGGCGGTGACGATGCCGGACTTGAGCGCGACCAGCGACGTGGGATTGGCGGCTACGGGATAATTGACCGCCGACTGCAGGCCGGTGGTGGATCCGTAGAGCACGCTGACGTTGGACGACTGCGAGTTGGCGACTGCCAGATCGAGCTTGCCGTCGTGATTGACATCAGCGATGGCCAGCGCGGAGGGTGCGGTGCCGACCGCGAAATTGACGCCAGCGCCGAAGCTGCCATTGCCATTCGAGTGGTAAACAGCCACCTGGTTGCTGCCGCTCTGCGCCACGGCCAGATCGAGGCCGCTGCCGCTCAGCTTGCCGATGGCGATGGACGAAGGCGCGCTGCCGATGCTCAGTTCGCCGGCTGCGGTGAGCTTGCCGGTGCCGTCGTTGGTGAAGATGCTTGCGGTGCCCGCGGATTTGCAGGTGCTGTCATCGCCGCAGGCGTTGGCGACGACCAGATCGAGATGACCGGTGGAGCGCAGATCGCCGGCAGCGATGGAGACGGGAGCGTAACCGGTGGTGTAACTGGCGGAAGCCGAGAGGCTGCCGTCGCCGCGGCCCAGCCAGATGTCGAGCGAGCCGGGCTGGGTGCAGGCGCTCTGGCCGCAGTCGGACGCGACGGCGAGATCGGCTTTGCCGTCGCCGTTGAAGTCGCCCACCAGGAGGGCGCGCGGGCTGGCGCTCAGCGTGTAGCGCTGGGTGGCGCTGAAAGTGCCGTCGCCGTTGCCGGCGAAGATGGAGAGGGTTTTGTCCACGCTGTTGAGAGCGATGAGATCGAGCTTGCCTGTGCCATGGAGATCGGCGAGCGCGACCGCGACCGGCCCGGCGCCGAGCGCGAGGGTGGATGCGGCGCGGTAGGTGCCGTCAGCGTTGGCCAGGAAGATGGTGGCGGTGCCGTTGGTCGAGCATGCGGCGTCACTGCCGCAGTAGTTGACAGCCACCAGGTCTGTGCGGCCGTCGCCATTCAGGTCGCCGGCCGCAACCGCTTTGCTTACCAGGTCAGCGGGATAGAAGGGCGTGGCGATAAAGGTGCCGTCGCCGCGTCCGAGCGGCACGGAGATGGACTGATCCTGGGAGTTGGCAATGGCCAGGTCGGCTTTGCCGTCGCCATTGAAGTCAGCCGCGGTGATACCGATGGGCAGATTGCCGGCAACGAAGTTGACAGAGGGATGAAAGGTGCCGTTGCCGTTGCCGACCAGCACGCTGAAGGTATTCGAGAGCTGATTGATGGAGACCAGGTCGAGGACGCCGCTGCCGGTCAGGTCAGCAGCAATGACCCTGGATGGGCCGCTGCCCACGGCATAAGAGGAGCCGGGCTGGAAGGTGCCGTCGCCGCGGCCGAGCAGAACGGTCACGGTGTTGGAACTGGCCTGGGTGACGGCGAGATCGGGGTGGCCGTCGGCGTTGAGGTCCACGGCGAGCGCAGAGGAAAGCGGTCCGGAGCCTACGGCGATGGCCGGCTGCGCGATGAAATGGCCGGTGCCGTCGCCCAGCAGAACGGATACCGAGCCGTCCTGATTGGCGAGGAGCAGATCATCGTGGCCCGCGGAGCGGAGATCGGCCGCGGCCAGCGCCAGCGGCTGGCTGGAGATGGCGACCGCGACGGGAGAAGCAAACTTGCCGGTGCCGTCGTTCAGAAGCACGGCCAGGCCGCTGGCCGAGGCCACGGCGAGATCGACGCTGCCGCCGCCGGTGAAGTGACCGGCGGCCAGCGCGACGGGCGCCTTGATTCCCGAATAGACCACGGGGCTGCGCAGTGTGCCGTCGCCGTTGCCGAAGAGCACGTCGATGGAGCCGGTCGCGCTATCGGTCACGGCAACATCCAGCTTGCCGTCGCCGTTGAAGTCGGCTACCAGGGCATTGGAGACGTTGGTTCCGGCAGGATAGCTGAGGCTCGTGGAGAAGCCGCCCTTGCCGTCGCCCAGCAACACGCTCACCGAGCCTGAGCCGAGACGGGTAACGACCAGATCAGGATGGCCGTCGCCGTTCAGGTCGCCGCTGGCCACGCTGG
>Ga0335072_10013506_pt1 | contig 11632 bp, 9 predicted proteins | sample Lox_Sample_21_FD_206725 | JGI IMG/M metagenome (GOLD analysis project Ga0335072, IMG submission 206725) | Soil microbial communities from Loxahatchee National Wildlife Refuge, Florida, United States - Lox_Sample_2.1 | ecosystem: Environmental > Terrestrial > Soil > Wetlands | place: USA: Florida...
GGTCAACTGCCGCTTCGCATAACGCGCTGTATCGCGCTTCGCCCGCCGTGCCGCCTCGGCCAAGGTGAGTTCACCGGCAAGATGCGCGATGAGATGCGGCACGCCATGCGCGCGCATGACGGGCAAGGCGGGATCAAGGCGCCGCGCGCGAAGCCTCGCCACCTCTTGCAAGGCGCCCGCCTCGAGCATGGCGTCGAAACGCCCATCAATCCGCGCCTTCAAGGCCTCTCTTTCGGTCGCAAGGAAGACTGCGAAAACGTCTTTTGCATCAAGAAGGGGTGCGGCGCGGGCTCCCTGAAAAGAGGCAAGGCTTTTCCCCGTCGTCTCGAAGACTTCGAGGGCGCGCAGAATGCGTTGCGGATCGGTCGTCCGCAACCGCGCCGCAGTCGCTGGATCGCACCGCGTGAGGCGCGCATGCAGTTCAACGGCTGGAACACCCGCCGCGCCCGCGCGCACCCTTGCGCGCACATCCCTGGGCACCGGGGGAATCGCGGAAAGCCCTTGCGTCAAAGTCTTGAAATAAAGTCCGGTTCCACCGACGAAAACCGGCAAGCGGCACGCCCGCCTTGTCTCATTGAGCGCCTGTGCAACGTCGGCGAGCCAAAGCCCGGTCGAATAATTCACCGTTCCGTCGACATGGCCAAACAGACGGTGAGCCACCTTGGCCTCGTTCGCCCGGCTCGGACGCGCCGTTAAAAGGCGCAGATCGCTGTAGACCTGCATGGAATCGGCGTTGATCACGACGCCGCCGAAGGCGCAGGCAAGACGCAGCGCCAAGGCTGACTTGCCGCTTGCCGTCGGCCCCGCGATGAGGATGGCTGAAACTCGTGTCAACCGGGTCGTTGTGTTGGTTCAAGAGCATGAATCCAAAAAGCTTCCGACTTTCTGGATAAGTTCAGAAACAGGGTGAGAATGCGGCCTTCGCCTGATTAAAGTCTAGCTTGTTGCGACCTGACGCAGCTCGCGCGGCAGCGGGAAGAAAACGCTCTCGTCGGCCGTCGATACCGTCTCAACAAGCAATTCAAAACGCTCGGCGAAAGCATCCATGATTTCCTCGACGAGAATTTCCGGCGCCGAGGCGCCCGCCGTGATTCCGAGTGAGGAAATCGTGCTAAACAAGTCCCATTCCACATCCTCGGCGCGCAGGACGAGGCGGGCAAGCTTGCAGCCGGAGCGCTCGGCCACTTCCTTCAACCTCTGGGAATTCGACGAGTTGGACGAGCCGACGACGAGCAAGGCATCGACAACCGGCGCCACCCGCTTGACCGCTTCCTGCCGGTTGGTCGTCGCATAGCAAATATCCTCGCGATGCGGCCCGATGATCGCCGGAAACCGCCGCGTCAGGGCAGCGACCATCGAGCGCGTGTCATCGACCGACAAGGTGGTTTGGGTCACATAGGCGAGATTATTTTCGTCCCTTGGCCGCAGCCTTTCGACATCCTCCGGGGTTTGCACCAGGATAATCGAATTTTCCGGCAGCTGTCCCAATGTGCCGACGACTTCCGGATGTCCGGCATGGCCCACGAGGAGCACCTGGCGTCCTTGTCTGTGATGCAGCTCGGCCTCGCGATGCACTTTTGTAACGAGCGGACACGTCGCGTCGATAGCGAAAATATTGCGCTTCTCAGCTTCTTTTGGAATCGTTTTCGGCACGCCATGCGCGGAAAAGATGACCGGCTTCGTTGTATCCGGCACCTCGTCGAGTTCCTCGACGAAAATCGCCCCCTTGGCCCTCAGCCCTTCGACGACATATTTGTTGTGCACGATCTCATGGCGGACATAGACCGGCGCGCCATGAATGCGCAGTGCCTCCTCAACCGCATCGATGGCGCGCACGACGCCGGCGCAGAAACCGCGTGGCGCACAGAGAAAGACGTGGAGCTTTGGCTTTACGGTCATGCGGCAATGAGCCCAGTGAGCACCTCGTTTATGGGTTCGACGGTTCGCCTGTCAAGTGCGCCGCGCATCTCATCCTTGCCACAAATCTTCATCAAAGGACGGCAATGGACAAAAAGGGAAAAGACCGCGCGAATACCATTTAAATTCAAAAATATTCATCGCCGTGCCATGAAAAAAGCTGTCAGCATGGCGGCGGCCTCGCTGGCGCGGATCCCGCCATAGATTTCCGGAGCATGATGGCAGGTGGGCTGCGCGAAAAAACGCGGACCATGCTCAACCCCGCCGCCTTTCGGGTCCGGCGCCGCGAAATAAAGGCGGCGCAGCCGGGCGAAGGAAATCGCGGCGGCACACATGGCACAAGGCTCCAGCGTCACATAGATATCACAGCCGGTCAGCCTTTCGGACAGCATGGCGCGGCACGCTTGGCGGATGACCAGGATCTCCGCGTGAGCCGTTGGATCCTTGTCCCGCAAGATCTGATTGCCCGCCCGCGAAACGATCCCCCCTTCGCGCACGATCACCGCACCGACCGGTACCTCGCCACGCTCCAAAGCGGCACGCGCTTCGAAAAAAGCGCAGGACATGGGATCGGCTTCCATCGAATCCCTTTCAACCGCATCGCTGGATGCTTATGTGCCTGTTCTCGCACTGGCAAACGGCCGGCCGCGCCGCTCAATCGGCCCTTGAAAGTCCGAGGGGCTACACTCTTCATGTGGTCTGTTGCAAGTCATGTGGTCTGTTGCAAGGCCGCAAGGAGCGCTTCCTCAAGTTCCGGCTTCCTGAAAGGCTTTTGCAAAACGGTATGCCACCGGTACTTCTCCGGGACCACCTGTATTCCATAACCTGTGGCAAACACGAAGGGAATCTTGTGGAGTTCGAGCAAATCCGCGATCGGATAGCTTGTCTCACCTTTCAGGTTCACGTCAAGAATGGCGATATCGAAGGTTTTTGCCGCAATGGATGAGAGCGCCGTTTCGACGCGGGACGCGATTTGAACGGCATGACAACCCATCTCGTTGAGCAATTCCTCAAGCAGCATGGCCACCAGGGCCTCGTCCTCGACCAGTAAAATGCTGCATCCCGGCAAGGAGGGATGATGCTTGCCGCCGTTCGTCACCGCGATCACCGGCTCGGCGTCGCATGAAGCGGGGCATCAATCGTGCAAATAAGGCCAGCCGGATTGAACTGGATCTTCGCGCTGCCCGCCAGCTCGCGCCCCAGGCTTTCGATGAGGCGGGAGCCGAAGCCGCGGTGCTGCGGCATGGCAACGGGCGGGCCGCCTTGCTCGCTCCAGTGAAAGTGCAACCATCCCGTCTCCGGTGTGCTCCACTCGATGGTGACACGGCCTTCATCCGTTTTGAAAGCGCCATGTTTGAGCGCATTGACGCAAAGCTCATGGAGCGCCATCGACCACGAGGCAGCACTGTCGGCTGGAATGAGCACGGAAGGCCCCTCGATCACGAGCCGATGATCTGACCGGTTTGCACAAAGAGGCGCAAGCGATTGGCGGACGATCTCCCACAGGTCCGTGGCTTCCCAATTCTTCTGCATGAGCAAATCATGGGCGCGCGACAATGCCACGAGGCGGTCATGGAACGACTCGATGTTGCCGCTTGGCAATGTCCGCATCGATTGTCTTGCAAGAGCCTGGACGGTCGCGAGGGTATTCTTCACGCGATGATTGAGTTCATTGATCAGCAGCTGGAGACGCTCTTCCACATGCTTTTGTTCCGTTATGTCCGTGTTCGTGCCAAACCATCGGAGCACTCTGCCTTCATCATCCTTCAGCGGTTGAACACGTGAGAGGAAGGGACGGAAGCTTCCATCCACCGCTCTGAGTGGAAACACCATTTCGAATGGCTCGCCGGTCGCGATGGATCGCGTCCACCCTTCTATCACCACGGGCAATGCAGCGGGGTCGAGCACCGCTTGCCATCCCCAGCCTATCACTTGATCTGGCGTTGTCCCCGTGTAGTCGTAACATCGTTTATTATACCAGTAGATCCATCCGTCGGGGTTCGCGAGCCACATCAACTGGGGCACGAAATCAGCCAGCAGCTGAAACTGCTTTTCACCCTCAAGCAGACTTTCGGGGAAGTTTGGGTTCATGGCTGGTCACTCGTGGCAAGGCGGCAAATCATCGGCACGAAGCGGACGGAGTGCGGGACGAACGAAGGCGGTGGCGGTTCTAGCCAACCCTGCAGCCCCTGCCGCGTGGTTCAAGCCTCGCTGATATTGGCGGGCACGATATCAATTTCACATTCAACAATACAACCAATGCTCACCGCTCCGTGCCGGCCCGGCCGCTGGAGGCAGCGGTAAACGCGCGAGACGATAAATGACGCTCCGTTGCATTGCAAGACAGGGATCGCCAACCAAGATCCATGGTTTGCCGTACGTCGCTCAAGGAGTTGAAGACACTTTGTTCAAATCATTGAAAAACAGCGGGATAAAGACCAGGGACTCCGTCGCTGGAACGGTCAGCATCGCGGCGAAATCAAGGGGATTGGATAGTTTGTTCCCCCTTTAGCCAAGAGTCTGCTATCAGGCTTTTATGGATGGACATAAGGGCAAAGAGCATTCTCGCCACCGTCAAGGGGACCGGTTTCCCAATGGCGCAGGGGCGCGGCCCGGTCATGCCAAAAAGCTGCGCGGCCCTGAGTCCGCTGGCGAACGCATCGCCAAGGTCATCGCGCGGGCGGGGCTTTGCTCCCGGCGCGAGGCGGAAAGCTGGATCGGCGCTGGGCGCGTCGCCTTGAACGGCGGGTCGCTCATAAACCCGGCCGTCAATGTCAGGCCCGGCGATCAAATCACTATCGACGGCAAGCCCCTCATCCATCGGAGCCGCACCCGGCTCTTTTTGTTCCACAAGCCGCGCGGCCTTGTCACGACGGCGCGGGATCCAGAAGGCCGGCCAACGGTTTTCGATTTCCTGCGCGAGCATTGGCCGGACGGTCCGCGCGTCGTCAGCATCGGCCGCCTTGACATCAACACCGAAGGCTTGCTGCTGCTCACCAATGATGGCGGCCTCGCGCGCGTGCTTGAACTGCCTTCGACCGGCTGGGTCCGGCGTTACCGGGTCCGTGCCAATGGGGCAACCGATCAGGCAGTTCTCGATCGTCTTCGCCAAGGTCTGACGCTTGATGGCGTGCATTATGCGGGGATCGAGGCAACGCTTGATCGCGTGCAAGGCGCCAATAGCTGGCTGACCATCGCCTTGCGCGAAGGCAAGAACCGCGAGATCAAGCGCGTGCTCGAGCATCTCGGTCTTTATGTCAACCGTTTGATCCGGCTTTCCTTCGGACCTTTCCAACTGGGCGAGATCGCCGAGGGTGGGATCGAAGAGGTGCGCACGCGCGTGCTCCGCGATCAGCTGGGACCCACGCTCGCCAACGAAGCCAGAGCGGATTTTACGAGCCCGATTGAAAACGAAAATGAAAATGAAGCGGCTGAAACCGCCGAGACGGTTCATCCGCGCGAGCCTCCTAAAGCCGCCGGGGCGGGCCGCGCGAGGCCGCCCCGCCCGGCGCGAAGTCCTCCACAGTCAAGACCGCATGGGCCAGACCGCCGCGCCGAAGCCAAAGTTGAAGCGAAGGTCAAACCGCCGCCACGCCCCCGCAAGCATATTTCGGCGTTGCGCGCCGAGGAGGGCGAACAGCGCGGTCCCCGCAAACGCGTCGAGCGCCGTGAAACGGCCGATCGCGCCGGGCGGACGGTTTTTGTCGAGCAAATCAAATTCGCAAGCCGAAACATGGAAAGCCCAAAAAAAGCCCTCGTGAAACGGCCCGGCAAAGATAAGCCGTTTGCCGGTCGCGGCGGCCGCACCCTTGAAGAAGGGGGCAGCCAAACTGGACGGCAAAGGCCAAAACGGCCCGATGATCCTCGTGCGAAGGGCCCGAAAGAGAAGAGCGGCAGGGGCCGCGCCGGCGGCGGACGCTCCGCGCCGCGTGGCCACGGACCCCGGCGCCCTCGCGAGACATCGTGAGTGTTCATGCGCATTGTCGGCGGCAGCTTGAAAGGCCGGACTTTGCAAGGCCCGGCTTCAAACGCGATCCGGCCGACCTCGGACCGCTTGCGCGAAACGCTTTTCAATATTCTCGCGCATTCCTATGACAATCCGGTGGAAAGCGCCCGGGCACTCGATCTCTTCGCGGGGACCGGGGCCATGGGGATCGAGGCTTTGTCGCGCGGCGCGCGTTTTGCCTTGTTCATCGATCAAAGCATGGAGGCTTGCGCCATCATCCGCGCCAATGTCGAGGCGCTTGGCCTCACGGACACGGCCCGCATTCTCCGGCGCGACATGCGCAAGCTTGGAACGGCGCCAGAGCATGAACAATTCGATCTTGTGTTTGTTGATCCGCCCTATGGCAAGGGCCTGGTCACACCAGCCCTTCAAGCCTTGCGTGGCGGCGGCTGGCTCGACAAAGGCGCGCTCGTCCTCATAGAAGAGCGCGCGACTGCCGATGTGGACATGCCGGACGGTTTTGCCGCGATCGAAACGCGCCATTTCGGCGATACGCAGGCGGTGTTCGCAACGTTAAATTAGGGCTACGGTCGCGATGCCCATGGCCCTTTTCCGGCCGCCGGGCAGGACGCATTGCTTAAGTCAGGCGCGCTCCCGATCCGGTTTCAAGGCCCGCCAGCCGATGTCGCGGCGGCAGAATCCTTCCGGCCAGTCAATCCTATCGATGGCCGCATAAGCGCGGGCGCGCGCCTCCGCCACATCGGCACCAAGTGCCGTAACATTAAGGACGCGGCCGCCATCGGCGAGGAGTCTTTGTCCCACACGTTTCGTTGCGGCATGGGTGATCGTAACGAAAGGTATGGACTGGGCCCGCTCAAGCCCGCGAATTTCGCTCCCCCGCAGCGGCGGACCCGGATAGCCCTTGGCGGCGAGCACGACACTAAGCGCGGTCAGGGATGAGAGCCGCGCCTGCCGTTCCGGCAGCTGTTCCTCGACACTGGCCAGCAGCAAGGCAAGCAAATCCTCTTCGAGACGCGGCAGCATGGCTTGGGTTTCCGGATCGCCAAAGCGGACATTATATTCAATGAGCTTTGGCCCCTCCGCGCCAATCATCAGACCCGCGAAAAGCATGCCCTTGAAGGGCGCGCCGATTGCCGCCATTCCCTTGAGCGCTGGCGCGATGATCTCGCGCATGACGCGATCGTTCATCGCCGCATCCATAATGGGCGCCGGCGAATAGGCGCCCATGCCGCCGGTATTGGGACCGCTTTCGCCTTCCCCTACCCGCTTGTGATCCTGGGCCGAAGCAAAGGTGAGCGCGCGGGTGCCGTCACAAAGCGCGAAAAAAGAGACTTCCTCGCCATCAAGAAAATCCTCGATGACGATGCCGTCTCCCGCCTTGACGAGACCACCGGAAATAAGGGTGTCGATCGCAGCTTCCGCCTCTTCATAGCTCATGGCCACGGTGACGCCCTTGCCCGCCGCAAGTCCGTCGGCCTTGATCACGATCGGCGCGCCTTTTTCGCGCACATAGATTTTGGCGGAGGCGGCATCGGTGAAACAGGCATAATCCGCCGTTGGAATTGCATTCTGCCGGCAAAAGTCCTTGGCGAAGGCCTTGGAGCCTTCAAGCCGGGCGGCCGCCTTGCCCGGTCCGAAAGCCTTGATTCCCGCCGCCGTCAGATGATCGACGAGACCCGCGACCAGCGGCGCTTCCGGGCCTATGACAACGAGATCGATCGACATGATTTGGCAAAAGCTGGCAATTGCGGAAGGATCGGCCAGATCGAGCACGACGGGCTGCCCTAAGCTCGCCATGCCGGGATTGCCTGGCGCGATGAAAAGCGCTTTCAGCAACGGACTTTTCGCGAGCGCAATGGCAAGGGCATGTTCGCGGCCGCCGGAACCCAGAAGAAGAATGTTCATGATGGCCCTCGATACTCCCGCGCGTGGCCAGGGGAAAGTCATAAATCCATAGAACGGGGCGGCTATAGGCGATCCATTGCTTTTCCAGCCGGACATGCGCAAGACATACTGTTGAAAAGAGGAGTTTCAACAATGTGCCTTTCCATTCATTGCAACCATGGCTTGACGCGGCGCGGTGTCTTGAAAACAGCGGCTGGATTTGCCGCCTTCACGGGTCTAGGCGCCGCCCACGCGAAGGAACCGGATGATGGAAAGCCAAAGCCCAATGCGATTGGCGGCGATGAAGCGCTGCGCCGCCTCATGAAGGGCAACGCCCGTTATGTCACCAGGAAGGCTTCATGCCGGGATTTTTCCGCCGGACGCAAGGAGAGAGTCAAATCGCAATATCCGATCGCCGCTGTCCTCAGCTGCGCGGATTCCCGCGTGGCGCCGGAATTTGTCTTCGACCAAGGGCTCGGCAAACTTTTTGTGGTCCGGGTCGCCGGCAATTTTGCCGACGACGATGGGATCGCCAGTCTCGAATATGCGGTGAAATTTCTCGGCGCACCGCTCGTCCTGGTGCTGGGGCACTCGAATTGCGGCGCGGTCCACGCCGCAATCGAGGAGTTCGAGGACAATGTCGTCTTGCCGGGACATTTGCCCGGTCTCGTCCAGTCGATCAAACCGGCGGTTGAAGCCGCGAAAGCCAAATCGCCAAAGGATCTTTTCGCGGCGGTGGTCACGGAAAATGTCGCACTCAACGTGAAACGGCTGGCGTCGGCGCCCCCCTTGCTCGAAAGTTTCGCGCAATCCGGTCAGGTGAAGATCGCCGGCGGCGTGTATGATCTCGCCAGTGGAAAAGTCCGACTCCTGTCTTAAGACAGCGGCACTCCAAGCCTCTTCTTAAAAAAGTTGTTTGGCGTTTCGAATCTGGCAGGCTCTAGCTTTTTGAATGACCGGGCTCGAAACGGAAACTTTTTACCGCCGCCCGAACAATTTCTCGATGTCGGCGAGCTTCAGCTCGATGGAAGTCGGCCGCCCGTGATTGCATTGTCCGCTGCCCGGCGTGCGCTCCATCTCGCGCAAGAGCGCGTTCATCTCGTCGGCCCCGAGACGGCGGCCGGAGCGGACCGAATGGTGGCAAGCCATCGTCGCCAGAACATGATCGAGCCGCTTTTCGAGCGGCGCCGAGGCGCGCTGGTCCTCGCGAAGCGCCGCCGCGAGATCGCGCATGAGCGCCGCCGCGTCGCCGCATGTCAAGAGAGCGGGCATTTCATGAACGGCAACCGCGCCGTGTCCGAAAGCCTCGACGTAAAGACCGAATTCCCGCAGCATCGGGCCCGCGTCCTCGATGCGCTCGACATCGGCTTGTTCCATATCCACGATCGCGGGAATAAGCAGCGCCTGACGCGGCACGCTCCGGCCTGCGCGCGCCGCCTTGAGGCCTTCATAGACAAGCCGCTCATGCGCGGCATGCTGGTCGACAATGACAATGCCATCGCGGGTCTGGGCCAAAATATAAGTATCGTGGAACTGCGCCCGTGCAGCGCCGAGGGGCGCATCGATATCCGCTGGCGCGGGCGGCTCGGCATGGGCGCGCGTGTCGGCGGCGATCGACTCACCGATGAGCGCGAGATCGCCGCCCCCCGGCGGCTCGCTCTCGGCAAAACCCGGATTCGCCGGGGAATTTCGCCAATCCCAGCCAGCGGAGGCGCGAAGGACAGGCGCCACGCTCCCTGCAAGGGCCCGCCTTTCGAAAACACCGACGGCGGCCGCGCCACGTGCCGGTGTGGCGCGGTGTAGCGCCGCCTGCACGCTCTGTTTCAAGGCGCCGATCACGAGGCCGCGCGCGAGGCCGGGATCACGGAAGCGCACTTCGGCCTTGGCCGGATGCACATTCACATCGACCTCGCGCGGCTCGCAATCGAGGAACAAAACAAGCGCCGGGTGGCGCCCTTGCGGCACATAATCCATATAGGCCGCGCGCACCGCGCCAATGATGAGCTTGTCGCGAACCGGCCGCCCATTGACGAAGAGATATTGCGCCTGCGCATTGGCTTTGTGCCAGGTCGGCAGACAAGCGTAGCCTTCGAGCCGGAAGCCCTCCCGCGCGGCCTCGATGCGCAGCGCGTTGGCGCGAAACTCCGCGCCCAGAATATCAGCAAGGCGCGTCAGCCAGGACTCTTCGGCGTCACCCTGCGCGGCCAAATCGAAGCGCGCGGTCTCGGCGGAAGCGAAACTGAAGCGCACATGCTTATGCGCCATTGCGAGGCGCTGCACGATGTCGGCGCAGGCGCGGGCCTCGGCGCGGTCGCTTTTCAGGAATTTCAGCCGCGCCGGCGTCGCGGCGAAGAGATCACGGACCTCGACCGTCGTTCCCGGCGGCTCGCCACAAGGCGCAAGCCTGTGCTTTTGGCCTTGCTCGACACGGACCGAAAATCCATGCGGCGTTCCTGTCACCCGCGATGCGATATTCAGCGTGGCGACAGAACCAATCGACGGCAAGGCCTCGCCGCGAAAGCCAAGTGTCGTGATTTGGGAGAGATCATCACCCGGCAGTTTCGAGGTCGCATGACGCTCGACGGCAAGGTCGAGGTCTCCGGGTCCCATCCCGCAGCCATTGTCGATGACGCGGACGAGTCCCCGGCCGCCCCCTTCGATCGCGACGTCAATGCGGGAGGCGCCAGCGTCGAGCGCGTTCTCGACAAGCTCCTTGACGGCGGCGGCCGGCCGCTCGACGACCTCGCCCGCCGCAATGCGATCGACAAGGATGGGATCGAGACGGCGGACGGGCATGGACCTCATCACAAAAACGCTTTTTGAGCATTCTATAGGCTTATTGCCCGGGACTGGATCTGCCTTGGTCTGGATCGCGTTCCAGCGAGGCAGGCGATGCCCCGCAAGAGAGAAGGAGTGAGCCGGTTTTGCCGGGGAAAATCAACGCCCGCGGCGGGCATTGGCGGGCTTATGCGCAACTTTCCGGCCAGCCGCCCTAACGGCCCCGCTTGCGTTATTTGCCGCGTAAGGCGCTTTATTCCCGGCGCTTTCATTGATAGAACAGCCTCATGGCCATGATCCTTGCTCTGCTTTCGCTCCGAATGAGGGGCCCGGCCCGCGTCTGAGCGGCAAAGCCGCAGGGCTTGCCGTCCGCTCCGGCCGGGAAGCGAGTTGCCTTAGAAACCAATGGCGTGGCTTGGCCGCGCGAGCAGGCCTGAAACACATATGGACACAAAGACAAAGGGCGCAGCCGGCGAGATGCCCGTGGAAACCCCGCCCGATTATTCCAAGAGCCTTTTTCTGCCCTCCACCGATTTTCCGATGCGCGGCGGCTTGCCGAAGAAGGAGCCGGAGCTGCTCGCCCGCTGGCGCGAGATCGATCTTTACCGTCGGCTGCGGGAAGCCGGACGGGGCAAGCCGAAATTTGTCCTCCACGATGGGCCGCCCTATGCCAATGGCAATATCCATATCGGCCATGCGCTGAACAAGATTTTGAAAGATTTGGTGACGCGCTCGCAGCGTATGCTCGGAAAAGACTCGAACTATGTGCCGGGCTGGGATTGCCATGGCCTGCCGATCGAATGGAAGATCGAGGAAAACTATCGCGCCAAAGGCAAAAGCAAGGATGCCGTCCCAGTCAATGAGTTCCGCGACGAGTGCCGCGCCTTCGCCGAGCATTGGGTCGCGGTCCAGAGAGAAGAATTCAAGCGGCTTGGCGTGCTCGGCGATTGGGAGAATCCCTATCTGACGATGAGCTATCCCGCCGAGGCGCAGATCGCGCGGGAAATCATGAAATTCGCGGCGAACGGAACGCTTTATCGCGGCTCGAAGCCGGTGATGTGGAGCGTGGTCGAGAAGACGGCGCTC
>Ga0335072_10013507_pt1 | contig 11630 bp, 11 predicted proteins | sample Lox_Sample_21_FD_206725 | JGI IMG/M metagenome (GOLD analysis project Ga0335072, IMG submission 206725) | Soil microbial communities from Loxahatchee National Wildlife Refuge, Florida, United States - Lox_Sample_2.1 | ecosystem: Environmental > Terrestrial > Soil > Wetlands | place: USA...
TTGGGGGGGGGGGGGTACGGGGGGTGTTCAGTGGGCACAAAACACTCGGAAGATTCACGAGTGGCGGCAAGCGACTGACGGATCTGCGACTGAGGGAAAGCTGACGAACGTCGTCTCCTGCGATCTTTGCGGATACAGCGTGGTGTTCTTTTGGTGGGATGTAAGAATTGGTGGTACTTGCCCAAGTGAGAGGAGTGGACGTAGTTAGGAGAACCTGCGAGTCCTGAACGTGAGCGAATAGGAGAACTCTGGTGGGTAGTTCCCTCTGATCAGCCTTCCACTAGATCGGCCTGAAACACTAATCCTCCCGCCTATATGATGCACCAAAAATGGGCGCAGACAGGGTCTTGACAACCATTTAGGGCACTGTCGCCGAAAGGCCTAAGTAGTGCCCCGCCTCCTACCCAACTCCCTAATATAACTGAGTAATACGGGCGGTTTCAGCGACCACTATCGATTGATGAGCGATCACCAAGAACACCAACCTGAAACAAAAAAGCAATATGCAGATTTTCTGTGGCTAATGTGGCTGAAGTCTTTTCACCTCATTTTTCTGCTTTCCAGGCCCTCGTCCGAACTTGACCCGGAAGCGCCTCGGAGCAATGCCATGACAATTGATTCATAAACTACAGCACGACATTAACACCGCGGATTACACATGCAATAGCTCGTTCTGGGAATCGCTTTACTGTTGTTTGGTTTACGGTTAAGGACGGAGTGTTTCCAGCGTCTAGCAGATAACCAATTTGACGAGAGGCGCAATATATCTTGATATTGATTTAGACAAGAGTGCTGGAGAGCACGCCTGCTGTTTCTAATGCTCCCATCCCCACAGAATCTCCTGGGATATCCGCAGCGGTCTAAAGGGCGTCCAAGCTTTCTCCAATTCCAATACGCGTGTTCCTGGTCCAGGTCGTCTGCCAGTATGCACGGGCTTGCAAGTCCAGTCAGTAATGGTGCATGTGATGGAGAATGTGCTGAAGCTCGCCCTGAGAATTCCCTGCAGGGCTGTAGTTACACACCGTAAACCATGGAGCAATCTCTGGACCAGTGTTGAATGATTAGCACGGTCGTTGTTGTGGTGATCCAGCATAGCTTGCGCATAGCTGGAGATTGAGACATTTAGATGCTGCGGACGCTGCGCGTTTTCTCGAGGTAAGAATTGGCTGGATATACATTGGAAACGCCGAAAGCTCTGAAGTCACCTGCTTCCTCTTGACCGTCTTCCTTAGCTGTCTCGGAGGCGCTTGACAGAGAAGATGGAAGGAACACGCCATTGGCGTCAAAGTCACTAATCTGATCTCTTTCTCTGACCTCTTCACCTAGCAGGCCAGACTCTTCCTTCCAGTGCGGACCTCCTATATTTCTTTTTCCAATGACTCGCTCTCTGTTATGCTGCTCGAGATTATGCTTGTGCCGAAAGCTTCTATCACCTTGTTCGAGCTCATGATTGCGCTGTAGCCCTTGCCCACGGTGCATCTATTCCCACCTCTCCTTCTTTCGACGCACATTCCGACCACTCGCCCAGTAGCCCTCAGTTGTAGGCGATTGGAACCTGTCGCAAGGGAGACTGATGCACCAGTGGCTGTCATAAGGGCTAGTGCCGCCCATCTGCAAACCCCTCTAGACGTAGAGAGAAACCTGTATGGCGCATTGGCCGCTACATCGTAGCCCTCCTGCCCCTAGCCCGATTGTAGCTAGGGAACCCACCATCAGACCCTAACTTCCTGTGGCCCAGGGGCCCTCTGCCATAAAGGTTGAGCTTGCTGCACTCCGCGCACCGCCATGGCCGTGGAGGAGGGGATATAGGCACCTTTCAACATCAGGGACGGGAGTATCTGAGTGGTAATGACAGTCCCGTAACAGCTATCAATTTTCTTTGCCTTCCTCTTCTTTGTCCCTCGTCTTCTACGAATTGATCACTGGTTGTTGTTAAGGAGCAACCAGCGAGACCCTCCTGCAAAAAAATTTACAGGCTTAAGAGGGCAATAGGCCACCTCTTCCAACAGTTGCTTCCAGGGGCCTGCCTAGTAGTCAATCCGCAATGGAAAGGGTGCTGTTCTGACAGCAAAACAAGAGAATTCCATTGCAGAAGAAAAGGAGATCAGGAAGTGTCAGTAGCACACTTGGAGAGAGAGAGAGAGACATGGCATCTTAGAGTGGAATGTAACACGAGAATGACAACCTTTTCACATAGAATTCTATTATAGAAGGTGGATATATTGTACTGCAACTTCGATACCACAGTGCTTGCCTGAAGTAGCAGAAGCCAAGGGCAGTGTAGCTTGAAGAGAATCGTAATAATCATCCCCGGCAGTTAGTACAGGCCATCTTGGTCATTACACGTATGAAGTGAAAAAAAAGGGGTTTCTCGACAAGATCCCAGAGAAAACGCCATTCCTCTCCAGCACCGTTCGCTTCAACGCAGACTTTTGACCTCTCAAATTAGAAGCCCAGTATACAATTTTAGGGGTATCTGGTAGGTAGACAGGTTGAAGCCTCCGAACGACCGCTCATGCTATGCGGTGTGGAGTAGAGTTGGAAGGGAAAAGAGAATACGAGAGTCCAAGTGCTGGACGAGTCTTCAAGTCCTTGGACGGTGAAGTCGGTTGAGAGCGCTGAGTCGGTTTGCTGGGGCTTCGTTTGCCTCCGGGGCACGTTCCCAAATCTATGCTTTCGCGGCTGCTGTTGACGCTGTACTCGAGCTCGGGCAGGCTGCTGACAGAGTTCGTCGATCTTGAGATGTCGACGATAGACGACGCAAGGGACAAGACTGAGCTTTCCTGAGAGTCGTGCTTGCGGTCGTGCAGACTAAGGCCAGCTAGTTGATTTAGCTGGCTGAGCACTTGCTCAGACGCGTCGCAGGAATCAAAGGGCAGCAGCCTTTCGGGAGCATCAGCCACCTGCTGGTCCCAGTTGAAGTCGGATTCGGCTTCGGCGGCATGCTCATAACAGTAATCGACGTCCTGTTCCCAGTCTTCCGTCTCACGCATGGGCTTCAAGCCGATCGAGAAACGTTTCGTATCGCGACAAGGCGTATGTTTTGGGGGATCTGAGGAATTGTTGGAACAGCCCTCAAAGGCTTGCTGTGTATGTCCTTCTTCGAGCGATATACTACGCCTCAGCGTATCCGAAGACTTAGCCGGAAGCCGATCATTTTGATTTGCATCCTGCTGACTTAGTGGAAAGCTCTGCACGTGACGCAAGGGCATCACTCTGTGGCCGCGTCCACCTGGACTCATTCGAGTTTCGCAGGGGACAAAGGCCTCTCCTTCGTCCTCCGGCACGTCGTCGAGGTCTTCAGGGAGCATTGGCAAAGGCGAGGCCTTCAGGTGTCTGGCACTGTCGTCGGTAGTGGAGATTGCATGACCGACGACGATGTCACTCTCTTGGTCCGGAACGTTGAAGCCGACTAGCAATGGAGCACAATTCATGGTTGGCCGCGAAGTCCGCCGTGAATGTGTTCGGCCAATATGAACACGATCGTTCGCATCGTACCCATCTTCGGAGACAGCGACCACAGGACAGCAGGCATTTAATGATGAGATGCGTTTCGGTGGCGAGATAGGTGAAAATGACATCCTTGACACAGGACGGGAAAAATTCTCCACAGCCCGGGGGGAGGGGGCATTGGTAGCGGTGATCGACCTCGGAGACGAGGGCTGAGATTGGGAGCGCGATGGGGCGACGGGAGACTCGACATTGGTGCTCAGGTCAAGTGATGAAGACTTTGGTTCTGGTTTGGCCGGTGAGGATGGCGTCTCTTGGGCCAACAGACTCTCGGCTTTGATGCCTCTGAGTTGTGGATCCGCGCGTTGGCCGGCTCGAATAGCACTAAACTCGGATATGAGTTCATTTTGGCTTGCCCTTTCAAGACCTTGAACCTGCTCGCGATAAGTATGCGTGACGTGTTTGAAATCAAAGGGCGCTGATATCGCCCTCTTCCGTAGATCTTCTGCTCAAGTTGTCAGGAAAACAATCCGCGTTTTTGAACGCCAAGACTTACTGTGAGCGGCTGAGTCGGTTGCTGCACCAAGCCCGGACAATTTCCAAACTATTTTCCCCTCTTCGTCTCTCTCGTAGTTGATGGATGAGGCCACGCTAAGCTTGCTGGCATGTCGCATCAATGCCCTGCCAGTGCTGGATAGCAACGACTTGGCGGTACTATCCAAGCGATCGATTTGCGACGACTTAGAATGACTCCGTATATCTCGAGGGCTCATCTGTTGCGCAAGCTCGGACGAGCTACTGGACGCTGAGGCCAAATAAAACGACGAGAGAGACTCGGCTGCTTCACGTGGCGTGTCATGCTCCGAAATCGATGGGTGGCTCTTCTGAGGGGTGAGAGCAGGGCCAAGAGAGGTCCGGCTTTCGGTAGAAGGGCTTTCGCCCACAGCTCGCTTGTTTGGGTAATCCATCTTCCCTTCACTTCCGTTACGGCGGGCTTTCCTTGGGGGCTTGTCCGCGGATAACTTGCGTCCCATGGCTGTTCTCAAGTCCACCGACGACCAGACTCTGAGATACGGGCTGGTGAACGCGAGGACCACATCAAAGTGGCCTGATTTCTAGACCTCGGGGGACGTTCACGGTGGGTTGATAGAGTGGCTGGTAGTCGTTGCTGCTTGCGGTACTCCTGACAGGATACGTCGAATGCTTTGACGTCGACACCTTTGAGCAAGAGATACACGCGGATTTGTCAAGACTCAACAGTTGGAGCGAAGGTGGGACGGGGTGGATGAACGGTATTCTCGAGGGGATCCAGTCGTGGAAGGACTGAAGTGAAGGTAGGTAGCTTGCGGCTTATAGTCCAGGCCTGTGCAGCCAGTGGGATAAGCGGGCAGTAGGATCAGGGAAATGAAGCGAAGTGAGCGTTTAGGACTGCAGCGATCGACAAATGTATCAACCTAGAAAGTGAAACGAAGGAAGCTTTTTACCACAGAGCTTTGTATAACATGATATTTGACAGGCCAAAGAGAGGCGAATAGCAGCAGAAAAAGGCCAGAGCAATGAAAGCACCAAAAGGCACAATAACCAGAAGACCCGATTTTCAGATATTTGAGAAGTGCATCGTTGGTGCAAAAACTGGGGGGTCATTGACGATAGGTACGGTGGGGCCATACCAGGGTCCTTAGAGGCCGCGCACAAGAGGGAAGAAGAACGAGGTGCCAAGGGGAAAGTTTGTGCATCCCTTAGGGAAGTTGCAAGCATCATTGTGGTCCCGATATCAGCTAGTGCGGGTGTCTCGATCGTTGGACAAGCTCTGATTGGGATTCCATGGTTCTAGGAAGAAGGTGCCGTAAGCCCTGACGCGGATGGTTGAGGTTGGATCTACTAACGGAGCGCGAAGCCGTCTCTCGCCAGGAACAAACTCCACTCTAGAGAAGCGAGGGTAGTGGGACAATGGCCTAGAGCGGGAGAATGTTTAGTGTGGCAGCGGGTGCTTGAGCTCTGTATTCCCCGGCTGCACGATAATCACATTGTGCCCGCCCTACTGCGTCGCACAGGCATCGAGCACACGCTCATCGACGTTGGTCACGACACTCCAACATTCTTCTTTGCTTGTGAGCATAGATGTTGCTGAGTTAGGAGGAGAGAATTGAATCAAGGGACCTTGTCTATTTTGGGAAATTGAGGACTGCCGCGGTAATGCTGCACAGGCTTCTCGTGCCTGAGCGCATGCCTAGAAGGAAAGTAGTTTCCGGCCGAGTGGAACGTTTCATCCACTTAACTAGTGGGATGACCCAGACCTTGCATAAGCGGGACGACAGGGGGGAACGGAAGGCCAATCATCGCTCACCCATATTAGCGAGGAGAAAAGGGAAGGAATGCTCTCCCGTAGCGTTGTAAAATTCGCCAGCTGGTTAAGGATTGCAGATTTACAATGACATAGGCTTTGTTCGTTGTCACCGAGTTTTTCTCTGGGCTATTTGTGGTGTCTCGTCGGTACTACTCTGTACTTGTAGGGCATTGTGGGGGGCAGGGGCCACTGCCGAGGCCTCTGGGCCCCAGGCAAACTGCCAAGGCAGCGATGGAAGAGAGAAAATGGGGAGGACTTGAAAAGCTAGATTTGAAAAGCGAGATTGGGCAAAGATTAACAAGAAGATATGTAGTTGAAGTTTGACTGCCGTCTTGGCTGTCTCTGCTGTCGACGGCACGTGTTGTTTCTGTTCCTGCAGGAGAAAAAAAGTCAACGTTAAGGTGGGCATGTGTTATCAGCGGGGTATATCGTTGAACCGCAGCCGCATTGGATCCTTACGCCATACTCACGATTCCTCATGTCGAGAAGTGCGCAAGTCACTCAGGTCAGAGTCATTCTGTGCTGTTACTCAACGAAATGCAGAGTGAGACTCTGACCGGGTCGACACGTCAAAAGCGAGGCTCGAAATCGTGATTGTATGCTTGGACGTCCCAGTCAGGGCCCGACCTTCTCGTGCAAGGGTTATCTTTAGAGTTCGTGATCGACTGGGTAGACGTCAAGTATCTTCAAGGGTGATTTGGCACGTGCATCTCGCTTGTCGGTCTAGGTAGCCCTTCCACCGGCTATTTTTGACAGTTGAGCTTCCCTTGCTGCGTGCACAGACTTGAAGAACCGCGAACTTCCTTGCCGCGCATCTACACCAGGGGACCCCCCCAAGGGTCTGTCAAAGACAGGATCCCTCCGGAGATGATTTTCCGCAGGGCTAAATGTCCTTGTCTCAGCCGCTCTCAACGCGTTGAGAAAAGGTAGACTGTGGAAAGTGTTGGCGACTGAAAGGACAAACAGGCCTCCACTTGCCTCCTTTTGGAGTGGATTTGAATGCTTGCCTGTCAGACGATCTGCCGGCTACTTGCATGCCCTGACCTGTGCTTCGCTACTTCGGCAAGCACTACCGTGTCCTCCATTTCAGGTCTAGATGGCCGACACGCCCACGATGTCGCGAAAATCCGTGGGATCAGCTGCACGTCACGTTACACGCGCTTTCTCTAGGGGTGACTCACTCTGTTTTCTTTGGCAGTCGGTACTCTCTTGGAGGATCCAAAGTGCATTCTCAAAGGCTCGAGCAATTCTACCGATTCTTCCCGATACATCTGACCATGGACTAGAGTATGAAGACAACTTTCGTGAACTGGCGAAGTTCGAAAGAGGAATGCCAGCGAACACGAAATCAAGACGTAAATTTTTGTGCCGGAAATTACGCTTTTTTTCCTTTTCCTGTGGATGATCCTACGCGCGGTGAGACCGCAACACGCTGCCAGCCGCTTCAGGAGGTGGCACGTGAGTTGACTTTGCTCCCGTACTGGGTGTATTCTTCACTGCCATTTTCATTGTTGTCGCCTATTCGCTAGCTACTCGGGGCCAACTAAGTTTTGGGCAGCCATGCACTGCCTTTTGTGTGACGAGTATGCCGCCTTTGCTGGAGTGATAGAAGTCTGTAGTCGACTTTACCACATCATTCGGGTAGTGGCCTGCATGTTCTGACTAAAAGGAGAGAAGTTGCGAAACCAATATTGATCCCACTCCTTTCGACACTGCTGTGAACCTCCCTTGTGAGCCAACGACCGCTTTGCTAGACATCACCTCCCCAGGTGAAACCTGCAGTTGTCGGACTGCAGGACCCCCCGTCTTGCCGACCTCAATAATATGTCCTGCAATGTTGGGGTGGAGAATAGATGAAGCGGAAGTTTTGAAACATCGTCCCGAAATCCATAACTTAGATGCCAGCCCCGAGAATGTTCCGTAGCACGTGAGCAGCTACCTGAAGGGTGTGAGCAACAATTAAAGCAACTGTGACAGAAGCAAAAAGACTTCCAAATTAAGACTGCTGAAAGACACGATCTGCGGAGCAGCCTGCATCCTCTGTGATTCCTTCATAAGGAACCTCGGAAATCAGGGGAGTCGCGCGCTCCTTGGGCAAAATTGGTCGGTGTGAGAGGATTGGGAAGCAAAGACGTCAAGTTTGGCCCATTGACACACATTCCCTTAGGTGCTGTGCAAGTAAACTGCGATACTAACACTGGTAGCTCTGGGCTTGAGAGGTAGATGGCTATCCGTGGTGAACATGTAGAGTCCTGTAAACCCATTTCGGCAATTTTCGATTATACTCATGTTATGCTGAAGGCCTCGTCTTACTCATCTTGTCGAACCCCCTCAGTCCCTCAACCTGATTCTGTGATCTTTCGCTACGTCATTTGTCGTCAATGGAGCCCATATTACCATACCACGATGACGAGGCCACCACCATATGCAACTCGATGTTTGCTAGACCTCCATAATTGCGACTCGGCATCGTCAAGGACCACCTCGCCAGATGCTTCTATTCGAAAATGGAATCCAGCAACAATCCCTAGCCGGGCTGTGGAGGCTGAATTCGCTCAAAGGCAAGCCTTCGGGATTGAAGCTCATATCGCACGATCTAATGACTGTCTAGCACTCTACTATGGTTCTTCGGTCGTGAAAGATCACCTGCTTGAATACCTTCCCAGTGAAAATTCAAAAGTATGATGAAATCAGTCTATCATTTTCGCACCTATCTCCCACCGTTCATTGACTTGCGTGACTAAAAATGATCCACATCAGGCCTTCATAATTACTGGTTCATCTCTCTCGCTACCAAAACGCCTCCGATCAAGTAGGTCAAAGAGCTTCTCCGCTCCAAACACCATGCCGGCACTTTTCTCCAACATCAAACAACACGTACCGATCGCCCAGCTCGACGAAGCCACCGACCTCGTCGCCAAGGACTCGTCAATCGACACCCTCATCTCCGTCGGCGGCGGCTCGCCCATCGGCAGCACCAAATCAATCTCCTTCCGCCAGAACGAAAAGACCGGTAAATTCCTGCACCACATCGCGATCCCCACCACCCTCTCCGGCGCCGAGTGCACCTCCATCGCCGACTACACCAAATCCGACAGTGTCAAAACCGGCATCGGCCACCGATGTCTTCCCCTCGGCCATCCTGTACGATGCTTCCTTCGGCCCCCCACACGCCCAAGGACCTGTGGCTCTCCACGGCGATCCGGGCTCTGGGCCCCGCCTTCAAGCTCCTCTACCACCAGAGTGCCTCCACCACCCGAGCGCGACCGAGGTGCCGTGCAAACCATCTCGAACCTCTTCATCTACCTCCCTAAGTCCAAGGCCTCCCACCCCAACGACGCCGAAACCATCACGCGGCTCTACCTCGCCCCTTCGCCTCCTTGGGCTTCCTCGGCCAGAACATGAAGGGCAGCCTCAGTCTCAGCCACACGATGGGCTACGCGCTCGGCTCCCCATACAGCATCCCCCACGGCATCACCAGCTGCCTGACGCTCGGCCACGTCATGAAGCTGAAAGCCCACTCGAGCAGAGACGATGCGGCGTAGATTGCGCGCATCCTGCCCTTCACCGGCTAGACGCGATCGGGCGACGACGTTACGAACGCGACCAAGATTGTCGACACAATGTTGGACCTGTCCTCTTATTGATGCTAAGCCACTAAAAGGAGGTACGACGCTTGTTGTACTCTATGTCGGGACCACGGCCCTTGACAACCCATTGAGTTGTAGGGACTTGGGGAGCGTAGTCAGGGATCAGCAGATCTGATCATGATCCCCTCTTTCGTCAGAGTTCAAGCCATTGATCGGTCTCGGCACATTCAAGGACTCCGGCGCCTACTATTCTTCCAAGGTGTGCAAGCTCAGTTTTGAACCACAGCTTCTGCTTGACATCCACGCCTTCAAGGCTCGAAGCAATAGTCAAAGGCCATATTGTCAGACCAGCCATATATGGCTTGATCTCCTCGTTTGTGGTGAGCGTGATCGAATATTGACAGGACAAGGAATTGGGACTATCTGCGACCTTGAACCTTTGAAGACAGAAGGGTACGCTAGATGCTAGGTTATCAACTATGACTTTCATATGAGAGAGAGATTCTTGCTGCTGCTTGTGGGCGAAGTCATCTGAATTCGGACGACTAAGTTCAAGAACCCTCAAGCGTGTGCTATCGACAAGCATTCTCGTGGCGAAATAATGGTTCCAGAAGATGGCGTATGTGGGACTTGAATAGCTGTGGATTATTGAGGAATAAAAATGTTTCCTGGGCCAGGGGTGACGGTCTACGAGAGTGTGTCGCTGATAACACCAATCGCTAGGAATTTGGGCCGTCCAGTCTTCCAACGCTTTGTCGATATCTCCTGCCTCCTTATTCAGCTCCTCAGCTCTTGAAATCAGTGGCTCATGAGATGTTGTCTGTAGGCTAGCCTCCTGCTGAAGGAGCGTCGACAGTTGGTGACGGACATTAGCAATTCGTACGATGATGCGATCATAGTCAAGCTCTAGGCTATGCTCACCGAAAAGACTTCCCTCCAGCATCCATTCCGGTAAGGCGAGATTCCTTAGAAGAGCGGACCTGATCATTACGATGCGAGAGGCTCTGCAGCGACATAGCAAATGGAGTCTTTGAATTGAGACTACTACTAGAACGGTGCATTATATCCTCGTACCGACTCATTAGAAAAATCGTAAGCAGACAGGCGTGGACATTTCTTTCATCCAAGGTGGGAATTGTCACTCGCGTAACCCGCAGAAGCTGCTGATACTTTATAGAAGCGTCTGTGGCTGCCGGTGGATGCCGCTGCGTTCGGAAATAGACCGCTAGGGCCATGGAAGAAATAGCAAGGTCGACCATGGGACACTTCGTTCTGGAAATCCATGCAGGCACGCAATCAGAAAGACTTTTCGAAATACTCGGGATGTCTACCACTGTCTGCAAACGGCAGGGCAGGTAGTGTACAAGTGCTCGGGTTTGCAAATCGAAATGTGGATGCTGCGGGACGGCGCTTACAGTGCCACTGGACGCTGCCGTCGAGGTCGAGCGAGGTCCTTTGGGGCGCTTGGCTTCCCCACTTGCGTAGCAATTTCGGAGTGAATTAAGAAGGAAGCTTGTTTGGTACTTGTCCAAAGGCAAACTCGACGGGATTTCGTACATCTCTGACATGTCGGTTTGATATCATCACACTGAAGCGGCGGGTCAGCTACTACCTTCGGGTAAAATGCCATGAATTGCCTGGCTTGATTCGTCGGATCTTGCATGTGTCGCAACCTGCCCTTGGGAGCGGCATAGCGCTCTATATCGTCTATTTTGGGAGTCGTTAGGGTTGGTTCGATACAGGACCGAAGACGGTCACTTAACGTCAGCCAACCAAAATCTACGTTTCAACGTGATTTTCACGGACTGTCAATGCTCGTTGGCCAGGATACATGGATGTGCGCAAAGGAATAGACTTTACCACCATGTACTGAACTGTGCTCTTGTGTCGATTCCTCGTGGGGTTTCTCCCGAGAGGGACTAGTTGTCAAGTTCAAACATAAGACGAGCCTCTGGTATCGGGGAGGGCACATATTAACTCCGCGCGGCATCTACAGGGGGCCGGACATCAATGTGGGGGGCTTCTAGCAGGGTTTCTCCTGAGGGGACTAGACGTATGTAATCCCGGGCCAAAACCCCCTCCCAAGCTAAACCCCTAGCGAAATTACCTGGCCTTGTACAGAGGTACTTTTCATAGAACTCTGAGTAGGTTTAAGGAATTAAAACTTCGAAAAGTGGTGTAGATTTGGCCTGAGAATTACGTTACAAAGGTGCTGGACATCAGGGGATTTCTCCCGAGAAGGT
>Ga0335072_10013508_pt1 | contig 11629 bp, 8 predicted proteins | sample Lox_Sample_21_FD_206725 | JGI IMG/M metagenome (GOLD analysis project Ga0335072, IMG submission 206725) | Soil microbial communities from Loxahatchee National Wildlife Refuge, Florida, United States - Lox_Sample_2.1 | ecosystem: Environmental > Terrestrial > Soil > Wetlands | place: USA: Florida...
CGCGCCGTCGCCCTCAACCCCGACCTGCTGATCTGCGACGAGGCGGTCTCCTCGCTCGACGTGCTGATCCAGGCGCAGGTGCTCAACCTGTTCGAGAAGCTCCGCCGCGAGCTCGGCCTCTCCTACCTGTTCATCGCGCACGACCTCGCCCTGGTCAAGCAGGTCAGCGACCGGGTCGGGGTGATGTACCTGGGTAAGTTCTGCGAGGTCGGGCCGGGCGAGTCGGTGTACAAGCAGCCGCTGCACCCGTACACCAGGGCGCTGCTCGACTCCATCCCGTCGACCGAGCCGGGCGTCGGCCGGGCGACGACCACGCTCCGCGGCGAGCCGCCGTCGCCGGTCAACCCCCCGTCCGGCTGCCGGTTCCGCACTCGCTGCCCGCGCGCGGCCGACCGCTGCGCGGACGAGGTGCCCGAGCCGCGGGAGCTGTTCCCCGGCCACCTCGTCGCCTGCCACTTCCCGCTGACCGAGCCGGCCGAGCCCGCCAACGCCTCGGCCCCGACGCAGACCACCGCCAGCGCGCAGGGCTAACCCCACCCCGCGCCCACGACCTGCCCGTTTCCCGACTGAAAGGAGCGCCTTCGTGCGCCTCCGGATCCTCCTCGAACCGCACCACGGGGCCACCTACGCCCAGATCCTGGCCCTCGCGCAGGCGGCGGAGGCAGGCGGGTTCGACGCGTTCTTCCGCTCCGACCACTACCTCGGCATCGACGCCGACGACACCACCTACCAGCCGACCGACTCCTGGACCACCCTGGCCGGCCTGGCCGTCCAGACCGACCGGGTCCGGCTCGGCACGCTCGTCAACGCCTCGACCTTCCGGCTTCCCGGCCAGCTCGCGGTCGAGGTCGCCACCGTCGCCCAGATGAGCGGCGGCCGGGCCGAGCTCGGCATCGGCGCCGCCTGGTACGAGCGCGAGCACCAGTACTTCGGCATCCCGTTCCCCGGCCTCGGCGAGCGGTTCGACCGGCTGGAAGAGCAGCTGGCGATCCTCACCGGCCTGTGGGCCACCAAGCCGGGCGAGCGGTTCAGCTTCGACGGCAAGCACTACCAGCTCGCCGACTGCGCCTCCATCCCGCGGCCGGTCGAGCGGCCGAAGATCATCGTCGGCGGGGCAGGCGCCAAGCGCACCCCCACCCTGGCGGCGCGGTACGCCGACGAGTTCAACGGCGCCCTCGGGCTCGATCTGCGCGAGCGGTACGCCAACTTCCGGCGCATCTGCGAGGACGTCGTCGGGCGCGACCCGGCCGAGGTCCGACTCTCGGCCACCGTGCCGACCTGCATCGGACGCGACGCCGACGACCTCGACCGGCGCAGGGAATCGCTCGGCGAGCCGGGCGCCCGCCTCCTCGCGGCCGGCGTCACCGGCTACGCCGACGACCTGACCCGGGTCATCGAGGACCTCGGCGGCCAGGGCGCCGACACCGTCTACCTGCACGTCTACGGCCCCGGCGACGTCGCCCACATCGAGCTGCTCGGCGAGCAGGTGGTCAGCCGGTTCTGACCGCCACGGTCAGACCGGCAGCGTGTACCCGAGCACGAAGTTGAGCACGACCGCGAACGTCAGGTACATGAGCCAGCACGCGGTGCCGATGCGGAAGAACCCGAGCGCCCGCTCCGCCGGCCCGCTGATGCCGGGCAGGGCCGGTCCCAGCGAGGCGAAGAAGTCGGCGACGTAGACGCAGGTCAGGCCGATGAACACGCCGCCCACGGGGTGATCTCCGGCGTTGAAGAACACGATGATGCCGAGGATCGAGATGAGCGTGAACGCGACGGTCATCCCCACGTTGACCCGCGGGTCGGCCCCGTGCAGCCGGTTCCAGCCGATCGCGAACCAGTGCACGCCGTAGGCGGTGAACGCCAGCGCCGCCATGTACAGGGCCGGCGTCTTGAACGTGCCGAACAGGGCCAGCCCGGCGAACAGGTAGACGCCGGCGAAGAACTGCATGAAGCCGGGCATCCAGATGCCCCACATGCCGGTGGCGAAGTCCACCCGCGGGTCGCGTTCCGGATAGTGGAGAAGCTCCTGCGGTCCCCAGATGAAGTAGCCCGTCCCGAGGCCGAAGAAACCCACCGCCAGCGGCGGGAAGGGCGACTGGGCCAGGCTGACCACCGCCTGGCCGAGAGCAGCAGCAGACATGACGGACCGTCCTCCTCACACCCGGCCGGGTTGCTGGGCTCCGACCGTCACACTGCCAAACCGATCGCCGGCTCGGCGTCACCCGCAGCAGGTGCTTCGCTGGCCGTGACCCGGCTGATTGCCCCGTATGCCCCGCTTGTGACCTGCGGGTACGGGGCGGTGCTGACGGTGCGTTAGGCCCGCGGTCATTTGTGCAGCCGCACAAGCCCCCTCCCGCCAAGCTTGTGCGGCCTGCGGATGTAGCCGCGCACCGGCTGGGGCAGCATGAGGGCGTGAGAGAAGCCCGGGAGCGCCAGAAGCTCACTGCGGGCGGGCCGGCGGCTGACGGTGGAGATTGACATCAGGGCGGCGGCGCGGCTGCGCGGCTCGGCCGGCGCGCAGGCGGCGGTGCGGCCGATCGTCGAGGCCCTGTGCGGATCGGACGCCGATCTGGCCACCGTCCGCGTCGTCTGCGACTGGATCCAGTACAAGGCCAACTTCCGCGAGACCGCGATGGTCCGCCCGGTGCTGGCGGCCGACGACACCGTCGCCGGCGTCACCGGGGCCGCCGCCGGAGCCTGCGAGCTCGCCGTCGACCTGCGCCGGTGCGCGCAGCCGGAGACCGACGTCGCGGCCGAGGTGACCGCCGCGATCCTCGACACCAACCCGGACCGGGTCTGGCTGGAGCCTTGGGCGCCCTCGTCCGCGAGCTGCCTGTGGCGGTTCAACGCGCTGTTCTGGCAGGCGCTGGTCGACTGGGAGAAGGCGACCGGCCGGGAGTACGAGCAGACCCTGCCGGGCGGCGCGTCGGACGCGCGGAACCCGGGCGCGGCCACCGACACGATCCTCGACCTGTTCAAGATCTGGGACGAGCTGGCCAGCAGGCGCGCCCTGCCCGAGCAGCTCTACGTGCTCGAGCTCGGCGTCGGCAACGGCGGTCAGGCCCGCACCTGGCTCGATCAGTTCGTCGAGCTCGACCGCAGGCACGGCCGCGACTACTACCAGCGGCTGCACTACCTGATGGGCGACTACTCCGCGCACGTGCTCGACCGGGCCCGGGCCGAGGTCGGTCACCACGGCGACCACGTGTCCGGCCTCGTCCTCGACGCGACCCGGCTGTCGGGGACGGTCGGCTTCCTGTCCGGGAAGGCGTTCCTGGTCTACATCTCCAACGTCTACGACAACCTGCCGAGCGACGAGGTGGCCACCATTCGCGGCCGGGTCTACCTGGTGCAGGCCCGGTCGTTCGTGCCGGGCGGGGCCGCCGACGAGATCGCCGCCCGGTTCGGGCTCCGGCGCCCCGAGCTCGCCCAGCTGACCCAGCGGCTGCTGCGGATCGGCCCCGAGCTGCTGGCCGAGTCGGTGCCGGAGAAGTTCCCCGACACCGGGCAGGCGGTGCTGTTCTGGCAGGCGGTCTGGGCGGCGCTGCGCCAGGCCGAGCGGTACGTGCCGCTCGAGGGGCTCGACACCTACCCGATCGCGCCCGGCCTGACCGGGGAGATCCTCCGCTCGCTGCTCGCCGCCGAGGGCGACATCCGGATGCACGTGTCCAACGGCGCCCTCGCGTCGTTCGCGGACACGCTGCCGCTGCTGCACCCGTTCGGCCGGGTGGTCTGCCACGACCTGTTCACCACCGGCGCGGGGGAGTACCGGTCCGGCTTCCACGGCCCGGGCAAGTACGACGGCTCGGTCGTCAACTGGGTCAACGGCCCCCTGCTGCAGCAGCTCGCCAGCCGCCGAGGCTACGACGTGCGGTTCTCCCCGTTCAAGCAGCGCCCGGGCTCTCACGTCACGACGCTGACCGCCGCCGTCAGAGACTAAAGGCGCAATCATCATGTCGAACGGTCCGTTGCTCCGCCATCTCCTCCCCACGACCGTGGTGGGGTCGTACAGCGTCCCCCAGTGGCTCGAGCGGCTCAAGACCGAGTACTACCAGCGCCGGATCAGCGCGGCCCACCTGGCCGAGATCCACGAGGTCGCGATCAAGGCGGCGATCAAAGACCAGGAACAGGCCGGCATCGACATCGTCTCCGACGGCGAGCTGCGGCGGGACAACGACATCGACTACTTCCTGGCCCGGATCCCCGGAGTGCTGATCGAGCGGCGCGCGAAGACGGACTACTACGACTACCTCGAGGCGGAGGTCGCCGCGGAGTTGCCGGCTGACGACAAGGAGTCACTCGGGCTGGCCGCGGACTACGCGTTCACGTCGGGGCTGACCGACCGGCCGGTCAAGTTCTCCTTCACCGGCCCGTTCTCGCTGTCGCGGCGGATCTCCGGCGCGCCCGCCTACCGGGACCCGGCCGACCTGGTGCGCGCCCTCGCGCGGCGGCTCAACCTGGAGGCCAGGTCGCTCGCGGCCGCCGGGGCCGGGTTCCTGCAGATCGACGAGCCGTTCCTGGCCGGCTACCCGGAGCAGGCCGAGCTCGCGGTGGAAGCGGTGAACATCGTCACCGACGGCGTCCCGGTAACCTGGGCACTGCACGTCTGTTACGGCAACCGGCACGCCCGGCCCTCCTGGGAGGGCCACTACGACTTCCTGTTCCCCGCCGTGCTGGCGGCCCGCGTTGACCAGCTGGTCCTCGAGTTCGCCCGCAAGGGCCTCGACGATCTCAACCTGATCAAGGAGTACGGATGGCCGTATCAACTCGGACTCGGCGTGATCGATGTTAAGTCGCCCGCCGTGGAGACCCCCGCGCTGGTCGCCGAGCGGATCAGGCGGGCGGCCGAGTACGTCGACCCCGGCCGGCTCATGGTCAACCCCGACTGTGGCCTGCGACATCTCGCACCGGAGGTCGCTCGCTGCAAACTTCGCGCTATGGTAACTGGCGCGGCAATCGTCCGGACCGAGCTCGGACTGCCCGACCGGTGACCACCAACTGACCCCTCCCGCCCCGGGAGACAGTGCCTCCCAGCCAACAGGAGATAGCAATGGATAGCGGATTCCTCTTCACTTCCGAGTCGGTGACGGAGGGCCACCCGGACAAGATCGCCGACCAGATCTCGGACGCCGTCGTTGACGCGGCCCTGGCCGGCGACCCGTACTCCCGGGTGGCCTGCGAGACCCTGCTGACCACGGGCCTGATCGTGGTGGCGGGCGAGATCACCACCGCGTCGACGATCGACTACCAGGCGATCGCGCGCAAGGTGGTCACCGACATCGGCTACGACAACGGCGAGTACTTCTTCGACGGCAACGCGGTCGGCGTGATCGTCGCGATGGACCGGCAGTCGCCGGACATCGCGCAGGGCGTGGACACCGCGCACGAGGGGCGGATCGGCGGCTCGGAGGACCCGCTGGACCGGATCGGGGCCGGCGACCAGGGCATGATGTTCGGCTACGCCACCAACGAGACGCCCGAGCTGATGCCGATGCCGATCATGCTGGCGCACAAGATGTCCAAGAAGCTCTCCGACGTCCGCCACTCCGGGGTGATGCCCTACCTCCGCCCGGACGGCAAGACCCAGGTCACGGTCCGCTACGACGACGCCGGCCGGCCGGTCGAGATCGAGAAGGTGCTGATCTCCACCCAGCACCAGGACGGCGTGGAGTCCAAGCTCCCCGAGGCGCTGTGGGACGAGGTCGTCACCCAGGTGCTGCCGGCCGAGCTGTACGACCCGGCCAAGCTCAAGGGCGAGTTCTACTGCAACCCGACCGGCCGGTTCGTGATCGGCGGCCCGGTCGGCGACACCGGCCTGACCGGCCGGAAGATCATCGTCGACACCTACGGCGGGTTCGCCAGGCACGGCGGCGGCGCGTTCTCGGGCAAGGACCCGTCCAAGGTGGACCGCTCGGCCGCCTACGCCGCCCGCTACGTGGCCAAGAACATCGTCGCGGCCGGCCTCGCCGACCGGGCCGAGGTCCAGGTGGCGTACGCGATCGGCGTCGCCCGCCCGCTCTCGCTGCTGATCGAGACGTTCGGCACCGAGAAGATCTCCAAGCGCGCCATCGTCGAGCTGGTCGAGGAGAACTTCGACCTGCGCCCGGGCGCGATCCTGCGCGACCTCGAGCTGCGCCGCCCGGTCTACCAGCCGACCGCGGCCTACGGCCACTTCGGCCGCACCGGGGACTCCTTCACCTGGGAGCGCACCGACAAGGCCGACCAGCTCCGCACCCAGGCCGGCCTGGCCTAGGTTCTTATGGTTAGCTAAAGAAATAATTCGGTCGCCGCTGATCGGCGACGCGGGCCCGGTCGTGCAATTGCACGACCGGGCCTGTTCCGTTTTGGGGGCAATCGTTCTCCTTAAAGATTGTTGACAATCCTCTTGCAAACGTTTGTGATCTACGGCAAGAATGGGGCGCATCGGTTTGGGGCCTGAGGCGGTTGTTACCGGTCAAGCCCCGTGCGAACGTCACCAGTAGTTAGCTCCTGCCCCACCAGGACGAGCCGTGTCAGAGGGAAACGTGATGAAACCGTTCTCCGCCACCCATCCTCCGCCGACCGCGCCATGATCCATAATCCAGAATAACCAATCGATAGCAGCTGGAACCCATGGAACATCGCAAACGCAGTGCAAAGGGGCACCGTTTTACCTGTGGGCTGGTCAAACGGGGGTTCTTCTGCCTGCCTCCCTGGGCGGAGCGCGTTACCCGAAATGCGGAGAAACGCGACCGTTCGGAAGAAAAAAAGACTTTTTCTTATAGTTAAGAGAAGGCAGAACTCATGAATAGACCCTTCCACGGCCGGACCCGCACGGCGGCTGCGGTCGTCGTGGCGGTCGCGCTCGGCGTCCTGGCCGGATGTAGCTCAAGCTCCTCGACCACGGGCGCTTCCACCGCCACGAGCGCGCCAGCCTCAAGCAGCGCCGCCTCGTCGCCGACCACGTCGAGCTCCGCCAGCACCGTGTCCACCTCCTCCTGCGGCACCAAGCCCGGGGTGGCGGCCACCGGCACGCCGATCAACATCGGCGCGATCAACACCAAGCAGCCGGGTACCGACTTCAGCGACATCGAGAACATGGCGGGCGCGTACTTCGCCTGCGTCAACGCCAACGGCGGGATCAACGGGCACCCGATCAAGTTCTTCCCGGTGACCGAGCAGACCAACCCGTCGCAGATCGCCGCGCTGGCCAAGCAGCTGGTGACCACCGACCACGTGGTCGGCATGATGGGCAACAGCTCGATCATCGAGTGCTCGGTGGACGCGGCCTACTGGAAGAGCGTGGGCATCGACGTCCTCGGGGCCGGCATCGACCCGGAGTGCTACTCGACGCCGAACACCGCCTCGGTGAACATGGGGCCGCGCTACTCAAGCGACGGCGCGGTCCAGTACGTGCTGGCCCAGGGGGCGAGCAAGATCGCCTTCGACCAGTCGAACGTGCCCGGCACCGCCTACATCGCGGCCGGCCCGAACGCGGTGGCCAAGGCCAAGGGCGTGCCGATCCAGGACTTCACCGAGAACGTGCCGATCACCAGCGCCAACGCGATCGCGACGAAGCTGGTGACCGCTGCGGGCCCGTCCGGCGCGGTGGTGCTCAACTTCACCCCGCCCGAGGCCCTGCTGATCCTGCAGGCCGCGCAGAAGCTCAACCTGGAGGACCGGGTCAAGTACTGGGCCTGCTCCACCCCGTGCAACACCGACTTCCTCGCGACCTCGCTCGGGCCGAAATGGAACGGCAAGCTGTTCGTGAACGCCGAGCTGCTTCCGCTTGACGGAAACACCAGCCCGACCGCGCAGCTGTTCGACGCCATCCTCAAGCAGTACGGCTCCGACGTCTCCGGCGGCGTCGGCTCGTTCTCCGAGATGGGCTTCACGATCGCCGAGATCGGGACGCACGCCCTGGAGAGCATCACCGGGCCCTACACGATCGCGTCGGTCAGCGCCGCGCTCGAGGGGGTCAAGGACTACAACTCGGGCATGCTCTGCCAGGGGTATACCTACGGCAACTACCCCTTGCACATCCCGAACAACATGGACTACACGGTCACGCCGGACAACGGCAAGTTCGTCGAGGCGTCCTCGGGCGGCGGATGCACCCTGATCTCCGCCAGCGACCCGCAGATCGCCGCTTACCGCGCGGTGGCGGGCACGGCGCCGATGGCCTCCTAGCCCAACCGTCACCGAGCGCACAACCAAGGGAAAATAGTTATATGCCGAGTTGGGCGGAATTTCAGCCCTACATCGTGACCGGCCTGGCCCTGGGCGGGCTCTACGCCCTGTCCGGGGTTGGGCTGGTCGTGCTGTACCGCGCCACCGGGGTGCTCAACCTCGCGTTCGGCGCGGTCGGCGCGATGGGGGCCTTCATCGCGTACTCCCTGATCCAGGCGGGCAATCCCGGCTGGGTCGCCTGGATCACGTGCATCGTGTTCGGCGGCGTCGTGACGCTCGGCTACGGCATGGTCTTCGGGCCTGCCCTGGCCGGGCGCGGCCCGCTCGTCCAGTCCATCTCCACGCTGGGCCTCGCGCTGGTGCTCTTCGGGGTCATCGACCTCGCGTGGCCGACCACCGGCGGCCAGTCGCCGTCGATCTCCTTCCCGACCGACAACGGGGGGTTCTCGGTCGGACAGCTCCAGGTCGACTGGACCCAGGTGATCGCGCTCGCGCTCGGCGTCGCGATCACGGTCGGCACCGCCTTGTTCCTGCGCTTCTCCAAGCTTGGCACCGCTATGCGGGCGATGGCCAACGACCGGGAGATCACCGCCACCCTCGGCGTGCCGATCCGCCGGGTGGAGGCCGCCGCCTGGCTGGGCTGCGGGCTGCTGGCGGGCATCGCCGGGATCATGCTGGCCGACCTCTCCGCCCTCGATGACACCACGCTGACCTTCACCGTCGTGATCTCGTCGCTGGCGGCCGCGCTGATCGGCCAGCTCCGCTCGATCCCGGTGACGTTCGCGGCGGCGATCGTGATCGGACTGGTGCACGACCTGATCACCCCGATCACCCAGATCAGCAACTACCAGGACATGACGCCGTTCGTGCTGGCCGCGATCGCGCTGCTCGTCATGTCCAGAGGACAGGTCATGACGCGATCCCGTGAGGAGGGGTAAGCCGGTGATCGATACCGCCGGGCCCAAGGCGCCCGCCGCCTCGTCCCGCCCCCCGCTACTCGACCGCCGCTCGCTGACCCGGGCGACGGTCATCGCGGTGCTGCTGCTGCTCGCCATCTTCGCGCTGCCGCCGCTTATGTCGGGCTACTACACCGACACGATGACCCAGGTGGCCATCTACTCGATCGTCACGCTCGGCCTCGGGCTGCTCGTCGGCCGGGTCGGCCTGTACTCCCTCGGCCAGCTCGCCGTGCTCATGATCGGCGCCTGGGTCGGCGCGCGGCTGCTGTTCGCCACCAGCCAGCCCTACATCCTCGTGCTGATCGAGGCGGGCCTGGTCACGGCGATCATAGGCTCGCTGATCACGCTGCCCGCGCTCCGGCTCCGCGGCCTGTACTTCGCGCTGATCACGCTGATGCTGGCCGGCGCCGTCATCGTGGTCGCGGCGACGCTCAACTTCCCGAACGGCGGCGGCGGCTTCTCCGGGTACAACGGGGCGCTGCTGCATATCCCGTCGATCAGGCGGCCGTCCTACGCGGGCACCGACCCGGCGTTCTACCGGTTCTCGGTGATCGTCGCGATCGTCATGTTCCTGCTTGTCTACGCCCATCTGCGGACCAGGCCCGGCCGCAACTGGGCGGCGATCAAGCAGAGTGAGCCCGCCGCGCTCGCGGCCGGCATCAACACCACGTACTACAAGCTCTGGGCGCTGGCGCTGTCGGCGTTCGTCACCGGCGTGGCAGGCGCGCTGCTGGCCGGCGCGGACCGCGAGTTGTTCTCGATCGACTTCCCGATCCAGAACTCGATCAGCCTCCTCGCGGTGGTGCTCATGGGCGGCGCGTTCAGCCTGGCCGGCGCGGTGATCGCCGCGTTCCTGCAGGCGTTCCTGCCCGCGGTGCTGCAGATCTGGGGGGTGTCCAACGACTGGCTGATCATCTTGTTCGGGCTCGGCGTCATGCAGGTGCTCGCCACCGCGCCGGGCGGGATCGCCGACCAGTTCCCCAAGGACATGAAGCGGCTGTACCGGCTGATCAGCAGGACGTGGCGGCGCGACCCGAAGCCGGTGGCGCAGGGAGGTGACGGAGCGTGATCGAGGTCAAGAACCTGACCGTCAGGTACGGCGGCGTCGCCTCGCTTGACGGCATGAGCCTGGCGTTCGAGCAAGGCGTCTGCGGGCTGATCGGCCCGAACGGGGCCGGCAAGACCACGTTCTTCAACGTGCTGTCCGGGTTCGTCCGCCCGGCGGCGGGCGCGGTCACCGCGTTCGACGAGAACCTGCTGCGGATGACCCACTTCCGCCGCGCCCGGTGGGGGGTGCGCCGCACCTTCCAGACCGAGCAGGCGATCTCCGACCTGACCGTCTACGACAACGTCGCGATGATCCACTCCCGGCTGCGCGGCACGGCCCGCCGCGACGACGTGCTGAACTCGATCGAGTTCGTTGGCGGCGGCATCTCGCCGTGGGCGAAGGTCGGCTCGCTCACGGCCGGCCAGCGCCGCCTGGTCGAGGTCGCCCGCACCGTCACCGGCAAGCCCCGGCTGATCCTGCTCGACGAGCCCGCGGCCGGCCTCCCCGACGAGGAGACCGCGCACCTGACCGCGGTGATCCGCGGGATTCCGGAGCAGACCGGGGCGCTGACCATCCTCGTCGATCACGACATGGCGCTGGTCTCCGCCGTCTGCGAGACGGCGGCGGTGCTCGACTTCGGCAAGCTGATCGCGTCCGGGCCGACCGCGGCGGTGCTGCGGGACGAGCACGTGATGCGCGCCTACCTGGGCACGGCGGAGGTCTGATTCCTTATGTCATCGCTTGAACTCATCGACGTCACGGTTGAACGCGGCGGCCGCCCGGTCGTCAAGGACGTGTCCATCAGCGTGCCGGCCGGCCAGGTCACGGCGCTGCTCGGCCCGAACGGGGCCGGCAAGTCGTCCCTGGTCCTCGCCGTCGGCGGGGTCATTCGCCCGCGTCCGGGGTCGGTCACGCTCGACGGTCTCGAACTGGCGGGCAGGCGGCCGGAGAAGATCCGCGCGGCCGGCGTGGCGATCGTGCCCGAAGGCCGCCGCCTGCTGCCCGACCTCTCGGTCGACGACAACCTCAAGGTGGCGACGTACACGCTGACCAAGCAGGCGGCGGCCGAGGGCCGCGCCCGCGCCCTCGAGCTGTTCCCCCGGCTCGGCCAGCGGCTGACCGTCCAGGCGCGGCTGCTGTCGGGCGGCGAGCAGCAGATGGTGGTGCTCGCGCAGGCGCTCGTCTCCCAGCCCAAGTACATCCTCATCGACGAGCTCTCGCTCGGCCTCGCCCCGGTGATCGTCAGCCAGCTGATCCCGGTGATCCGCTCCCTGGTCGACTCCGGCATCGGCGTGCTCCTGATCGAGCAGTTCGCGGCCGTGGCGCTGTCGCTGGCCACCAGCGCGCACGTGATGGAGGGCGGCGTGCTGCGCTACTCCGGCACCGCCGCCGAGCTCAAGGCCCGGCCCGACCTCCTGCACTCCGCCTACCTGCTGCGCGGCGCGACCGCCGC
>Ga0335072_10013509_pt1 | contig 11629 bp, 13 predicted proteins | sample Lox_Sample_21_FD_206725 | JGI IMG/M metagenome (GOLD analysis project Ga0335072, IMG submission 206725) | Soil microbial communities from Loxahatchee National Wildlife Refuge, Florida, United States - Lox_Sample_2.1 | ecosystem: Environmental > Terrestrial > Soil > Wetlands | place: USA...
CTAAGCTCCAGACTTTGCACACTGAACATAACTTTATTCTTTCAATTATTTGCGTCTTAAATTTATGGAAATTTTCGGGATCAGAGAGCGCTGTAAATTGTGTTGACGCAAGGAAATAGTATAGCTCTTTACTATAGAACGTTCATAGCTGATGACTCTATCAAGTATCTGTCGCCCGCAAAGGCAGCCACCGCAATATTGAGAGTACTTCACCTTAACTTGTTACATGAAATTCTGGCCCAAAATGCCATCAAGGCGAGATGTACTCCGAAGACAATTGTGAAGGTCTGTTACATGGGACAAGGAAAATAAGGGGATTCATTAGGAAATAATATGGACCACGAGCGTAGGGAAGACGATGCTTCTCTTGATGGGGCTTCGTAAGGCACAGACACAGAAATTACGTAGGTTCAAAAATCCATTTTTGGGAATTTCATCCTTTGCAGAAAACGCCGTTTGTGTCCACCCTCGCAGCTTATACAATAAAAAGAACTCCCGGACTAGTCAATCTACTTCCTATACCACATACGAGTGATCTTTGTGTGGCGCATTTTCTGTAGTGATCACCCGACCGTTAGTACAAAGATAAGAAAGAATTTGGCGAAGGTGTGGATTGTATGGAAGTATGTCTTACCTTTTGTAACTGGAAAATGCCATACATCAACGCCTCACTTGTTGGTGGACATCCCGGTACGTAGATATCTACTGGTACGATCCTATCACAACCTCTTGTGACCGAGTAACTGTAATGGTAATAGCCTCCTCCGTTCGCACAACTTCCCATCGAGATCACCCATCTTGGGTCAGGCATCTGATCGTATACTTGGCGAAGTGCTGGAGCCATCTTGTTCGTGAGCGTACCGGCAACGATCATGACATCGGATTGACGTGGCGAAGCACGGAAGATTATACCGAGTCGATCTTGATCGTACCGCGGGGTACTGAGATGCATCATTTCGACGGCACAGCAGGCGAGGCCGAAGGTCATGGGCCACAGAGACGATTGACGGGCCCAGTTGGCTACTTGATCAAGGGTTGTTCTAGAGTCAAAAGTCAGCAAGAACGGCTTCGCCACGCACGAAGAGAACTGGCAGCGGGTCCAAAACAGGACTCTTAGTATACTTAAACATACAATGCGTATTGCATAACACCCTTCTTGCCCTCTTGACTTGGCAATGGCACTTCCCGTCTTTCCTTGCCTGTTACGCTCATCGGAGATGTGCTAGGATTGCCGGGAACATTGTGCGGCGTCACCGCTGCTGAAGCTGGCTTAGAAGAAGAAGAAGAAATAGCAGCAATTGATCGGTATGGAATGAGGGCTGCTGTCGGCTTCGCTATTAAAGAATGATGATCAGCAATTTGAGGCAAGTTCATGTTCCCGAAGCGGAAAGTACCTCGAAGAGCCAGCGCAGCCGCTGATCGTGCTGAAGAGAGCATCTTGTCTGTGTGAGGAAGACAAGAAAAAAAGAGAAGAAAGGAAAGAGGGCGATATTGAGAGTTGTGGAGTGGAGAGGATTCGCCGCGAGGGGAAGATGGTGCCTCTTCAATTAATGATGATGGTTAGAGGCCCGAGTTAAAAGCAGCCGACCAATCAAGAGTCACTGAAGGTAATCGCCAGGCACGTGATCTTGAAGGCATGTTAACCAATTTGTCTGTTCTATTATGTTGTATATCTTCTAATATCTTCAAATTTCAATCGCACGTGCATATGATTGGAGATCAACAAGGAGTGAATTGAATTAAATCGATGTTGAGTACTGGAAATCATGTACTTATATTAGCTTCGATAGCAATGAACACTTCCCCAGTTTGTTAATTACACTTGTTGAGAATACATTTAATAAATCTAGTCACATATCTTCCTCCATGTTCATCCCATAGCCGTAAGGCCTTCTTCATCTAGGTTTATCCCACTTCTAGCTATTGAGTTCCGATTCTCGACCTATAACTATTCTTCATCTCTAAGTGTTTCGGTCATCTCGAGTGCTTTGAGTACTTCCTCCACCTCCTTTGGTTCGCTGATACCCCAGACTCCACCCCCTTTCACCACATCACTTCCCTTCATTCCAACTTCCTTTCCCACCAAATTTCTTCCAACCCTTCCAGGACCGATTCCAATCCATCTTCTCACCTTTTCTTCCTGGTCCAGATACTTGATGCTATCCCACCACCTAACAGTTTCAACACATTGCCTAGCCCAAAGATCTTTCAGCTCTTCTTTGCTTTGAAACGGCCTTGCGCTGACATTTGAAATACATTCAATAACTCCCGGAAACATAACAACGTCCTCATGTTCTCTTCCTTTTACCCTACTCTTTTTATCAAGTAACTTCTTCATAAGAACCGCTGCTGGCTTCATTAACGGACTGTGAAAAGGACTATCACTATTCAACCGAACCGCCCTGGGGTCATGTCCTCCAAACTGTTGTACGTGCGTCAAAAGCTCTTTGATCCTCCCAATATTGCCACTAAGCACAATCTGATTCTTGCTGTTGATATTCGCAATCAAGACCTGTTGTATGGGCGGCACATCTTCCGAGCTTTCGGATTTCGAGCCGGCGCTGTGATGCCCAAGGAAGTCATGAATCTCATCGATAAGTGGGGCCAGGTGGCCCGGCTCAGTCACCAAAGCTATCATTCCATATTCGCCGCCATATTCAGAGGATGCCTTCCTTGAGCATTCAGCCATGCTCTCTGCACGCCTTCGTACTAAATATAAGCTGTCTTCGAAACTAACATATCCTCCAGCTACCAGTGCAGCGAATTCGCCCAATGAGTGACCGAGTGTCACGTCCACTCTTTCAGGTGGCTTGAATCCGAATTCGTACTCGAGGACCCGCAGGATGAGGATTGAGGTTGCCATGATGGCTGGTTGTGCATTTTCGGTGGCTGTAAGGGTACTGTTTGGTCCTTCTTCTATGATTTTAGAGAGTTTGTATCCTAGGAGATGATCAATCTCCTCCACAGTGGCAGTGGCAGTGGCAGGAAAAGCCTCGAGCCATGGCGTCAACATGCCTACTTTCTGTACACCCTGCCCTGCAAGATATTAGCTCTATCCGCCGTAATAGGCCTCAACTTTTACATACCAGGGAAGAAGAGAGCCGTTCTGGGCCTTGAAGGTTTGCTCGAGGCATGTCGCGTTTGTTTTGCATTGAGTAACCTTGGAAGGGAACATGGTGAGCTGCAATTCGATAATGGCCCTTCGTATCTGAGAGCTATCTGTCGAACAGCTGAAGGCAATGCTAACGCTTTTAATCTTTTAATCATTGTCGAGCCGGGTCGCAAGACTTGTTACATAGCATGTGGCTTGAAATGTGCGAGTACTCGCTGTAAGCCTTTGAGGAGCCTGGAGCTCGGTCCGCTACTACTTCCCCACATCCGTGGGACCGGGGATTTTGCCAATCGAGAAATAACACGAGTCAGATAGCCTGGCAGGAGTCAAGTTATATGTCCTTATTCTCTAACAAAACATACAAATTTATTTTGATGCCTTTAATACACCACTCGTCAAGTATTATTTTTCAAGGTCCGACCTTCATGATGCATGCAGAGCTACTCTAACTCTGCAAAAGCCATCCCAATATCACATAAACGCCTCTAAACTTCAGTACGTGATAGTTCTAAGACTCTAACCAGTCAAGGAACATGGGGGTAAAGTAGCTGACAACAATAGTCGCTCCAGCCCTCAGGATTCCCTCTGTGCTCTCAATAGCCATAGTCTTCAAGTCAAATACGCCTGCCTTGGCAGCTGCGTGGATCATCGCAAACTCCCCACTAACTTGATATGCTGCTACTGGCATATCCTTTCCAATCTCCTTGGCGTCGCTGATAATGTCAAGATACTGGCCAGCTGGCTTGACCATAATAATGTCCGCCCCTTCGCCAATGTCCCGATGCATAGCTCTTCGAGCAAGTCCCCTACCTCCGGGCGGTAATTGATAACACTTTCGGTCGCCAAAGGAAGGGCATGATCCAGCTGCATCTCGAAAAGGCCCGTAAAGGCAACCTGAGAACTTAGCTGCGTATGACATCAAAACTACTCTATGAGCAATGCCTTCTTCAATAAGCTTCAACTTGATGGCTCTGATGCGGCCGTCGTTCATATCTGAAGGGGCAACACAGTGAGCGCCTGCTTGCGCATATGCTATAGCAACGTCCGATATTCTGTCAACAGAGAGTTGATTATTTAGGCTGCCGTCATCACGCAAGATACCGCAGTGGCCATGGGATGTGTATTCACAAAGACATACATCTGCGACAATGAAGAGCTGGGGAAATCGTTGACGAAGCAGGCGAATGCTCGCTATAACAGGCCCTTGTGGATCATCAGCGGCCGTTCCAAGGGCATCTTTGGCACCAGGTGCTAAAGGAACGCCAAAAAGAATAACTGAGCGCAAGCCTTTTCGAATGAGCGGTTCGAGGTGAGGAACGAGCTTGTTGATGCCGCGGCGATGTTGACCAGGAAGAGATGGGATAACGGTTTCTTCGTCATCTTGGTCAGAAATAAATAAGGGGTATATGAGCATAGACTTCAGTCTGTGTCAGTAACTTCAAGAACGTCTCCATTGGGAATAGCTAACCTTTGTCAACTGCCTCTCCGCCTGCCATGACCGTGCCAATGGGTGACAGTATCCTCCATGCAATTGACTTGAAATGTCTCCGGAAATGCTCACACTAGTCGCTGCCGTGCTTGCATACGACATTGCCCGTGACACATGCGACTTCCTATCCTCAACTGTCGAGACAGAGGAGGTCACTCGAGCAGCACGCCGGTCATCATTTGCGTCTCTGAAAGAGAGATCCTGGACGAGACTCGAGAAAGACATGGTTGAATATTGTAGAATTAGACTGAGGAACTGCTGAGGAAGTCGCCTTTTATAATATGCTGAGAAGAGAGGGTCTGGGCTTGTTCAAATTGACATGGGAATGCTGCTGAAAATGCGCAAGTGGCGACGGCTAGTGCTAACTGCTATCGTTCTAGAGCCAAAGGATGATTCCGAATTCAGAATAGAAGTCGTTATTACTGGATAAGTCGCGTCTGCAGAAACAATAACAAGAAGAATTCCACAGAATTGAAATTTCATAGAACTTGCAAAGATTTCAGAATTCGATTCCCCAATGAGGGCGAACCTCGGAGACTTGGGCGGTGTGGTGCAGAAGTTGGTCATTCCAGCCAATCAAGAAGCGTTAATGGTAAGCAGCAAAGCCTGAAATGTTTGGCCGAACGACGCTGAAACTTTGATTTGTATCCTGAAGTTTTAACATTGTTGGCCCATCTCTTTAAAGTACTCTTACTCCTGTCTGTTGCTATTGCTCTGGCAGTCCGGAAATGAACATATATGATTTGCCTTGTCTTTGGCCATCCTGCGCCTCAGGTCACGCGTCCGTCCTGAGACAGTGTAACATACTTCAGAAACCTAAATGATTCTGCATAGGGAATGCTACTGCAACGGAAGTAAAAGTATGATGGAGAAGCCTTGTGAAACTTATCTCACACCCCTCCATAATGACCAGCTTTTTAACTATTATGTTAGAGGTCATGGAACACGCATATATTTTGCAGCGCTTCTCCGCCTGATTTTGCTCTTTCATCTTCAACCCCATTGAATTCATTGTTTCTAATAGGGGTGTTGTTAGTAGCTTATCCCCATCCATTGTTAAAATTGACTAGAATTTGCTTTCGAATTCTGCAACGTTGAGGTTGTATGTGGGCCGGATAATGACTCTTAGATTTCGAAATATAACTTTTCCTACAGTGAAATCGATTTTCAACATGATTAGTCAAGCAAACTACTTTTGCTCCATCCGTACCTTCTTCTTCTTCACCAGACACTGACGCGGCGGCCGGCTGCTCATCTTCCTCGCTCTCTAATAACTCTTCGATTTTATTGGAAGACTCCTGACGACTTGGGTGGTATATTGTTCTCCAAAGTTGAGGAAGCCAGTCGTTCCCCCAATTTTTAACTGCTTCCTTGGCCAACATGCCTAGCAAGGTAACCTATGGGAAAAGGAAGAAGTCGATTCTGTCCCTGTTTCCAGTATTTAGGGACGATGACAAGTCCTTACAGTCACTCAAAACTAAGGCTGGGAAGAGAGGTAAACTTCCTTTGCACCAATGGTGTTTTACATTCCACGACGTTTCCACCTTCACAATCCATTCACCATTTCACTGGCAGGATCTATTCACTCTTGCAAAACCTATCAATCATGAGTGCATCTGTATTTCGAGAGGACTAGGCCACTAATGGTTTTGTTCTTTAGCTTCTGCCATGATTTCGATGACCACATTTTATGGCAAATACAATAACGATTCTAATCAACAAGACACTTTAGCTCTCGATGACAGTATAGAAGAGATGACCAGCTTGCTTATAGACGATACAACGATGAATCAATTGACCGGAGAACTGGGTAAACGACTCTCTCAGTTGGAATCAGCAAAGGTTCTCTCACAATCTTCTCAAAGAGGATTCTCCCACGAAAAACCTTTGCCTCGGCTCCTACGTCCCTCGATGGGTGGTGACGATGATTGGACTTCCGGACCACCACCTGCTATCACAGTGGCGGGAGCAATCTCAAATGAAGAGGACTTAACAAATGATGAAGACGAGCTTGACAGTTGCCCACCGCCTGTGCCTAGACAGCCCGCTCACGCAAGAAAGAGCTCTGCCCCTCCACTCCCACGCAAGTCTTCAAAAAGATCTCGACTGCGAGAGCAGAAAGAGGCTGTCGAGTCCCATAACACAACCGGCGACGAAAATCGTCAGCTTAAATCGCAGAAGCTCACCAAAATGACCCAGCCGAGTTTCAAATATCCAATACCTTTATTTAAAGAAACAGCAAAGGCGGCAATTCCAAAAGCGTTTCCAGATGTTAGTCGGCAGATCGAGGCTATGCTCGTGGCCTCAAGGACTTTGAAACCAGAAGATGATAGTATATTGGTCGACACACCGGTGTTCTCCAAGAAAAGCGTAGAGAAAAGGAGCAAGGTTCTCTCCAAAATGAACGCAATTGTCGGCCATCTCCATGATAAAGGTTTCAGGAAGCATCACGATCTAGCACAGAACGAACATTTGCTGGACCCAAACCTTAGCCAGCTACCTGACTATGACGAGGAGGCATCCACAATCAGCACTACGGAGTTAAGTATCAATGAAGGTTAGCTTTTTTTTTTTTTTTTTTTGCATGCGTTCTGACTGAGTCTACCATCTGACAATAATATAAAAAGGAATCAACTTGGGAAACCCAAAGATACAGAGTCTCACAGGTCACGGCACAATTCGACGCAAGCCCATTGCTGACGACGGTAGATCCCTCATAAGTCAAAAGTCTGTCGAAGTCTTTACCATTGAAAACATCCGTGCTATAGGAGCCAGAGCTCTCACAAGTTTCGATAGCCGACATCAGAGTAATGTATCTTTTGATCAGTCTATCGACATCATCTCCTCACTGCCAGGCAGGTCTCACCGATTCCAGGACGAACCTCGCCAACTACCAGTCGCAAGAAAAGTGGAACCAGGTTATAAAGTAGACTTCGATGTTCCTTTCTCATCGAGTCCTGTTGCACAATCAACTCCCCGAATCCGACTAGAGCTAGCATTCGAAGAAAATGGCGACAAAAAACTCAGAAACGTCCCAGCCGACTTGCATTCACAGTTCAACCCAGATAGTTCTATGCGTGAGCCTTTATCCGACCTGGGCACCAATACTGCACCTCCTCAAAATACCACTCCAAGGAAGGTGATAGTGAAAAGAAACAATTCTCAGGACGAAGATGTTGGATTGGGTGTAAAGCCCCACATGTTGAAAAGGAGAAAGAAGCACCCATCACCCAGCAAAGCCGAGCTTGAAGGGCTTGAAGATATTTTAGACCACTATTCTCCGCGTTTGGTCTCTATGGGCACTAACACGCAAGAAGAGCCAACTCTAAGCTTTGAAGAGCTTCGCACGGGAGATATTCTCAAGTTCAAGGACAACAATGCACCACCTAGCCAGACTGCAAGACGTGGTAAGACAGGCAATCGGCTTGGGTTATCTGGTAAACCCAAGCAAGCTGTGGAAGGCACTTCCATGGCAGAACCGGCTCGACGACCCACCACGAAAATGCAGAAACCATCCATGATTCCCAAACCAGCAGGGGCGCCAACTGTGAAGCGCCGTACCGAACCACGCAAGTTTCAGCGCCCAATTCAGACGGATGAGAGTGCTATGGATACGGACGAGCTACAATGGGATTTGACAGCATATCATATCGGAGTGAGGGTTTAGAATTGTTGGCGGAGTAATGGGAATGTTCCTTCTTTTATTTGCCTAGCATCAACATATAGCATCAACGTATACCCAGCTTGTTAGCCTGCAGTGGCATGTTTATGCCTTCCGCAATAGGGATTCAAACATCGCGACACTCACAGCTTAGATAGCAGGCTCTCTTAGCATAATAATTCGTTGTTATATGCAATAGCTATAACACATAGTAATACAAGGTCTCACAAGACCGACCAATGTTACGCTCGCCAAACAGATATGCAACCTGGGTATCATCTCTTATAGTACAAGTGGCAACATGTGCCTATGTGGCAGTCATCCTGTCTATACAACACGTTGACTTCCTCGCCCATCAGTGCCATGCATTCTTCTCGTGCCAGCAGCCTATAGTCCACCAGTCAGCAGCGATCCCTTCTGAAGCCCAACTGTGCAAAACAAGATAAGGGGCCAGTAACAAACGTACCTTGACACCCGGCTGATGCGTCAAACTCCCCCTCAGCTTCATCATCGCACCACTAATCTTGTCCCCCAGCGTCACATGGCGCTTATGGTGGTGCACAGGCGCCGTCGTGCCGCCATGAGTCCCGAGGTGCATGCCGCCTACATGATGGCCGTCTTCTACACCGACGCGGTGGTCGCGGCGTACGGTGCGTGTGTCTTCGGCGTAGGCGGGGCGCCGGCGGAAGCGCGACATGAATGTTGGGCGCTCCGTGGTGGTGCTGGTGACGGTTGTGCGGTTGCGGTTTCCGTAGCGCATTTTGATGGGTTTGTTGTAATGCGTGATGTGTTGTGTGGGTTTTAGGCAGATGATTTTATATGTGTGCTTTGGAATATGCCTTTGTTTTGGTTTTGGTTTTGTGTTTGGATGTATGTGTATATGAAGATCAAAGGAAGATTGGAGCGTAATGGTGGTGTTTATAGACTTTTGAAGGCTTGGGGCAAAGGGAGTTCACGAATAGAAGGAAGCAGGAGATAGAAAGCCTTGATTCGTGGGATCTTACAAAGAAACTGGATTTAAGGGCATTTCAGACCCTTGAGAATGACGAACGGAGGGGGACCCTGACCTTGGAGATATTGAAAGGGGCAGGGTCGGACGTCATATCAGACACAAAATGAAAGGTACTGGCCAATGGATGGCTGATAAGATATTGCAAGCCTCGGGTAGTGTGTTGTGCAACAACGTCGAAGGCGATGGGCGAAAAGCAGGTTTGGGTAAGAGACACATGCAAAAGTTGAAGGGTCCTACCCTGCATCCGCCGCTTGGCTGACGCAGGGGCAGTCTTTGAATCGCTGTCATATATGGGACTGCAAGCCGGCCCTATGAGCCACAGTTCGTGGCCATGCCTTTCGTGGCTGGCGAAGTCGTGTGGCTAAAAGTTGCTCGCGATGTGTGACGTCGCAAACAAGGTCCGTGCTCGACCAATCATTTCCTCCAGAATGCAATGACGTCAATTGGTCATCACGATCGTTTGGATCTTGGAAAGATTCTAGCGGAAAATAGGGACAAAATCAGCATGTAAATGTTTTCTAACAAAGCAGCGTCGATGTCATATTCGTGAGACAAGATGACAAGGCCAAGTAAAAATCCATCCTTCACCTCAAGCTCTTCCACTCCGAAGTCTGAGTAGAGTGCCACTAGAGGTTACACTGCGTATCGAGAATAACCGAGATATTGAGAAGGCTTTCCACCAGCTTGCTATAGAAAATGCAATGGAGAACAAGCATATATATCAATTATCACTTGCTTCCGATCTCCATTGACCGCAGGATATCGAAAACTAAGAATGTATTCCAAACTGTCAGAAAACTTACGCACCTGTGAGTACTATTCCCCTAATTCCCGAGAGCCTACTAGGTTAACCATAAAGTATCAAATCTCCGTCTCCCTCCTAGGAGGGTAGACTAAAGCTTTATACTTATCAATTCTTAGCATTGAGGTGGCATTTGCATGAAATAAGCAAGTATAGTAACACATGAAAGAGAAACATGACATGACCAAATGAGGTTCGGTTCGTAGCCTCGGAGCCTTTCCTCTAGAGACGCAAGGTTGAAGTGACGTTAAGTACATGAACGAGACTAAACGTCAAAATATTCTGACTGTGATGAGAGCGTTATGATACATAGCAGTTCTGAGAAGCTAATTGAATTAATTTGAATGTCAGATCAGCCCGTTAAACACTGACAAATATAAGCTCCTTGAAGGTTACATATTTATAAAGATCCACCCATGAAGTATTGTGTAAACTGGCTGAGAATTCTGTTTCCTATTTCCACCCAAAAATTTTCAAATCTCTGCATTTGAAAAAGCTTGTATATTGTATTCATGATAGTTATGGAAGCCGCAAAGAATGTCGTTAAAGTCGCCACAGGCAGCGACTCTTAATTTGAGCTAGGTACCCCTCTCTGAGACACAACGTGAACCCTGAGTTAGAACATTCAAACTGACAGAATGCCTCCATAGGTCACAAAGTCCCCATCTCGCACCAAGGCCGAACTCCCGGCATGCAGCACGAAATGCCCGGCAAAGCGCCCGTAAACGACTAACTGCCAACTCTTACCGGAGGTTTCTAGACTTACGTCGCGGCCGGCAAGCTCTCTGGGTGAAAAGGGCTCATCACGAACGAGGACGGGTGGCATTGGGCGTGCCATTGCAGTCCTATATGCCATAGAAGGCACGGAGAGCGCGATTATCTGTCTGCCCGAGGAGGAGAAAGACGCGCGAGACACCCGGCGGAGGGCGGGAAAATGCACTTCATCACAGCGGATCTGAGAAGCCATCAGGCATGCAAGAATGCGGTTGACAAGGCGCTGCAGGCCATGGGCGCTATCAACATTCTTGTGCTGAGCCACGCCTTCCAGATGATGCAGGAGACGATTGGAGACATCTCCGAGTACGTTGAATACCCTTTTGCCGTGTCAAATCCTGCTTCGGATCGGACTGCAACGGCTGACGTCCCAGCAGGGAACAATGGATCAAGACCTTTAATACCAATGTCCACCCTCCCGTACATGACTTTGCGGCGACACCATCATCACCTGCGCCTCTGTGAACCCCGTAAGTCGGCCGCCCCGACCTCCTCTGACTGCACGAGCACCAAGGGCGCCATCGTGGCTTTCACTCGGGCGTTGAGCAACCAGCAAGTCGGGAATGGCATCCGCGTTAATGCCGTCTGTCCTGGTCCTGGTATTTTCCCTATCTCTCCTCCATAACTTCTGGGGAATTTTATAGGCTAATGGCACTATAGTTTGGAACTCCCCCTTATCTCAGCGACGATGAATTCCAAGGCTCAAGACGAGTTTACTTCGCCGAAGGGACGACCGGGCCAGCCTTCCGAGGTCGCGACTTGCTTCGTCTTCCTGGCTG
>Ga0335072_10013510_pt1 | contig 11629 bp, 11 predicted proteins | sample Lox_Sample_21_FD_206725 | JGI IMG/M metagenome (GOLD analysis project Ga0335072, IMG submission 206725) | Soil microbial communities from Loxahatchee National Wildlife Refuge, Florida, United States - Lox_Sample_2.1 | ecosystem: Environmental > Terrestrial > Soil > Wetlands | place: USA...
GCAGCGGCCGGCGGACAAGCAGGCAGCAGGGCCCGCAGCGACGGCGCCTGCCTCCTGGCATCGCGCACGGACAGCGGCAACGGCTGCCAGCCGGCCAGCCTGCCAAGCTCAACCACGGGCGGGCAAACCGGCGCGATCTCCATCACCGCAGCCGGGTCGCCCGCCGAGGTGCTGCCGTCGCCGGGCAGGTAAACGATCTTGTCGGCGTAGGAGAGCACCCGCTCGAGCCGGTGCTCTGCGAGCACCACGGTGATCCCGAGATCGTGCACGAGCCTCGTGATCGCGGCGAGCACGTCCTCGGCACTGGTCGGGTCGAGCGCGGACGTCGGCTCGTCGAGCACGAGCACGCGCGGGTGCGCGGTCAGCGCCGCGCCGATCGCGACCCGCTGCTGCTGTCCGCCAGACAACGTGCGCAGCTCACGGTGCCGCAGGTCAGCCAGGCCAAGCAGGTCAAGCGTTTCCTCGCACCTGGCCCGCATCGCGGAAGGCCCGATCGCGAGCTGTTCCATCGTGTAGGCGAGCTCTTCCTCGACCGTGTCTGTCACGAAACCGGCCAGCGGGTCTTGCCCCACGAGCCCGACCACGTCGGCCAGTTCGCGCGGCGGATACGCCGAGGTATCCCGTCCGGCGACGATTACCCGTCCGCTCAGCGTCCCACCGGTGAAGTGCGGCACGAGCCCGTTGATCGCGCCGAGCAACGTCGACTTGCCGCTGCCGGTGTGCCCGATGACCAGGCAAAGCTCGCCTTCCTCTATGCCTAGGCTGACCTCGCGCAGCACTGGCAGCGTTGCGGCGTCGTACCAGACTCCTACCCGGTCGAACTCGATCACGAGATCACCCCGGCCAGCCCGGTGGCCAGGATCGCCGCCGCGGGCACCGAAGGCAGCGACGGCCAGTGCAGCGGATAAAGGACCGGGTTGAGCGCCGCCGGGTTGTAGCCCACGTCAAGGCACAGGACCAGGGCGCAGAGTATTCCCGACCCCGCCACCACCCACTCGGGCCAGCCCCATGGGTCCGGCCGGTACCGGCTACTTGACACCCGCTGCCCGCCAAGCACCAGCCCGGCTACGCACAGCGCCGATCCCGCCGCGAACCCGCCGAGCCCGACACCGTGCGGCACGGTCGGATCGAGCAGCCCGTACGCTCCCAGGCATAGCCCGGCCAGCCCGGCCAGCATGCACGAGGCGGTCAGCCGCCTGCTTACGGCCGTCGCCGTGCCTGTACGCCCGTAACCGCGGGCGTCCATCGCCGCCGCGAGCCGCAGCGACCGGTCGAGCGCGTCGTGCAGCACGGGAATCGCGACCCCCCTGAACACGGCCAGCCGCCTTCCGCCCTGGCCAGCGCCCCGCAACCGCCGCGCCCTGCGCACCCGCCCCACGCTTTCGACCAGTTGCGGCGCGACCGACAAAGCGACGGTCACCGCGACGCCGAGTTCGTAGAGCGCGCCTGGCAGCACCCGAAGCGCGCGCTTGGGGTTGGCCAGGGTGTTGGCCGCCCCGATGCAGCACAGCAGGCACGCCAGCCGCGCGCCGTCCAGCGCGGCGGAAAGCACGGCTTGCGCCGAGACGGCACCTCCGATGCGCACTCCCGTGTACCAGCTTGGTGTCGGAACGACAGGCAGGCGCAGCCAGATAGCTGCCCCCGTCGCTGGCCCGCTTGAGAAGACGACGCTGAACGCGATCCTGATGACGATGACCACGGCGGCCATGACCAGGTAATACCGGTACCCGCGTGCCCACGGCGCCTGCGTACGGCGCAAGGCAACGACCAGCCAGAGCACGGCCATGATCAGCACGAGCAGCAGCGGGTTGCTCGTACGGCTCGCTGCCGTCGCCAGGCCGAGTGCCCATCCCCACCAGGCAACGGGATGGAGCGCTCTGGGCAGCCGCCGGCTCACGGAAGAGCCTGAGTTCGCCGGCGACGCCAGAGGCCGATGCCGCCGATGACCGCGAGCACGGCCACGATCGCCAGAGTGACCAGCACGGACCGGTCGGAGCCTGGACCGGCGGGATCGCCGGCGCTGACCGGGGGAGCGCTGACGGCAAGCGTGCGTACGCGATCGGGGGTGAACGGCGGCAGCGCCGAGCCCGAGGTACCGCTGACGCTCGTGCCGCCGAAGATCCACAGGCTCACGCTGCCGGGTGCCGGGTGCTGCAGCATCGCGCCGACCTGGCTGTAGGTCCACGTGTCCTGGCCTGGACCGGCGGCCCAGTACGTCCAGTAGGCGTTCGCCGGGGGAGTGTTCACGCAGGCGTCCTGCGCCGGCGTGGGGTAAAGGGTGCCGTGGCGGAACCCGGCGTAGCCGATACGGCAGACGAAGCCCGGCCCGTCGTGCACGGTGCCAGACGTGTGCCAGCCGCCCTGGTTGAGCAGCACGAATCCGGTAGTCGGCGTGCTGCCGCAGGCGCGGAGCAACGGCCCGCCCCAGTGCGCGAAGTCGACCACGACGGTCGCGCCCGAGCTGGCCGTGCAGTCGCTCGCCGGCCGGGCGGCGGCGGACGCCGCCGGTGCCGCCCACACCAGCGAGCTGGCGACAAGGGTAATCGCGAGCCACTTCACGGGCTGACCTCGGCTTGGCCTCGCCGCCGCAGCAGCACCACGCTCGCGGCCACCATTGCCGCAAGCACGAGGACGAGTACACCGGCCAGGGTCCACGGCTGTCTCTGCCGGGAACTCGAGCTGGCCTTCGCCGGATTCAGGTCCCTGGTCAAGGTGCCGAACGAGATGCCGGTGGCTCCGCTGACCGCCTGCGTGCTTGCCCTGACGTTCGAACCTGGCTGTCCGCCCGCGTAGGCGTTGAAGCCGCCGTTGCTGTTCTGCTGGCCGGCCAGGAAGGCGAGCGCTGACCGGATCTTCGAGTGATACCTGGCGGCACGCAAGCTCAGTGCCTGGATGGCCAGGCCCGCCGAGTTCACCGACTGCCCGCCCGCGCCGTGGAAGCCGCCGTCAGGCAACTGCTGTCCGGCGATCCAGGAAACGCCACGGGCGGCGTCAGCTTGCGCCAGCGGGGTCCTGATCAGGGCCAGGGCCATGACCGCGATCGCGGTGCTGTCGATGTCCTGGTCGTGGCTGTCGGGGATGAGGCTGGGGAAGGAGCCGTCGGAGTTACGCAGCCCTTCAAGGAAGGCCGTCGGGGCCTGCGCGCCGGCCAGCTGGCCGGCGCGCACCTGGGCGATGACGCCGAGCGACTGATCGAAGACCGATGTGGCGTAGCGGTAGTTGCCCGTTCCCGCGCAGGGGCCGCCGGTGCCTGGCGAAGCCTCCTGGCATACCGAGGAGTCGAGGGCGGCGATCAGGTTGTGCCCGCCGAAGCGGCGCGGGTTCTCCCCGGTCACCTCGGCGAGAAGGGCTTCCTTGGCGATGGCCCCGCCGTTCGCTGACTTCGTGCCGATCCCAGTCCAGTCGTCCACGTCTCGGCCCGCCGGGTCTTTTCCTCCCTGGGCGAGGAAGCTGATGATTTTTTGCAGATCATGAAGGTCTTTTCCGGTCGCGGCCAGGGCGAAGGCTCCGTCCATGGTGAGACCGAAATCCGCTGTGCCTGGGTAGGACTCGTAGTAATCGCCGTCGATGAGGTTGCCAGGTGCGACCAGGTAAGCAGCGCCTTTGGCCAGGCTGGGCGCGGGTCCAGGGGAAACAGCTAGTGCGGGGGAAACGGCAAGCGCCGCGCCAGCTACCGCGAGAAGCAGGCTGGCGGCGCGGGCCAGCGGCCTGGCCGGTGGGAACGGCATTACTCTCCTTCGCGCCGTGGTCCACGACGACGCAGAGACGACCTTCGCGCGCGACCGGTGATCCGACTCGCCCGCACTAGGTGCGGGCCCACGGCTGCGGGCCAGCGCCGGAATTTGACCGGCTTCCCCTGATCACGCTGACGTCATCTGATCACACCAGCCCGAGCCCGGTCAATTTCGGCCGGTTGACAGGGGCTGTGCCTTGCGGGACAGTGACGTCTGGCATCAACTGAACGTCTGGCACAACTGAACGTCTGGCATAACTGAACAGTCGAGCTGGCGGGGGAAGTCCGGTGAGATCCCGGCGCTGACCCGCAACGGTAGGACCGGTCGCTGCGCGACCGGTGAGCCCGGTCACCTGCGAGCTCGTTTCGCTCCACACCTGTCGTGGTCCGCAGGCCGGAGTCCGGTCTCGCGGTGGGTCCGGTCCCGGTAATCGCCGGACCGGAAAGGACGACCGGATGACCCGTTGCCGGGTACTCGCAGTTACGCTCTCCATCACTTCCGCTCTCGCTCTGGCCTCCGTTGCCGCGCCGGCCCTCGCCACGACCTCGGCGAAGCCGTCGAGAGGGCAGGCTGCCGCTGGCTGGCTGGCTCGCCAGATGACCGGCCGCAGCCATTTCGTCACCGTCTACAAAGGTGTCTCCTATCCGAATCAGGGCGAGACGATCGATGCGATCTTCGCGTTCGCGGCCACGGGAACCGCCAGTGACTACGCGGCCAGGGCAACGACCTGGCTGGAAAAGCCCAGCGTGCTGTCCGGGTACATCGGCAACGGCACGACGGCGTCGTATGCCGGTGCGACCGCCAAGGTGGCGCTCGCGGCCGAGGTGCGCGGGCTTAACCCGGCCAGCTTCGGCAAGGTTGACTTGCTGAGCCGGCTGGCTGCCCTGCTGACCAAGTCTGGCCGTTACTCCGACCACTCGTCCTACGGCGACTACAGCAACGCGTTCAGTCAGGCCCTGGCGATCCTCGCGGTCAGCAGGAAGGGAAAGGCGCCGGTCAAGGCCGTGAACTTCCTGGTGCGCACCGAGTGCACGAACGGCGGGTTCCCGCTTTACTTCGCGCAGAAGACGTGCGTGAGCGACCCGGACGCGACCGGAATGGACGTGCAGGCTCTGCTGGCGGCGGGGAGGAAACTCGCGGCCCAGCGCGGGTTGCGCTGGCTGGCGAAGACACAGCGCGCGAACGGTGGTTTCGCCTCCTCAGCCTCGGCGGCGCCGAACGCGAACAGCACCGGCCTCGCAGGGGAGGCGCTCGCGGCCGGCAAGTGGGCACGCCGCGCCAGACTGGCGCGGAATTTCCTGCTCGGTCTCCAGGTGGGCTGCTCGGGCAAGGCAAGCGAGCGCGGTGCTATCGCCTATGACGAGACCGGGTTCTCAGCGAGCACGGCTCCTGACGCGACCGCACAGGGCGTGCTCGGGGTCGCCGATGCCGGGCTGGCCGTACTGAACTCGCGCGGCGCGCACAGCGGTGCGCCCCGGCTGGGATGCGCGTCGTGAGCCGCCGGCGGCTCGGGCCCGCACTGATGTCCTCGCTGCTCGCGGCCGGCTTCCTGGTAGCCGTCGTCAGGGCGGCGCCGGCTGATGCGGTGACCGCCTCGAGGTGCACCGGCAAGACCGGCATCTCGGTCGTCGTCGATTTCAGGAAACTCGGCGGCAAGATCAAGGTTGGCTGCGACCACAAGAAGCCGGCCAATGGCCTCGCCGCGCTCAAGCGAGCCGGGTTCACGTATTCGTTCGTGCCGAAGATGCCAGGCTTCGTCTGCAAGATCGACGGACGTCCGAAGAAGTGTCCAGGCGTGCCCCCGGTCACGGCGTACTGGTCTTACTGGCACGCCAAACCGCACGGGAAATGGATCTACAGCAACCTCGGCGCTGACAGCTACCACCCGAAGCCTGGCTCCGTCCAGGGCTGGGCCTTCGGCGCGGGCAAGCCGCCAGGCATCAGCCCGCCCTAGCCTTCGAAAGGTGGATATATAGTCGCTCATCGGAATAGCGCGATCCGGTCAGCAGGGAGTCCGCCGTCATGGGTTTGAGAGATCGCAAGCGACGGCGGCTCCGGCTGGTCTTGCTGATCTTCGCGGCGTCTTTCTTCCTAGCGCTCTCCGGGATAGTGGCGGTCAGGCACTTCGCTGCCGGGCACGGTCCCGCCATTGTCGAGTCAGGCAGGGGCGGCTACCTCGCCCCGGCGAACCTCGACGCCCAGTGGGTCACCTACTCCGATGAATCGACTTGCGCTGACCGTGCAGGGGGCGACGGCGTCTCGGCGGTAAGGATTGGCTCGTCACAGATCGCCTGGTTCTTTTCCGACAGTTCGCTCGGTCCGGCGAGTCCGCGCACCGGGTTCTCCCGGCAGAGCGGATTCGTCCACAACCTGGTGGTCATGCAGACCGTGCGAGGCAACGCGAGCCGGCTGGTGACGATCACGGGCGGCAGCGCCTGCGCGGGTCCAGGCAAGCGCGGCCGTGGGCGGTCGGTGGTGAATCCCGGCATCGCAGGAGGGCCGGAAAAGCAGCGTTACTGGACAGGCGACGGCCTGCGTTACGGCTCGCGGATACTGCACTTTTACTCTAGGTACCTGCCTGGTGCGCTGGTGCCGACGGGCACGGTGATCGCCGCCTTCGACGTCAGTCAACTCGCCAGTGCCGGGCAGGGCCCGCCCTACGGCGAGGTGATCACGCCCGCGATCACTAAGTTGCCCGCCTACGTTCCGCCAGGCGGAGGCACGCCCATCGTCTGGGGCACCTCGCTGCTCAGGCTAGGCAGCACCGTCTACGTCTATGGCTGGCAGAATCCCGGCTCTGGCCCGTCAACCGACCGCGCTTACCTGGCCAGGGTCGCCGTCTCCCGGCTGACAGACTTCGGCGCGTGGCGGTTCTCGGCCGGCGACGGCCACTGGGAGCAAGGCCAGTCAAGTGCGCAGCCGCTCCCCGTGCCCGTCGGCCTTACGATCGACACCGTGTTCAGCGTGATCAGGGCGAATGGCCGTTACTGGCTGATCGAGCAGACCGGCGGGCTCGGCGGGGCGACCATCGACGCCTATCCGGCGCGGGCGCCGTCGGGGCCGTTCGATCAGGCCGCAGCGGTCGGGCTGTACCGGGCGCCGGGCATCGGCCTCACCAGTGCCGACCATTTCGACGTCATCTACGACGCGATGGCCGTCCCCACGCTGTCCAGCCCGCGCACGCTGCTGATCAGCTACGACGAGAACACGCTGGCCGTCACGGCCGGCTGCCTGTCGCTCTCGGCGTTCACCAACGCCGTCGTGCAGCCCCGCTTCATCTCGGTGCCGATGACCGCCTTCCATGCCGGAGCGGGCCAGGCCCCGGCAGTCGCCGCCGTGGCTGGCCCGACATCAGACCCCTTTGCCGCCAGCAAGCACCAGCCGCAGTGGTTCGATAGCTGGAGCTACCGTGGCGGCTGCCCGCCGTTGCGACCGGTCGGCGGCATCACCGTCAGCAACGGCCGCGTAGCCTGGCGCCCGTCAGGACCCGGCGTCCGTTACCAGGTCTACCTGAGCCAGGCCGGAGGCAAGTCAGCCCTCGTGCGAACGACAGGCAAGACGTCAGTCGCGTTGCACGGGCTGACCGCGGGCCGCCGGTACCGGGTGGTCATCGTCCCTGAGAACGTCCGCCACGGCAAGGGCCCGGCCGCGGGCATCTCCTTCACCGCGAGCGGCGGGGGCGCCCTGCTGTCGTAGCCAAGGACCGGGTGTTCCGCAACAGCATCAACTAGCCACCGATGTCCCAAGTCGGCCTGCGGCCGACAGCAACGATGGCTACGCGATGCTGCGGGAACATCATCAAGTAGCCACCGATGTCTCCGGAGCCGACCCGCGAACGACAACAGGAAGCCAGCGATGCGGTAAGTCTGGGCGGAATGCCCGGAACGCACCGGCAGTGGCCTCGCGCAGAAAGAAAGCCGACCTGACGGACCAGGTTGAGACTAAGGCGAGACGGCGACGCTACGTCTTCTGGCGGTTATTGTCTGTACTTTTTGCTGGAAGCTCGCTCCAGCAAGGACGCGGAGACTTGAGGAAGGCGCGATGTTCCACAGCAGCAAGCGATTGGCGGGTGCCGGCGTTATCGGCCTGATTCTGGTGGTGCTGCTGGCCGGCTGCAGCATCAGCCACATCAAGAAGAGCATCGACAAGGTCAACCGCGAGAACTCGGCGACCGGAAGCCTGGAGAGCTTCATCCAGGACGAGCTGACAACGAAGTTCCACCGGTCGGTCAAGTCGGTCTCGTGCGCGCCGTATGTAGATGAGGTGCTGCAGCAGGACACCGCGCACATGACCTGCAAGGTACGTTTCACCGACGGCACCGGGTATACAACGCAGGGAACGGTCTACGATCCGTCGACCGACCCCGACTACAGCACGTATACATACAGCTTCAACGACCCGCCTGGCGTCGACCTGACGAAGGCGCCGCTGCCGGGCCCGATACTCAACCTGCCCGCGACCAGCCCGCATTCGCTGCTGCTCGCGCGCAACCTGACCCCGGTGGTCAGGACCCTGACCGGGCACTTCGGGAGCCACGACCTGATCTTGCAGATGGCCATCTATCCTGGCGAGGTCGAGGCGGTGATCGCGGCCAGCGGCGGCAAGGCCTGGCTGGCGACCGCGACGTACTACAACACGCTCAAGGTGGGCCCGCAGACGTCCTTCAGCGGCTCGCGGAGCGGGATCGCGTTCTCCCAGCTAGTCCCCTCGGTGATCCAGCGGCTCACGCAGGAGATCACGACAAAGGGCGGCGCGAAGCTCGCGGACGTCAGCAGGTTCGTGCTGACTAACAACCTGCCGTCGCAGAACTCCGGCTGGAACATCTACCTGACCAAAGGCAGCGACCGGTACCAGGCCCTGGTTCTCGGCGAGCACCTCGTCGAGTTCACCGCGACCGGCGCCCGCGACCTGAACTAGGAGGGCGGCCCAGGGGCGAGTAGGCCGGGAGCTACCGGGCAGGGGGTTACTGCCAGGCACGGGGAGGCCTGGCAGGAAGGTGGCGGCGATGGACCGGTCGTTCAGGGATGAACTGACGCTTAGCGGTGCCGATACGGAGGTCTACGAGGCGATAGCGACGCTGGAGTTCGAGGGGCACGACGTGGCGGCCACTGAAATCGCCGAGTCGACCGGGCTCGACGAGCGGACCGTGCAGGAGACCCTGAGCACGCTGACTCAGCGCGGCATGCTGCACAGGACCGAGGGCGAAGCCGAGCCGACCTACGAGCCCGCGGACCGCGGCTGGAGCGCGGCGCCTGAGCAGGGGGAGAACCCGGCGCGGTAGAGCGCGCGGCTACTGCCGGCTAAGCGCCAGGCTCACACGCAGACGTGGATGCCGAGCACGATGATGCACCCGCTGCTGCCGCTCGGCGTGGGCGTGGGCGTGGGACCAGGCGTTGCCGACGGATCTGGCGTGGCGGTCGGGGCGGAGCTTGTGCTGGTCGGCTGGGGCTTCGGCGAAGAAACCGACGAGGTAGACGGGCTCGGGCTCGGCGACGGGCCACGCGAGGCACTCGGGCGGGGGCTGGGATGGCTGGTCGGCTTGCCGCTATGCCCCCTGGTCTGCGTGCCGCTGGCGCTCGGCACCGGATCGCCTGTGGAAGGCTCTCGTCCGCCGCGCGTGCCGGAATGCGGCCCGCTGACATCAGGACCCTGCGCGTGCACCACGCCGAATCCGGACGGTGACAGCCCCGCCGCCTGACCCCGGTGGTGTCTGGCCAGCGTGAGCCCGGTCGCCACGCAGGCGGCGACGAGCACGACCGCCGCGGCCGTTGCGACCGCCGCCAGCGCCCTGCGCCTCGGCCGGCGCACCTGGCCTGCCTGATCTGCCGCTTCGTGCCCGGCGCCGGCCGCGCTCAGCGCCGCGAGTACCGCCGCCTGCCGCCGGTCGGGCTCAAGCGCGTCGGATACGAACACGGCGGGCTCGGCGGTGCTCCGCCTGATTGCTACGGCGCTGAGCCCGGCAGGAAGCGCCTCCACCCGGGTACGGCCGGCGGCAGGGCCGCGCCCGCCTGACCCGCGCGTGCCTGGCCCCGCGATCCGCCAGATGGCCATCCACCACTCACGCGGATCGCCCTCGCTGCCCGCCACGACGATGACCGTGGCCCCGGCGAGTTCGAAACGCACAGGCGAGTCGCCGTGATCGCCGACTCCGCGGGCCGCCGCGAGCAGTTCCTTCGGCATCGGCGCCGACGGCACCGACAGTTTCGTGCCCCCCACGGCTTACCTACCTCCCGACTACCGTTGAGCACGAGAGTACAGCTAAGCGCCGGTTTGGGAGAGCTTGACAGTCAGTCCGCCTCGAGGTACTTGCCGAAGAAGGCAGCCTCGGCCCCGGTGAATCGCCTGGGACCGTTCGCGCGGTAGTCGAAAGGGGCCAGCACGGAGCTGGCGCTGGCATAGCGACGCTCGCCGTCCTTGACGAGGTAGCTGAGCGTCACGGACGAAGCACGCAGCCGGCTGACCCAGATCTCTACCTCTACCGGCTCGCGCCGGTGCCTGAGTTGCTGCTTGTAGTCGATCTCGTGCCGCACCACGACCGACCCGCCGCCGAGGAAACTGTCGCGCTCTTCCCTTGCCATGCACAAGAACAGGTCAACCCGCGCTTCTTCGAGGTACCGCACGATGGCCACGTTGTTGACGACACCGTAAACGTCGACATCGGACCAGCGAAGAGGGCAGAAAAAGGTGTGCCGCGTCACAATCGTCTCCCTGGAAGCCGCTCATCCTGACTGCAAGTCGGCGCCTGTCGTCGTTCCCGGCGGCTTGGTCAGCCGGCCGAGCCGCACCGTGACCAGGGCCAGGCAGATCAGCATGCCACCCACGATCATCAGCGTCTCAGCGGCCCCAAGCGTCTTGTCGGCGAACTTGAATACCGTCGCCGTGAGGTAACCGAACAACGCGACGGAGCCGAACGCGAGCATGACGACGTTCTTCAGCGGAAGGCCCGACACCATGACGACGACGGCGGTGACGATGCCGATCACGTAGACCCAGGGATAGTGATGCACGGCCACGGCCGGGCCGAGCAGCGCGACCGCCGCGCCGACGGTCAGGCTGGTGCTGAGGGGCTGAGGATAGATCACCCCGAGTACGCCCCAGGCGATGCCGAGCAGCCAGAGCCCGAGCGCGACCGCCAGCCAGGGCGCTCTCCCGCTGGTCGTGGCGACCACGATCCCGCTGCACAGCGTGCCTATCAGGCCGGCGAACATCGCGACGGCCAGCAGTTCGCGCCGGCAAAGAAGCCAGAGCACGAACGCATAGGCGGCGAGCTGGGCGCTGACGGCAAGCACCGTCACCCCTGCCCGCTGTCCGTCGATCGCGGCCGCCGCGCCCGCGGTCGCCGCGGCGCTGGCCGCTGCAGAAGCTAGCCATACCGCTTCGGTCAGCCGGTGCCTGAGCGCGTGAGTGACCCACCTGACCGCGAACCCCCCGAGCAGCAGCACCAGGGCGACGCCTGACAGGATCCATACCCGCGCCATGTTGCTGATGTGCAGCCAGCGCTCCTGCGTGGCGACCACGGCCCCGGCGAGAACGAGCAGCAAGCCGATGTAGGCCAGCACCTCGCCGAAGAAGGAGACGTCGCCCCGGCTGCGCTGGTCCCCTGTCTGGTCATCGCGGCGCAGGAAAAAGCGCTCGACCGCGCCGAATGCGACAGCGACCGCGAGAGGCAAGACGATAACTAGCGTCAACATAGTGACAAGTGTGCGCGTGTGTGACCGGCTCGGGAAATAGGTCACAATGACCTGATGACCGAAGCAGAGCCTAAGCCGTCGGCCGGGCATCAGCGCTGGCGCGGGATCAGCGGCTTGATCTGGATACTTGAGCACGCACAGGACGCGGTCACTGTCACGGTGGGAATCGTGCTGATCCTGCTGGCCGCGACGCTGTTGATCTCA
>Ga0335072_10013512_pt1 | contig 11628 bp, 9 predicted proteins | sample Lox_Sample_21_FD_206725 | JGI IMG/M metagenome (GOLD analysis project Ga0335072, IMG submission 206725) | Soil microbial communities from Loxahatchee National Wildlife Refuge, Florida, United States - Lox_Sample_2.1 | ecosystem: Environmental > Terrestrial > Soil > Wetlands | place: USA: Florida...
AAATGCACGGCATAGAACAACGTGCCACGTGGAGATTCGCACCAACCCAAGCCTTCTGATCCTGGCGGAGCCTCGCACTGCGTTGCAATCGCTCCTTCCGGCAGCAACAGCAACACCCGCTGAATGAGGGCGATGCTGGCATCAATCTCGGCCATCCGCACTTGCGCGCGCGCATGGGCATCGCCCGACTCGCGTACTGGCACCGGCACCGGGAGCTCGCCGTACGCTGCATACGGATGATCGCGGCGCAGGTCACGGTCGAAACCCGACGCCCGCTGGATTGGCCCGGTGGCGCCCTGGTCGAACGCGACCCGTTGGCTGAGCACTCCGGTCGTTATCAGCCGGTCAAGATGACTGTCTGTATTCTCAAGGTGGCGGGCATAGACTGCATACTCCTCGCGCAGCGCCTCTAATTCCGCGCCGAGCCAGCTTTTCGGCGATAAATCGCGCCGCAGACCACCGACAGTGAGGAGGCTGCGCAGGAAGCGGCTGCCGGTCAACCGCCCGTTGATCTGCTTTGCGCGCTCGGCGAGCAGCTTGCCCTGTGCTTCGCCGACCTTGAGCGTTGTGGTGTGGCAGAGGTGCCCCAGATAGTAGAGGTGATTGTAAAGACGCTCCAATTCCGCCAGGAGCACTCGCAGAAAGCGAGCGCGCGCGGGCACGGCGCAACGCGCCGCCGCCTCAACGGCCTGACAGTACGCCAGCGAATGGGCCACGCTGCCGACGCCGGACACTCTTTCCGCGACCACAACGCCGCCTGTGGCGGAGAGGCCTTCAAATCGCTTCTCCATGCCGCGATGTTTGAAGAACAGTCGGGGCTGGTAGTGCAGAATGGCCTCGCCGATGTAAAAAAACAGGAACTCTCCAGATTCGAGGACGTCCGCTCGTACCGGCCCGAATGGCAATAACTGCACGTCGGCGGTGGCCCCGACGACTTCGGGCACCGCTTGACGTGTTGGTTCCGGCCGAACCGGCAAGTCAGCAGGATACTTTGGATCGAAGGGTGGACAGATAGGATTGGCGCCCTCGTGAAGCACTAGCCTCTGTGGCTGCGGATGTTCGCTGAATTCTATTCCAAAGAGATCCGTTATCTCGCGCTCGTGCCAGCTCATGAGCGGCCAAATGGCTGCTAGGCTCGGTACGGGCCCTGCGGGGTCGCAACGCCATGTAGCAAACTCCTGCTTGCCGGCCTCGGTCGCGACATAACGCAGTTCAATGCGATCCGGCTCCCGGTACCATGCATACGCCATCTGCATGCGGCCGTCGGTGTCGCGCAGCCGGGTCGCGGCGCTTCTCAATTGCTCCACCGACAGGAATGTCTGTTGGACCACGTTCATGGCGAGCCGCCCGCGAGCGCATGAGCGATGGCAGAAAAGTGTTCCCACATGCCCGAGGGCCACCAGAGCCCGAACAGTAGAAGCGGAGCGAGTGCAAACCACATCGGTGCGATGCACCAGTTACTGAGCGCCGGGCGCGGGCCGGCACTTGCCGACGGCAGTAGATACATTTCACGAAAGTGGTTGAGAAAACCAACAAAGATCACGATCAGCAGCACGAGCATCGCTGCGACGGCCCAGGTGTAGTGGCCCTCGATGCCGCCGCGCAGGATAATGAGTTCGCTCAAAAACAAGCCGAACGGTGGCGCCCCGGTTATGGCGGCCGCGCCGGCCAGCCACAAACTACCCTGCACCGGATAGCATCCCCAGACGTCGCGAATCCCGATTATCTCCTTCGTGCCGAAACTGCGCATAACATTGCCCGCACCAAAGAACATCAGCGATTTGTTGAGCGAGTGATTGAGCATGTGATAGAGCGCACCGGCAATACCGAAGATGCCGCCGAATCCGACCCCGAGCGCGATGACTCCCATGTGCTCGACGCTTGAATACGCCATCAGTCTTTTGATGCCGTCCTGGCGCACGATGAACAGAGCCCCAACCAGCAACGAAAATACGCCGAGCGTGACAAGCACGATGCGGGCGAACGGCCCAACACCTGCAGAATCGGCGACCGCCAAGTATCGAACGATTCCGAGCATCGCGCCGTTGAGCAGCGCGCCTGACAGCATGGCGGATACCGGCGCAGGGCTTTCGCTATGAGCATCCGGCAGCCACGTATGCATCGGAGCCAGGCCAACCTTGGTTCCGTAACCAATCAGCACCAGCAAGAAGGCAAGAGAGACGAGTGCCGCATTCATCTTCGACGCGCTATGCTGCAGCGCGCTCCAAGTCATGTCGTAAACGGGGCCCAGGACGAAACTCCCGCTCCAGTAAAACAGTACGGTTCCAAGCAGCGCCAAGCTGATGCCGGCCGATACAATGATGATGTATTTCCACGCGGCCTCGACACTTTCTGCTGCTCGCTCAAAGCCGACCAGAAAGGTGCTGACCAGCGTCGTCAATTCGATGGCGATCCAGTACAGGCCGGCATTATTCATGACGGTGCTCAATAAAACCGTCAGCGCAAAGCCGGCAAACAACGCGTAAAAGCTCCACAACTTATCGGCTGCATCTTCAAGGAGCCGCATGTAACCGACCGAGTAGACCGACGCGAGAAAATAGACGATTGCCGTGCACAAAGTGACCCATGCTCCCGGCATATCGACGACGATGTAGCCATCCCAAAACAGGTAGGGGCCCTGCGCACTTGTTACGGCCAGCACCACGGCGGCGCAAAACACGATGACACTCGCCACGAGATTGAGTGTTTCGGCAGCGCCTCGCCGGCGAAACAGTAGGCAACCAAGCGCGGCCACCGCCGGCGCCGCCAACATCACGAGAAGGACAAGACCAACCATGTCATCCCACCAGCCGCTTGAGTTCGAGGCTGCTGGTGGTTCCAGCATGTGCAAGCAAATACTGAATGAGGACGCCAAAGCAAGCCACGACGATGAGGAGGTCGAACAGGATCACAATCTCGATGAGGACAGGCATGCCGGGTACGAGGATTTGGGCGCCCAGAAAAACGCCGTTCTCGAGAACCAGTAGACCGAGGATCTGGCTTAGCGCTTCGTGCCGAACGGTGAGCATCAAAAACCCGATCAGCTTCATCGACAACATGACCGTGAGCGCCAGCACGGCGACCGTCGCGGAGAGACCCAGCGATTGGCCGACCCGATAGCCCACGGTAAGCGAGAATATGACGCAAAACGCGCCGACTACCAGCGCGGAACTCGGTTGCAGGATTTCGTGAATTTCACGCGTGACATTGAGACGTTTGACGATCCGCCACAGCAGGTACGGAAGAAACAGGCCGCGAAACAACGCTGTCAGGATGGCGATCAGATACAATTCTGGATAGCCGCCATAGAAGCCGACCGTTGCCGAGAGAATGGCGATGACCCACGACTCGGCAGCGAACGCGTAGAGATAGTTGTTGAGCCATCGTGAGCCGAGCATGACGAAGGCAAGCAACAAGCTCGCAATCGCCATGAGGCTGAAGATCGACGCGGCGAGCGGATCGAGGTGGGCGACCAGCATTGTCAGCTCAATTGGTTTCCAACGATAGACAGGATCGCAAACACGAAGGACGCAGCAAGCAGCTCCTGGTAGCGATAGAAACGCAGGCGCGATTGGGACGTTTCGACGACCACGACGGCCAGCGCGACGACCAGAAATTTTCCAAGCAGAGCGACGATTGATCCGAGCACGCCGATGGCGGCCCCTTGGCGGGAGAGGCCCCACGGCAGAAGCAAAACATTGGTGAAAATCGTGTAGAGAATGAATTGTTTCATCATCGAGGCCCACTTCAGGATGGCCAGAAGCGGTCCGGAATACTCAAGGATGCGCGCCTCGTCGATCATGTAGATTTCGAGGTGCGTGCTGGAATGGATCGGCAGGCGGTCCGTCTCAACTATGAGAAGAGTGAAGAAGGCCGCGATCAGGAACAGATGCGCGGGACTCCAATAGAGCGCGGGATTGCCAACCAGCAGGTGATTGACGACGAAGGGGAGCATGGCCTTCGCCAGCAACGTAATGCCGACAAAGACTACAATGAGGGTTGGCTCCGCGAGAATCGCCACCATCACGGCGCGGCTCGCCCCGATGCCGCCATAGGCGCTCCCGCTGTCGAGACCCGCGAGGACGATCATGAATGAGCCGAGGGTTAGGATGAGCCCTCCGCCGAGGATGTCCCCCATGTCAGACAATGGCAGAGGGAAATCCGTAAGAACCGGAATGAGGATCGGCACTGTCAGCATCGCCGTGAAAGCGACGATCGGCGTGATCCAATAAATCCAGGACGCGGTTTCCGGAACGACGATCTGCTTGTGAAATAATTTCCAGAGGTCCCGATAGGGCTGGAAGATTCCAGGCCCTTGGGCCATCTGCACGCGCTCTTCGAATTGCAGGATCACGCCCTGCAGCAATGGTGCAAGGGCGAGCACGGTTACGACCTGAGCGACTTGCAGCAGAACGTCTCGGGTCATCGTGACCGCCTGCCAAAAGCGCAGCCGGTCGCCCAGGCTCTCGCCCATTGCAGCACGACCAGAGACGATTCCAGAAATCGAGCTGCAATCGGCATCCACGACTCCTCTCTTCCGCGAACGGATCGAAAGGAGTCATCAGCCCGAAGGCGGTTTAAGGCGGAACCCCATCGCCTTGCCGGCCTAAACCGGCGCTTTGTCAAGTATTACGGGTGCCCCGCCCCCCAAGTCAAGCTGCGTCGCTCAAAGTACACTATTTCATCACCGATGATCGCTCGGCTAGTTTGGCTGCATCGTACACGCGATGGATGACATAGGCTTTACGATCGCGAGATCGAGCTAGGCCCCCTTCGCGAGACAAGTGTTCTCATGCTGCGCAACAGATCTTCGCCTAAGGTCATCATCCGGTCGATTTCTCCGACTGCCGTCGCAGTTCTCGCCTTGATGTCTTCGGCGGACATACTGGCCGGAGGTTTGAGGGCCCGCAGCCGTTGCGGCAGGTTAGCAAGCCGCGTGTAAAAGTAGCTCAGTTCCCGCGGCAGGGGAGCATGGAACAACGACAATTTATCTACGCTTGCCTCGTAGACTGCCAATCGCGGCAACTCGAAGTCGGCGAAGTCGAACGTCGCTGTGCACGCCGCCGAGTCGGCGGCCTGCAAGTCCCTGGACGCGCAATTTGTCTCGACGGCCTCCAGCGCCGCTACGATTTCACCGATCAAAGCTGAAGCGAGCCCATGCCGCTCTCGCCGGCGCGGCGTCAGATTGCGGAACAGCATATGTTGCCTCCCGTCCTGCGCGTCGTTTTGCAGTGTGCAGAGCGGAAGGCATTTGACAGAATCCTACCGCCGAACACACGGTAGGAGTCATCAGCCCACAAGGGCGGTTTCTGTCGGGGGGACTCCATCCCCACTTGCGCCTCAACCTTACGTCTGCGTCGCTGTCGGGTCAAACCGTTTCCCAAGCTTAGCCGTTATTAATTTGACCTGCGCGGCTCCTCGTCCGCCGGCATTCGACCGGTCGCCGTCGACGTCCATGCGCCGGGGCGACATTGCGCTCGCGAAGATCGCCTCATAGAGGTCCGGGCCGTAGCTGGTTTCGAGCGGTGGCGCCTCAATTAATTTGAATGGCCTCGTCCCGTCGGGGTTCCTTTCGGCTCGCAAAAAGGCAGCGCTGCGCATCTTTCGGGCAATAAGTTCGCTGGCAAACCGATGCAGATGCGTGACGAAAATAATCTTGACGCCGCCGTCCAGCAGAGCGTTGACGATTTGGCCGGTAATCTCGGAGCCTTCCCGCTCATTTGTCGACGCGAATGACTCATTGAAAAGCACGAGCGCGTTTCGTTTGAGATTATCCGCAATCGCGCTCATTCTGCTCAGCTCTTCGTCCCATTTCCCGCTTTCCATTGTCGCATCTTCCTCCCGCTTGTAATGGGTGAAGATGCCTTCGCAGACTTCCGCGGAGAACGCCTGTGCTGCCGTAAACATACCGGCTTGCATCATCAGATGCGCGAGGCCGAGGCTGCGAAGAAAGGTCGATTTCCCTCCCGTATTGGCGCCGGTGATGACGATGACCTCTTTGCCGTTGGCATCGAGCCCGTTACCGACGACGGGCTTCGACATGCTGAGGGCGAGCGAAACGTCATGCAAATTCGTAAAAGCAAGCTTCCGTTCGCCCGCGACAGTCGGGACCGGAACGCAGATCGGCTCCCCTCGCCGCGCGAGCTCGGCGTGCAAGTTCAAGCATCCGATGTAGAACCCCAGCTCCGTACGCAGCATCCGGAAAAAGCTGAGGATATGATCGGTCGACTGGGCGAGCGCATTGGCAACGAGGTTCACGCCTTGATCGCTCAATTTTGCCAAGGCCTGGGCCCCCGCCTCGTCGCGCGGATGCAGCTGAAAGGAATAGCTTGATGGCTTCTCCGACAGGAGACGGGTCAACCAGCCTCGCTGGTCCCGATGTGGCTTGCGAAGCACATAGTCCTTGCCCTTGTTTCCCTTGCCGAGATGGGCGCTGATCAAGGTGCCCGAGCGGAATTTCAGGCTGTTCAGATGAGACTCGATTTCGCGGAAATAGGCATCGCTCAGCTCGATACGGAGCATTGCCAGGAGATTTAAAAAGCCTTCGGAACGGAATTTTTCCGCATGCTGATCGGCGATTCTGCGCAGCAGCTTTAGTTGCGCCACAAACATCTGCAGCACATCAACCGAGCGATGCAGAATTCCGGAAGGGTATCGCGTGAAGCCCCAATAGTTTTTCCTCTCGCCGTCGATCGCGTCGATCGCTATCTGATAGATGTTCCTTACAATTTGCACGTTTTTCGCGCAGTCAGCATAGACGTCCTGGCGATACCGAATTGCATCGAGATCGGTCAGGATTGAAAATACTCCGACTTGCGCGACTTCGTGCAGAAACCTGTCGCCGGACGCCATCACATTGAAAACGACATCCAGCCCCAGGTCCTGCCTTAACGCGGCTTCGTTCCACGGGAGCGCCTGCCCAAGCTCCAGCCCCTGCTCGTTGCCGCGAAGATAACGCAGTTCTCGCTCGCGTCGCGCCAACAGTTGCATCGGATCGAAATCGCGGTTCTGGTACATGAGGTACGCCTTCATGACGCGATCCGCTTTCTGACCAGGTCATACGTCAACCCATACTTTTGGGCGATCGCCATGGCGTAGGCCAAGCCGTCGGCTGGACGCCGCACAATCTTGAACGTTCGTACTGCGGGATTGTCCGGCGTAACCATGCTGACCATTGAGATAACTTGCGGACCGAACGACGCCAGCTCATCGACAAACGTCACCCACACGCACAGCAAACCCAATCGGACGATGACCTCCATGACCTTTTCGCTGAGAAACGTTTCGTCCTGTATCGTCGTCGAAGTGAAGATTTCATTCATGACGAGGATAGATCGCGGCGTGGCGCGAGTGAGAATGTCGCGGATCCGCACCAGATCGTCTTCCAACTTGCCGCGCAGATTCTCGACGCGTTCCTCCTTCTCGAAGTGCGTAAACATCTGATCGAATAGAAACAGTCGAGCCTCTCGACCGGGGACGGGAAGACCAATACTGGCGAGGTAGTGCAATTGGCCGAACGCCCGCGCAAAGGTCGTTTTCCCGCCTTGATTTGGCCCGGAGACGACAATGACGCGCTCTCGCCCTTTCACATGAAAGTCGTTGCCAACCACGGTCGCCTTCGCGTCGGTAAGCTTGTGCGCTAACGCGAGATCAAAGCCGTCGACGTCATAAACGTCATCATTCGTAGCGGAAACGGTCGGGTAGCAGAACTGCAATCCTCCCTGTCGCAACGGTGCCATGTATTCCAGATACGCCAGATAGAACTGGACTTCTCGATCAAAGCGCGCGACGGTCTTATCGATGAAATCGGCATTGCGCGCGCAAAAATCGGCGAGCCTTTTGAAGATGTCCGGATATAATTTTGCAACGAACTCCACTATTTTGGCTTCAACATGGTTCATGTCTGCATTGACGGAAAATTTCACCCGGTAGTCGCTGGTCGCGCCTTGGCGAAATTTTTCGAAGGTTTCCGCGACGTCCGCGCTGTAGTCGGCCTCCAAATCGTATTTTCGGACCGTAAAGGCGCTTCCCCGTATCAATACGCAATATTCGATAACAGCCAGATCGGCCTTGAGCGCGTTCGCCTGCGAAAGGATCGCGTTAAGGGCCGAAGAGTGCGAATAAGCCTCCAGATACGAGCGAAAGGCCAGGAAACCCTGCGATCTCAAATCGCAGTCGGCGAGCTCCGCGGCAAACGATTTGATGACATCGCAATACATCTTTAGCCCGTCGAGGAACCAGGCTTCCTTTTGCTCGCGGTAAAACATCTTCTGGGTCTGAGCGAGATGCTCGCGAACTTCCCGCATCTTCTTTGCGAACGAATTGACACGCTCGTCGAGGGGACCACGTTCGAGGTCCCGCATCACCTCATGCCGGTATGTGATCGCGTCGAGTCGCGGCAGAAGAGCGTAGAAGAATGGTTTTAAACGATATTCGTCTCTGCCGGCCGTGACAGCGTCGACGATCTGATCGCAATTCAGATCGCGAAAGAACGCTGGTTCGTGCAGAGCATCGCCCCCCGTCCGATCCGCCGGACGCTCGAACAGAATACTGTGAAACCGAGGATAGTCGTCGATGACCTCTGGCACGAAAGCTCGTGACGGCCGCCGGTGCCGGCGATGAACGTTCATGACTGCAGCCCTTGTTTATTCGAGTATACGCTCGACCATTTCTCTTACCTTGGTTCTTATCCCAAACGGCGACCCAGCCTCTTGTTCGTTCCCTTCATCACGCCACCAAGAAAAACTCGCCCTGAGCTCGATAACAAAAAACCCGCTTCGCGGCGGGTTTCAATTAGACTCCCACCGCGATTACCGCGGTAGGAGTCATTAGCCTTTCGGCGGATATGGGCGACTCCATGCCCGATACTTGATACCTTGATATAAAGAGATCGGCTGGACGTTCAAGCCTCATCGCAAACCTTCCGCAGCTCATTGATTGAACCGGCAGGTTTATCTGCGCCCGGCAGCCCGAGTGGCCCGGAGGCCCGCGGCGCTTGCATCAGTTTCTTCCTAGGTAAGGAGCATTGAACATTCCAGCGTCGCCGGCGCCCTTTCCGACTGCGACCTCGCTGGAAGCTGCAGCACTCTTGCACGTTGCCCGGGAGACAGATGGGTCAACAGGACGGTGCGGCCATTCGGAAGTTCAAGCGCATCATGAGATGCGTAGGGATTATTCAGATTAATCTCTCCAAATCGCGCAAGCTTACTACCGAGCTTCTGCAGCTTGGGCGAAAACCAAGCAAACGGATGCCGGCGCTCCAGTTCATTTTCGAATGCCAGCTCTGTACCAGCCGATACACACACCGGCACATTCGGGTCGGACGCCAATGCAAACCCGTAGGAGAGGGTGCGTGGGAATCTTACGGTGACGAGCCTGTCACCAACGCTGGCTGGATGAAATGTCATGAATTCCAAACTGTACTCGCACATTTTGGTCCTCCTCGCAGAAGGTTCCTGTCCGCTCCCACCTCATTGATCTGTTGGCGCCCAAACGGGTACCTTTACAGATGCTTGGGCGGATGCCGTTGCTTTTCCGTTTGTTACAGGCAACTGCAATACGGTCGCGTGCTGGCCTGGACAAAAACGTGTCAGCAGGACGACCGTACCGTTCGCAAACTCCAACGCGTCGTGATGGGCATCCCCACGATCCTGATTAATCCGCCGAAAGCGCGCAACATTTCCAGCAACTTTTGCCGGCCGGACCCGAAGCAGCTGTCGCGTATAGGGGCGATAATATTCAGGCTCGCCGTCGAACGCCAATTCAGTCCCAGGGGCCAGACACACCGCTATGGCGGGTTGATTGGCGCTCGCAAAGCCACGCGTGACCGTGTCTGCGAATTCCATGGTGATTAATCTGTCTCCCACTTTTGCCGGCCGTGATCGGACGAGATGCAGACTATAGTCACACATCGTGCTTGCTCCTTCTTCATCGGTCTCGAATGCGCAATGGGCGGATTAAGCCCGACACAGCACACGAGCGCACGGCGATTGCGGTGGAGCGTTCCGCTCGGTAGCGGCTTGTCTTTCGTGTCGCCGACAGCGAACTGGGAATCGCTGCAGCGCTTGGCTCTCCGGCCGAGACATTCAACAAAAAACCCACCTCTCGGTGGGTTCACACAAATGACCCCACCGCAATCGAACGCGGTAGGAGTCATTAGCCTCTCGGCGGATACGGGCGACTCCATGCCCTCTGTTCAGCTTGGCCCGTATGAGTTAATTGTCAAGCCCCTATGCTAACGAATCCGCATCGAGAAATGTTTACGCTCAAGGATGAGTCCTGGTAACGCGAACAAAGGGCGCGGTATCAGCGGAAACGATGCATCTTGATTGCTGGAAATACCAGATAACGTTACAAGTAATGCGGCGGTGGAGTTCGCCATCAAATGCCCATGCGGCCAATAACTCCTGCCGGAGCCTGAGCTTCGATGGGAGTCGTTGCAGTGATCGATTCCGATAGCCGCAAGGTCGCGCTGCGGTTCGTCCTTTTGATCGGCGTTCTGAGCTTCTTTGCAGACTGCACCTATGAGGGTTCACGCAGCATTATCGGCCCTTACCTGGCCACGCTGCAGGCAACCGGCGCCGTAGTCGGGTTCGTCACCGGGTTTGGAGAATTTCTGGGATATAGCTTGCGGCTTTTTTCCGGCCGTTGGGCCGACGCAACTGGCCGCTACTGGCCAATCACGATATTCGGTTACGTCGTGCAGATGGCGTCAGTGCCGGCGCTCGCCCTCACAGCCAGCTGGCAAGCGGCGGCCGTCCTGATCGTTCTTGAACGCGTCGGCAAAGCCATCCGCAATCCGCCGCGCGACGTCATGCTTTCGCATGCGGGAAAGCAGGTAGGCGGCTATGGCTGGGCGTTCGGCCTTCACGAGGCGCTTGACCAACTCGGCGCCATGTGCGGGCCGCTCGCCGTTTCCGCCGCGCTCGCGCTTGGCCGCAATTATCGCGAGGCTTTTGCCGTCCTGTTTATTCCAGCCGTTATCAACTTGAGCCTGGTTTTGATGGCGCGAGTTCTTTATCCGAAACCAGAGGACCTGGATCGATCGCCACAGGGGACGGTACGAACCGACCTGCCGCGTATTTTCTGGACATATCTCCTCGGAGCAATCCTTGTTGCCGCAGGATTCGCCGACTATCCCCTCATCGCCTACCACTTTGCACGCGCTGGGACAGTCCCAGGCAACTGGATCGCGATTTTCTATTCCGTAGCGATGGCTGTCGGCGGCACCGGTTCGTTGATTTTGGGACGTCTGTTCGATCGGTACGGATTTGCTGTGCTTGGCCCGCTGACGCTCGTATCCGCTTTGTTTGCGCCGCTTGTATTTCTCGGCGGCTTTTGGTTGGCGCTGCTAGGCGCGGCGATCTGGGGACTCGGAATGGGAGTCCACGAGTCAGTCATTCCTGCAGCCGTATCGCCAATGGTGTCACCACGCCGCCGCGCGTCCGCGTTCGGCTTGTTTACTGCCGGATACGGCATCTTCTGGTTCCTCGGTAGCGCAGTCATCGGAATCCTGTATGACGTGTCCGTGCCTGCGGTTATCGCCTTTTGCGTCATCACCCAGCTAGCTGCAATTCCAGTGTTCGTTCACGTTGGCCGAATGGCCCGTAGATACCGTCGGACCGCCGG
>Ga0335072_10013513_pt1 | contig 11628 bp, 12 predicted proteins | sample Lox_Sample_21_FD_206725 | JGI IMG/M metagenome (GOLD analysis project Ga0335072, IMG submission 206725) | Soil microbial communities from Loxahatchee National Wildlife Refuge, Florida, United States - Lox_Sample_2.1 | ecosystem: Environmental > Terrestrial > Soil > Wetlands | place: USA...
GCTCCTTGGCGAAATAGAGCGGCACCACCGGGATGGCCTCGCGCTCGATATATTCCCAGATATCGAGCTCGGTCCAATTGGAGAGCGGGAACACGCGCACGCTCTCGCCGCGCGCGACCCGGCCGTTATAAATGTTCCACAGCTCCGGCCGCTGATTCTTGGGGTCCCAGCGGTGCTGGGCGCTGCGCACCGAGAAGATGCGCTCCTTGGCGCGGCTCTTCTCCTCGTCGCGCCGCGCACCGCCCAAAGCCGCGTCGAACCCCCCTTTGTCGAGCGCCTGTTTCAACGCGACCGTCTTCATGATGTCGGTATAGACGGCCGAGCCATGCGTGAAGGGCGTCACCCCTTGCGCGATCCCGTCCTGGTTGGTGTGGACGATGAGCTCGAAGCCCTTGTCCTTGGCGGTCTGGTCGCGGAACGCGATCATCTCGCGGAACTTCCACGTCGTGTCGATATGGAGCACCGGGAACGGCATCCGCGCAGGCCGGAACGCCTTCAGCGCGAGATGGAGCATCACCGACGAGTCCTTGCCGATCGAATACATCATCACCGGGTTGCGGAACTGCGCCGCGACCTCGCGAATGATGTGAATGCTTTCGGCTTCGAGGCGGTCGAGATGGGTTAGGCTGGACGATGCGGACATCAAAATGTTCGGCGATGCGGCGGGATCGGTTCGGGGAGGGCGAGACTATAATCCGCGCGCCCGTCGGGTAGAAGAACGATTGTTGCACACCCATATCTCGTGAATTCTTAACCAACTTGCCTCGGGGCGGCCCGCTTGACGCAAGCGCGACGGGGTACAAAATTACCCGGGTTAAGAGAACCCGAAGGATGCCGTAACCTTGTACAAAGAGACGACCCGATCCATCACGGTTACGGTCAAGCCCGATTTTCTCGAGGACCAGTCCTCGCCGGACGAGCACCGTTATGTCTGGGCCTATCATGTCCGGATCGAGAATGGCGGCTCCGAGACGGTCCAGCTTCGCCGCCGGCATTGGCGCATCACCGACGGGCTGGGCCAGGTGCACGAGGTGCGCGGGCCGGGCGTCGTGGGCGAGCAACCGGTGCTCGGGCCCGGTGAATCCTTCGAATATACGAGCGGCACCCCGCTAAAGACGCCGTCGGGCATCATGGTCGGCAGCTACGAAATGGAGACGCGCGACGGCGGCCTCTTTTCCGTCGCCATCCCGGCCTTCTCGCTCGATAGCCCGCACCAGAAGGTGCAGCTCAACTGACCGACCGACGAATAGTGATGGAAGGATGATCATGGCTTCGCCGCCCGCCGATGTCCGCGCGATCCGCGCCAAAGCCGCCCGCGCACCGCGCCCGTCACGCGAGGAAGCGGAAGCCGCAGTCAGGCTGCTGCTGCAATATGCGGGCGATGATCCCGAGCGCGAAGGTCTGCGCGGGACGCCGGCGCGGGTCGTGCGCTCCTATGACGAATTCTTCGCGGGCTATGGCGAGGACCCGGTCGAGCTGTTGGCGCGCACCTTCGAGGAGACCGACGGCTACGACGAGATGGTCGTGCTGAAGGACATCCGGTTCGAGAGCCATTGCGAGCACCATATCGCGCCGATCATCGGCAAGGCGCATGTGGCTTATCTTCCCGGGACGCGCGTCGTCGGCATCTCGAAGCTCGCGCGGCTCGTCGAGGTCTATGCCAAGCGGCTGCAGATCCAGGAGAAGATGACGGCGCAGATCGCCAACACGTTGGACGAGGTGCTGCGCCCCAAGGGCGTCGCCGTGGTGATCGAAGCGGCGCATCAATGCATGACGACGCGCGGCGTGCACAAGCCGGGCGTCGCCATGGTCACCTCGCGCATGCTGGGCGCGTTCCGCACCGATCAATCGACCCGGCGCGAATTCCTGGCCATTATCGGCGCCTCCGGCGGGGGCGCCCCGCACAACGTCTGAATCGATCCTCTCCGCCCGCCTGCGGGGGGAGAGGGTGCGAGCGTCAGCAAGCGGGTGAGGTGGGCGCTTCCGTCGGCACGGATTGCCCAAGCTCGTTCACACCTTACCCTCCCATTGCTTTGCAATGGGCCCCACCCTCTCCCCACTTTCGTGCGGGGAGGGACGTTATCTTACGAGAAAGAGGCCGAAATTGTTGCGGATCTCGGTCTCCATCTGACGGTCGAACGCGACCATCGCCGCTTGCGTCATGTTGTACCAGGTCCGGTCGCGCTCGTCGGGCGTGATGCCCTGGAGCGTGCTTTGCGAGCGCTCCGTCTTGACATTGGCGGTCCGCGCCAAAAGCCCGTGGGCGTCATAGACCTGGACCGTCGCCTCGATCGAAAGGTCATAGCGCTCGGACGGCTGGGTCGTGAACGCGCCTTGCAACCCTTGCCGGACCGGCAATTCGACCTCGACGACGCGGGCGTTGAGGATTTGCATCACCACGCGGCCGCCGGTGCCGACCGGCCGCAGACGGTCATGCGCCCAGTTCTCGAGCGCGTGCAGCGGCGTCACCGGGAACAGATGCTCGACATCGGGCTCGTGATACGGCATCCGATAAATGTCCTGCACCTCGAGCCGCCCAACATCGATCTGCAGCGGCGGCTCGGCCGTGAAGCGCAGGTCCGGGAATTCGAGGTGCGGCGGAGGCGCCTCGCAACCGGCAAGGAGCGCCGAGGAGACCAACGCGATCGAGAAAAAGCGCGCCAGAATGGGCATGTGCATCGTTCCGTTCCGATCCCTGCGAGGTCAGCGTTGTGCGAGCGCCGCGATGTCGGCCTCGGCAAACTCATAGCGCGCGCTGCAGAACTCGCACGTCACCACGACGCGCCCATCGACCTTCATGTCGGAGAGATCGTCGGAGCCCAACGCCTTCAGCATCCCTTCGACCCGCTCGCGCGAGCACCGGCATTGCGCGCTCAGCGGGCGCTTGGCATAGGCCCTCACCCCTTCCTGATGGAACAGGCGATAGAGCAGCGCCTCGGGCAGGAGATGCGGATCGAGCAATTCCTGCGACGTCGACGAGCTCATCAGGATCACGGCGCGGCGCCAGCCTTCGTCTTCTTCGTCCCGCGTCGACGGGTCCTCGGCCGGCAGACGCTCGAGCATGAGGCTGCCGGCACGCCACCGCGCGACGCCGCCTTGGTCCATGACGCGACCGACCGCGACCTTGATCCCCGCTTCCACCTGCTCGCTTTGCCGGAAATAATGGTGGATGCAGTCGACGAGCGACGCCCCCTGCAGCTCGACGATGCCCTGATAGCGCTCGGTATGCTCGCCCTGATCGACCGTGAGGGCGAGGTATCCCGCGCCCAGAAGCCGCGGCACCGAGCGCTCGAGGCTGACACCATCGCGTTCGGCCGCGGCGACAGCGAACTTGAAACGCCCCGCATCGACCTGGGCATAGCCTCGGACCGCGCCCGCCGTCGTCACGTCGGCGACCATCATGCGGACCGGCCCGTCGCCCTTGGTCTGGAGCGTGAATACGCCGTCGTATTTGAGCGCGCGCGCGAGCCCGACGCAGAGCGCGATCGCTTCGCCCAAAAGCGCCGCCACCGGTTCGGGATAGGCGTGCTGCGTCAGGATGCGGTCGAGGAGCGGCCCCATCCGCACGAGCTGTCCTCTGAGCCGCGACGGATCGATCTGGAACGGCTGGACGAGATCGTCGGTGAGCGCGAAGACCATCTCAGCCAAGGCACCAACCGAGAATGGCCTTTTGCGCGTGCAGGCGGTTTTCCGCTTCGTCCCAGACCGCCGATTGCGGGCCGTCGATCACGCCGGCGCTCACCTCCATGCCGCGCTTGGCCGGAAGACAGTGCAGGAAGATCGCGTGCTTCTTCGCGGCCGCCATCAGCGTCTCGTCGACCCGGTACGGTTCGAGCAGCCTGATCCGCTCCTCGGGATGCTCGGACCCCATCGAGACCCACGTGTCGGTCACGACGCAGTCGGCATCCGCCACGGCCTCGCGCGGGTCCTCGGAGACGAGGACGCGCCCGCCTTCGGCCTTGGCCCAAGCCAGCAGCTCGGCCCGCGGCCTGAGCGAGGCGGGGCACGCGAGCCGCAGGGAAAAGCCGAAGCGCACCGCGGCATGGATCCAGCTTGCCGCGACATTGTTGCCGTCCCCGCACCAGGCGACGGTCGTGCCGGCCGCCGGCCCTAGCCGTTCCTCGAGCGTCATGACATCGGCCATGATCTGGCACGGATGCGTCAGCTCGGTGAGGCCGTTGATGACCGGCACGCTCGCGTGCTGAGCCAGTTCCTCGAGCTTCTGCGCGCTGCCGGTGCGGATCATCACCGCGTCGACATAGCGCGAAAGCACCCGCGCCGTGTCGGCCATGGTCTCCCCGCGCGAGAGCTGGCTTTCGGCGGACGACAGCACGATGCAGTCGCCGCCGGCTTGCTTCATCGCCACCTCGAACGAGAGCCGCGTGCGGGTCGAGGGCCGCTCGAAGATCAGAGCCAGCATTTTTCCGGCGAGATTGGGCGGCGGCACCGTGCCCCGCTTCAGCCCCGCGCCCCAATCGAGGAGGAGCCTCAATGTCTGCCCGTCGAGCCGGTCGAGATCGAGGAAATGGCGCGGCGCGGCCATGGTCACGCTGTCCATTGCCGTGCCACGCGTTCGATGATGTCACAGGCTTCGGCGACGTGGCGCTCGTCGATGATGAGCGGCGGCAACAGGCGGATCACGTTCTCGCCCGCCGCCACGACCAAAAGCCCTTGAGCCCTGAGGCGCTCGACCATCTCGCCGTTGCTCGCAACGCAGCGCAGCCCCACCAGCAGGCCCTTGCCCCGCACCTCCGAGAACAGTTTCGGGTGCGCAGCCTGGATCGCGGCGAGCCGGCGGTGGAGATCGCGCGCCACGCGCTCGACACCTTCGAAAAATCCGGGCGCCAGCATCACGTCGAGGACGGCGTTGGTCGCGGCCATGGCGAGCGGGTTGCCGCCGAAGGTCGAGCCATGGGTTCCGGGGACCATGCCCTGAGCGGCGCGCTCGGTCGCCAGCACCGCGCCCACGGGGAAGCCGCCGCCGAGACCCTTGGCGAGACCCATCACGTCGGGCGTCACGCGCGTCCATTGATGCGCAAAGAGGCGTCCGGTGCGGCCCATGCCGGTCTGCACCTCGTCCAGCACGAAGAGGATGCCGAACTCGTCGCAGACCGCGCGCAGGCCTTCGAGATATTCGATGCTGCCGGTGGTGAGCCCGCCTTCGCCCTGTACCGGCTCGACCACGATGCCCGCGGTCTCGGGACCGATCGCGGCGCGCATCTCGTTCAGATTGCCGTAGGCGACGTGATCGAAGCCCTGCGCCGGCGGACCGAACCCGTCGAGATATTTCTGGTTCCCCGCCGCGGCCAAAGTCGCAAGCGTGCGCCCATGGAAGGAGCCGGTGCAGCAGATGAGCCGCACCTTCTCGGGATGGCCGGTCGCGGCGTGATAGTGACGCGCGACCTTGATCGCGCCTTCCATCGCCTCAGCGCCAGAATTGCAGAAAAAGGCGGTGTCGGCAAAGCTCGCAGCGGTGAGACGCTCGGCCGCGCGGGTCTGGCCGGCGATCTGGTAGAGGTTGGAGCTGTGCCACAGTTTTTGCGCCTGCGCCGTCAACGCGGCGACAAGATGCGGGTGCGCATGGCCAAGGCACGTGACGGCGACACCGCTCGAGAAATCCAGGAACTTGCGTCCGTCGGTCGCGAAGAGATAGGGGCCGTCGCCCCGCTCGAACGTCACATCGGCCCGAGCGTAGGTCGGCAATATGGGGGAAATCACGGTGGGAGGCGCTCCTGCGCGAAAGGGAAGGGAGGGGTCGGTGGACTCGCGGCCTATCGTCGTCGCTGACGCGGCGAAACAGGCCCCTCCTTGCGGCCCCGGCCGGGCCGACCCTCGATGCGCATCATGGCAAACGCTCCCTTTCCGCCCTTGGGCGGATGAAGCGCCAAAGTATGCGGACCGGACGCTAGAGTGTCAACGGCAGGCTCATGACAGCCGTAGCGGGCTCAGACCGGCCGCTTCCCGGAATGGGACGAGACGACCGAGACGCGGTAGCCATCCGGCCCGGCGACATGGAAGCTGTCATGGATGTTGCCGCGACGGATCGCCGAGGGCTTGAACCCCTTGTTCGCATAGGCGCGATGCGCGGCGTCGACATCGTCCACCATCAGGTCGAAAGGTGCCTCGGTCCCCGCCTTCGGGCGCCGCGCGGCCTTGGTGACGACGAGGTGCGTGCCGCCGCGCAGCTCCAGCACCGCGAAATCATCATCATGGGCAATCGGCCGAAGACCCGCCGCCTCGAGCCACTCGGCGGTGGCCGGGACGTCGCTCGCGCGCAGAAACACATGGCCGATGGCCACGGGCGGGCGTTTGTCGGCGGTGCGCGGCATGGGTTAAGTATGCGCGCGGAAGCAAGCTGGGACAAGGAGGCAGGATCGTGGAATTCCGGACGTTGGGCCCGGGCGGACCGTCGGTGTCGCTGTTGGGGCTCGGCTGCAACCAGTTCGGCGGCCGGTGCGATTTCGCGGCGACGCGCGCGGTGGTGGAAAAGGCGCTCGATCTTGGCGTCACGTTCTTCGATACGGCCGACACTTACGGCAACCGCGGCACATCCGAGGAGTATCTCGGCCGCATCCTCGGTCCCCACCGCAGGGAGATCGTGCTCGCCACCAAATTCGGCATGGCGATGGACGACCGCGGCAAGCTCCAGGGCGGCTCGCGCCGCTATGTGATGTCGGCCGTCGAAGCGAGCCTCAAGCGGCTCGGCACCGATCATATCGACCTTTATCAGCTGCACCGTCCCGATCCGGCGACGCCGATCGCCGAGACGCTGGGCGCGCTCAACGATCTCGTCCGGCAAGGCAAGGTGCGCTGGATCGGCTGCTCGGCCTTTTCCGGTGCGCAGCTCGACGAGGCGGCGGCGGCGGCCGCGCGCGACACGCTGGCGCCCTTCATCTCGTGCCAGAACGAATACAGCCTGCTGATGCGCGGGATCGAGCAGGATTTGGCGCCGGCGATGGCGGCGCATGGGGTCGGGTTCCTGCCCTATCTGCCGCTTGCCGGCGGGATGCTGACCGGCAAGTACCGGCAGGACGCGCCGATGCCGGCCGATGGACGGCTTGCGAGCCAGCGCTGGATCGCCGACCGCGTTCTGACGGCCAAGAATTGGCGCCTCGTCGCGGCGCTGACCCGGTTCGCCGAGGCGCGCGGCAAAAGCCTGCTGGAGCTGGCGATGGGCTTCCTGGCGGCCCGGCCGTTCGTCACCAGCATCATCGCCGGCGCGACCAGGCCCGAGCAGGTCGAGGCCAATCTCCGCGCGCTTTCCTGGCGGCCCTCCGAAACGGACATGGCCGAGCTCGACCGCCCGCCCTTCACGCCTTGAGCTTGTAGCCCGACGCGATCATCAGATGGCACGCGCCCAGCAGCGCGAGGTCGAGCACGGTCATGACCGCGATCCCGACGGCGATCGAGCCGTCGGCGTGGCCGATGAAGGACGCGCGGAATCCGTCGATCATGTAGAAGAACGGGTTCCAGAACGCGACGAAGTGCCAAGCCGGCGGCAGCCGGTCGATCGAATAGAAAGTGCCGGAGAGGAACGAGAGCGGCGTCACGATGAAGTTGGTGACGGCGGCGATATGGTCGAACTTGTCGGCCCAGATCGCGCCCATGATGCCGAGCACCGACAAGAGAAGGGATGCCGTCACCGCGTGGAACAGCATGAGCGCGGGCGCCACGACATGGATCGGCACCGCGAGCGCCATCGCGCCCGCGACCACCACGCCCACGACGAGACCGCGGGTCACGCCCCCCAGCGCCAGACCCAGCGTCAGCTCCAACGGGCTCATCGGCGGCATCAGCAGGTCGACGATATTGCCCTGGAACTTGGCGATCATCAGCGACGATGTCGTGTTGGCAAAGGCGTTCTGCACCATCGCCATCATGATGAGGCCGGGCGCCAGAAACTCGAGGAACGGCACGCCGGCGACGATGCGCTGCTGACCGCCCAGGGCCATGAGGAAGATCGCCAGGAACAGCAATGTCGTCACCACCGGCGCCGCGATGGTTTGCATCCCGACCTTGAGGAAGCGGTGCACCTCGCGCACGTAAAGCGTCCACAGGCCAAGCCAGTTGACCGGCCCGAACTGCCGCACGTGGGGCGCCAAGATTTTGAAGGAAGTCCGTTCGCCGTCCATCGCGGTCGACCTTAGCTAGCTCTTTCGAGCCGGCACAAGCGCCCTTGACGTGACGGGGCCGCGCATGTCTCCCTCGTCCGACGCATGGCAGATCCATCCTCGGGACCAAGCGCGGAGACGCTTCTCAAGGCCGCGCTCGACTATCTCGCGCACTATGCAAGCTCGGGCGAAAATCTGCGCCGCGTGTTGCTGCGCCGTGCCGAAAAACAGGGCGCCGCGCCGGCCGAGGCCGGCCCGGTCATCGCCACGATCATCGAGCGCTGCCGCAGCTCGGGCCTCGTCAACGACGCCGCCTATGCAAGCCAGCAGGCGGAAAGCCTTGCCCGGCGCGGTCATTCGCGCCACGCGATCCGCTTCCGGCTGATGCAAAAGGGCGTCGATCCGGCGGTGACGGAAGAGGCACTCGCACGGGCGTCGGGCGACGGCGCAGGCGAGCTTGCCGCGGCCTGCGCGCTGGTGCGGCGGCGCCGGCTCGGACCCTTGCGGCCGGCACCATCTCGCGCGGAGCTGCGCGACCGCGATCTGGGAATCCTTGCCCGCGCGGGTTTCGGCCTCGATCTTGCCAAGCGCGTTCTGGCGGCGCCCGACGAAGCCGCGCTCGAACAACTCTCGCGGGAGCGGGAGGAGTGAGCGTCGACCTTTCACCGAATTTAGCGCGCTGGGGCATGTGCGGACTTGATTTCCACGGCAAAACTCTGCACATGGCGGCTCGCAGCGATGACAAGGGCCGGAAGCGCCCACGCGGGGGAGACGAGAGAGTCCGATGGACGCGATGATAGACGTCCGCCATGTGCGCCGAGAATTCGGATCTATCCTCGCCGTGGATGATGTGTCCTTTTCGGTCGAGCGAGGCACGGTGCTGGGCTTTCTCGGGCCCAATGGCGCCGGCAAATCGACCACCATGAAGATGATTACCGGGTTCCTCACGCCGACCTCCGGCACCGCGATCGTGTGCGGCTCCGACATCGTGGCCGATGCGATCGCCGCAAAGCGCCACATCGGCTATCTGCCGGAAGGCGCGCCGAGCTATCCCGACATGACGCCCGCGTCGTTCCTTCGCTTCATTGCCGAGATCCGCGGCGCTTCGCGCGCGGCGATCGACCTCGCGGTCGAGCGCACGTCGCTGCAGTCGGTCCTGGCACAGCCGATCGAGACCCTGTCGAAAGGGTTCAAGTGCCGTGTCGGCCTGGCGCAGGCGCTGCTGCATGATCCCGACGTGCTGGTCCTCGACGAGCCGACAGACGGGCTCGACCCCAATCAGAAGCACGAGATCCGCACCCTCATCAACGCGCTGGCGCCGAGGAAGGCGATCATCATCTCGACCCATCTCCTCGAAGAGGTGCAGGCCGTGTGCACGCGTGCCATCATCATCGCGTCGGGGCGCATCTTCGCCGACGGCACGCCGTCCGAGCTCGAGGCACGCTCGCGCCACCACAACGCCATCCGCCTGGCGCTCGACGAGACGCGGCCCGACGCGCATGCCGCGCTCATGCGGCTCCCCGGCGTCGCCGAGGTCGAGCTGCTTGCCGCCGACGAGGGAATGGCGCTGATGATCTTCGCGCGCAACGGCCGCTCCATCGTCGCCGAGGTGACCGATCTCGTGCGGACGGCGGGATGGCCGGTGCGCGAGTTGCGGATCGAGCGCGGGCGGCTCGACGACGTGTTCCGCTCCATCACCACCGGGAAAGCCGTCTGAGCCGCCAATGCACAGCACCTGGGCCATCTTCCGGCGCGAGCTTGCGAGCTATTTCGCGACGCCCGTCGCTTATGTCTTCATCGTCATCTTCCTGGTGCTCGCGGGCACGCTCGCCTTTTTCCTCGGCAACTTCTTCGACCGCGGACAGGCCGACCTCGAACCGTTCTTCAGCTTCCATCCCTGGCTTTATCTCGTCCTGATCCCGGCGCTCGCGATGCGGCTTTGGGCCGAGGAAAGGCGGAGCGGCACGATCGAGCTGTTCCTCACCCTGCCGATCTCGATCGGCGCGGCGGTGCTGGGCAAGTTCCTCGCGGCGTGGGTGTTCGCCGGCATCGCGCTCGCCCTCACCTTTCCGTTCTGGATCACGGTCAACATCCTGGGACAGCCCGACAACGGCGTGATCCTGGCGAGCTATATCGGCAGCTTCCTGATGGCGGGCGCGTTCCTTGCCGTGGGTGCCGCCCTTTCCGCGCTTACGAAGAACCAGGTGATCGCCTTCGTGCTGACCGCCTCCTTGTGCTTCCTCTTCACGGTGAGCGGCTCGTCCGTGGTGCTGGGCTTCCTCACCGGATGGGCGCCCGACAGCGTGCTTCAGGCGGTCGCGTCGTTCAGCTTCCTCACCCATTTCAGCGCCATCGTGCGCGGCGTCATCGATCTGCGCGACGCGGTTTTCTTCCTGTCGGTGATCGCGCTTTTCCTGTTCGCCAATGCCGTCGTCGTCGACATGAAGAAGGCCGATTGAGGCATGAACGCGACCCGCTACCGCACCCTCAAGGCCGTAGTGGCGCTGGTCGCCGCGCTCGTGCTGTTCGTCGCGGTCAATGTCATTGCCGACAAGACGCTGGGCACGACCCGCATCGATTTGACGGACGAGCATCTCTACACCCTGTCGAAGGGCACGCTCGACACGCTGGCGAAGCTCGACGAGCCGATCGTGATGCGGTTCTACCTGTCGCCCCGCCTCGTCAACGAGATCCCGAGCTATGGCGTCTATGCGCAGCGCGTGCGCGAGATGCTCGACGAGTATCAGGCGGCATCCAAGGGCAAGATCGAGCTGCAGGTCCTCGACCCCGAGCCGTTCTCGCCGACCGAGGACCGCGCGGTCGCATTCGGGCTGCAGGGCGTGCCCATCGATCAAGGCGGCGAGCAGGTCTATTTCGGCCTGGCCGCGACCAACTCCACCGACGATCAGCAGGTCATTCCGTTCTTCCAGCCGGAGCGCGAGCGCTTCCTCGAATATGATCTGACGAAGCTCGTCCATTCGCTTGCCTTCCCGAAGAAGACGGTGGTGGGTCTGATGACCTTGCTGCCGCTCGAAGGCGACCTCATGGCGGCGATGCAGGGCCAGCCGATGGTGCCCTATGTCGTGATCGAGCAGCTGAAACAGCTTTACGACGTCCACAGCATCTCGACCGACACCGACAAGATCCCGGACGATGTCGACGTGCTGATGATCGCGCATCCGCAGAACCTGTCGGACAAGACGCTCTACGCGATCGACCAGTTCGTGCTGAAGGGCGGCCGCGTGCTGGTGTTCGTCGATCCCGACTCGCAGACGCAGCAGATGCACCCGAGCCAGCTCAACCCGCCCGGCTCGCCCACCGACAGCGACATGGAGAAGCTGTTCAACGCGTGGGGCTTCCAGATGGTGCCGAAGATGGTCGCCGGCGACCTCGATGCGGCGCGCAAGGTGAATGCGGGCGATTCGAGCCACGTGGTGCCGGTCGACTATGTCGCCTGGCTCACGCTCCAGAAGCAGAACATGAATCCCGACGAGACCGTCACCGGCGACCTGTCGCA
>Ga0335072_10013514_pt1 | contig 11627 bp, 11 predicted proteins | sample Lox_Sample_21_FD_206725 | JGI IMG/M metagenome (GOLD analysis project Ga0335072, IMG submission 206725) | Soil microbial communities from Loxahatchee National Wildlife Refuge, Florida, United States - Lox_Sample_2.1 | ecosystem: Environmental > Terrestrial > Soil > Wetlands | place: USA...
CTGGAATTAACGCTGGTTACCCTTTCAATCTAACGACTGTTACAATCGACCTGTGTCACTGACCTTCGGCCTCCTCGGCGTACACCCGCGCGGCGTACGCCTCGAGCGACTGCTCGCACGTCTCGAGCGCCCGCTCGGTGGCCGGCCGCCCGCTGGCGCCGAAGGCGTCCCGCTCGACGATCTTGGCGAACCAGTTCTTGAGCTTGACCAGGTCCTCCTCGTTCTCCTCGAGCTCGGCGTAGGTGAAGTGGTTCTCGTCGTACTCCTTCTGGACCTGCCGCAGGAAGTCCTCGCACTTGTCGACGATCTCCTCGTACTCGTCGTTGCGGGCGGCCAGGAACGCGGCCCGGACCTCGGCGTCCCCCGCCAGCGCGGCCGCCGACAGCAGGATCGCGGTCCCGGACATGTCGAGGATCTCCCGCCTGAGCTTGCGCAGCGACCGCTCGCTGGCCGGGCTGGCCGGCAGCGCCGCCACCGAGTTCTGCAGGTAGATCGCGCCCAGCGATTTGATCCGGCGCCACACCGTCGAGCGCAGCCGGGTCGGCTCCGGCGGCACCCGGTAGATGAGCAGCAGCCAGCCGGACCCGGTGCCATCGCCGGCGGGCGGGGTGTCGGTCGAGGCCTGATCGTTCGTCACCCGCACATTCTCTCTGACTCTCAGACCAAGCTCTGTGAACAAGCCGAGGAGATTACTTGAATGCCCTCCCGCTGATCCTCACCGTCTTCATCGCCTGCGTGGTCGAGGCGGTGGAGGCGCTCACGATCGTGCTCGCGACCGGCATCACCCGCGAGTGGCGGTCGACCTTCCAGGGCATGGCCGCCGCCCTGCTCGCGCTCGCGGTGATCACCGCCGCGGTCGGCCCGGCCGTCAGCGAGCTGCCGCTGACCGCGCTCCGGGTCGTCGTCGGGGCGCTGCTTGCGGTCTTCGGCCTGCAGTGGCTGCGCAAGGCGGTGCTCCGCGCGACCGGCTACCAGGCGCTGCACGACGAGGCCAGCGCCTACCTGCGCGAGGTCGCCGCCGCCGAGGCGGCGGCGAAGGAGGCCAGGCGCGGCGTCACCGACTGGTACTCCTTCACCCTCGCGTTCAAGGGCGTCCTGCTCGAGGGGCTCGAGGTCGTGTTCATCGTGATCACCTTCGGCGACAACCAGAAGGACATCGGCGCCGCCGTGATCGGCGCGGCCGCCGCGATCATCGTGGTCACGATCGTCGGCATCGCGGTCCGGGCCCCGCTGACGAAGGTCCCCGAGAACTGGATGAAGCTCGCGGTCGGGGTGATGCTCACGTCGTTCGGCACCTTCTGGGGGGCCGAGGGCGCGGGCGTGCGCTGGCCCGGCAACGACGCCGCCCTGCTGGTGGTCATCCCCGCGGTCGCGCTCGTCGCCGCCGCCTGCATCCTGTGGCTGAACTCGCGCACGGCAGCCCGCACCGTGTCCGCACCGCAATCGGAGGTCGTCGGCTCGTGAAACAGCTCAGGTCGTTCGGCGCGTTCTGGTACGACTTCATCGTCGGCGACGACTGGCACGTCGCCGCCCTGGTCGCGGCGGGCCTCGCGCTGACCGCGATCGCGACCCACGCCGCCAACGTCAACGCCTGGTGGCTGCTGCCGGTGTTCGTGGTCGCCGCGCTCGCCTGGTCCCTGCACCGGGCCACCGCGAGCCGGAAGTAAAAACCAGAAACTCAAACCAGTTTCATCGAACGGTCCCTGGCTCCGCCTTCCCCGCCAGCCGTCTCCCGGCCTGCGGTGGAAGGCGCGATCGCGCGGGCTACGCCCCGAGATACCGGACCGGGAGCTCGGTTTCGATCGCCCCGCCGTCGGAGTCGGGCTCGACCCGGTACCCGGCCCCGCCCGGGTGGTCGGAGACCATCTCCTCCAGGTCATCGTCGACGAAGTGCGCGCCGACGCCGTCGTCGCAGGCGAGGCCGCCCGGCAGCGCCCCGTCGGCTACCAGCCGCTGGTACAGCGGCCGCCGCTCGGCCTCGGAGTGGTAGTGCGGGCAGAAGCTCCCGGCCAGCATCCCCAGCCCGTCGGTGAACGGCCGCAGCCGGGGGCCGAACGAGTCCGTCGTGCCCCCGGCGAACCAGCAGATGCCGCCGGCCGAGGAGCCGGCCAGCACGATCCCCGCCTGCCAGGCCTTGCGCATGATCTCGTCGATGCCGTGCACCCGCCAGACGGCGAGCATGTTGGCGACGCTGCCGCCGCCGACGAAGATGATGTCCTGCGACATCAGCAGGTCCTCGGGGTCGCTCACGTTCGGCATCGGGAACAGCGACAGGTGACGGACCTCGACCGGGGCGCTCGCCAGCCGGTCGTAGAACCGCAGGTACGTGTTCGGGTCGTCGCCCACGGCCTGGTTGAGCACGCACAGCCGGGGCCGGCTCCTGCCGCTCAGCTCGGTCGCGTACTGCACATGAAGGGGGATCGCGTCGCGGGGCATGAGCATGCCACCGCCGATCGCGAGCACGTGTCGTCGTCCGTCTGCCGCCATGCCGTGAACGTATCGACGATCGCGGACCACTGCAAACGCAGGTCACGGGGGTGGCGATAACTGCCTTTCCCAAGCCGCTGACAACGACGTACCCTCGTGGTGAGACGCAGATGCGACGCGGCATGGACAGGCGGCGACGGCATGGCTGAGTGGTGGTCGATCGAGGTCTTCTCCGGCGACAGGCTCCCGGCGAGCGGGTGGCGGTACGCCTACGAGGACGATCTCACCGAGGCGGCCATCACCCACGGCGCGATGTACTACGAGTGGCACGACACCGAGTACGGCGTGATCTTCGAGGTGCTGTTCCGCGACGACGAGCAGTGGGAGGCGTTCCGCGCGCTGCCGTCCGTCCGGGCCGCCCTCGACGGTGTCCCCGACCCGGTCGACGGGCTGATCATCTACCGCGGCCGGGGCGGCGCGGCCGGCAGCCGCAACCCGCGCAAGCCCAAGCCCGCCCCCGGCGCGGCCGCGCTCGAGCTCGAGGAGCCGCGGGAGCAGCGCTGGATCAAGAAGGTCAAGGTCCCGCGCAAGCTCAAGTACAACGCCGGTGGCGCCGACCTTGACGAGCTGCGCCGAGAACTCGGCGTCGAGGAGCCGCCCGGCATCGAGGCGCCCGGCACCGGCCCCGGCACCGACGTGCCCGGAGCCGATCCGGTATGGCGCGATATCGCCGCCGTTGACCGTTCCTCCGACTAACCACGGCGGGTTTAGGTCGCCCAAGGGGTGAACCACGCAGCCGGACAGTGCAGGATGGAGTAATGACGGAAACCCGAGTCATGACCGAGGACCTACGGGTCGCGATCGAACGCAGCGGCTACTACCCGGGCCTGGTGACCGACGCGGTCACCTTCGCCCTCGGGGCGGAGCCGGTGACTGCCTTCTTCGTGCACCACGACGCGATATTCGATCCGGGCATGGAGGTCCGCAGGCACATGACCGTGCTCGCGCTGACCGAGACCCGGCTGGTCTTCTCCCACACCGACGAGCACCCACCCGAGGACCCGCAGGACCGGCCGCGGGCCGAGACGTCGAGCGAGTCCATCAAGTTCTCCCGGGTGTCGTCGGTGTCGCTGACCCGGGTGGTGCCCGACCCGGCGGCCTACCTGCCGGGGGTGACGATGCCCTCCGAGGTGATCCTGACGATCGGCTGGAACGTGCTGTCCCACGTGGAGCTCGAGCCGGCCCACTGCGGCGACGACACCTGCGAGGCCGACCACGGTTACCTCGGCACGATCACCGCCGACGACCTGACGCTGCGGATCAGCGAGGCCGCCGACGGCGAGGACGCCATCGCGTCGGTGCTGACGTTCGCGAGCGCGCTCAACGACGCCGTCGCGCGCGCCGGGAGCTGACGGATGGCGCGGGAGCCCCGAACGAGCCCGATCCTGCCCTCGTACGGCGAGTCAAGCCTCGCTGACCTCTCCTCCTCCATCCTCGCCTCGCTAACCGGCGACGCCTCCGGCAACGTGCTCGGCCTGCCCGACACCGGCCGGGCCTGCCTGCTGATCATCGACGGGCTCGGCCTCGAGTCGCTGCGCGCGCACCAGGCGGCGGCCCCGTTCCTGGCCGAGCTGGCGTTCAACTCCCGGCCGCTGACGGCCGGTTTCCCCTCCACCACGGTCACCAGCCTGGGCTCGCTCGGCACGGGCCTGCCGCCGTCCGCCCACGGGATGCTCGGCTACCAGGTCGCGATCCCCGGCACCGGCCGGCTGCTGAACGGCCTGAACTGGCCCAAGGACATCGACCCGGTCGAATGGCAGCCGCGGCCGACGATCTTCGAGCGGGCCTTCGCGGCCGGGGTGAGCTCGACCTACGTCGCCCCCCGGAGCTATGAGAAGAGCGGCCTGAGCGTGGCCGCGCTGCGCGGCCCGCAGTTCAAGGGCGCCTACGCGCTCGGCCCGCTGGCCGCGCTGACGGCCGAGGCCCTGGCCGAGTCCGACGCCACCCTGGTGGCGGCCTACCACGGCGACCTCGACTCGACCGGGCACGTGTACGGGGTGTCCTCCCAGGCCTGGGAGTTCCAGCTGTCGCACGTGAACCGGCTGGCGGAGCAGCTCGCCTCGGCCCTGCCGTCGGGGACCACGCTGTACATCACCGCCGACCACGGCATGGTCAACGTCGGGCCCGAGGACAAGATCGACGTGGACGCCGACGGCCCGACCGCCGCCCTCCGCGACGGCGTCGCCCTGCTCGGCGGCGAGCCGCGCGCCCGGCACGTGTACACCGCGCCCGGCGCCGCCGCCGACGTCCTCGCGACCTGGCGGGAGGTGCTCGGCGAGCGCGCCTGGGTGGCGTCCCGCGAGGAGGCGGTCAAGGACGGCTGGTTCGGCCCGCCCGGCGTAGTCGACGAGTCCATGGCGGCCAGGATCGGCGACGTCGTGGCCGCCTGCGCGGGCACCTGGGCCGTGATCGCCTCCAAGGGCGAGACGCTGCAGTCCTCCCTGTTCGGCATGCACGGCTCCCTCACCGTCGCCGAGCAGCTAGTCCCCATGCTCGCCGTCGCCGCCCCCTAGCCACCCCTCCCGCCCGAGCACCCCACCCCGTCCTGTCGCCTACGCCATCGACCGCAACCCCGTTGGGAACCGGCGGATGACCTGTCAGCGGGGCATACTGGCCTGGTGACCGATGAGAGCGCCGCCATCCTGATCACCGTCGGCGAATTGACCGCCCTGCTCGCGGCCGACCGTCCGCCGACGCTGCTCGACGTGCGCTGGCGGCTCGGCGGGACGCCCGGCCGCGAGCTGTACCAGGCGGGGCACATTCCCGGCGCGGCCTTCGTCGACCTGGATCTCGAGCTGGCCGGCCAGCCCGGCGCCGGCGGACGCCATCCGATGCCGTCGGCCGACGACTTCGCCGCGGCGATGCGCCGGGCCGGGGTCAGCGACGACCGCCTGGTGGTGGTCTACGACGACGCCGACTCCACCGCCGCCGCCCGCGCATGGTGGCTGCTGCGCTACTTCGGCCACCAGTCGGTCCGGGTTCTCGACGGCGGCTTCCGCGCCTGGACGGCGGCCGGGCGCACGCCCGAGCCGGGCCCGTCCGGGTCGCCCGGTTCGCCGGGCTCGATCGAGCTGCCGGGAACCCCCGAGATCGCGCCCGCCCCGGGCACCCCGCTCGGCGACTTCACCGCGTCCGCCGGTCACCTGCCGTTGCTCGACGCCGACGGCGCGGCGGCGCTGGCCAGGACCGGGTTGCTGCTCGACGCGCGCGCGGGTGAGCGCTACCGGGGCGAGTCCGAGCCCGTCGACCCGGTGGCCGGCCACATCCCCGGCGCGGTCAGCGCGCCAACCGCGGAGAACGTCAACGCCGACGGCACCTTCCGTCCCGCCGCCGATCTGGCCGCCCGATTCCGCGGCCTCGGCGTGACGGCCGAGTCCGACGTCGGCGTGTACTGCGGATCCGGCGTCACCGCCGCCCACCAGGCCCTCGCCCTGAGCCTGGCCGGCCTCCCGGCCGCCGTTTACGTCGGCTCCTGGTCCGACTGGATCGCCGACCCCGCCCGCCCGATCGCCACCGGCCCCGAGCTGGGCACCCCGGCCTAGCGCGGCCGCTGCCCCACCCCGCTCGCGGTCGCCGGGCAGGCAGCGCCGGCCGCGAGCGGGCGGGAACGCGATCACCGGGACCGACGTCGCCGGAGGGCCTGCCGCGCGGTCGCGACCAGCCAGGTGAGCACCCCGGCGAGGACGCCGACGAGGCCGGGCGACCAGCCCGAGATCGCGACCGCGACCACGCAGACCGCGCACGCGGCGGCCACCCGCACCGCGAGCCCGCCCGGCCGCCAGCCCCGAAGCGGTGTCAGCCCAGGCAGGCGCGCTCCCGTCGGCCGGCCGGCCGGTGCCCTGCGGCGAGCGCGATGCCGGCCGGCCCCCGAGGCGGCGGGGTCTGAGGGGGCGGGGTCCGACGGCCGGCGGCGGCGCGCGTGCCGTGCCCGGTGATCCGTCGCCTCGCCGAGGCCGAGATCGGCCAGCGCCTCGCCGCGGCCGAACCCCATCCGGAGCACGACGTAGGCGGCGGCCGCCGCCCCGAACCTGGCCGGGTCGCCGCCGTCCTCCCGGTCCGGGTGCGTCGCCGCCGCGATCCGCCGCCAGGCGGCCCGCACGTCGTCGTCCGACAGGCCCGGGCGCGCCGGCAGCCCGAGCAGGGCGAATGGATCGTCGCCGACCGCGTTGTCAGCACGGGCAGCTGAGCGCCCCCGCGCTCGGCCGGAAGAAAGCTCAGTCACGCCGCGCCCCGAACGCATCGTCGAGCACCTCGCTAACGTCCGGCAGCGCAGGCACCCCTGCTGCCACCGCCCCGGCCCCGGTGAACCCGGCGCCCGCCCCGATGACGGGCAGCGGAATCGTCGGCGGTTCCCCCGGCGCCCCCATCCCGGGCACCCGCGCTCCCGGCACCCCCAGCCCCGCCACCCGCCCCGCACCTTGCCCGGCGCCGTCGGCCAGGCCGCCAGGCACGACCGAGGCCGAACCGGGCCCGATCGCGGCCTGTCGCCCGGTCAGCCGCTTGATCTGCAGAAACGTGACGCCGCCGCGATAGACATAGGCGACCTGGCCAACGTCAAGCCGCCGCACGATGTCGCCGTCGAGCACCGGCGCCAGCCTGGTCCGCGACAGCCCGTCATCGGACCATGCGCCCGCCCCGTCGAACCGGCGGCTGGTGTCCACCGCGGACTGCGTCCCCGCCATGGCCACGACGGCGTCCGGCCGGGGCGTGCGCAGCAGCCAGATGCCGCCCTCGGCGGTGGCGGCGACCCGGTTCCGCTCGTCCTCCGCGCCCGCCAGGCCCTCCCACGACTGGGCCGACACCTGCACCGCGAGCCCGAGCGACCGGGCCCGCTCGTACAGCTGCCAGATCGGCAGCCGCCTGCTCACGGCCGAGAATTCATCGACGCAAAGCAAAATCTCGCGCTCGCCGTCGAGCGCGTAGAACGCGAGCAGATCGGTCAGCGCGCGGGCCTGCGCCTCGGCCACGGCGACCTCGGCGGTGCCCTCGAGCACGCAGTACCACGCGTCCGCGTCGGCGTAGGTGGCGCAGCCGTCAAGGCCGCTGCCCAGCCGCCGCCACAGGGCCGCGAACCGCAGCTTCACGTCGTTGAAGGACTTAGCCGAGGAGCGGGCGGTCGCCACGCCCGCGCCGTCTCCGCTCGCCCCGTAGACCATGGCCAGCCAGTCCGCGTCGAGCCGGGAGAGGAAGTCAGCCGAGTTGCCCGGCGGTCCGCACGGCGCGCAGACCGCGAGCGAGACCAGCGCCTCCATCACGTCGCTGTAGTAGGCGCCGCCGCCGGTGCCGTGCTCGATCAGGTCGAGGAGCGTGGTCACCAGCCGGTCGGGCGGCAGCGTCCACAGCGAAAGCGGCGTCTCGTCCGGCCAGATCGCGGTCGAGCGGGCGCCGGCGTCCCGCAGCACCCGGCGGGTCCGGTCGGCGACCTTGCGCGAGGAGGCGCCGCCCTTGCAGTCGAGCACGACAAGCAGCGGCGGCCGCCCGGTCCCGGCTGCGTGCCTGCGGAGCCCGGCCGCCATGAACCCGGCCCAGAGCCGGAGCAAGAGGGTGGTCTTGCCGGTGCCGGTCGAGCCGATGACAACCTGATGGGATCGGAGCCGCTCATAGGGGATCGCCATCGCCGGCCCGGCCCGGTGCCGGACCGAGCGAATGGTCGCCCCGACCGCCAGCTGCCCGTCACCCGAGAGCAGCGGCAGCGAGCCGGGCGCGGCGATCAGCGCTCGCGCGGACCTGACCTGATGCCGCCACTGGCGCTGGTCGAACGCGGCGGGCGCGGCCGGGGTGAGCCCGCCCGCCCCGGACCGCATCCGGAAGAGCCGGTACGCCCAGGCGACCCCGCCGACGGCGATGCCGAGCGGAATCGCGAGCGACGTGACTGCCACCACCGCCCCGCCCGCCTGGCCGTGCCCGACGAGCTGCCACATCCCCGCCCATGCGCGGTATGGTGCCGCAGCCACCCGGAACCAGGCTGTCCCCGGCCCCACCCCGGGCGGGTTGCCGCCGCCGGGAACGGTCATTCCTCCCAGGCCGGCCCCGCGGCCCGCGACCGCCCCGCCGCCCGCCGTAGCCGGCGCGATGGCGCGCGGCGGCCAGACGACGACCGCGACCAGCCAGGCCGCGGCCATCGGCAGGCACCACACCGCGGCCCTGTACAGCCGGCCCGGCGTCCACCCGCGCCACCAGGCGTAACCCGCCGCCCCGACCGCGACCAGGGTCACCGGCGCCACCGCAATAGCCACCGCGACGATCACCGCGTACCGCAGCAGCCACAGCAGCCCGCGCCCCAGGGCGCGCCGCACCGGGTGCCGCGCCTCCGGCTCGTGCTGCCTGCTCACGCGCCAACTACACCACCCCCGGCGCAGAAACCGCCTAAATCGCGACTTACGGTCCACTTACGCCGTATGAACCACTACCTCACCCGAAACATCACGACCCAGCCGACGCATCAGACCCACTCCCTGCGCCTGCCCTCGCCCCTGCGCCTGCCGCCGTCGCCCGCGAGGCAGCCCCGCTCATGTCGGCTACGCCATCCACCGCCAACACGACCTGTCGGCCATCCCATCGACCCTAATAGGCGCGGTCGCTGGCGTAGCTGACAGGCCGGGGATCCTGTCGCTGGCGTAGCTGACCGCCCTCCTCGGGCCGCACATCGACCGAGGTCATTGACCGCCAGATAACAGCAAGAAGCGCGGAGCGCGCAGCGGCAGGGCGTCGGGTGAGCCGTTTACCGGAGCGCGTCCGGCGGCAGGTCGCGGACCTCGATGCGGGCGGCGAGCGGGCCGAGGGCGGCGCGGGCGCGCAGCACGGTGGGAAGCGCGGCCGGGGAGCACAGGTAGAGGGCCCGCGCGTGCCGGGCCGGCCGGCCGGGGACCGAGACGTCGGCGGCCGGGCAGCCGTAGTCGCCGGTCCGGAAGAGGATCTCGCGCATGATCGAGGTGGTGCGGGCGACCGTCTTGGGCGCGATCTCGGCCTCGACCGCCCAGCATTCGCCGGCCCAGCTGATCGGCGTCCCGTCCCGCCCGCGCGCACCGTCCGGCCAGTGCACCTCGGCGTCGGGCAGGTGCTGGCGCACGCCGACCCCGTGCCTGGACCTGATCCGCCGTTCGCATCGCCAGAACGCGCTGGCGGCGCGGTAGGAGTCGGTTGCCTCGAGCGCAATGCGGGCGGAGACAACCGCCCTGATATGCGCCAGCCGGGCGAGCGCGGGCCGGCCGGGCCGGTAGTCGAGCCCGCAGGCGTCGAGGCCCGCCCTGGTCACCCAGAGCCAGTTCGCGCCCGGGCTGAGCCGGTCGCTCGACGCGTAGCCGAGCTGACGCCACCGGGCCGCCGCCGCCCGCGCGGACCGCTCGTCGCCGGTCAGCGACGCGAGCTGATCGAGCTGGAGGCCGTACATCTCGGCCGCGAACACCAGCGCATCGACGTTCCGCACGGCTAGCCGACCGGGCGGGGCCGGCCGGCTTGGTGACTGTTTGTCATCGTTCGTCATTTTGACGTCATGCTAATCCGATGCCCCGGCCGCCCGCGCCCGTCAGCGAATGAAGCGCGGCGCCGACCCGGGGCGGTGCGAGGATAACAGTAACGAACGGCGATCGTGGAACGACGGTCCGTTCGATATATTCGCCTATATCTTTGCGTCCTTGAATTATCGCCCGGAAGTCACAATGAGACTACTCGATCAGGGTCCCCACCTGCTGATTTGACCACAACCAAAAGGGCCTAACGTTGCGCGCTTGAGGCTAGAAGTACCCGACTGCGAGGGTGTACCTTCGCGGGGAAGTGCCTTATCAGCGGAGGTTTTATGAGCATTCTTGGCACGCGTGTCATCCGCACGGAGGACCCGCGGCTGCTGACCTCGGGCGGCGTCTACGTCGACGACCTACGCGAACCTGAGCTGGCCGGGGCGGTGCGGGCCACGTTCGTGCGCTCGCCGGTGGCGCACGCCCTGATCGCCGGCATCGACGCCGCGGCCGCGCTCGAGCAGCCGGGCGTGATCGCGGTGCTGACCGCCGCCGACATGACCGACCTGCCCGCGCCGCCGCCGGCCGAGCCGCCGGCCGATGACGCGCCGCCGCCCGAGGGCCCGGTCCCGCTCGGGCCGCCCTGGTCGGAGCCGCTGCTGGCGGTGGACCGGGTCCGGTTCGTCGGCGAGCCGGTCGCGCTGGTGCTGACCGACTCGAGCTACGGCGGCGAGGACGCCGCCGAGCTGGTCAGCGTCGACTACGAGCCGCTGCAAGCGGTCGCGTCGATCGACGCGGCACTGACCGCCGACAGCCTGCTCTACCCCGACGCGGGCACGAACATCTGCACCGCGGGCCGGGGTGAGGTCACCGACGAGTCGATCTTCGAGGGCTGCGACGTGGTCGTCGAGGGCGACGTCGTCAACCAGCGGGTCGCGTGCCTGCCGATGGAGGGCAGGTCCACCGCCGCCGCATGGGTGAACGGCAAGCTCACGGTCTGGACGTCCACCCAGAACGCCCAGATCGCCCGGCTGATCCTCACCGCCATCGGGCTGCCGCCTGAGGCGATCCGGGTGGTCGCGCCCGATGTCGGCGGCGGGTTCGGCGCCAAGATCGGGGTCGACCGGGAGTCGATCATCGTCGCCTGGGCGGCCAAGCACGTCGGCCGGCCGGTGCGCTGGGTGGAGACCCGCAGCGAGAACCTGCTGGCGATGACCCAGGGCCGGGCCCAGCGGCACCACATCAAGATCGGCGGCGACAAGGACGGCCGCATCAAGGCCTACCGGCTCGACGTCATCCAGGACACCGGCGCCTACGCGCGGATGTCCGGCTTCCTGCCGATGCTGACCAACCTGATGGCGCCGGGGGTCTACGACATCCCGGCCGTGCAGGCGGGCTACAAGGTCGTGGTCACCAACGCGACGCCGATCGCCGCCTACCGGGGGGCGGGCCGTCCCGAGGCCGCCGCGACGATCGAGCGCGCGGTGGACTGGTTCGCGGCCGAGGCCGGGGTCGACCCGGCGACGGTGCGCAAGCTCAACTTCATCAAGAAGGAGCAGTTCCCGTTCGTCACCAAGACCGGCGCGCCCTACGACACCGGTGACTACGAGGCGGCGCTGGACAAGGTGCTCGCCGCCGCCGACTATGCGGGCCTCCGGGCCGAGCAGCGGCGACGCCGCGACGCCG
>Ga0335072_10013515_pt1 | contig 11627 bp, 7 predicted proteins | sample Lox_Sample_21_FD_206725 | JGI IMG/M metagenome (GOLD analysis project Ga0335072, IMG submission 206725) | Soil microbial communities from Loxahatchee National Wildlife Refuge, Florida, United States - Lox_Sample_2.1 | ecosystem: Environmental > Terrestrial > Soil > Wetlands | place: USA: Florida...
CGAGACCGCACATGCAGCGGACTGCCTCGACCGGGCATCCGGCCGGCTGGAAGCCATACCTATGCTCTTTCGAGTCCTGACCACGATGCCGATCGACGCCTTCTCCGTCATTCGCGGCTTCACCAACGGCCGGAGTGCTGTTCAGTCGCGCGCGTTTCGCGAGATCCAGTTCTCATGCGCGCCGGCAGATCGGCGCCCTCATCACATTCAGCACCTCGATGCCAGGGAGGCTACCCTGCAGTGCGCTTATCTTTCGAGGCGAAGCACGCTGGCCGACGCACTGCATTTCGAGGAATCGATGCGCCGCCTCGACCGCACATGGGGTGCGATGAAACAGGGCCACTGGGGCATCACGCGGAAGATCATCGGATCTGTACCCGGTACCGGAGGGACGGCAGGCGCATCGTACCTACAGACTGCGGCCAAGTCCTCGCTCTTTCCTGGGCTGCCCGCGGCGGCGTGACCATGAGCGAAACAAACGAGCGGGTCAGAAGGCAAATCATGGGATACATCGTGTCCCAGGCTATTTCGGCCGTCTGCGAACTCGGTGTGCCCGAAATACTCTCGGATGGACCTCGCTCGCAGCATGATCTTGCAACGAGCGTGGGCGCGAACGCCGATGCGCTCCGTCGATTCCTACGAGTGCTCGTCGCAGAAGGTTTGTTCGAAGAAGACAGCCTCGGGCGATTCTCCCTGACTGAGGCTGGTGAGCTGTTGCGAATTGACACGCCCGGTTCGCTACGGCATTTGGTCAAACTGATGTCGAATGAGGCTTACACCGCGTGGGGACACGCGCTTCATTCTGTCCGAACCGGCAAGGAGTCCTTTTCAGAAGCCTTCGAAAAGCCGTTCTTCGATTGGTTGTCCGAAAAGCCGCTTGCTGCAAAAGAGTTCGCCGGGGGCCAAGCTGGACTGGTCGAGATGCGTTTGTTACCGCTGCTCAACCGCGACTGGTCGGAAGTAGGGACCGTCGTCGATATCGGCGGTGGGGAGGGCGCACTGATTTCTCGCCTGCTGCGAGGTCATGCACACTTGAGGGGCGTGCTGTTCGACTTGCCCCATGTCGTTTCGGAGTCGGAGTCGAAACTCCACTCGGCAGGCATCGATGACCGAACGACAATCGTCGGCGGGAGCTTCTTCGAAGAAGTCCCTCCCAACGGGGATGTTTATGTGATGTCGCAGATTCTGCATGACTGGGATGACGAATCCGCGGGGAAGATTCTCAGGAGTTGTCGGCGGGCGATCCCGGAACGTGGCCGTCTGCTGATCGTGGAGCAAGTCCTACCCGAAGCTGCCACCGCCCACCCGATGGCACTCCTGGACCTGCACATGCTGGTTCTGCTAGGTGGTCGTGAGCGCATGGCTACCGAATGGAGCCGGCTGTTGAGCGACAACGGTTTTAGGCTGGAATCCATCACACCGGGTCCTCGATCGTCCGTAATCCAAGCCGCTCCGGCGTGATCTCACCGCGCGGCGTCCAGCGCCAGGCGACCTGTTCTCCGCGGGATAAACGTGAGCTCACGACTAAGCCGGGGTCTTCGTCGACCGAGAGCCAGCAATCGCGACCCCAGCGACCAAGAGTGCGACGATGACAGCGCTAGTACGGCGAGAGCGGCGTCGCTATTTCGCGGCAGGCTGAAACGCCGTCGTAGTACTCGCCGCGACGCTTTGGGGCATCTTGGGCCAACAGAGGTGACCGCGCCTGTGACTCGGCGATTCGTTTACGCAGTTCAGACCACCTTTTACAGAGGTGACCGAGGTTCGAGTTTCTTCCTATTGCCTCCACCAAAAAACAGCAGGTCACAGCGACTTGCTGATTCGCAGGTCAACACAGCCAGGGCTCGCCTGGATGGGCGCGTGCATCCAATTTCATTTGAAGAGTTCCGGCAACGTCTGGTTACGACAGCGTCGGGAGAGACATCAATCGCCGCCAGTTAGGCGGCGACGGCTGTTGTACCCGGCCAGCGGTGCGCGGGTAGTGCCACACGAATTTCGCGACCTCGACGTGCTGCCAGGGACACCGGCGGTTAAGCCAAGGTCTTGTCCGGGTCGACCACGCTCAACCATTCCCGAGGGGAGGGATATCCAGAGCGCGTAGCAGCGAGCCGACGGCGGTCGTCACCGCAGACACGCCGGTGACGCTGGGCTGACCCAGGTTAATCGACAGACCCGGATCCAGAGACGGAACAAACGGGTACGTGTCGGGCATGGCCGACTGCGGAAGCACTCCTGCTAGCACCAGGTCCGCCTGCACGCCTTGCGTGGCTCCCTTGATCAGGTCGGTGCCGACGGTGATCGGGTTGACCAGGTGGATCAGGCTGGCAGGCGTGGGTAGATCCGCGTAGTCGGTATTGGCTCCGCCGATATCGCCGTAACCCATGTCGATCAGCACTCTCAAGTCCGGTTGGATCAAGTTGAGCAGCGGCTGCGGCAGGTTCAGCGGCCTCAGCAGCGGCAGGTCCTGGGTCGGAATCATGTAGTAGGTGGTATTGCCCGTAGCTCCTGGAGATACCGGCTCGACGATCGCCGTCGCAACCTGCTGAGGTGTCAGGCTCTCGTATGCGGGAGTCGGACTGAGGTGGTCGTAGTACAGGCCGGCAACGGCGTTGGCGTCTGCGAGGAAGTTGAGCGGGTAGCGGGGAAAGTCGGCGAAGCCGTCGTATTGGATGGAGTAGATGTAGGTCGGGTAGGACAAGTCGGGTGTCGCACCACCGAGTGTTTCGTTGAAACCGGGTAGGTATAACCCGACGAAGCGTTCGAACAAACCGCCGTTGGGATTGTTGGGATTGCCGGCCAGTACGAAGCTTAACTGGGTCGAAGGCGGTGGAATGGAACCGTTGGCGATGCCCTGTAGGTACTCGGTGGCGATGGTGGCGCTTTGGGAAAACCCGAAAACGACGGTTTGAGTTCCCGCCGGTTGGGCTGCGATCGCCTGCTGCAGAATCTGACGCCCCTGAGCAACCGACGTATCGAAGGTCAAACTGTTGAGGCCGGTCAACGGGAAGCCCTGCTCGGGGGTGGTCAAACCGGTCGGGATGGCAGTCTGGGGAGCGATGTGCGGCTGGATGTAGGCGTTGTAGACGTTGGTCAGGTAGGTGTTGTTTGGGACGGGGTTGCCGGTGCCGCCCATGATCATCGTGGCGACGCCGGCGTTGGTAGCTGCGGGAGTCGCGGCCGTCACGTTTGCACCATCGCCGGTCAGCGGGCGCCCAAACAGGGCCGGTGCATTGATCGAAGCCAGCAAATCGTCCTGCGCTGTCTGCAACGGCAATGCGTTCAGCGCCTCCACGGCCAGATACGATCCAGCCCCCGAAGTCACCGCCTGAACAAACTGCTGATGAAATGCACTGGCCTGCACGCTGAGTGCCTGAAACTCCTGGCCGTAGCCGGCAAATAACGTTGCCACGGCCGCCGATACTTCATCAGCGCCGGCGCCCATCAGCCAAGTGGTTGGTGCAGCGGCCGCCGCATGTGCTGCATCCAGCGCCGAACGGATGCGCTCCAAATCCGCTGCCGCCGCTACCAACGACTCGGGCGTCACCGTCAGAAGTGACACGCTGCCCCCTCTGCCTCAATCGCCATCACGGCTCCCTCATTGAAGCACGGTTATTCGTACCGCTTTTCCGTCTGCGCTGAATCCTCCGGCCCACCGGATCCCGGCGATTCTTCGCCGCGGTCGCGGCTCCAGGTGTGCGGCAATCTCGGCGTGGTTGGTCCGGCACCGAAGCCACCAGCCAGAGCGATCAGCCCTTCCGGGCGGACCCCGTCGACCTTGGACGCCGTCCCGGTGAATCCCAACGATCGGGCACCCTGGTTTGAGGCGGCTATCGGGGCGGGCGCGCCGTCCGGCGGCACGTCCAGTTCGGAGTCGATGTCGACGTATTCGTCGCCGCGGCCCCTCATCTCGGTCCGCCGGCGTCGCCGCGACCGCTCCTGCGTCGATGCCCGTGACGGGGCTGCGGCCGCCGCGACGATATCCGCCGACGGCGCCTTGACCTTGCCACGGCCGATCAGTGTCGGGCCGTCCTCGTCGGGTCCACGGCCGGACACCAGATAGCCGAAACCGGGTATACCGGCCGCCGGTGCGGGTGCCGTTGCCGGCGCGGAGCCGGGCGCTGACGCGGGAGCCGACCCACCCGTCGCGGTCGACGCGGCCGACGCGGCAGTCCCGGGCGCTGCGACCGCAGTTAGGTTCCCCGCAGCCGGCCGCGCCTCGGTCGGCGGAAATTCCGGAATCTGGCCGCCGGCGGGCAGCTTTAAGCCGGCAAGTCCGGCCAGACCCGCAAGTGCCACACTCGCAAGACCGGGTAGGCCGACGAACGGCAGTAACGGAGTGCTCAACAAAGCCGCGGGCGACAAGAACAGCGTGTCGAAAGTGACTTCATAGGTCGCTGCGAACACCAGTGGACCAAGGAGGGCCGGGGAAGGATTCTCCAAGAAGGCCAGCACCGCCGCGGGGAATCCGTTGAGGGAATCGATTGGGGGCGGGCCCTGCACGCCGAACAACCCATCCACAACGGTCTGGACGAAGTTTTCCCAGTCGGTGAGGATGTTGCCGGGGGAGGGGTCGGTGGCGGCGGATTTCAGTACGGGGGGTGCCGGCGGCGTGCTCGGTACCGTCGCCACCGCCTGCGCGGAGACCGCTTGGTAGGTGCTCATGGTGGTGGCGGCCTGAATCCACATCCGCACATAGTCGGCCTCGTTGAGTGCGATCGGGATGGTGTTGATTCCAAAGAAATTCGTGGCCAGCAGCACCGCGTGGGTGGCGTGGTTGGCGCCCAGCTCGCCCAGGGTGGGCATGGCGGCCAGCGCGGTGGTGTACGCGACGGCGGTGGTCTCCTGTTGTGCGGCCGTGGCGGTAGCGTTGGCGGCCGCCTGGGCTAGCCAAGCCACATACGGCGCATGGGCGGCCACATACGACTCGGCGCTGGGGCCCTCCCACGCTCCGGCCTGCGCCGCCGCCACCAGCGCCGAAAGGTCTTCGGCCACCTCGGCGTATGCGGCGCTCAACGAATTCCACGCCGCCGCCGCGGCCAGCAACGGGCCCGGTCCCGGCCCGCTGCTCAGCAACGCCGAGTGAACCTCCGGCGGGGACGCCATCCAGACCGGCGCGGTCACCGGTCAGCCGGGCGCGATCAGATATCGGCGGCGGGTCGAGTGGCCGGGCTCCTGGCGAACACGTGCAACGCTCATGGCAGCCGCCCAGCTTTCGTCTCGCCCCATCGATGCTGGCGGGCGGCTCGGCACCCGCCACCTTGACCGTAAGACGGCGTGCTGACTTGTCGCAAGTGATTCGCAAGAATCCTGCGAAAGCTTTGCAGGTGAGCCGGCCAGCTGCCGGCTTGCGGCAGTTGCGTGCGACCGCGCTACCAGCCATCACCTAGAGCATGATTACGAGGTTGGCCCGCAGCAGGAGGGTTGCGATGGAGGTAAGCGTGCGACCACACATGGCAGCAAGACCCGGGTCGGCGCCGGCGATCCTTAAATCAGCTCGGACGACTCTTGTCGCGTGTGCTCTGCTGTCAGCCGTCAGCTCGCTGGCCGGCATGGCGCCGCTGGTTGCAGTCGTGGAAGTAACCAAACGACTGTTGGCGGGCAACAACAAAGTCTGGCCGATCATCGTCGTGGCGCTCGTCGCGCTGGCAGTCAAACAATCGGGTGTCTTGGCCGCCGGCGTGATGACCCATCTGGCTGACATCCAGGTGTCGTTTCGGATCCGCCGTGAACTCCTGGTCAAACTCAGCAGGGTCCCGCTGAGCTGGTTCAATGATCGCAACTCCGGCATCGTCAAGACGGCCGTGGAAGATGACGTCGCAGCGCTGCATCGGCTCATCGCGCACTCGATCGTGGAGCTCAGCGCGGCCGCGGTGCCGCCGCTCGTCGCGTTCTTCTATCTGTTTGCCCTGGACTGGCGGATGGCGTTGGCGACGCTGCTCCCCGTGTTGGCCGGGATGGCCATGTACCAACGCGCGATGGCCGGCGCGGAGACCAAGTATCCGGAGTTCATGGAGTGGTTGGCGCGCCTCAACGGCGCGGCGGTGGAATTCGTGAACGGCATCGGTGTCGTGAAGGCTTTCGGCACGCCGGGCACAGCGAGTCGCCGTTTCCGGGAAGTGTCCCGAGCTTTCGCGCACTTCTTCCTCGACTGGGCCAAATCTACGAGCGCCGCAAGCGTCACCGCCGAGATACTCCTGTCGCCGCCGAGCATTCTCCTCGCCGTCGCAACGACCGGAGGGATTCTCACCGCCAACGGTGATCTTTCACTGGTGAACTTCATCGCATTCCTGGTGTTCGGCACCGTTATCACTTCCGGATGGATGACCCTGCTGATGTCGGTGCACCCATTGGTCACCGCTCTGAAGGTGTACCGGGGCATCCGGGAATTGCTGGCTACTCCGGAGCTTCCGACGCCGGATGAACCGGTCGAGCTCGATCCCACCACCGCCGGGCCGGTGGTTCGGATGCGCGGCGTGCGCGTCACCTACGGTGACACGGTCGCGCTCACCGGGATCGATATTGCCCTTGATCGGGGAACCATCACCGCGTTGGTCGGTCCTTCCGGCTCCGGAAAGTCCACCCTGGCGAAGCTGCTTCCCCGGTTCGACGATCCGTGCGAAGGTTCGGTCGAACTATACGGAGTAGATCTGCGCCGAATCGACCCCGCAGAGTTATATCAGCACGTCGCGTTTGTGTTCCAAGACTCACACCTGTTGTCTGACATGAGCATTCGCGACAACATCCGTCTCGGCCGTCCCGACGCCGACGACGTGGCCGTGCGCGATGCCGTCGGCAAGGCCCAGATTCTGTCGAGGATCGAGAAGCTGCCGCGCGGACTCGATTCCGTGGTCAGCAAGGACGCGGTGCTTTCGGCGGGCGAACGTCAACGCGTGTGCATCGCCCGGGCGATCCTCGCCGATCGTCCCATCCTGGTTCTCGACGAGGCCACCGCGAGCGCCGACCCGGAAAACGAGGCTCGCATCCAAGAGGCGCTCAGCGAGGTCGCGCGGGGCAAGACGGTGTTGGTGATCGCTCACCGGCTCAACACGATACGAGGCGCCGACACCATCGTCGTACTCGATGGCGGCCGGATCGCCGAATGCGGTAACCACACCGAGCTGTTGAAGAACAACGGCATGTACGCACGGCTGTGGCAGCAGGAACGGAACACCGAAAGCGGCGTCGCCCAGCGGCTGGAGGTGGGGCGGTGAGCACCATCATCCGCTACCTGCTGCAGCTGCTCGATGATCGTGGCCGCCGACATCTGCGCGCGATGCTTGTCCTACTCGGCGCACAAGGAGTGCTGCAGGGCCTCGGATTCCTGTTTGTCGTTCCCCTTCTCGGCGCTCTTATCGACCGACCCACGCACTGGGGTCAGCTATGGCTGTGGATCGCCGCGATCGCCATCACGGTAGCCGTCCATCATGGATTGCTGGCCTGGAGCACCTCACTGGGTTATCTGGTCGGCACGGATGTGCTGATCAGTTTTCACACCCGGATCGGTAATCATCTGGCCTCGCTGCCCCTCGGCTGGTTTGGTCCTGACCGCACGGGACCCGTCGGGCGTCTGGTCACCAAAGACGCCGTCGACGTCGCGGACTTTCCGGCGCACTTGCTCCGGTATGTGATCGTCGGCTTGAGCGCACCGGCCACCCTGATAATCGGCAGTTATCTGAGCGACTGGCGTATCGGGATCGCATTGACCCTGGGTTCCTTGCTCTGCGCACTATCACTGCGGATCTACATGGGCATCGTGCACCGCAACGATGCCCAGTACGACCACGACATTGGCGCCACCGCGTCGCGGATCGTCGAATACGCCCGTCTGCAACCGACGCTGCGTGCCTACGGCGTCCTGACCCACCACGAGCTCGGCACACTCGAAGAATCCCTTACCCGCCAACAACACTCCCAATCCCGGCTCACCATCCGCGGGGCATGGGGTCTGATCGGATGCTTCGGCACGATGCAACTGGTCGTCACGACGATCATCGCGTTCGCCGTCGTCTTGACGCTGCGCGGCGACCTCGCGCTATCCACGATGATCGGTCTGCTGATCATCACCTTGCGCATGATCGATCCGATCTCTCAGCTGGGCGACCTCGCCGGCCACGTTCAAGTCACCGCCGACGCGATCGTCCGAGTGCGCGAGCTGCTGGCGGTGCCACCACTTCCGGAACCCGATCGGGATGTGGCACCGGTACGAGCCGACATCCAATTGCGTGGTGTGCGTTTCGGTTACGACGACAGCAACGAGGTCATCAAAGGCGTCGACGCCGTCATCCCGAGTGGCAGCCTCACCGCGATCGTCGGCCCATCCGGTGCCGGAAAAACCACCCTGCTCAGGTTGATCGCCCGCTTCTTCGATGTCGACGACGGCAGCATCGTGCTCGGCGGCCACGACGTGCGGGAACTCGGCACCAGCAGAGTCGCGCACCTGACCGCGCAAGTTTTCGACGACGCTTACCTCTTCGACGGCACCATCGCCGACAACCTGCGGATGGCCGATCCCGCCGCGGGAGAAACTGAGCTGCGTCGCGTCGCGTCCATTGCCCGCCTTGATGAGGTGATCGACCGTATGCCCGACGGCTGGGACACCCGGGTCGGCGAGGCCGGATCGGCACTGTCCGGTGGGGAAAGGCAGCGTGTCGCCGTTGCCCGCGCGTTGCTCAAGGTCGCGCCTGTCGTTCTGCTGGACGAAGCCACTGCCGCGCTTGACGCCGTCAACGAGGCCGCCGTGGCCGGCGCCATCTATGAATTGGCCCGAGACCGCACCGTTGTCGTTGTCGCACATCGACTTTCGACGGTGATGGATGCCGACCAAATCCTCGTTCTCGACAACGGTCGAATCACCGAGCGTGGACGCCATGACTTGCTGGTCACCGCGGGTGGCACCTATGCCCGATTCTGGGAAGAGCGCCTGCGCGCCCGCGGCTGGCAACTACGGCGCGACCCCACCATCGCCGCGTCCGGCTCAACGTAGGGGGCCGCTCCCCTGACCAGCCGGAGGCGATTCACCAGAGGCTGCGGCTGTGGAGCAATGCATCGACGACGAGCGCAGCTCCGGTTGCCAGGCACAGTGCACGGACCCAAAGTGGGCCAGAGCGGGTGATGACACGCACGAGGCCACGTTGGATACGCCGCGCTCTTGCCGCTCGCCGGGTCGCCAGGAAGAGCACAAGCAGGGGCGGCAACAGCTCGATGATGCAGTATGCAACCACGATCAGCGGCCAGATCGACGGTCGCGGATGGAAGGCGCTGAGCATCGCAAGAGCGGCCAGGTACATGACGTCAGTCGCTGCCTGGCCGAAGCCGAGTGCCGCACCGGCGCAGCCAAGCACCCACGGACGATGTCGTATGACGTTAAATGCCTTCCCCGGCAGTACTTTTCGTGCCCCAGACGGGTAGCACGCCACCCAGATGAGAAGCGCACCAACCACCAACTCGCCACGATAGCGCTCGGCCGGGGTCAGTTTGAAAGCTGTCAACTCGGTAAAGAAGGCAACACCCAGCACGACGGCGATGCCGACGGCGAGGGTCGCCATGAACAGGCCCGCGATAAAGCTCAGCCCACCGGGCAGCGGGGAACGGCGGTGCAGCCGACTGTCATAAACGATTGCGGAGGTGACCCCGAAGTTGAGGACGTTGAGCGACTCGACCACCGCCATCCCCGACAGCGTCACGATGAGCGCTAGCATCCGCCCACGGCGCAATCCGACATTGCGGTACGAAACGCGTTAGCCCGCAATCCTTTCCCTCGAAGGGCCCGCACGAGTAGCAAGGGATCACTGAGGTGACGCGACTCTGAACAGGTTGAACTTGTAGGTGTTGACGATCGGCGGCGCCAGGCGCGCCAGCACCGGCATACCGTAGCGGCGTTGCGGTGGCCAGGTTTTGGCGATGTCGGGTTGTGGGGTCGCCAGCGTTCGGGTGTCGAGCAGTTCGAGGCCCCAGCGCTCGATGTCGCGCGGGTCGTCGCAGATCCATTGCAGCCGAGCATTGACCTGCGCCAGTGATCGGCTCCGATCCTGGTTGGAGACCATCCGTTTGCCCGCGGTGTCAAATGCGACCAGGGAACCCGGGAAGCGGTGGGCCAGCTGGGTGAGAACGCGACGCACCTCATCGCCGCTGAGATATATCAGGACGGCTTCGCTGAGGAACAGGTAGGGCGGAGGGGAGGCGGCCACCGCGTCGAACCACTCGATGTCGACTACCGAGCCGGCAAGCATTTTGCGCCGCTCACTGTCGCCGAAAAACCGGCGGCGCAGAGCAATAGCGTCGGGAAGGTCCAGGTCGAACCAGTGGACTCGGCCGTTGTCGAGGCGGTCGAATCTGGTGTTCAGCCCGGTGCCGAGTTCGACGACGGTTGCATCGGCATGCTCGCGGAGGAACCGAGCCACCCAGCCGTCAAAGATCGATGATCGGTACACCGAGCCCGACAAAGACGAACCGCCGAACCGGCTGAAGTCGTAGTCGATGCCGTCGACGATCTCGCGCGCCCGCCGGTCACCGAGCACCGGACGACCTGAGGCAGCGTCACAGGCTCGGGCGTAGAGCGGAATCAACATTGTTTCCTGGACGTCGCCCAGCTCGGGCGCGGTCTTGCTCATCGGGCCACCTTCCGTGAACGCGTTCGGTTCGAGTACTCGAAGTTACGCCGTGCGCCCGCGACGGCCGGCCCCGACACGTTGGACACCGGCTGCACCGGCGTCGGCCCGGCGCGGAGGCGTCGCGGTGGCAATGCCGGGCAACGAGCCTGGTCCCTGCGTCGAGCCTAGATGGGGCCGAATGCGCCAACGTCCGGGCTGGTGATCAGGTTGCCCTGCAATTCCTGCCCGAAAATGTCTATCAGATTCGCTGTGGCCCCGATCGGACCCACCGGGAGCCCGGGGAAAGCTATGGTGGCGCCGGCGTCGTCGTCGGGATAGGAGAAGGTGAAATCCATGCCGAGGGAGTTGAGGACCGAGCCGCCGACACCGTTATACATCGGGCCGCTGGCACCGAAAGCCACCTGCCCGGGACTGAACAGCCCGCCGAAGGCGATGCTGAGGGCGGTGAGTGTCTGGCCACCGTCGTCGCCGGCACTGATGAACGGGTTGACGACCGGCACCAGCGGGTCCAGGTTGAGGGTGGCGCCGTTGAAGAACGCGTTGGTGACGGTGGCGGGCGTGTCGAGAAGCGCAGCGAGGTCGGCCACCGGATGCGGAGTGGCACCGGTGAGGTCGGCCAAGATGGCGTGTCCTTCGTTGAACAGCGCCACGGCGGGGCTGACCACCGGACCCAGCGCCCCGATGAGCACCCCGCTCAACGGTGACGAAGCGAAATCAGTAGCGGCCCCCACCAACGCGGCCTCCAGACCGGTCCCCGGTGTGAAACCTGCACCATGGAGTCCCAGCCAGATCTGGTAATGGATGTCATTGATGTGAACCGGTTGCCCGTCGAACAGAATGCCGGGCGTCGCGGTCGCGTCACCGCCAAGCGTATGTTGCGTCACGGCCGACGAGACATCGGTGGGGGCGCCGATCAGTGCCACGGATTGCGCTGCGGTCACCAGGTTGTTCAGGGCCGCGCCGGGATTAGTGGTTAATAAGCCGAACTCGGCGGAGACACCGCCGAACAGCGTGCCCAGG
>Ga0335072_10013516_pt1 | contig 11627 bp, 8 predicted proteins | sample Lox_Sample_21_FD_206725 | JGI IMG/M metagenome (GOLD analysis project Ga0335072, IMG submission 206725) | Soil microbial communities from Loxahatchee National Wildlife Refuge, Florida, United States - Lox_Sample_2.1 | ecosystem: Environmental > Terrestrial > Soil > Wetlands | place: USA: Florida...
CGCCACGGCAGCAACTTCTCGGCTGCGATCAGCCCGGAAACCACGAGCATCCAGGTGAGGCCCGGCCCCGTTTGCGCAATATAGCTCGGCGATGAGCATGCAGTCATCGACTTCAATAGATCTGGGCTGACCGCCGCCCATGGAGCCTTGAGACTCGCCTGGTCCGACGACCGCTGCTGCCAATCAGGTGGCAAGGGTAGCGACCCTCCCAGCAAAAAGCGAGTAGTCGGCCGGTATCCCGGTCAACACAATTACCGTACCTACCCACCGTGAGGAAGCCCGGGCGATCGTCCGCCATGCCCACATTGATGTTTACAAGCTGTTCAGCCCAAGTAACACCGGCTGGTCACCTCAGGCGTCAGCTCGTGGTGTTTGAACGCATAGAGCTGGCCGTCACTGTCTGGGAAGTGGACGAGAACATCAAATTCATCTGTCGCAGGCAATATTTCGCTGATCTGTGCGCTTTCGCCACGGCGAAAGAAAGCATCCTGAGTTACGTTGACGTCACCGCCTGGACGGAGACTACGCATTCTGCGACCGCGCTGGATTCTGGCCACTATGACCTCGGCCCGACGTATGGGCTTCACCGCGGTGGCAGATGCCGCTGCCAGGCCAATAAGCGTCAGGGCCACCTCAGTCGCAAGCACCACTTCGGCTTCGCGGTGCGCACGAGTACGTTCGCACCCGATAACGACCCCCCGGTTCGACGGCGGAGTCACTGAATAGCTCGAGCGGGCATCAAGCAGCTCCAGGCATTCATTGTGGCCACCGCTACCAGCGGCGAAGCTCAACCAAATTACCGCAAGGGCTTCGACGGTGCCGAGGGCCGCCGCGATCCGCGACGCAATCCGGAGACATCGCGAGAAGACGTGCCGCGAACCGACTATTACGTTCACCCTGTCGAGCTTGGCAGCTGCACCCGACCCTCTCACGAGGTCCGAGCGCTCTTGTCTCGATTGTGACCTGACGTTGATGCATCACGCCCGTTGAGCAGCGCCACCTGGCTGGCGCGGTGAGCGCCGTGGGAGATACTCCGCCTGAGCATTTGGCATCCTCGGTGGTGCATTTAGCCCGTCAAGTGTGCATGCAATGACAGTCTCCGCCTCGTCGGTGGCCGCGTGAGCATCTGCGGCGTCGGCGATGCTGGCTCCCGTTGATATCTTCACGCATGACGTCGTAGATAACGACGGAGTCGCGAGTCTTTTCGAGGCGATCAGGTGACATGTTCGAGCGATTGTGGCACGCACCGCCCCGCGGTGCGTACTGACGATGCCATCAAAGATGGCTGGAGCCGTGGGTCACTTACAGCTCCAGGCTGTCGCCGTCTTGGCTTTGCTGGCGTTCTGCGGCGTGTTCGCGGCTCGCAGCGGCGTCGTCGACGAAGCGTTGGTAGGCGGCTTCGCGGCGGCGAGCTTGTGCGTTGTGTTGGCGCCATTGCACGTGCCGCGTCGCGCGCCGTTCGTCCTTGCGGTCGAGTAAGGCGCTGACGACCGTGGGGAGCAGGGTGCGGTCGGCGCATTCGGCTTCGGCGTGCATGGTGCGGGGCCGGTCGTCGTTGGCCAGGATCATGCGGAAGTAGTGCGCTGCCGCGTATTTGTTGCCGCGCCGCATCTTGTGGATCTGCCCTCCGGCGGCGAGGTCGTTGTGTTCATGGTCGCCTTCACCGGTGATGGGCTGGTAGATGAAAGCGTGGTTTTCGTCTTTTCCGCGGGTCATGCCGACGTAGGCCATGGCGCGGCTGGCTTGATCGCTGAGCACGGTGAAGCAGGAGCCGTGGGTGGTCGAGTTGCCGACGGTGATGCCTTGCGCCGCGTGCAGAGTGGTGGCGTAGCCCAAGGTGACGTGTTCTGTGCGGTAATCACCCTCGAAGATGACGCGGGCTTTGTCGGTGAGCCGTTCGGCCGCGATCTGGCCTTTCTCTGCGTCGACGAACGCGACGCGCCACCGGTTTCCGTTGCGGACCTGGTCGATGCGATCACCGCGCTTGTGGTCGGGCCCGGGTGCGACCGCGATCGCGGCGTCGTTGTTGCGGCTGATGATGATGTCGCCGGCCCGCACGTCTTGGTCGCGTGCGACGCGCACCGCGGGCCCATCGGCGTCGCGGTTGTCCCGGTGCAGGCGCAGGTTGATCGCGTCAGCGATTTCCCATTTGTCGCAGATGATCGCCGCGTCGTGGCCCTTGCTGCGGGCATCCTTGTAGGCGGTGATCGCGTCGTCGGCCATCGCGATCGGATCACCGGTGTGTAGCCGGTCGTGGTTGCGGTACCAGCCGACCGCTTTACGTAGCCGGTTGCCGTGCCCGCTGCGCAGCGCCAGGCTGGTGTCGCGTTCTTCACGGTCACGCATGCGCCACACTTCGCCGAGGCGTTGACTCCAGGGCAGTTCACTGCAGAGCTGCTCGAACATGCCGCCGCGCGCCTGGACCGGTGACAGCTGGTAAGCGTCGCCAACCAGCACCATTTTGGCGTTGCCGTTGACCGCGCAGGACAAAAGCTTCTTCAACTCCGGGGTGCCGACCATGGACGCTTCGTCGATAACCATCACGGTGGAGCGGTCGATGCGCAACTGGTCGTCTTCAATCATCTTCAGCGCCTTGGCCACGGTGAGGCCCTGGTCTCCGGCTTCGTCGCGCATCGCTTCGTCGACCGCTTTACCGGTCGGCGCGATGACGAGGACCTCTTTGTTCGCGCGGTGCGCGGCCGCGCGCAGCGACTTCAGCGAGTGCGTTTTGCCCGCGCCCGCGGGCGCCTGCAGCGGCTGCACCAGCCATGGCGACTGCGCAATCGAGCGGATCGCCCGCGCCTGATCCGGCGACAAGTCCCCGAGATCCGCGTCGCGCACATCGAGCTTGGTGCGGTCGTCGGCGGCGTCGATCATGTCGAAGATCCGCACCTCTTCAGCGATCACCGCGTCGACGGTGAACAGTTCATGGCCCTCGCGATGGTGCGCTTCGCGCGGCGCGGTCACGCGCAGGCTAACCGCGTCCACGATCATGTCGATGTGCGCGCGCGGGTCGCCGTCCGCGTCGACCGGGATCTGCGCGCCGACGAGCTCGACAAGGTCCGCGCGAGTGAACGCGCTTTTCTCGATGCGCGCCGCGGTGCGCGCCAGCGCGGCGCGGTCCCCCAAGATGCGCGGCGCGGCGCGGCGTGCGCGGCGCGCATCGCGGTGCGCGGCGCGGTCGGTCTCCAGGCCGCGCGCATCCGCGCGCCACTCCTCTTTCAGTTGCGCCCAGGACTGCGATTCCGGTTTCGCGGGCCGCGTCGCTTTCTGCGCGGTCTGCAACTGTTGCGCGGTCGGCTCCCCGTCGACCACGACCAGGTTGTTGCGCGCCCACTCCCGAAGTCGGGTGGAGCGCCGCGACCACGCCTTGATGCAGGCCTTGGTGATGCCGGCGATCTCGGCCATGCCGGAGCGTTCATCAACCGCGACCCACTCAACGCCGCGTTCGGCGTGCAGCTCGTGCCGCAGAACGGCCTGGTAGATGATTCCTGCGGCTTTGGCCTCATGAAACAACGACTTGGAGTCGATCGACACCATTTCACCGTCCGCCCGGGCCTGCCGATTCGGCAGGATGACGTGTGTATGCAGGTGAGGGTCACCGCAGCGCGACGTTTCGTGCTGGTAGGCCACCGCAGCCAGACCAGGCAGCCGCTGCAGATCCTTTTTCCCGGTCAACGGGTTATGCACACGCGTGTATCCAGCGTGGTCGTGCAGATAATCCATCGCGGCCTTGACCGCACGCATGTGCGCCTCGGCCACGACTTTTTCGTTGACATCGCTGGTCAAAGCCCGCAGCAACGACACACTCTTCGGGGCGGCGAACGTCAGGTCGAACCCATGCACCGAATTCTTCCCGAACGCCCGGCCCTCCAAGCCCGCGGGGGAGATCCCGTCGTCAAGCCAAGTGGTCACTTCGTCGCCGTCAGCAAATCCACCCGCGACCGCAGCCGCAGTTAAACCGGTCAAATCCGCAACCTTGGCCGCATCCCCAGCGACCACCCAGGTCGGCACCCTGGTGTCAGCTTCCGAGTAATACTCGCCCAGCCCGCCGCCGGCAGACACCCGATCCATCGACGCCTGCTTGGCCTCATTCGCCGTCTTCTCGTAGTAGGCGATGCTCCACCGAGACAGCCGCGAAATCGTCAACACAAGCGGCCACCTCCTCAACGGCGACGGCTCGGACCCGACCGGGGGACGAGCGGTTGGGGGCGCGCGAAGCGCGACCGCAACCAGCATTGCACACCTTGTGCCAATGTGCCGGTGCTGTAATCGGTTGTAGTGCAGTAGTTTTGGTTGGTGGGTTGAGATGATTGAATGGTGTTGGAGAGTGATAAAGGGATTGGGCGGGTTAAGTATTGGTGGCTGGGTTGGCGAGAATGAATAGAGATGGGGGTCAGGGCATCTGGCGATGCGGGCGCGGCGACGGCGGGAGCGGGTGCAGGACGAGCTCCCCGCGAGGCTGCGCTCGACTTGCATTTCATGACCTCTGGCGACAGCTTCGATCTGCGACGAATCACCGCGGTGCTGCGCCACCGCGATGTCGACTTTCGGGCCGAGGAACCTGGCCGCTGCTAGGATTGCGAGGGCCGCGAGGGCTGAATCCGCACCTAGTCGTGTGAAGGCCTTCTGGCACCGGAGGGGCCACTCGCAAGAAATGCTCTGCGCGTGAGCTCAATTGGACGGTCCGTCGCGCCACCGACTGCTCGCTACGTCGCGGTCCAGGGATCGAAGTGCGCTAGCTAGTCACTCACCCCGTAGCGCTGACGAGTCCATCGCGAGCTGTTCTCCGATCGGTGCCCGATATATGGACGGCAGGACTTGGTCTCGAATTGCTGATATGAGCCTGGGGCTGCTGGGAGCAATAGCCTGTAAAGCCATTTCAGCGATTAGCGCCAGGTCCGGATCTGCCAGCATCCCCTCAATTGCCGCCGAAAGAGCGAGCGTCCCGTTCGTCTTGTGAGCGTCTTTGACCGCCTCATCGAATAGCTCTACTTTGTGCGCTTCGGACGGGCTACTGGGGGTCAACTGCTCAAGAATGTCGGCATAGGTTTTCCAGGGGTCGTTCTCGGAGTTTTCGGCTCGAAAACCGCTACTGCGACTGCGGATAGCTGAGAGGCCTTGGGAGCGGACCGTCACACCCGCCTCGCGCGCAGCTTGGTCCAGAAGTTGCTGAACTCGCTGTGTCGTGGCGCGAGCGGCGGGAGCGCCGGCAAGCGTGTTCCGCAACGCGTCGGCGACGCGGCCGCGGGTTCGATCGGAAACATCGGCTGCTCGAACCAAGGCGCGAGCGACACCAAGCGGATCTTGTAGTTCGGGTGCACCTAAAAGCTCCAAGCCTTTGTCTAGCAGGCGGTCATAGAACCGAGGGTGGGCCCGGGCCATACCGTCATCGATTAGATCGAGCGCTAGCGATGGCGCGATCGGGCACACGGCGCCTAAGCGATGCGACGCATCTTTGTCGACTGACTCGACGAGAGACACAACCTGCTCGTGCCGATGTGGCTGAGGTTCGTAAAACAGTTGTCCCGCAACGAAAAGCCAGACGTTGCGCCAATGGGGGCTCGGGGCGGCCAGGCGCAAGCGGGATATGACATCGGGCAAGGCCCCGGTCGCGAGGTAACGCGCGGCCATCATCTCCTGCAGCGACCTGACGTCGAATCCAAAGCCGTCATCGCCGTGAGGGGCGAGCAGCACCAGGCGATGTGTGGCAGCGACGACGATGGTGTCCAGTAACGTGGCATCGGCGGTAGAAGGCTGAAAACCCGCGTCATTGAGCACGTTCCATGCAACCGCTCTCATCTGGGTCGCTGATAGCGTCGCAGTGGCGCCGGCCGACGTTTCGCTGGATTTTTGCAGCTCGAAGGCCACTCGTTGGTGCAAGTCGAGGATATGCGCACCTTGCTCCTGCAGAAGCCGAGCGAATGCGATGGGCTTGTTTCGCTCGCGACGAAACACAGTCTCGTAATAGCCCCAGAACAGGCTGTAGCGGTCGGGCGCAAGCCGGCCAGATCCCTCGACGATGATGGTCATGATCAGAACCTGGAGTGGCGTCTGCATCAGGTTCCTTAAAGCGGCGTTGTCAGCCGCGCGGCGCAAATCCATGACGACCCGCTCGATCTTTTCCTCGTCGCCTTTGAGGCGGACCGTAGTTGCCTTGACTCCATAGGCGAGTGCCTCTGCAGTGCTTAGTCGGGCGAGGTCGATGCGGTCGAACTGAGTAGGCGCGATGTTCTCCACATAGCCCATCGGCCGGGTTGTGACAATCACCAAGACGTCGCAGTTGTCGGCCTCAGCTTCGGCGACGAATTCCGTGACTTGCGCAATGAGTCGTTTGCGGGTGCGTGACTCAGTGACTTCATCAAGACCGTCGAGAACCAGCAGCCAAGGCCACTGCTGCATCCAGGATATGAGTGCGCCTGCGGTGACGCGGCCTCGATTGGAGCGCTTCGTAACTTTGTGGGCGATCCAAGTCAGCAGGGTGGAATCTTCGCTAAGACCTTGCTCTTTGGCGTACTCGGCCAGATCGACACGCATCGGCCACCGGCGGTGGTTGGGTAGGCCAGCCAAGCCAAGTAGACGCATGGTTCGGTCGGTGCTGTCGATAACCGCCTGGTGATCGGCACCTAGGTCAGGGTCACCACGCAAAAGTGCAGCTCGATAAACCTGAACGATGAACTTCGACATGGTTGTCTTGCCGTTGCCAGGTCCGCCGGCGATGACGATGTGGCGCGGCCCCTCGTACATCGACGCGGACGGCCGCAAAATGTGTTCGGCCCGATCATGCACGTATCTGAGTACGGTTCGTCGCGTGCCATCGGAAGTGGAATAAATCGGGAGGTCAATCGCAATCTGGTCGATAGGGGTCCCACCGGCATCAGTGGAACCTGCCTCGTCGAAGTAGATGGCGCGTTCCGCGATAAGCGACCCACGCGCATGTCGGTGCAAGCCTGCGCCGAGCTGGTCCAGTGGCAGCTTGTCGGTGAATTGATCGAGCGCTGCGAATACATCCGCGGGAGTCAGGAATGCATTGAATGCCTTACGCACGCCACCATGCACTGTCAGCAGTGCATCGAGCTGGTTGGCGTCCCAGATCCGCCAACGTCGGATGCGCCCTATGCGAGCTTGTTTGGCTAGCCGCTCCCGCTTGGCGGCCTCGCTGACATCCCGCGAGTCGTCATCAAACGAGCGGATGAACTTCGCGATGTTGGCGTTAATTGTGGTTTCGCCGCCGGTCTCGGGTGTTGGTGTCAGCGCTACGTTGGTCACGACCACAAGGTGGCGAGGGACTGTGCCGCGCTTCATGGCAGGGTTGGCCCAATCCTGTAGCTCGTCGCGCACCTGCGACCACAGCCACGCAAGATTGTCGCGTTGATCGGCGTCCAGCTTCGCTTTGTGCTTGACCTGGAAAACGGTGTAGCCCTCCCAAACCTCGCCGCGTTCGCCATCGGAGCCGGACCAGATGAGTGTCGAGTTGGTGTACATGTCGCGGCCACCGTCGCGGCCCGGCCCCAGGACTTGGACGTCCGCCCCAAACTGCGCGACTGCTAGTGCAGCCGCGAGATCCTGGAAGCCGTACGGGCCTAGCTTCTCCAGGTTGTGTTGCACGCCACAGATCCTCGCACTCGGATTACAGTTCCACCCGGGACTTGCCTTCATCGGGAGCATGGCGGGCCCTGTACCGGGCTGGGCGACAGCTACTTTCGTTTCTCGCCGAACTCACACAGCGTTCAGAGTTGCTCAGCAGAGCTGACGCCGAGCTATATTGCGCAAACGGGGCCGGGCCTCACGCAATTGTCTTCCTAGCCGTTGTCGTCAGCTAAAGCGTTATCAGGCGTCTGCGCGGGTTCACGCACGTCACGCCGTCGCACCCTTCGATGCTCGCACTGTCCACACACTCTGGGCTAAGGAAAGTGGCGTGGACCTTTGAAGCGCCAAGTGAACGTGCGAGAGCAGCCTTGAGCGCAATACCGGTCATTCCAGCGAGGTGGCCAGCGACGAGGAGCACCGACTGATTGTCGAGACGCCGCGAAGTATCGACAGTACGAACGCCATCCTCGGCGAGCAGCGCGGCCCCTATGACGCGCTCTCCGGCAGAGTCGGCGGCCATGAGTGCGTCGCCCCCACTCAATGCGATGGCGGCGACCTCGCACCCAGCGTTACTCAGGTCATCCCCGCCAAGGGTGCTGTTCGCAGTCTGCGCGGCGAGGACGCGGTTGAGAAGGCTGACGCAATCGCTCATGTAAGCAAGTATGCCTTTCATAACGAGATATCGGCGGCAAGCTATAAGCAAGTTGCTTTCACATTAACCACAGGTGATCCTTAAAGGGTGGCAGTGGCCCTATCTATCCGGGACGCGGCGACGCGGCTGGGTGTCACACGCCAGCGGGTTAGTCAGATGCTCGCGGCTGGAGACCTAACCGGCCCGCCCCAGCCGGCGGGTGCGCGCGCGCCGCGCAATGCTCCACGCGTGTTCGTTGCCTCGTTGGAATCGTGGGAAGCGGATCGTGATGGACATCGAGGTGGACCACCACGCCAGCGGTCCTCCGCCGCCGAGGAGGCGCTGCGAGACGATGCGTATCGTCTGAAGTTGGCCCTCGACGTAGCACGCGACCAGCTCTCCAAGCAACGCCTCCAGAATGAGAAGCTAACCGGTTTGCTCGCTGACGCGGTCGCCACTCTTCAGGCAGAACAGGTGATGGCTCGGGAATCTGAGCGCATCACCGAGGAGTACGCCGCGATCGCTACAAATCATCTGGCGCCCGATCTCCGCAACGAGACCTAAGTGGTTGTCCGGTTACCGACCAAACCCGAGAGCGCCGCTGCGGTTGCTTCGGCGTACTTCCCTCCGAGGACGGTCTCCGCCTCAGTGTCCAGACCGTCTTTCGAGGTGCCAAACGCCGCCCCGCAATCCTTACCGTTGCGGATCACCGTATTGCGAACGACCTCGTACGCGGCACCCGTGACCGCTCCCTCCGCCAGCAGCCTAAGCCGCGGACCCTCATTGTTGGAGGACCGTTTCGGCCGGTCAGCTCGACGAATCACGATGCCTTCGGGCGCGATGGAGCGCGCTCTGCCCCTAACCTTCTTCGACAGTTCGCCCAGCCGAACGGCGACATCCTCGACGGACTCCTTGACCTCGAAGCTGTCTTCCACACGGAGCGCTTGCCGATCGAACCCATCTTCCGGTCTCGCATGATCGTCGAGAACCACCGCGGCGACCGTGATCTTCTTGCCGCTGATGCTCACAGCCAAACCCATCACCCGCATACCATTATTCTGCCTAGGCTTTCGCTATGACGGCGAGCGCTCGGACAGCAGGACAGATCATTGCTGGCCGGTACGAAGTGCGGAAAGCGCTGGGAACCGGCGCATTTGGTGAAGTTCACGAAGTGTTCGACCACCACTTCAAGCAGGTGTGCGCCCTCAAGATCCACAACCAGATGATCGCGGGCCCCTGGACCGAGGCGCAGATCCTCCTACAACTGGACGGCGAATACATCCTGAAGGTCTTGAACGCCGACCTCGCTCAAGGTGCGCCATACGTCGTGACACACCTAGCGACTAACGGAACCATCGCCGATCAGATCCCCCGCGGTGTCGGTATCCCGATCACTACGGCCGTCCGGTGGGCTCGACAAGCATGTCAGGGCGTCGCACGTGTCCACGACCACAGATTGCTGCATCGCGATATCAAACCCGAGAACCTCTTCGTCGACACTCATCAGGACATACTTGTCGGCGACCTCGGCCTCGCCCAGCTCCAAGATTCGAACGGCCTGGCCGATGCCGCCGGAAGTATCCCCACGATGGCGCCTGAGATCGCGCGCGTCGGCGCACCCGGGCAGAACCCAACAACTGCTCGCGTGTACAGCATCGCCGCAGACGTATACAGCCTCGGTGCCTGCCTGTTCTGGATGCTTGCCGGCGCCCAGCCCGTTCCAGGCGCGTCATCGTTCGGCGATGTCTGGTCGGCACCCGATCCCGACCTGTGGAACGTGGCCCCGCACGTGCCACAGGGCCTACGCGACATCGTCAACAGGTCGATCGCGCGCGATCCCGCAAACCGCTACGCCTCGGCGGCTGGGTTTGACGCTGCTCTCGGCGGATGGTCACCGCCTCCACGTCTCTGGACCCGGTTAAAGCCCCATGCCGGGCATGAGCAGTGCTTTAGCGGCGCCAAAGGCGCTTCGCTCATTGAGGTCTGTGCGATTCCGACTGGGGTGCGAACCCAGTTGAACATCGTCGCATTTCACCCGGCGTCTCGGCGAGCCGTGACGAAAGCTCAGCGGACTGTGTCGCGATCCGGGCTGTCGGCGGGTTTGCGCAGCGCCTTCCATGCGTGCAACTGACAGCTAGGTGTGATGACTCAACACGTTGGTATACAGACCCACGTGACGCGGGCTTCTGGGGGGACGCACCACGCCAAATGGGCATGGGCGTGTAGGCGCTTCGAATAAGCGGTCGAGCGGTAGCGCCCAGATTTTGCGGCACGCGAAGAAGCGGTGTATGCGCGGTCCGCACAGAGTCCGCAGCACGATCAGCGCGGACTAGCACTCACCAATGCAACCAACACATCTGAGCTGCGCCAGCGCTAACCAGCCAACACAGTTCATTACAGCAAACGCGCTGGTGCCGTATTTCGGGACGAAGAGGCCGTGGGTTCGAATCCCGCCACCCCGACCATGAAAATGGCTGCTAGCCCAGCTATTCGAGTACCTTATCGACCACTGGCGACTCAGGTGTTGGTGGCGGATCCGGCGCGAGGCTCCCGTCCGGTGCGATGTGGGCGAAGATCTGCTGGACGAGGGTCAGGATGTGCGGATCGTCGACGGTGTAGATGTGACGCCGTCCATCTCGGCGGCTGTTGATCAGGCCGGCGAGGCGGAGCTTGGTGAGGTGTTGGCTCATGGTGGCCACGCCGAGCCCGGTGCGCTCGGCTAACGCGGTGACGTCGAGGCTGTCGTGGGCGGCCAGCCAGAGCACGTGAAGTCGCGCCGAGTTGCTCAGCAGCGCGAATGTGCTGGCCGCAGAGTCGAGCTGGGGCCCGGTCGGCTCAGCGGCCAGGGCAGCTCGCTTTGAGGTTTCGGTCAGCCGATCTTTTTGTTGTGCCATCGCGGCATCCATTCTGGCGTGTTTCTCACGCTGTACTTCGCCATATCGAAATATTTCGACATTTGCGCATCTATCAAAATGAGCGCAAGATGGGGCGCACACCACTGCAGGATGCGGCCTTCGCTCCTGCGCAATGCGAGAGGCGGAGCTCCCATGATGCACATCGTGGTCCTGATCGCCTGCGCGGCAGCGATTTATCTGTCCTGCGAGTGGTTCGTCAACGCCGTGGAATGGCTCGGGCAGCGACTCAACCTTGGCTCAATGGCCGTCGGAACGGTGCTGGCCGCTTTCGGCACGGCACTGCCGGAGTCGGTGGTCACCCTCGTCGCGGTCACCACCGGCCCTACCGCCGATGTCCGCAATATCGGCGTGGGGGCGGCGATGGGCGGCCCGCTGGTGCTGGCAACGGTCGCCTACGGGGTGACCGGGGCTGTGCTGCTGTTGCAGCGCCGCGCCCGCAGCCGGGAGAAGGTCCTGGTCGGTGTTGGGGCGGCGAGGCTCCTCGAGCGTTC
>Ga0335072_10013517_pt1 | contig 11626 bp, 6 predicted proteins | sample Lox_Sample_21_FD_206725 | JGI IMG/M metagenome (GOLD analysis project Ga0335072, IMG submission 206725) | Soil microbial communities from Loxahatchee National Wildlife Refuge, Florida, United States - Lox_Sample_2.1 | ecosystem: Environmental > Terrestrial > Soil > Wetlands | place: USA: Florida...
AATTGGCTTCATCAACGTGCGATAGTAGACCTTCGCCGCATCCGACGATGCCGGCTCTACGTACTCGCTGAAGTTATTCACCAGGCCCCAGGTATCTGTCCCACCGACTGCGACGTTGTACTGTGTCGATCCGTAGTAGTTCACGGCCAGGCCATCGTTCGCCTCGTTGATGCCGTTCGGGTCGCAGCGCGCTGAGCCCGTGTCTCCGGCTGAGACCACCACCGCAATGCCTTGCGCAGCGGCCTGCTTCCAGTCTTCCAGAATCGTCTGATTGTCGCTGTTACCGGCGTTTTTCTCGCACTTCCCGTAGCTCACGTTGAGGATGTCGACCGTGTTGTCGTCGAGCGCTTCAGAGATGGCCGGCAGGATATCCGGATAGGAAGTGTAAAAATGCAAGGCCGCGCCCGGAGCGATGCCTCCCGCGGTCTCCAGATCGAGAAATGCCTCGTCGATACTGTTCCTGCTGGTCACGCCGCCGACATTGGTGATGGAGAAATCGAATTTGTAATTCGAAGGTAGAAATAGCTTCCGCCAGTTGACAATCGGCGTGGTTGCCGAGGACTCCAGGCCGCTGTTGCCGATGATACCGATGCTGACGCCCGCGCCGTCGTAGCTCGCGCCCGAAGTGAAGTTCGCATTCAGCTCTTTATTCGGCGTGTTGTACTGGGTTGCCGCATCGGCGGGCGTGACGAACAGAAGACTGTCGCCGTTGCGAACGGACGTGTACTCGGAATGGTCGTCCCTATTCAGCTCAAACCGGCCGCTGAGCGTGTTCATGCGTGCGCGGTCGCCAGGCACGAAATCGGAGCTGGGCCGGACGGTGTTCAGGTCGACGATCCCTGTTACGACGGTCGCCAATGCGGCAGGTATCGATGGATTGGTAACGTTGGCCAGAAATTCCATCTCGCCTATTCGGAAGGAATGAATGGAGGTCTGGAACGTTTGCTCAAGGGCGGCGACGGAGCCGGAGAACGCAATGCTCATGCGCCCCTTGGGCACGGTAATATCGGAAAATCCCTGATCTTCCAGCCAGCTTCGGATTGCGTCAGTATCGGCTGGCGCGATGCCATAGCGCGCACCGAACTCTTCCGGTGTGAGCCAGCGGTGATAGTTCGGGGATGAGCTGTCGCGAAGCTCCTCAAGAGAGCTGTCAAGCGCCGCTTCCTCCTGCGCGGAGCGGCTGAAGATCAGGCGGACGTGGTCCATCTGCGTCGACGCCGGCGCTTCGCCCTGGTCGTATTCGGGACGCGCCAGCGGCGGCACGCTGCCGGAAAGCGCGGCTCGGACGCTGTCATCGATCTTCCCTGCGATGCGGGGCCTGGGCGCCTGCGCGGCGGCCAAACCGGCGCCGAGCAGGGCAAGAGCGATGGCGGCCCGGCCGGCCCGCCATTGCCCGGCGATCAGCGAAGTTACACATCCGTCAACCTTCATAAAACTCCTTCACAATTCGGATTCAAGCTAGGAATTTGGAGAGATTCTGGTGCCCACCCAGTACGGCGCGAAGAGGAGGAAATCTGCGTCAGATGCGTGCTAAATTGGGAAAACCATGAGCGACAAGTCAGACGGGGCCGGCGAAATCACGCTGCTCCTGGAAGACTGGGCCCGCGGCAAACCGGGCGCGGTCGACCAGTTGCTCCCGCTTGTCTACGACCAGCTTCACCGCCTGGCGCAATCGCTCTTGCGCAACGAGCGCGCGGACCACACTTTGCAGTGCACCGCGCTCGTAAACGAACTTTTTGGTCAATTGCTGAAGCAGCGCAAGGTCGGTATGAAAGATCGCGCCCACTTCTACACGTTTTCGGCCAAGCTGATGCGCCGTCTCCTTATCGATCACGCACGCCAGTTCCGCGCGGCCAAACGCGGCGGCTCGCTCACCCGGGTTCCGCTTGAAGCCGAACTGGCCTGGGTGGCGCCTCTCGAAGAAAGCTCGATCGACCTTTCGCGCGCGCTCGACGAGTTGGGCGAGCTGAGTTCCACCAAGGCGCAAGCGGTGGAGCTGCGCTATTTTCTTGGCTGCACGGTCGAGGAAGCGGCGGAGCTCCTCGGCGTGTCGCCGTCTACGATCGACCGCGATCTGCGCTTTTCCCTGGCCTGGCTGCACGAGCGGCTGCATCCGGCTGGCTGACGCTTTCCGCGCGCAATCCGCGCCGTTATGGAATATGAGCTCGACGTCTCCGGAGTATTTCGTTCGCCTCGACCACCTCTTTCAGCAGGCCGTCGACCTGCCCGAGGGCGAACTGCGCGAGGAGTTGCTGCGCGTTTCGAGCGGTGCCGATCCGGAGGTCGTGGAAGGCGTGCGGCGCCTCCTGGCGCGTGATTCGATCGTGCAGAAGGCCGCCGATGCGGCGCCGCGCCTCCTGCCGCGCTTCGGAGCCTACCAGGCCCAGGAGGTCATTGGCCGCGGCGGCATGGGAACGGTCTACCGCGCCACGCGCGAAGACGGCGAGGTGGAGCTCGAAGCCGCCGTCAAATCCATCTCGTCGCCGCTCTTTTCCGATATTCTTGGCGAGCGGTTCCGGCGCGAGCGCCAGATCCTGGCCCAGCTCCGCCATCCCAACATCGCCTCGTTTCTCGACAGCGGCATCGGCGACGACGGTCTGCCGTTCCTGGTTATGGAACTCGTGTCTGGCGAGCCCATCGACCGCTATTGCAATGCGCAGAAGCTGACGATTCGCCGGCGTCTCGAGATCTTCCTCAAGGTCTGCACCGCCGTTGACTTCGCCCACCGGCAACTGATCGTGCACCGCGACATCAAGCCAAACAATATTCTGGTCACCGCTGCGGGGGAACCCAAGCTGCTCGACTTCGGCCTGGCGCGGACAATGGAGCTCTCGGCGACACGGCAGGACAACCCCACCCTCTACTTCACGCCCAGCTACGCCAGCCCCGAGCTGCTGCGCGGCTCGCCGGCCGCCGTGACCGATGATGTGTTCTCGCTCGGAGTTTTGCTCTACCGCATCCTTGTCGACACCAAGCCGATCGACGCCCCGGGCGCCACGCCTGCGGAAATTGTCGACGCCGTCCTGCACGCCGAGCCGCGCCGGCCAAGCGCGATCGTCAGAACGATGCAACCGGCTGAAGCCGGCACCATCGCCGAGGCACGCGGTGAAGCCGCTCCCAGCCTGCGCAAGGCTCTCGAAGGGGACCTGGACGCTATCGCGCTGAAGGCCGTGGCAAGAGCGACAACGGAGCGTTATTCGTCGGTTGCGGATCTTGCCGGCGACATCTCGCGCTATCTCGACGGGCGTCCGGTAGCGGCGGTAGCCGGCGGAGCATTCTACGCCACGAAGAAGTTCGTTGCCCGGCACAAGGTTCCGGTGGCTGCGGCGCTGCTGGTGCTTCTCACACTGGCTGCGGGCGTGGCCGCCACTCTGGTTGAGGAAGGTGAGGCCCGGCGGCAGCGCGCCGCGGCCGAACGCCGCTTCAACGAGGCGCGTGGACTGGCCCGCTACATGATGTTCGAGCTGCAAACCGAGATCCAGAAGCTGCCGGGATCGACGCCGGTCAAGGCCGACATGGTGAAACACTCGCTCGACTATCTCGACCGCGTGGCCGCTGAGAAAAGCAACGACGATTCCCTGCGCATCGACACGGCCGAGGGCTACTCGGAGCTGGCCGATGTGCTCGGTCACCCGCTCCGGCCTAATCTCGGCCAGGCGGAACAGGCGCGCAAGATCTATCAGAAAGCGATTGACCTGCTCGAACCAGTCGTCGCGCGCGACCCGAAGAATGAGCGCGCTCGTCAGGCGCTGGCGCATGCGCAGCTCATGCTGGGCATGAGCCTCGTCTACTACCGCAAGTGGGACGAGGGGTCGAAGCTGGTGCGCGCGGCCGAAACCGCGCTGGTGGCGATGGCGCATGCCTCGCCGCAGGATCTTGAAGCCAATCGGCAGGCGTCGATGGCCACGGAATCGCTCGCCATGGCGATCAGCCAGCGCGACGGCTACACCACCGGCGGCAATGCCGATGCCGTGCTCGCTGCCCGCCAGTCAGTCGTGTTCGCGCAAGCCGCGCTGCGGCTGAAAGCCGGCGACGCAGAGAGCATGCTCGATCTTTCCACCGCCTACAACCGCCTCGCCGTCCTTACTCAATCGCAGGATCGTCCAGCGGCGGCGAAATATTTTGACGCCTCGCTGGCCGCGCTCGACGGGCTTCCTGCCGACGAGCGCGTAACCGCCTACATCCGCAATCGCCGCTCCTCAACCTTGATGAGCATGGGCTGGAACCTGGGCAGCATGGGCGAATTCGACCGCGGCATTGCCGCCCTGCATCAGGCGCGCGACTTGATCGAACAGCTTGCTCAGGAGGACCCGCAAAATCGTGCGTATACGCGCTCGCGCGGCAGCACCTACCGTAATCTCGCCGTGATCGAAGATTATGCCGGCCGCAACGAGGACGCACTGGCGGACTATCTCCAGGCGGCGTCGATTTTCAAGCTGATGCTGGCCGCCGATCCCAATACCCCGTTCTTTCGCACCGTGCTTGCCGACCTCCAGGCCAATGCGTCGTTGCTCGCCATCAAGCTGGGGCGAAAGGCGGATGCGCAGCAACTTGCTCACGAGAGTGTGCCGGTGCTGGTCTCAACGGCGCAAAATACGGATGCTTCAGCGGGCGAGCTGAATCTCGCCGCACGCTTCCTTACCGAGCCCGAGCTGCCCGAGTTCTGCAATGCGCGCCTGGGCCTTGAAACTGCTTTGCGCGCCAACATCGCCGCCGCCGGCAAGGATTACGTCGTGCTGGAGACGCTCGGCCAGGCCTATTGGATCACCCGAGAGCCGTCGCGGAGCCAGCGGCTTTACCAGGAAACGCTCACGGAGTACCGCACCGGCAATCTGCCGGCAGGCTGCCCGGCTGTGCGCCATCGCGCCCCGGCCCCGCCCGTGGCAAAACGGTAAGCAACCTCGCGCCCAAGTTCAGATCTAGCCAGGCGGCGTCCGCGCACGCGCCACATCACATTCGGCGCTTCCAATTGTTGGTTACACTAGATTTAGAAGCGCGCAAGACAGAATGGGCATCCATTAAAGCAATTACTGTCTTGCGGAAGGTTTCCACTGCGGGTCAATCACATCCGATGTCCTCACGAATTTCTGGTAAATCCCTAACCCGTTGCAGCTCATGCGTTTTGCTGGCCGGAATTGCTGCCGTAGCCGGAGGCAGGCTGGCCGCCCAGACAGCGCCGCCGCCGCAGGTCAATGCTCCGGACCAGAGGAACAATCCGTTTCAGGGAAGCGTCACCACGGGCCAAGTCTCGGGGCAGCCTGTCGACCTCACGCTCGATGACGCGATTCAGCGCGGGCTGAAGAACAACCTGGGCATCATCCTGAACAGCACGCAGGTCGCCGGCGCACGTGGTCAGCGGCTCAGCCAGCTGCAATCGCTGCTGCCGTCGGTCGACTTCAACGCTCAGGCCAATGTACTCGAAGTCGATCTGCCGGCCGAGGGTCTCAAAATTCCGGGCTTCCCGACCATTATCGGTCCGTTCGGCTACGTCGATTTGCGCGCCAAGCTCAGTTGGTCGCTGGTGAATGTCAATTCGCTGCGCACTTACCTGGCTGCTCGCCACAACTTCACTGCCGCCACGCTCACGGCGCAGGACGCGAACGACATGGTCGTTCTCACCGTCGGCAATGCCTATCTGCTGGCGCTGGCCGACGAGTCGCTGGTGAGCGCGGACGAAGCCCAGGCTGCCACCGCCAAGGTCTCGCTCGACCAGGCGGTCGCCAACCACCAGGCCGGTACGGCGCCGCTCCTCGACGAACTGCGCGCCCGCGTCGACGCGCAAACCATCGATCAGCAGCTGATTGCCGCGCGTAACTCGCTCGAGAAGGACAAGCTGGCGCTGGCACGCGTCATCGGTCTCCCGCTCGAGCAGAAGTTCAATCTGGAGGAGAAGGCGCCTTATTCGGCCTTCGACCAGATCGACGTGAACGCGGCCGTCCAGCAGGCGCACGCCAATCGCAAGGACCTCGCTGCGATGGTCGAGCAGACCAAGGCAGCCGAGGAGCAGCGCAAGGCGGCCACCGCGGATCGCTACCCAACGCTCAACTTCAACGGCGACTACGGTGACATCGGCCCCACGCTGGGCCACTCGCACGGCACCGGCGACGCCACCGGCACGTTCAGCGTGCCGCTGTTCAAGGAGTTCGGCCTGCGCGGCGAAGCCCAGGTCGCGCAATCGCAGCTCGACAGCCAGAAGGCCCAGCTCAGCGACCTGCATGCCCAGGTCGACGCCGACGTTCGCGACGCCCTGCTCGACATCGCATCCGCACAGCAGGAGGTTGAAGTGGCGCGCTCCAGCGTGGAGCTGGCCAATGAGGCCCTCAACGAGGCGCTGCAGCGCTACAAGGCGGGTGTCAGCGACAATCTCGCCGTCAGTCAGGCACAGTCGTCGGTGGCGCAGGCTGACGAACAGTACGTGGAAAGCCTGTACCGGCATAACGTGGCCAAGCTCAGCCTGGCACGCGCCCTCGGATCGGGGCAGAGCTACAAGACATATTTGGGAGGAAAGTAGACGTGGCGGAACCGACAACAGTAGCAGCCAAGCCGGCAGAGGAGACCGAGGTGGTTCAGCCGCCTTCCCGCCGGCGCGGGATCGTGATCGTGGTGGTCGCGATCATCGTGGTGGCCGCGGTCATATTCTGGTGGCGCTCCACCTTCAGCGAAGATACCGACGACGCGCAGGTCAACGGCCACCTCATCCAGATCAGCTCGCGCATCACCGGTCAGATCATCAAGGTCGAAGTCGAAGAGAACCAGGCGGTGAAAGCGGGCGACGAGATCGCTCAGCTCGATCCGCGCGATTATCAGGTTGCGGTGGAAAATGCCGAGGCCGCGCTGGCTTCGGCTAAGGCCAACGCTGCGGTCGCCAACGTGAATGTGCCGCTGACCACAGTGAACACCGGTAGCAACCTGGTTTCGGCCGATGCCGACGTCAGCGGAAGTCATGCTTCCGTTGAGCAGGCACAGAAACAGCTCCAGGCCGCGCAAGCGCGCGTGGTGCAGGCGCAGGCCAACAACATCAAGGCGCAGTCGGACCTCGAACGCTATAAGCCCCTGGTGGAAAAGGACGTGATCAGCAAGCAGCAGTTCGACGCCGCCGTCGCGGCCGCCGACGCCGCCAAGGCGTCGGTTGCCGACGCACAGGCCACCGAACAGGCCGCCGCCGACGGCGTGCGCATCGCCCACCAGCGCGAGGCTGCATCCATCGCGGTGCTCAAGTACGCACAGACCCGCCCGCAGCAGATTGCGCTCCAGGACGCCCGGGCCAAGGCGGCCGAAGCCCAGGTGCAGCAGGCGCAGGCGCAGCTCGACCAGGCCAAGCTGAACCTGAGCTACTGCCTTATCAAGGCCCCCGAAGACGGCATCATCACCCGCAAGAGCGTCGAGATCAACCAGAACGTCTCCGCCGGCCAGAATCTGCTCACGCTGGTCTCGCTGCACGATATCTGGATCACCGCGAATTTCAAGGAAACACAGCTCCGGCACATGAAGGCGGGGCAGCCGGTCGAGATCCACGTCGATTCGACCGGCAAGGACTATAGCGGCCGCGTAACGCAGATCGGCGGCGCCACCGGCTCGGTGCTTTCGCTCTTCCCGCCTGAGAACGCCACCGGTAACTACGTGAAGGTAGTGCAACGCGTCCCCGTGCGCATCGATTTCACCAACCTTTCCAAGGAAGACCCGAACCAGGAGCTGAGGCCGGGCCTGTCAGTCGAACCCAAGGTGACGGTGAAGTAAAAGACAGCGCGCAGATATCCGCTTCGACCATCAGCCTCAGCCGGCTTGCGCACGAAGGCTTTGGACCGATCGCGGGAGCTGAATTTCCCGTTCCTAGCCGCTTTTTTCAGACGGAGCCGGGATCACTTGGAGATAGCTGAAAGCGTCCGTTTAGTATCCGATTCCGCTCACATCCCATAGCCGGATGGTTTTGTCGGCGCTGCCGGACGCGAGGATGTGCCCGAAGGGGCCAAATGCGATGGTGGTCACCGCAGCCGAATGGCCCTTGAGGATCCGCAGCGTGTCGCCGGTGGCCAAATCCCAGAGCCTCACCGTATGGTCCGCGCTGCCTGAGGCCAACATCCGCCCATCGGGGCTGAATGCCACCGCGTTGACGGCGCCTGTATCGCCTGCGAGCGAGTGAACCACCTGCCCGCTCCCGCTGTCCCACAATTTCACCGTGTCGTCGTCGCCGCCTGAGGCAAGGGTGCGGCCGTCGGGCGCAAATGCGACCGAGTTCGTCACGCGGGCTCCCAACGCAAGGGTGCGCAGCACGTTCCCGGTCGCCAGATCCCACAGCTTGATCGTCAGATCGGCGCTGCAAGAAGCTAGAGCGCGCCCGTCGGGGCTGAAGGTCACAGCAAGCACGCGGTCGTTGTGGCCGCGGAATGTCCGCAGCACCTGCCCGCTGGCTACGTCCCACAGCTTGATCGTCTTGTCCCAGCTGGCGGAAGCCACGGTGCGCCCGTCCGGGCTGAACGCTACTGACGGCACATGGTCCGTATGCCCCTGCATGGTGCTCAGAACCTGCCCGCTCGTCGCGTCCCACAGCTTGACCGTGTCGTCCAGCATCCCTGTGGCAATCGTCCGGCCATCCGGGCTGAATGCCAGAGACTCGACTCCGTCCTGCATCGTTCGCACGGAGCGCCCGTCCGCCGTCTGCCAGATCTGGATGGTGCTGTCGCGGCTGGCCGACGCTAAGGAAAGCCCGTTCGGACTGAAGGCCACCGATAGAATCGCGTCGGTCGGACCTTCCAGCGTTCGGGAAGGCACGGCAGGCCCGGCCACGCGCTCCGCAACTGTGCCGCCCAGCACTACGACCGCGACCACTCCCAGCCACATCACCAGCGGAACCTGCTTCTGCTGCGTTCCCCTGCGCCGAGCCCGAAAATCGCGCAGCGTGCCTTCCTCCCCAACCGGCTTCGCCCGCGCCAGCTCGTAATCCGTTTCGTCGGTGGCGATGCGAGGTCGGCCCCGCCGGACTGAACGCGGCAGCGACGGCCCGGTTGCCGTCTTGGCGCGCGGCTCGATCGCCGCCTGGCCGGTAGCGGTGCCGAGCTCCGCCGCCCGCTCGGGCGCCGGCCGCGGCGGAGGCGGGACGTATTCGGTCGCATCCAGCATCCTCAGCAGTTCGGCCACGTCCTGCGGCCGCTGGTTCCGGTCCTTGGCCAGCAGTCGCAGAACCAGCGCATCCAGGCCCTTCCAGTGGGCAAGCTCCGGCCGCAGGCTGCTCGGCGGCTGCGGCTGGGCTTTCAGGTGCATCTGCGACCAGGCCTGGTAGTTGTCGGCCTGGAAAACGCTGCGGTCCGTCAGCATCTCGAACAGCAGCCCGCCCAGCGCATAAAGGTCGGTGCGGCCGTCGAGCTGCGAGCCGGGCGTGCCCAGCCACTGCTCCGGCGCCGCAAACAGCGGCGTCAGCAGCGATGTCCCCATCTGGGTGCTGCGGCTGTTCTCCCTGGTGGCCACAATCCCGAAATCCGCGATCTTGGGCACCCAGGCCCCGTTGTCGCGCGCCATCAGGATGTTTTCCGGCTTGATGTCGCGGTGCACCATCCCTTTCTCGTGCGCCGCGCCCAGCCCTTCGGCAATGCCGTGCGTGATCTCAAGAGCCAGCTTCACGTCGAACGGCTGCGGAGCCTGGCGAACAAACGTGCGCAGATCCGGCCCGTCGACGAATTCCATCGAGAAAAACAGCGTGCCGTCCTCGGCCGGCTCCAGGTTCCCCGCGTTCACTACGTTCTTGTGGCGGATCTGCCGAAGCGTGCGCACCTCGCGCAGGAAGCGGCCCGTCAGGTCCTGATCCTGGCTCTGTTCGCTCGAGAGGAACTTGAGCACCTGCGGCTCGGCGAGCAGGATATGGTCGGCGAGGTAAACCGCGCCCATGCCTCCCTGCCCGAGCTTGCGAACAATCCTGTACGTGTGCCGGATCACCATTCCCGGCTTCAGGTCGCGAATTTCACTGAGCAGCACGCCGTGAATCGGGCAAGTGGTGAAGGAATCGGGATAGCCGGACTCGCATCTGGGACAGAGTTTCATCCGATCGCCTTAGCGCGCGTTCCAGAACCGGGATATCCGGCTCCTGTTGCCGTGCAAACCAGGCTTGCTGCTGGGCCTCTCAAAACGCAAGTCCAGCTCAAACGGGTTTTCTTGAAACACGCTGTCACCTGATTCGAGCATTCAGCGGTACTCTGCATTTTGACAGCCAGCGCCGCCGGGCCGCAACTGGAAAGGCCTTCCGCGGGCACTCGCGCCACTTCTCCGCGCAGGGTTTTATTCTTCCCTCGCGAGCCATCCCAAAAACATGCACGCTTGCGCTAATCGATCCCCGATTCCCGGCCCGCTCCCGCCCCCCGCGATTTAAAGTGGAGTTCAGAACACCATGCGAGACTCGATTTACGTCTCCAAGGAGAACTACCTCAAGGCCATTCTGGAAGCCGAGGCGGAGGGGCATCAGGTCATTCCCGCCACCCTGGCGCATTGGCTCGAGGTCTCGGCGCCCGCGGTCACCATGGCTCTCAAGCGCCTGCGCCGGGATGGTTTTGTGGAGATACGCGCCGACGGCATCGTCCGGCTCACCGAAGCCGGTCGCGAGATCGCCTACCGCACCGCACTGCGCCACCACCTCATCGAGCGCATGCTCAGTGAGGTCTTCGGCATGGAGTGGTACCAGGTGCACGAGGAAGCCGAAAAGCTGGAGCACGCCGTCTCTCCCGCTTTCGAAGCCAAGCTCCTCGAACGGCTGGGCGACACCGGAACCTGCCCGCACGGCAACGCCGTCCTGCCGGAAAGTCCGGCCCAGCGCAAGCAACGAGGCGAGATCCCGCTCAGCGAAGCAGACGAAGGCCGCATCTATACCGTAGTGGGCCTGCATGAGCGCGACCCGAAGCTCCTCCTTTTCCTGCATCGCCAGGGAATTGGGCCCGCCCAGACGCTACGCATTCTCCACCAGAACTATGACCAAACTGTTTCGATTGAATTACCTACAGGAGATTCTATTCTCGGGCGCCCAGCCGCCGAGGCGGTCTGGCTGCGACCGCTAGGTTAAGGGTAAGTAAAATCAAGAAAAAACATTAACCATGATTAACTACCTGTGCCATACTGTGGCTGAAGGACTTTCCGGTTACTTCCCCTTACTCGCGCATGGCCGCCGATATCTCCATCACGCTCAGCCAGCCGTCACTGCCTGAGGTCAACTCCTCCGTAGCCATCTCGCGCTCGCCGTTCTATTGGCGGCGGTTGCTCGGCTTCCTGGGCCCCGGGTTTTTGATCGCTGTCGGCTACATGGATCCCGGCAACTGGGCCACCGACATCGCCGGCGGTTCGCGCTTCGGCTACACGCTGCTGTCAGTCATTATGGCTTCCAACCTGATGGCCGTCCTGCTGCAGAGCCTCTCGCTCAAGCTGGGAATCGCCACGGGACGCGACCTGGCACAGCTCTGCCGCGAGTCGACCGCGCCCTGGGTCAGCTGGCTCCTGTGGGTGCTGGCAGAGATCGCCATCGCTGCCTGCGACCTCGCCGAAGTCATCGGCTCCGCCATCGCCCTCAATCTTCTCTTTCACATCCCACTGTTCTACGGCGTGTTGATCACCGGCCTCGATGTGCTCCTCATCCTCCTCATGCAGCGCTGGG
>Ga0335072_10013518_pt1 | contig 11625 bp, 7 predicted proteins | sample Lox_Sample_21_FD_206725 | JGI IMG/M metagenome (GOLD analysis project Ga0335072, IMG submission 206725) | Soil microbial communities from Loxahatchee National Wildlife Refuge, Florida, United States - Lox_Sample_2.1 | ecosystem: Environmental > Terrestrial > Soil > Wetlands | place: USA: Florida...
GTGAGAATGCGTCCGAACACCAATGTTTATGCGGATTCCGGCGAGCTGATCCGTTTCTGTAGACGCGCGGGAGACTCGGAATTGGAACCTGACGAAATGCTCATCGAAGCGTTGCAGCGGTTGGTCTGGATGGAGCCATTGCGGCGCACACATGAGTGCGTCTTTGCTGTACTGGCGTTCGAGGGTGAGCCCGTCGACCCTCGGATCTGAGATGTGCACTAATTGCGGGGGCAGCAGTAAACGGCGGATGACTTCCCCACGAAGAGTGTTGTGTCACGGCGGCGCCTTTTGCGATGGGTGGTAAAGGGTGAATTGCCAAAAGCGACTCGAACGAAGTCACCTTTCAAACCCCTCGAATCAGCGCAATATCTTTCGACGCGGCCCACTGCTCAATATCCCTTCCCGTAAGGGCCACGGCCATCAGCTCAGGAAACTGATCGGGCGTGCAGCCGAAAACCGGACAGCGCATGGCTGCAATCCTGGCCGCGTGCTCGGCCTGGAAGGCCGGATGCCCATCGTCGGAAAGCGCAAGCAGCACAATCACCTTCACGCCGCTTTGCTTGAGTGCTGCAACGCGGGCCAGCATCGACTCAGCATTGCCGCCTTCGTACAGATCGGTAATAAGCACGAGGTGCGTTTTGGCTGGATGCTCGATGTGCTGTTCGCAATAGGCGAGAGCGCTGTTGATATCGGTTCCTCCGCCGAGCTGCACGCCAAAGAGTACGTCGACGGGATCGGCCAGTTGCTCCGTGAGGTCGACAACCGCAGTATCGAAGCAGATGAGTTGCGTATGAAGGCCGGGCAGCGAAGCAAGCACCGCCGCAAAGATCGACGAATACACAACCGACGTGGCCATGGAACCGGACTGGTCGACACAGAGCATCACGTGATCGAGATTGGTGCGGGTGCGAGTGCGGCGTTGATAGCCGACCAGAGTTTCCGGAACAACCGTGCCGTGCTCAGGCTGATAATGCCGCAGATTCGCGAGGATGGTTCGTCCCCAGTCGATATCCGAGTGCCTGGGGCGGCGGGTTCGCTGAGCGCGATTGATGGCTCCGGTCACAATCTCAACTGTCTTATGTTCAAGCCTCGCCAAAAGCTCGTCCACCACCTTGCGCACAACCATTCGCGCTGTTTCTTTCGTCTTTTCGGGAATAGCCGACCTGAGCGAGATGAGATCGGCAACCAGGTGCACGTCGGCCTCGAGGGTGGACAGGAACTCCGGCTCGAGCATGAGCGATTTCAAATTGAGCCGCTCGAAGGCATCGCGCTGGATTACCTGCACAACCGGCGCTGGAAAGAAGTCGCGAATGTCGCCGAGCCAGCGCGAGACGCGCGGGGCTGACGCGCCAAGCCCTCCACGGCCTTTCTTCGGTGATGAGCACTCGTACAGAGCGCTGAGGGCTGCGGAAAGGCGGCGATCTTCCTGCGACAACTCGCCGCTTTCGTCGCCGAGCGCCAGAGTCCACCGGCGCAGCCTCTCTTTTTCGCTTAATATCTGCGCGCTCAACCTGGTTCTCCTGTACCTGCCGAGATGCCAAGGATTTGATAGAGCAAAGGCAGGGCCCGCTCAAAGCTGTCGCAGGCCGCGCCCGGTTCTGCCTGCGCGACAGGCGCCGCGGAATGTCTTCCGCGCACGATCTGTTCCATCACGCGTTTGCGCGCCACTGCGTCGAAGCCGGAGAAGCTTCTGCGCAACAGGGGCAGCGACTCGATGAAATCGTCTCCGTTCAGTTCGCAGAGCCACTCGTCGAGCAACTGGAGCAGCGGCTGATCCTGCAGCAAAACCTCAGAACCGCCGGCCAGAAAGTTTTCAAGAAACGCTCCCGCCCGCTGCGGAGTTTCACCGCGGGTGTGCAATGAAAACGCAGAGCTCACAAGTTCGAGGTTCCACGCTATTTCGTCATGCAAGCGGCGCAGGCTCAAGCCGGCCACCTGTGCGGCCACTTGATCGTCGCCAACCATCGCTGCAAGCTGCTGCCGCCACGACTCGAGCAACGCAGGGTCGGCAGCCAGGTGCAAGACTTCGTCGTACTCGCGCATGGCGCCGACCCGCGCCAATGCCGCATCATCGTCGAGGTTGTGCGAGGCAAGCCTGACGCCGGAGTTGACCTCAACACTGAGAGCGTGAATCAGCGACCGCAATTCAGCTTCAGGCAGATCTCGCGCGGTGCCGTAGCGAAGCACGCGGGCCAACGGTACCACGGCCCGCATCAGCTCAGTCACTTCGCTCGCCTGGACCGCCGTTTCCTGCAGGCGCTCAATGCAGGCGCGCGCAGCTACAGGTAAATCGGCCACAAGCGCCGCGCGAATTAGTTCGGCCTGCTCTGAGATGGAAGTCGATTTCACCGCGCGTTCGAGTTGTCTGTTTGAAGCGGCCTGCTCAATGGTGCCGCCGTAGACCAGTGCCTCAGCGAGCGAAACAGAGAGCTCGGGAACCCAGCGAATGTGCCAGACTTCGCGAAATGTGCCGCGGCCGCTCTCTGCCTCAACCAACTTTCCCCATGAAACATTGAGAATCAGCAGACGGTGCAGGAGCGTGGACTTTATCAGACCTGCCTCGCTGCGCAAATCGACGCGTAGTTCGGTTTCAATGTCTTCGGGTTTGAGCCGCGTTTTTTTTTGCCACAAGGCCAGGTCGCGCGCCAGCGGCATCTGCGGAACGCTCTCGTCGATCTCTCCTACCAGCTCGCCGATGTAGAGCTTGCGCTCAATCAGCCGGAGCGGAACCTCCTCGCCGTGGCAGAGCGTAGCGAGCGCCGACTCACGCATCTCTTCGAGCCCCGGCACCGGGCGATGGCGCATTGACGCCAGAGTGAGGCACAATCGCGCGGCCTCAATGGCCGAAGCAGTGGATGCAGCGTACCCCTCCTGTCGCAAAAGAGCAGTGGTCCTGGCTTGCCATTGCGCGGCAAACTCCGCAGCGCCAGTTGGCCTTGCGCCGGAATATAAACTCCACAGATGGCTGTACCACCCGGGCGAAATCACGCCGGCTCCATATCCCGATCCGGCGCTCAGACGGCTGTTGGTCCACGGCACCCAGGTCACTTCAACTTTTTCGCACGCCAAGTCCTTCACCAGCATGCGATCTTCAGCGGCACTTGCTTTGCGTCGCAGTTCACAAACGTGCCACGCGCCAACGATTGCAGCAATTGGCCCTTCGCACTCCTTCAGCGCCTGGCGGACGTGAATGCGCATCCACGCCTCACGCTGGGCGTCGCGCTGCTGCGAGCGCTCGCTGCGAGTTATCGATGAGTCGGCTCGCATCTCCGTCATGGCCTTCTCAATTGCGGCAAACACTGCCAGCGAGCTCGAAGCATCTTCATCGTGGCCATTGCTGCCGAGCCTGCCCTGTTCGATCAGTGCGTTCCATAACGCCTCACCATCGGAATAGCCCGCGGCTGCGGCCAGTGAATCGAGCGGGTCAGAATCGACCGGGTCAGGGTCGCGCGAGTCAGGGTCATGTTCAATCTCAATTTCTTCGGGGCCTTTTTCCTTTTGCTCAATCAGCCGGTGAATCGAGATGCCGGCGGGCCAATCGATGAATCGAACCGGCTTGTTGCGAGCAATTGCCCAGCGCATAGCCTGCCATTCCGGTGAGAATTCGGCAAACGGGCAGAAGAAGGCTGCATTGGCATCGGCGCTCGAGTGAACCAGCAGCGCAACCGGCGGTTTCATGCCTGGCGCGCCGGCAAACTGAATCAGGCCGTCGGCTTCGGGCGGTCCTTCGATGAGTACGCACGCAGGTTCGAGCGCGTCAAGTGCGCGCTTAAGCAGTGCAGCCGAGCCCGGCCCGTGATGCCGGATGCCGAAGATGTGCAGCCGTTCATCCATTGGCGATCACATCACCTCGCGGATGGCGCGGTACAAGTCGCCCCAGTTATCGCGCGTTCGAACCACGTTTTCGAGATACTCTTCGAGGGCAACCGTGTCCTGCACGGGATCTTTCACCACCGCCCCTACAAGGTTAGTGGCTACGCTTTGCGCATCCATTGAGCCGTTGCCAAAGTGCGCCGCTTCAGCCCACGCGCTCACGCCCACTGAGATTGCTTCGCCGGTTGAGAGCGAACCCGACGAGGTTTTCAACTTGGTTTTGCCGCTCAGCGTCTTACCGTCGCGCAGTTCGCGGAACATGACAACAATGCGCGCCAGCTCTTTTTCAGCGGGCTCAATGGGCGGCAGCTTCAGGGCAACGCCAATCTCGCTTACTCGTTTCACAACAATCCCCGTTTCCTCTTCAAGCGTCGCCGGCGAGGGCAGAACCACGACATTGAAGCGGCGCTTCAGTGCCGAGGAGAGATCGTTAACGCCCTTGTCGCGATTGTTGGCCGTGGCAATCACGTTAAAACCCTCGACCGCGTCAATGCTGAGGTTCAGTTCCGGCACCGGCAGCGTCTTTTCTGAGAGAACGGTGATCAACGTGTCCTGGACGTCAGAGCCCATGCGCGTCAGCTCTTCAAGCCGAACGATTGTGCCCTCTTCCATGGCACGGGTGAGCGGCGTCTTCACCAGCGCATCGGCTGAAGGACCTTTCGCCAACAGCAGCGCATAGTTCCATCCATAGCGGATCTGGTTCTCATCGGTGCCGGCCGTGCATTGAATGATGCGTTGCGACGAACCGGAGATGGCAGCGGCCAGGTGCTCCGAAACCCACGACTTTGCAGTTCCCGGCAGCCCCAGCAGCAGCAGGGCGCGATCGGTGGCCAGGGTGGCGACGGCCGTCTCAACGAGACGACGGTTGCCAATGTACTTGGCCGAGATGGCAGCGCCATTCTTCGCCTTACCTCCGAGGAGATAGGTCACGACGGCCTGCGGTGAAAGCTTCCACTTGGGCGGCCGCGGCCGATCGTCCCCCGCTGCAAGCGCCTCGAGTTCGCCCGCGTAAATCTCTTCTGCCGATAATCGCAATCTGTCACTGCTCATGCCGTTTTCTCCAATGATTCGAGAATTTCGAGCAACATCAAACCTTTGTCATTTCTGTCCGCAGGCAGCGGCTCAATCTGGCCGCGAAGAAAGTTGCGCAGTTCCGGTGGACAAAGCGCGCAAAGGACCTGCACCAGTTCTGTACCCGGTTTCTTCTCTTCTTGAAGCTGCGTGGTCCAGGCTTTCGACTGCAGCACTTCACGCATTACATTTGCGGGCAACGGGCCTTCCAGTTGCCTGTGCAGCCAGCTCCACGCAGGGAAGGGCAGCGGCGGCAGCCACTTTTTTGGCCTGAGGATCGCCTGCGCCCATTGCGCGCGCTCGGCAGAATCATAGAGCGAGGCGTCCTCAAAATTCGAGTCGCTCATCTTTCCCCACGCATCAGGTAGCTCGTCGGCGATGGTTCCCAGCAGGTCGAACCGCTTTTCTCGTGTAGCCATGAGCGCGAGCGCGAAGAGCAGGTTCTCATCCTTCATCGCGCCATCTACAAGCGCCTCGCAATCGGCCACTTCACAGGCGCGAGCCAGCTCAGTAATCGTTACACCCGCAAATTGTTCCTGAATCCAACCCGCCGCTTCGTGCTCTTTCACGGTTGCGGGCAGTTCCAGCTTGAGTGCCTGCTTCTTTTTGAGCAGCCCTGATTTCGATCGCTCAATTCTCTCCATGCACGCGGCGAGAGAGGGGTTCTCTGCGGCGGAACCGGAAAGCGCAGCCAGAAATCTTTGCACCGTGGTTCTTACGCGGGCCGCGCGATCTTTGCGAATTGTCTCAAGAAATCCTTTGTCGTCTGCCGACAATCCAGTTTGCAGAGTTGCGATCAACTGCGCACGGTTATCGGCGTCTTCAGCGTTCCAGGTCTTCTCAAGCAGCAGCCGCGCACCTTTCGGGTCGCGCTTGCGCATCTCGCGCAGAAACTTTGCACGTATGCGCGGCGTAGCCTCAGTCCAGGTCTCCGCGTTGAGCTCGACGGCATCGAAATACCCGCGAGGCGCCGATGAGCTGGTCTCACGCTGCGCCCAATATTGCGCAGTCACTCCTAATCGATCGGCATGTTTTCTTACTAATCCCTCCAATTTCGGCAAGTCGAAGGGATGCGGCCGTAGCCGTTTCGCCTCCAATGCCAGCGCCAACGCTCTCGCCGTGTCCTCAGTGCAGCGGTCAAGCAAGCGCAGAATGTGCGCGCGCATGGCCTGCGGCAAGATCGGCCTTTCGTCGTGCGGCCACGTCTCCATGGCATATTCCGCCGGTTGTGCGGGCTGAGTAAATCGCAACGCCTGTCCTGCAAGGCTAAGTGCGTTGAGCAGCGCGTGGTCACGATCGCCGCCAAGCGCTTCCAAATCCGCGTCCAGCGATCCTCTGCGTGCGCCGCTCATCAGGAAGGGCACAACCCGCGATTTAAGCTCGGCAGCGTTCATTCGGCCACCCACCTGCCCAACGCAGTTTGTGCAAAACAGGGCCGGAAGAGATGCCCATTCCAGAGTCCAAAGCCATCGAAGCTCTCAAGAGCAAGCAACGGCGCGGCATTGCAGCTCTGCGTGGCAGCAAGCGGAAGCGCGGGGCCAACACCATCGCTCGAAGTGAGAAAAAGGGTTTCGCCATTGCGCTTCAACTGCGCCGCACCAAACGCGATGGGCCACGTGCTGAGCCACGGCACCGCTGCAAGCGCATCTTCATACTCATCCATCGCGGCAGCCAGCGGCTTATCGGGAAGACGAAAGTCCACCATGCACTCCTCGGCCGAAGTCGTGACTTCCGCCGTTGTAGTTACTTCTTTGACAAGCGTCCGGAGCGGTCGCGCGGAGGGATAAAACACCAGCGTCGCTCCCAGCTTTTCGCCCGGCTGATAGGCCGGACGTGTTGGCCCGCCCGCGACGGGAACAAAGTCGATAAGCACGGCCGCCCTTGGCCCTTCGGCAGAGTCATCACGCCACAACCACGATTCAAGGCGGCGGAGCCTGTCGGGCTGCACCTCGCTAAGCGTGGCCAGCACGCGCCATGTGCCGCTGACTGTCAGCGTGCCTTCCTCAGTGAGCAAGGCCTCGCGCGACTGCGTCCAGCCCCCCTCTCTACGCACGTCGGCGCGCAGTTCGCTGCTCAGGCTCTCCTGGCGGCGATAGGCCTCAGCCAGCAGATGAAGCTGGCCCAACTGTTCGAGCGCTGCAGTGGAGCGGGCCTGCTCAGGCAGCGCATAAAGGCGAGCCGGCAGACCGTCGACGCGGGAGGCAAGCCCGGATGCCTTCGCATCCACCAGCCGCTGTGCAATCGGCCTGCACAATTTGCCGGCGTTCACGGCAAATGCCGCCAACCCGTTGTCGATCTGGTCAGCGATCCAGCGATCGAGATCGTCGAGGCCGCCAAGGATCGCCTCTTCTCGCTCGCGTCGGTTGCGGTCGCGCGCGGCTGCAGCACGCGCCTCGGCTTTGGGATCGACTTCTTCTGCAACCGGGGCCGCGGCGTCGGCGAGATTCTTGAGAGCGAGTGCACTTGCGGAGTCGTCTTTGCCTGCAGTCCCTGCGCCCGGCCTGCGCCGCCTCGTCCATTCCTGCACCCACTCCGGGGCTTGGGCGGCGGCAAATGCGATTTTGCCTTCTGAGCGCATCCACATAAGCGCAAGGCTGTGCTTGCACGGGAATTTTCGGCTGGGACAGGTGCATTTGTAGCCGGCGTCGACCTCTGAGGCGACCACGCGGTACGGGGAGGAGCCTGACCCCTGGCACTCGCCCCAGATCAGGCCTGCGTCATCGCACGAGAGCCCTGACCATCCCGACGGCTTCACCAGTTTTCGCGCCGCCAGCAGCGAGGCCTGGTCGGGCGCGATTGCTTCAATCTTCTCCAGGCTGATTGGGGCCATCAGCCAGATTCTAACCCGGCCGGCACAATGAGGCGCTTGATTGCCATGGCGCTGGATTTGTTGACCGGCACTCTCACGTCACCATCTGATAACGGAACTTCTTTGGGCGAAGCAAATTCGCAGAAACGGATGATTGACTTTGCCTGGTAGACACAACTTGGCGATTCGCGGGAAGTCGAAGACCTGGTTCCATAGGTCATACTTTTCTGGTGCAAAGAATTCAGTTTCCTCTTGCGGTCGCGTTAGCCTGTTTAACTATCTGTTGCTCAGCAGGTGCGCAAGATTGGCGGGTCGCGGTGACCAATGCGGCGGTCGAAACACCTGGCGTACGGATCGTCGTGCTCGATTTGGCAAGCGGACATCTGCTCGCATCCCGCGAACTCGGCAACGCAGCCCGCACGCTGGCTGCACCTGGATCGACGCTCAAGCCGCTCATTCTTTATCAGCTTGTCGCCGCCAGGCGATGGGATCCGGCGGCCCGTGTAGCTTGCGATCGCAAGCTGGTCATTGGCGGCCATCGGCTGGCGTGCACGCATCCGCCGGCGCCTCCATTCGATGCCCGCGAGGCGCTCACGTGGTCTTGCAACAGTTACTTCGCCGCAGTGGCGCGCACGCTCGCGCCGGGAGATTTGGGGCTCCTGCTTCGTTCCACCGGCTTGCTGAGCGCAACCGGGCTTGCACCTTCTGAGGCAATTGCCGAGTTTCACGAACCGCAAACGATGGAAGGCAAGCAACTGGCTCTTCTGGGTGTGGAAGGCGTGCGCGTGACGCCGCTCGAGCTGGCCGCTGCCTATCGCTGGCTGGCCCTTGAGCTCGCCACGCATCCTGACACTGATGCGGCGCAGGTAGTACACGACGGACTCGCCAATTCAGCCAGCTTCGGCATGGCCGATGCAGCGAGCCTGGGCGGCGTTTCCATTCTGGGCAAGACTGGAACCGCCGAAGGAGTAGCGTCAAGCCAGTCGCATGGATGGTTTGCGGGCCTGGCGCCGGTGCGAAAGCCGAAGGTCGTGATTGTGGTGTATCTGCCGGTGGGCCGGGGAGCGGACGCAGCGCGCGTCGCAGGTGAGATTCTGGCTCATGTGGCTTTGGAGCGGCAATGACTTCAAATGGGATGGTGCGAACGCTCGCGAGCTTGTTCGTTGCGGGCTGCGTGATGGGTATGGGTGCGCGGCAAGGCACGCCTTCCAGCGGCACCGCTGCCTCGTCTGCCCGCGCACCGCGTGAGACCCTCAGTATTGGCATGTGGACGCTTTGGCGCGATAGCGAAGTTACGCTCGCGCCACCGGGCGCGGAGCACAAACCTACTCTGCGTACCTGTGCAAAATGCGCGACCCTGGTCTTTCGAGAGCCTTTTCACGCTAAGGCGGTGGGAGATGGCCTGACCCTTACCGGTGCGGGAAAAACCGGGAATGCGCGGCGCCTCGAGGTTTCAGGAGGAGTCACTTTAACAGCACACGGCGAGTCGGTAACGCTTAAGTCTCCGGTCACCATTTCAGCCGATGCCGGCGCACTCGTTATCGTGGTCGCTCTCCCAATAGAAACCTACGTCGAGCGCGTAGTGGCCAGCGAAAGTAGCTCCGCAGACAGTGCGGAATCGCTCAAGGCTCTTGCCATTGCGGTGAGAAGTTTTGCACTGCACGAGACGCACGGCCATGCCGCCTACGATCTGTGCGACTCAACTCACTGCCAACTTCTGCATTGGGGCGCGAACGGAGGGCGCGAGGCAGCAGCGCATGCCGCAGTGCTTGCCACTGCCAGCGAAACACTGTGGTTCCACGGACAGCGTGCGCTGGCTTACTTCGGCAAAGATTGTGGCGGGCGAACGGCCTCGTCTGGCGAGGTCTGGCCGCGTGGCAAATCGGTCGCGTATCTGCCGTCGCAGCCCGATCCGTTTTGTACGCGGGACGGCGGAAGAGACTGGGCCTCGGAGATTCCCCGAGCCGACTTGACGGCTGCGCTGGCGTCGCACGGACTGGCGCAAGCGGGCTGGCAGAACCTGGCCATTGCGCGACGTGGCGAGTCAGGTCGTGCAGTCACACTGCGGCTCGACGGGCGCGAAATCCCTGCAGAAGATTTCCGTCTCGCAGTCGGCGAGTCGCTGGGATGGAACAAGATTCCGAGTACGTGGTTCGAGGTCAGCCGCGAGGGTAACGGTTTCGCGTTTCACGGGCGCGGATGGGGCAACGGCGTTGGTTTGTGCCAGAAGGGCGCAGCAGAGATGGCGGCCGAGGGCTGCACGTCCCGAGAGATTCTTGCGCAGTACTTTCCTGGCGCGATTGCAGCCGATGAGGCAAGCGGGCGCGAGTGGGCGAACCTCGCGGGCAGCGGATTTGTTCTCGAAACTCTCGACGCTTCCGACGCCACATTCCTCCCCGATCTGAGCCGCGCGCGCGCCGAAGCAACGCAACGCTCGGGCCTGAATGTTTCTTCGCCGATCACCGTTCGCGCCTTCGCATCTACCGATGCTTATCGCGCAGCAACGCTTGCGGAGGGCTGGGTAGCCGCATTTACTGAGGGAGATTGGATCGGAACGCAGCCCCTCCGGGTCTTAGCGTCGCGAGATTTGCTCGCTGATACTATGCGCCACGAGTTTCTCCACGCACTTGTCGAAAGCCAAGCAGGCCCACGGACCCCGCTCTGGCTGCGCGAGGGACTGGTTGAAGTGTGGAGCGAGGCGGACGCTGCAGTGGAGGGCGCGATCGCAAGAAAACCCGCCCCGTTACTCATGCCCGACGCGGTCGATTCAGCACTCGCCCACGCCTCAACTGAGACCGAGTCAGAGCAAGCCCATCGCGCCTCTGAGTGGTACGCCGCCGAGTTGCTCGCTCGTTATGGCAGAAACCAGGTGATCGACTGGCTGCACTCAGGCGTTCCCACCCGCGCTGTCGCCAGTCTCCGGCAGCGGTGAGTCGGGCATCGCTTCTACATGCGGTTTCGTGCGCGCCATCAGCACCGCGTACCAGCCCATTAATAAAATCCACGCGACGAATGTGAGCAAATCAGGCACGTCGTCCCAAAATGTATTCACCCAAGCCGTCTGCGTTGACTTTCCCCCGGTCACTACTGCCTTGATCAAGTCAGGCAGGCCCACACCCACAATCACTGCAACGATGACGCCAACCCACCAGAGCCAGCTATACATTACGCTGAAGACCCGCCTCCACGGCAGCTTTAAACTCCACCGCGCGGAAGCAGCAGCCAGCGGGATGAGCAAAGCGGGAATAATGATCCAGTCAATGACCCATCCTGCAATCTCGTGATGCCAAAGGCTGCGCAGCAACCACAGCCCGACTGCCGCGGCAAGCCAAACCAGCGCACTCAATGCCCCCCAAACCGGCCGCACCCATTTTTCCTCCTGCCGCGTCATCGCCCGAATCATTCCCATCTGCAGCACGAAAGCTGCAGTCATCATCGCGATCGCAAAAGGGGCAATGATCCAGCCGCTGCTACGAAGCCTCTCGGGCAGCGCATCGGCGACGAAATCGAATAGCCATGACACGGCAATCCAACCGGCCCAACCTGCAATCCACTTCTTGCTCGACCTTAAATAGCCGAATAGACTCACAATCAATTCTGCAGCGGCAAACTGCGTCTCAAGCCCCAGCAACACCGCGGCCCATGCCAACACCAGCACCCAGCTCGCGATCGCCAGCAAATACGCTCCCGCCAGCTTGATGCTGACAGCCCACACCTGGTGCGAAACTGTGCCCGAGGGTTCGGCTGTAAAGAAATGCTGAGGTAGCAACACTCCCACCAGCGCCGCAACTGCAACGGCAATCCACCACCGCCAGTCCAGTAAAAGGCGAAGCGATTTTCTCCACGGCAACCGCCAACCCCACTGCGCTGAT
>Ga0335072_10013519_pt1 | contig 11625 bp, 5 predicted proteins | sample Lox_Sample_21_FD_206725 | JGI IMG/M metagenome (GOLD analysis project Ga0335072, IMG submission 206725) | Soil microbial communities from Loxahatchee National Wildlife Refuge, Florida, United States - Lox_Sample_2.1 | ecosystem: Environmental > Terrestrial > Soil > Wetlands | place: USA: Florida...
ACTGGGAGCGCATGCCCACCGCGGGGCGGCCGAGCTTGCCGGCGCGAGGTCACGGTACTCGTCAGATCAGGGGTGCAAGGGGAGGCAACCGGGAGGCGATTGCCGCGTGAGCGGAGGGATTGGGGGAGAAGCTGCGGTCGGGAAGTGGACGCTTCCCGACTGCGGGATCAGGCGGATTGGACAGTGCGGATTGAACAGTAGAGCGTGGCGGGATGGCGCGGCGGGCTCGCAGCAGGTTCCCAAAGCCGCTTGCTGGCGATGTGGTTGACTGGGGCTGCTGATCCGGGGACAATACGGTCCGAGGATATTCCTCTCAGCCTTTTCGGCTGTCAAGGCATCCACTGGTCATACGGATTTTTTCGTTTCCGGATCCAGGGCGGTCGACGGGACCTGTTTTGATTCTCCGGGGGCTTATTTCGATTCTCCGACGGTTCCGAGCGCCGCGTGCGGCCAGCCGTGTTGCCAGGTGAGAGTGGAGATCTGCAGCGCGGGTTTGCCGGTGTTGGCGTCGTAGGCGTGGAAGACAATGATGTCACCCTCAGTCCTCTGCAGGATTGATTCACCGCCGGGACCAAGCCAGCGGCTGTTACCCACCAGAAGTTGCGTGCCTCCTCCGTCGAGCATCGGCTTACCCGTTGCGTCAGCGTACGGACCGGTAACCTTGCGAGCGCGGCCAACCATTGTGCGGTAGGTGCTACGCGTGCCGCGGCAGCAGAGATCGAATGAGACAAACAGATAGTAGTAGCCGCCGTGATGGATGATGAAAGGCGCTTCAATTGCCTCCCAGTCCGGCGGCAAACCTGGTTGCGCGGGTGCCGCGCCCGCAGGCCTCGCGCGCGTGGCAAGTGAATAGAGCGTGGGATCGGAAGGATCCGGTTTGCCAGTTGCCGCGTCTATACGGCGCATCTTGATGCCGCTCCAAAAGCTGCCGAAGCTCAACCAGGGCTGGCCATGCGCATCGAGAACAATATTGGGGTCGATGGCGTTGAAGTCGTCGCTCTCTGTTGACCTGAGCACAAGGCCTTCATCGTTCCAGCGATAGTGCGGATCGGCCGGATCGAGTGTTTCGTTGGTGGCGAGCGCGATTCCGGAGGTATTCACGCCGAACGCCGAGTAGGCGTAGTAGAGGTGATATTTTCCGTTGAAGTAAGAGATGTCGGGAGCCCACAGCTCCCTTGTCTTTGGGCTGGCCTGGTGTATCCATGCGGGAATTGCGTCGAAGACATGACCGCAGTGTTCCCAGTGGGTAAGGTTGTGGGAGCAGCGAATGGCCAGCTGACCACCCCCGGGCGCGAATCCCGTGGCAAAAACATAGTACGTATCACCCTGTCGCGCGATGGAAGGATCGTGGGTAAGTGGATAGTCGCCGCTCAAAGTAAGCGCTCGCGGAGCCTGCGCGGACAGAATGGAAGCGGCAGCAAGAGCGAAGAATGCGAAAAAGGTACGCATGGAATGCATCGAAAGATCTCTCATTCTTTCAGACAAAATGATCTCTGGCCCGCGGTCACGATCATTCAACGTAGGGCCAGCCATCGGTAGTCCAGCCCAGTACATTGATGCCCAGGGCGGGATATCCATTGTTATTGCCGTCGTAGTAGTGGTAAACGAGGATGTCGCCGTCGGTGTCTGCAAACAGGCTTTCGCCGCCGGGACCATTGACGTTGCCATGCGCGCTGAGAACGATGGTTCCACCGCCCGCGTTGAGCGCGATGCCGCCGCGATCCGCATACGGGCCTGTGATGGAGCTCGACCGGCCTACGATGATGCGGTATGTGCTGCTGTCACCGTTGCAGCAGGTGTCAACGGAGGCAAAAAGATAGTAGTAAGAGCCGTGCGGGTAAATGTATGCCCCTTCAATGCCGGTTCCGCTTGGGTGATAGGCCAGTTGTGTACACGCTGCGCCCGTCGGGATGCCGGTTGAATTGGCCACTGGCACAATCTGGATTCCGCTGGACCAGGAGCCGAAGGCCAGCCAGGCATTACCCGCCGCGTCTACAACGGAGGCTGGATCAATGGCATTTGCGCCCGGACAGTTGGCAGAGGTGTAGATTGCCGCGCCAGAGTCCGTGAAGCTTCCCGGCGCTCCGCTGGCGCTATAGGCAAGGCCGATCGCGGAGTTGGTGCTGCCGAATGTAGAGGCTGCATAGTAGAGCCAGTACGGACTGCCGCTTGTGCTGTGATAGGAAGCGTCGGGAGCCCAGAGATCGCCGCTCGAAGCGGTGTAGGTGTTGGTCCATGCCGGCAGGGCAGCCAGAGCGTAGCCGGCATCGGTGAAGTTTTCGCGGTCAGTCGATTGATGCGCGTGAAGCAGGCCGTGCGTTGAGTAGAGTTCATAGATTGACCCGACTTTCAACATGGAGGGATCGTGAATGCCGATCGTCGTCGAGTCAGGAGATGTATAGGAGACATTGACCGTGGAAGGAGCGGGGTAGGCAGCCGTGTTGGTACTGGCGAGTGTCCACTCCTGGCATGTGCATCCGGCCGCGGTGCTGGATCGCGCGCCCTGGTCGATGGTGGCAGAGGCGGATGTGCCCGATCCTTCATCCTCCAGATAGTAGCCGCTGTTCGCGTTTTTGATCAGATAATTTCCGTCTGTAAGTTGATAGAACGCCCACAGATGATCGTTGGTGCCGTTGTCAGCGTACTGGAGCGCCTGCGCGCCCGTAGCGGTAGAGGCGTTCAAAATACCCAGCACCTGATGGGTGAGCATGTTCTCAATGTTGTATTGATCGCTGTTCATCGGGATAAAGTGCCAGTCGATGTCTGCGGTTGCCGTGGTTGACGGTTCCTGCACAACATCTGTGCCCGCCGCCTGGCTTTGGCCGGAGATGCCGAGCACCATGCCGCTGGCTGCGTTCTTGAGCGTGTACTGATTTGTGTCGCCGACTGCGGCGAGCGTGCCCATGTCTGTGGTGGAGCTGCCGGTGGTGACGGTGGTTCCGGAACTGCTTCCGCCGCCGCAGCCCGATGCGATGCACACTGCCAATAAAGCAGACAGAACAAAAAACTTCACCCGATTCCTCCGAATCGCTGGAGACGATAGTGCAAAAGGCGCGGCCACAGCGAGCCGCGCCGCCTTTGCGCGATGCAGGTTGTCAATATGTGATTCTCAGCGTGAACTGCACGTTCCTTGGGCCATTGAGCGTACTGCCGATCTGGCCAAAGCTATCGTCCTGAATTCCAGAATCAGGTTTGTTGAAGATGTGGCGGTTGAAGGCGTTGAACAACTCGCCGCGAAATTCCGCCTGAACCCCTTCGTGAATGGGGATGGTCTTGTTGATGCCGAAGTCCTCGTCGTAGTAGGCGAAGCTGCGAATATCTGCGGAGTTGCGCGGCATGTCGCCGAAGGTCCACGGACCGGTGCCGCGGTTGGTGCCGGAGTTCGGGTCTGAGAATGCAGAGCAGTTCCAGTAGCCGGTGGTGCATGAGCCTGAACCCGGACCGAAGTTGTTGGTGTTTACGAAATCGAATGGATTGTAGCGGCCGCTCGATGCCCGCACATTGATATTGGGCACTCGATTGGGGCGAATGCCATTGTCGAAGCCCGGAATCCCAGTGGCGCCGAAGAAGCTGACGGGCTGGCCGCTGAGGTAACGCTGGATGCCGCTGATGCGCCAGTTGGAGATCACGGCATTCACCGGGGCAGGCGCGTGATTCAGAAATTGCTTGCCGTGGCCGACGGGCAGTTCGTAGAGATAGCTGACTACGAAGTTGTTGGGAACGTCCTGGTTGCTGACCGCTTTCTCAGCCTTGTGATCGTAGGGATTTTGCGTGCCGCCCTGGCTCTGCAGCGTGCTGTAGTAGGGCTGAATCGCATCGGCGTCGGTGAGTGTTTTTGAGAATGTATAGGACGCGAGCAGATTGAAACCGTTATGGAAGCGCCGTTCGAGCTTTACCTCCATCGCGTTGTATGTGGACTGGCCGACGTTTTGAAGATAGCTGTCGGTGTTGATATATCCATACTGCGGGAATGGGCGCAGCGCCTGTTCTACAGTTACGCCGGTGCCCCACGTGTTGTAGAAGTTGGCGTACGGAGCGTTCACACCCAGGTTGTTGGAGATCACCGGCTCGAAGAGGCCGTTGCCAAGGGCGAGCCCGCTGAGAGGCATGTCATTGGGATAGTCGATCAGTCCATGCAGCCGCGTGGAATGCATGCCCAGATAGCCAAGAGAGAAGAACCAGTTTTGCGCAACCTGCAACTGATTTTCGAGAGTCCAGGTTTCCACCATCGCGGGCCGGCCATAGGTTGGCGCGATGTAATCGACTCCCTGGCCATTGAGCTGGGTTGGATCGAGGTCCGGCGTTGTGGGCTCGGGCGGCAGACCTGCGTCTACTTGCGGACCATCGAGCGGATCGGCGGTAAAGTAAGTCTGGTTGGCCACGAAACCCTGCACCGTGCCCTGGCCGTAATCGGCATAAACGAGCGGTCCGTAGTAGATGCCGCCGCTTCCGCGGATCACGACTTTCTGATCGTAGTAGTCCGGCGCCCAGGCAAAGCCCACACGCGGCTCGAAATCCTTGTAATAGGTTTTGGCCCATGTCTCGCCGACATTGCCGTTGCGGCCCGCGCCCTTGCCGGCAAAGACAAGCGCGCCGGGAATGTTGTTGGCGGCGCTGTTCATGGCCAGTGGGCTCATGATCGTCGTGTCTCCATCCGCTTCGTGGCGCGGTGTATCGTAGCTCCAGCGGAAGCCGAGGTTGAGCGTAAGGTTCGGACGGAACTTCCAGTCGTCCTGCACAAAAGCGGCGGCTGTGTGCATGATCCAGCGCGGCGCGTGGAGCTGCTGAATATCGTTCGCCGTGCCCGATTCGCCGATGAGGAACGCGGCGAATGAGTTGCCGTCGAGGCCCCAGTATGTGGTGTCGGATGCGGTTTGATTATCCCAGAAGCTGAAGCATCCCGAGGTGCCGCTGCAGGTGCCGCCGATGCGGCTCACAAACGAGTATTGGTGATACTGCACCTCGCCACCGAACTTGAAGCTGTGTGCGCCGTGCTGCCAGTGCACGGTGTCATTGAGAGCGATAGTATTGTCCACGTCGATGGCGCCGCTGTTTTCTCCAAAGCTGGAGAAGGGACTGCCGATAAACTCGAAGCCGGGAAACACCGGGCCGGAGCCATTGGCGATGCCCAGTTTGCTGTCCCAGTTGATTCCCATCTCACCGGCGCGCGAGATGGTGTTGTTCCACGAACGGTTGGAGCCGGCCGTCAGTGAGTTGATGAGCGTTGGGGTGATGATCCAGTCCCATCCGGCGCGGAAGAGCTTGCCTAACTGATCAGAAGCTGCGCAGCAGGTGTTGAGCGGCGCGGGGAGCGAGAGGTCGTTGCCCTGGTCGGTGTTCTCGCGGGAATTAAAAAATGTCCAGAGTTTGTGATGGGAGCCGAGATTCTGGTCAATGCGGAAACTGTAGACGGTTTGACTGGGAGTGTCAGAGGTGTCGTAGACGTAATTGTTGGTGCTGCCGGAGAGATTGGGTGAGGGCATGTAACTCACCACCGCTTTGGCCACGCTGCTTTCGCGATTGAGCGGAATTTCGTTCAGGTTGCCGTTGTAGGTAATCGGCGTGCGGCATCCATTCACTTCAGTCGTCGGATCGAAGATTTCGCCGTAATACAGCTTGCTGTTGCAGGCGTCGGTTGCGGGAGTGCCATTGGCGTTAAAGATCTGCCCGCCCAGCGTAGAAGTGAAGTCAAGATATTGTCCGTTGCTGCCCAGTTCCGCCTGGGTGGGAATGATGCTGGTGATTGCCGAGCCGGTGGAGTAACGGAGCTGTTCCCAGGAGAAGAAGAAAAAGGTTTTGTCTTTGCCGTTGTAGAAATGCGGAATGCTGACCGGACCGCCCATGGTGAGCCCGTAGTCGTTCTTCGTGTCGGCAGACCGCTGCAGGCTGGCGCGCACCACGGGATTGGTGGCCTGGGCCAGATAACCGTTGTTAAACCAGTTGTTGGCGTCGAAAGCGGCGTTCTTGTAGAAGTCGTAAATCACGCCGTGGTAGTTGTTGGTTCCGCTCTTGGTGTTGTAGTTGGCCAGTCCACCGGTGGTTCTGCCGATGTCAGCCGGAAGGCCGGAGAGACTGAGATGAAACTCCTGAATGGCTTCGACGCTGGGCGCAACAATCTCAAATCCGCCTGAACCGTTTTCCTGGCGGTTGGTGGTCAGGCCATCCACAAGAAAGTCCGAGCCCTCGTCCTGGCCGCCGTTGATCTTGTCCATCAACTGGCCGCCCGCACCGCCATTCGACGTACCGGGGCCGACGGTGCCGGGCACGAGAAATTCGAATGTGGACAGCATACGCAGCGTGCCCGAAACCTGAAGCGGCAGCTCGGTAACCTGCGTGGGTGTGATCGTCGCATCAATGTCGGAGCTCTCCTTTTCAAGGGACACTGAAGATGCGGCTACCTCAATACTCTCTGAAGTTGACCCTACAGAGAGCGCCGCGTCACGGGCGATGTGTCCGCCAACGGTGACCACAACGCCGTCGAAGACCTGGGTCTTGAATCCCGGAGCGCTGACTCGCACTTCATACGTTCCGGTGCGCACGGAAGGAAGCACGTAGTATCCGGTGCTGGAACTGACAGTCGAGTATGCGGTGCCAGTTGCAGCCGCGCGCGCCGTTACGGCGGCGCCCGGCACAACGCTTCCCGCCGGATCGGTAATGACTCCGCTGATGGAGCCCGTGTCAAGCTGAGCAGCGGCAGGCACGGCTAACCCGGCAAGCAGCAGCAATAGCGCCAGGCACGAAGTGAATTGCGCAGTGAAGCTTCGGCTTTCTCGTTGCATCATGATGTACGCCTCCCTCAGCCTTCCAATCTGGAATGTGACCTCATCTTGTCTGTTTGTTGAGCAAACGTTTCCCCGCAGCCTGGTTTGTCTATTTCTCAATCGCATCCTTTTTGCCTCTTCAAATAATCCATTCGTCCTTTGCAGGTTTTTGTCTCAAGCGCGGAGTGCGGGGCTCATTGGCCGGCCGGCTCCGCAATCATCGCAACTTTGTCAGGGTCTTCGACCGGCAGATCCGAACGCTTGCGCGTGAGCTCGGCGGTGTGAAGCTCCTGGCGCTGTTTCACCTGTGACCGCATGCGCAAAAAATCTTTCATCGCAGCTTCCGCATTTTCCGTGTCGTGCATGCTGCGGTAGGCCTGCGCCATCTGGTAGTACGCACTCATCGCACGATCGTTCGCAGGATCGGCGGTGATGGCCAGCTTCAACTGCTGAATCGCTTCCTGGTTTTGACCGAGCGCCATAAGGCCCCGGCCGAGATAGTAATGCGCGTCGCTCAGCGAGGGATCGTTTTTGAGCACAGCGCGCAACAGCTCGACGCCTTCGCCGGGCTTCTGATTGAGCACCAGCAGACTGCCCAATTTGTACTGTGTCGTTTCAGCATGCGGGTCGATGTCCAGCTCTTCCCGGTAGGCCTCGGCAGCTTTGTCGAACTGGCCAACGATCCAGAACTGGTCGGCAAGCTCTTCGTGCAGTCCGGGCTGGCCGGGCGCCATTTTGACCGCCAGCTCAAACTCGGAGATTGCGTCCTGATTGCGGTATCCCTGGGCGTAGGCTTCAGCGAGCACCTGATGAACACGCATGGAATCATGGTCGAGCTTGAACATGGCGTCGTAGGACGCGTTGGCTACGAGCAGATAGGCCCGTCCGCGGTGGTAGAGGATGTCTTCGTCCTTCGGATCCAGGGCGTAGGCTTTATCAAGTGGCGCGATTGCGCTCTGCGGATCATCTTGCGCGAGCCTGCAGACACCCAGCCACATGAACGCCTTGGCGTCGTGCGGATCGATCTGGGTTTCGCGCAGCAGCCGGGCTTCGGCCTCCTTGAATCGGTTCTCCCGGTAGTCGGCGACGCCCAGAAAGAGATTGGCGCCGCGAAGGGCAGGCTTGAGATGAAGCGCCGTCTCGAATGCGGTGCGGGCGTCGTCCAGACGGCCAGCCTGTTCGAGAGCAAGACCCAGGTTGAAGTAACCCTCCGCGAAGTCGGGCAATGCGCGGGTGACCTGGGTGTAGGCGGTGACAGCGGCGGAGAACTCGCCGGCCGCCATGGCCTGTGCACCCTGCTGCATAGCCTCGCGGACGGTTGCGTCCGGCGCACTTTGCGAGTGAGCGCGGGCAGCCGGCGCGACCAGAAGCGCCGCCAGGATGAGCCCATCCGCAAGCCCGCGGAAAAGTCCACGAACAGGCCTACGAAGCGGTCCATGAACAGGCCTGCGAAGAGGCCTACGGACCGGACCGGTGACGATCTGGCTGCCAATTCTTTTCATGATGGAGATTCTCCAGGGGTTTCTTTCGGGTATTGCGGGAAAGCGTTTGCTGCGTCCTGTCGGAATACACCCTTTCGAAAAACAGGAAAATTCAAGCACCGGTGCGGAAAGACTGTAAAGAAATTAACGGATCAGCGACCCGTTACAAGACGTAAGTTTAACAAATTAATAGACTTGAAAATCGACAAGAGGCGTCCGTTACGAGCCGGGCGAAAGGGTTTTTTCACCCGCGTAAGTACGTTTTAAGCGGTGGTATAGTTATGGACTGAGGAGAATCGAAGCCCGTCCATGTCCGGTGCCGGTCCATCGTCGCTCGGCGAGCCGGAGCTGTTCACTGCGGAACAGACCGTCTTGGTGCGTAACCACATTGAGGAGCTCCTGGCGAGCCGTGTATTTGCCGGAAGTAAACGCACCCAGGATTTCCTTCGCCTGATTGTGGGCCACGCTCTCGAGGGAGAGGTGGACAGCCTGCGCGAACGGATGATCGGCGCAGAGATGTTTGGCAGGCCGGTCAGCTACGACACCGGAAGCGACTCCGTGGTGCGGGTGCGAGCCAGCGAGGTCAGGAAAAAGCTGGCCCAATACTATAGCGAGCCGCGGGCGGAACGACCGACCGTATGGATCGAACTCCCCAGCGGATGTTACGTTCCCAAGTTCCACTTTGAGCCGCAGAGTGCCGCGCTCGATTCTCAGGGACCGGCTTCGCTTGCCTCTCCCGCGCCGGGCGGACCTTATCAGAACGGAAAGCGAACGGCCGCCGAGGTTGAACCGGAGCCTGTTGAACGCGACGCAGCTCGAACCAGGCCGGCGATCCGCGCGGTGCGCGTCTACGCAGCCGTGGCGGCGGGGTTGATTCTGGCCGCCGTTCTGGGCTACACGACCTACTATCGGATGAGCCGAAGTTCGAGCGCTCCCACCGGAATCCACTCCATTGCCATCCTGCCGCTGGAAAACCTGTCGGGTTCTCCGGAACAGGACTACTTTGCCGATGGAATGACCGAAGAGCTGATCAACGATCTCGGCCAGGTTTCCACGCTTCGGGTCATTTCGCTGACGTCTTCGATGAGCTACAAGGGAACCAAGAAAAAGCTCCCCGAGATCGCCCGCGAATTGTCTGTGGGCGGAGTGGTCGAGGGTGGAGTGTTGCACGACGGAAACCAGGTCCGCATCAGCGTGCAACTCATCGATGCGCGAACAGACCGGCCGGTATGGGCACAGACCTATGTACGCGATCTGACCAGCGCGCTTGCCTGGCAGGGAGAAGTAGCGCAGGCGATTGCCGAAGAGATCAGCATTAAAGTTACTCCGCAGGAGCAGGCGCGTCTTACGCGTCAGCGCACAATTCTGCCCGAAGCCCAGGACTTTTATCTGCATGGGATTCTGTTGCGCGATGCAGACGAGTGCAAGACGGCGATTGGCTACTTTGACCGGGCAATCGCGAAAGATCCCAGTTATGCTGAGGCGCACTCCGCGCTGGCAAGTTGCTATGGCCGGTTGGGCGAGTCAGGACAGATGCGGTATCTAGAGGCCTTCACCCGGCAAAAGGCTGAAGCGCTGAAGGCGATTTCTCTCGATGACTCTTTATCCGAAGCGCACGCGGAACTGGCCAACACGGCCATGACACTGGACTGGGACTGGCCCGCGGCGGAAGCGGAGTTCCAACGCGCGCTGGAATTGAATCCGAATTCAGCCACCAACCACGAGAAATACGCCTTTTATCTGGTTCGCACCGGCCATTCACGCGAAGCAATCTCTGAGATTGCGCGGAGCGTTGATCTCGATCCGGTTTCCGGCAGCACCTTCCATGCAGAGGGATTCATTTATTACTTTGCACGCCAATACGATATGGCCCTGGCTGTCATGCGCACGGCCCGCGGACTCAAAATCAATTTGCCCGACTGGAACTTTTTGATGGGCGACCTCTACGCGGACAAGGGTATGTATGCCGATTCGATCTCCGCGTTTCTCAAATCCGGTACGGGGCCTTATTCCCTCGGGCACCTTGGCAACGCTTATGCGCGCGCGGGCAATGAAGCGGCGGCACGGCAAACGATCGCGCGACTGGAAGCGCAGGTTTCAAAAGACGGTGTCGGGCGCTACGAGATTGCGCTGGTTTACGCGGGAATGGGGAACAAGAATGAGGCATTTCGCTGGTTGCACGACGCCTTTCTCGCACATGATGTAGGGCTCGTTTACCTCAAGGTCGACCCCTGTCTGGACCCGCTGCGCTCCGATCCGCGCTTTAACGACCTGCTGAAGCGCGTCGGCTTTCTGTCCTAGCTGTCCCTTCGCTTCCCGCTAGTAACACCGTGCCGGAAATGCCGGAGAGCCGTTATTTTTCGCGTGGGATGTTTCCGAAGGATTCAGGTTTTATGCCTGCGTTCAAGGGTGCGCAGGCCACGCGGTATCGTGTCTATCCACTGATCTTTTCGGTCAGCTCGAGCCATCGCTCGTAGATTGCGTCGTGCTCGGCCTGGGCGGAGTTGAGCGCGCTGAGCGCTTCAGTGAGTGCCGCGGCGTTGGTGGCGACGGCCGGGTCTTCGACCCGGGAGCGGGCCTGGCGCAGATGCTCATCGGCGGCCGCAATGCGGGCTTCGATCGCGTCGTACTCGCGCTGCTCAAGATAGGACAGCTTTTTCTTCGAAGCTTGCGGCGAGGGATCCGAGCCCGGAGAAGATGGCGTGGCCAGCCGGGAATCCTTTGTATTCAGTTGGCGTGAAGACTCGCGTTCGGCGTCGCCGGATGGATCAAGCTCCGCGCGCCACTCTTCCCACTGAATGTAGTCGGCGAAGAGAACCGCATTGCCACGGCCGTCGAGTCCGAGGACAGCATTGGTAACCCGGTCGAGAAGGTAGCGATCGTGAGTGACCAGCACGAGCGCACCGGAGAAATCAACCAGGGCTTCCTCGAGGATTTCGAGAGTCGGGATATCGAGGTCGTTGGTGGGCTCATCGAGGATGAGGACATCCGCGGGCTGCAGCATGAGACGTGCGATGAGCACGCGGGCGCGCTCGCCGCCGCTCAATCGGGAGACGGGCTGGTTGAGCTGTTCGCTGGTGAAGAGAAAGCGCGAAGCATAGCCGGCGACGTGGACAACGCGATCCTGGTAGACGACAGAGTCGGAATCGGGCGCGAGAGCGCGGCGAAGGGTGAGGGAAGTGTCGATCTCGCGAAGCTGAGAAAAGTAAACGATGCGCAGGGATGCGGCACGGCGGACATTGCCTCTCGCAAGAGCCAATTCGCCGGTCATGGCGCGGAGCAGGGTGGTCTTGCCGGAGCCATTGGGGCCGACAAGGCCGAGTTTCAGGCCGGCGGTGAGGCTGAAGGTCACGCCACGGAGAATCTCTCTCTCACCGATCACG
>Ga0335072_10013521_pt1 | contig 11625 bp, 9 predicted proteins | sample Lox_Sample_21_FD_206725 | JGI IMG/M metagenome (GOLD analysis project Ga0335072, IMG submission 206725) | Soil microbial communities from Loxahatchee National Wildlife Refuge, Florida, United States - Lox_Sample_2.1 | ecosystem: Environmental > Terrestrial > Soil > Wetlands | place: USA: Florida...
CGGCGCCTTCGCCGCCTTCCTCATCCTCGGCGATCCCGCGCGCTGGGAGCCGTCCACGCTGCCGCCCACTTTGATCGCCCTGCGCCGCCTTCTGCTCTCCGTCCTCGCGCCGCCCGCTCTTGCCATGGCCCTCGTCGCCGGAGCCGCCCTTGTCGCGGGCGTCCTCCAGACCGGCGGCGTCAACGTCCATGCGGGCGCCGCCGGCTTCAAGCTCGACCGGGTCAACCCGGTCACGAATCTCAAGAACCTCTTCTCGCTGCGCGCGGCCGCGCGCTTGGGCAAGTCGCTTTTGCCCGCCGCGCTGCTCGGCGTCTTCGCCGTCGAGCGCATCGGCCGCCAGCTTGCCCTGCCCGCGTTCTCGCTCGACCGGCTCAACCGGCTCGGTCCCGACATCTACGGCCTGCTCGAGGCCGCGGCCTGGCTGCTCTTCGCCTGGTCGGCTATTGACTATGCGGTCGAGTGGCAGAGCCGCGAGTCGCGCCTGAAGATGAGCCGCCAGGATCTGCGCGACGAGTACAAGGAGACCGAGGGCAGCCCGCAGATTCGCTCCCGCATCCGCGGCCTGCAGCGGCAGATGCGCCGCCGCCGGGTGAAGGCCGATGTCTCCCGCGCTGCCGTGGTGCTTACCAACCCCACCCACTACGCCGTCGCCCTCGGCTTCGACTTCACCACCATGGAGGCGCCCAAAGTTCTCGCCAAGGGCCGCAACCTGCTGGCCGAGGAGATCAAGGCCGAGGCGCGCTGGGCCGGCGTGCCCATCCTCGAGAATCCCTCGCTGGCGCGCTCGCTCTACCGCTCGGTCGAGGTCGGCCAGGCCATTCCGGTCGAGCTCTACGCCGCCGTCGCCACCATCCTCGCCTGGCTCTACCGCCAGCGCGTCGAAGAGGAACTGCGCGCGCGGACCCGCTCCGCGGTAGCAGATTCCCGCGCTGCGTCGCCAGGTTTTGCCCCGGGTTTTGGAGGAGTTCCTCGATGAGTACAACCGCTCTTGCCGGCGGCGCGCAGCCCGCCGCCTCTTCTACGTCCATCCTCGACCGGCTGCGCGAGTACGCGCTGCCCCTGGCCGCCATCAGCGTGATCTTTGTCATGCTCGTCCCGTTGCCCGCCGCCGCGCTCGATCTCCTGCTGGCGCTTTCGATGGCCGCCTCCATCATCGTCTTCCTCTCCGCGGTGCAGATACGCCGCGCGGTCGAGCTTTCCGTCTTTCCCACGCTGCTTCTGCTGCTCACGCTCTTTCGCCTTGCGCTCAACATCGCCTCCAGCCGCCGCATTCTGCTTCATGGCTCGGAGGGCACGGCCGCCGCCGGCCACGTCATCCAGGCCTTCGGCCAGTTCGTTGTCGGCGGCAATTACGTAGTCGGCTTCGTGCTCTTTCTCGCCCTGGTTGCCATTCAGTTCCTGGTCGTCTCCCATGGCGCCGTGCGTACTGCCGAAGTCACCGCGCGCTTTACTCTCGACGCGCTGCCGGGTAAGCAGATGGCCATCGACGCCGACATGAACGCCGGCGTGATCGACGAGGCCGAGGCGCGGCGAAGACGCCAGGCCATCGCCCGGGAGGCCGAGTTTTACGGCGCCATGGATGGCGCGGCGCGCTTCAACCAGCGCGATTCGCTGGCCACGATCCTCATCACCGCCATCAACATCGTGGCCGGCCTGCTCATCGGCACGCTGCAGCAGGGCATTCCCCTGGCCGAAGCCGCGCGCACCTACACCGTGCTCACCGTGGGCGACGGCCTGGTCACGCTCATTCCCTCGCTGCTGGTCTCGGTGGCCGGCGGCATCACCCTCACCCGTGCCAATTCGGCGGGCCTGCTCGGCGGTGAGCTGCGCCAGCAGCTCTTTGCGCGGCCGGCCACACTCTATCTGGCCGCGCTGGTCTCGGCGGGCATGTGTCTGATCCCCGGCCTGCCCAAGCTCGCTTTTCTGGGCGTGGCCGCGGTGCTCTACTGGAGCGGCCGCCGCATAGCAGCGCGCGCAGCGATCGCGCCCAATGAGGCCGCGCCCGCCGAAAAGAAAGCCGCTGCGCAGGCGCAGGGCGCCGATCTGGCGGCGCTGCTCAAGCTCGAAGAGCTCACCCTCGAGATCGGTTTTCAGCTCATCCCGCTGGTCGACGAAAAGCAGGGCGGGCAACTGCTCGCCAAAGTCCGCACCCTCCGCCGCCATCTTTCGACCGAGCTCGGCTTCCTCGTCCCCCCGGTGCACATCTCCGACAACCTGCGCTTGAAGCCGCGCGAGTACGTCTTCTCCCTGCGCGGCCTCGAGATCGGCCGCTGGCAGACCGAGGGGCCGCAGCTCTTGGCCGTCTGCGGCGAGCCAGGCCGCCGTCCACTCACCGGAAAAGAGACGCGCGAGCCGGCCTTCGGCGTGCCCGCCCTCTGGATCGCGCCCCAGCTCGAGGATCAGGCCATCGCCGCCGGCTACTCGGTGGTCGATCCCACCACCGTGATCACCACGCATCTGGGCGAGCTCATCCGCCGCCACGCCTGGGAGCTGCTGAGCCGCGCCGAGATCAAGCGCCTCGTCGACTCGCTTAACGACTCTCATCCAAAACTGATGGAAGAGCTCGTGCCCAAGCTGCTTACCCTGGGCGAGGTGGGCCGCGTGCTTGAGCAGCTCCTGCGCGAGCGGGTCTCGATTCGCGATCTGGGCGCCATCCTCGAAGCCCTGCTCGAAACCGCGCCCCTGAATAAAGGCCTCGTCCCCCTGGTCGAAGCCGCGCGCCAGGCCCTCAGTCGCCGCCTGGTGCGCCCGCTGCTCGATGCCGACGGCCAGCTCCCCGTGTTTCTGCTCGACCCCGCGCTCGAGGACGACATTCTCTCCGCCCTCGGCCCCGAGGCAGGCCAGCCCGGCCCATCGGGAAATGCCGGCCCGCGCCTGCTCGCCGCCCACGCCGCGCCGTCTACCCCCGCCCTGCGCCGCCTCACCGATTCTTTGAGACAACTCATGGGCGCTGCCTCTTCGGCGGTCCTGCCCGTGCTTCTTTGTCCCAGTCCGGCACGCTATTACGTCAAACGCTGGCTCGAGCCGGCTTTGCCCCGCCTGGCCGTGGTGGCTGCCGGGGAGATTCCGCCCGAGGTCCGGCTGCGCCCTGTGGGCACTGTGCGCTGAGGGCTGCAAAAGTCTGAAGGGTTACGGGCGCGTGGCCGGACTTGCATTGCCGGACTTGCATTGCCGGACCGGGCTGCGGGAAAGGATGGCCGATGGCGACCGAAACCGGGACGGTACCGCGCGGGCCCCGCGCCGTGCGCCGTGACAACACGGAGAATCCCTATCCGCCCGCCATCCCTGTTTCCACCGCGCTCAGCGCCGAGCAGGAAAAGGTGCTGCTCGAGCACCTGCCCATCGTGCGCTTTCTTGCCCGCCGCATTCATGAGCGGCTGCCCCAGCACGTCGATATCGAGGATCTGGTCTCGGCCGGCGTGGTTGGCCTCATGGACGCCTTTGCCAAATTCGATCCGGCCAAGAAAGTTCAGTTCCGCAGCTACGCGCAGTTCCGCATCCGCGGCGCCATCCTCGACAGCCTGCGCACCCTCGACTGGAGCCCGCGCGAGCTGCGCCGCAAGGGCCGCGCGGTCGAGGAGGCCATCCGCGTGCTCACGGCGCGCATGGGCCACGCTCCCGGTGAAGCGGAGGTTGCCCTTGAGCTGAATGTGAGCCTGGAAGAGTACCAGCAGTTGCTCGGCGATCTGAAGGGCCTCGAGATCGGCACCCTGCACGTCGAGCGCAATGAGGACTCGGGCGACGAGGAGCTGGCCTATGTGCCGGGAAAGCCCGAAGAGGACCCGCTCTTCCGCTGTCTCAAGGGCGAGCTCGCGGAGCGGCTTACCGATGCCATCCAGAAGCTGCCCGACCGCGAGCGCCTGGTGATGACGCTCTACTACTACGAGGAGATGACCATGCGTGAGATTGGCCTGGCGCTGGGTGTGGTCGAGTCGCGAGTCTCGCAAGTGCACGCCTCGGCCGTGGTCCACCTGCGCGCCGCGCTCAAGGATCTGGCTGCCCGCGGCGCTTTCGAGAAGGCTGGCGCGCGCACCCAGGGGCGCCGCGCCGCCGGATGAGCCGGGCCTGCTTCTCCACAGGCGTGGCCAAGCCAGCGCGCCGGAGCGCAACGGGATCCTCGATTCTCGCGGGGCGTGACACACACGGAACGGAGACTTCATGGCGACGGAAAAGACCCTCAAGCAGGACGAGATCGACGCACTCTTCGAGGCCGCGCGCCGCGCCGCGCCCGCGGCCGAGCCGGTCGACGTGAGGCCTGATGCTCTCCCCTACAACTTCTCCTCCGCCGGACAGATTTCGAACGAGCAGCTCCGCGCCATCAGCCTGCTGAACGATCTGTTCGCTCGCAACCTCACGCACAATCTGGCCGCGTGGCTGCGCACGCGCTTTCAGGTCAATCTCGTCTCCGCCGAGCAGATTCAATTTAATGAATTTCTCTTGAGAATTCCCGAGATCAGCTACGTTGCCTCCGTCCGGCTCGAGCCGCTGGGCGCGCTCTCCGCGCTGCAGCTCGATCTCGGCCTCGCGCCGCCCATCGTCGATCTGCTTCTGGGCGGCGAGGGCCGCAGCGGCCCCCTGCGCGAGCTCACCGATATTGAAGAATCGATTCTCGGCTCGGTGGTGGAGATCATCTGCCGCGAGCTCACCTCCGCCTGGCAGACCGTCGGCCTGGGATTCCGCTTCGACCGGCGCCAGTTGCAGACCCAGGTGGCGCGCCTGATCGCGGTGACGGAAAAGACGCTCTGCCTCAGCTTCGAGATGCGCATGCCGCACGTCTCCGGCCTGCTCAACCTGGCTTTTCCGGCGGTGGTCGCCAACACCATCCTGCGCCGGCTCACCAGCGACTGGGGCCGTCGCCGTCGCCACGCCCCCGATCTGCGCGCGCGCATGGAAGCGGCGGCGCGCAACATCCGCTTCGGCTGCTCGCTGCAGCTGCCCAGCGTGCGCGTGCCCGCGAGCGCCCTGGAAAATCTTGCGCCGGGGAGTCTCGTGCGCCTCAACCTTCCCTCGAACACCGTGCCTCTGCTGCGCGTGGCCGGCCTGCCGCTGCTGCGCGCGCAGGCCATCCGCCAGGGCCCGCACCGCGCCGCGCGCGTCGAGCGCTCGCTGCTCCCGAACCCAGCCGCGGACTCTGACGCCGCCGTCCAGCCCGGCGCCGAGGACCGTCGATGAAGAGCTATGCCGAGTGCTGGGCCAGCGTGGCTGCCGACCTCTTCTCCCAGGCCCTTGCCGGCCAACCGGAGCTGACCGAGGCGCTGCCTGCACCCCTCGGCCCCGGCGCCTTCGGCTTTGCGGCCACACTCTCCGGCGACTTGGCCGGCCGCTTCACGGTTCTTCTCGAGGGTTCCCTCCTCGATACGCCGTTGGTGGGCGACGGCGTTGACCAGAAGGCGGGATGGGCCGAGCTGCTGCGCGAGGTGGCCGATGCCGCCGCCGGCGAGCTGCTGGCCGAAACCGGCAAGCGTGCCAAGGTGGAAAGCTTCGCGGAGACCTCGGGCGAGAGCCAGGTCACGCGCGCCTTCCGCCTGCGCTCGGGCGACCGGGCCTGGACCCTCCTCGTCCGCGACGAGCTCGTCCCGGCACAGGCTGCCGCCGCGGCTGGGTTCGAAGCCCCGGCAGCCGTCCCTGCCGGGCTCAATCCCGGACTTGAGCTGCTGCTCGATGTCGAGCTCGAAGCCTCACTGCGCTTTGGCTCCCGCGAGATGCCTCTCGGCGAGATTCTCGAGCTCGGCCCCGGCGACGTGGTCCAGCTCGACCGCCACGTGGCCGACCCCGTCGATCTTCTCATCGGCGACAAGATTGTAGCCCGCGGTGAGGTCGTCCTCGTCAACGGCAACTTCGGCCTGCGGGTTACGGAAGTGGCCGAGCCGCGGCGACGGCTGGAGACCATTCGATGCCTCTTCTGAGCCGTGGCCGCATCCACCCCGAAGAGCGCAGACCCGAAGGGCGCAACCTGCCGCAGATTCTCGATGCCGTAGGCGCTCCAATCTCCGGTGCGCGGCTGGATTCGGACCTGAATTCGGCGCCGGATTCAACCCCGGGTTCAGAACTGGATGCGGCCATCGAGCGAAGTTTTGCGCGCCGTTTCGGCCGCAATCTCAGTCCGGCCCTCAATCGCGGCTCCGGTCAGGGTTTCGAGCCGGGGCGGCCGGCACCGCGCTCCCGGCTTTTTGAGACCTGCGCCAACCCCCGCTGCGGCTCCGGCTGGCTCAAGCTCTGGCGCAGCCGCCGCGCGCCGGTCTTTGAGGGCGGCTGGTGCTGCTCGCCGGAATGCATGCGCGCGCAGGTCGAGTCCGCGCTCAGCCGCGAATTTGACACGCGCAGTCCCGCGGCTCAAGTCCGGCCCCACCGCATCCCTCTCGGCCTGGTCCTGCTCGAGCAGGGCTGGATCACGCGCGACCAGTTGCGCGCCGCCCTCGAGGCGCAGAAAGCCGCTGGCGAAGGCCGCCTGGGCGCGTGGCTGGTGCGCCGGCAGGCTGCGAGCGAAGAGCAGGTCGCGCGCGCCCTGGCCCTCCAGTGGAGCTGCCCCGTGCTCGGTCTCGAATTTCACCGCCCTGAGGCCATGGCCGCCCTGCTGCCCCGCCTCTTTGTCGAGGCCCTCGGCGCGCTCCCCTTGCGCGTGGCCGCGGGGCGCATCCTCTATCTTGGCTTCGAAGACCGTCCCGACCCCGCGCTTGCCTTCGCTCTCGAGCGCGTCACCGGCCTGCGCGTCGAAAGCGGCGTAGTCTCCGCCGCGCATTTTCGTCCCGCGCGGGCGCGCCTGCTCGCCGCGCGCTATCCCCGCTCCGGCCTGGTCGAGGCCGCGAACGGCGCCTCGCTCGCCACCTGCATACTCAAAGCCGTGGAACAGGCGCGGCCCGCCGACGCGCGCCTGGTGCGCGTGCACGGCTGCCTCTGGCTGCGCCTCTGGCTACGGCCGCAGCTCGGGCCCACGCCCCAGCCGGATGCCATCGAAGACCTGGTCTTTTCGCTCGCCGGCCCGTGATGCGCGCGCGCCCGCCCGGCGCAGAAGCCGCTGGCCCTTAGCGGGATTCCATCGCATGTCACGCCGCCGGCTGTTCCGTATTCGGTCACCCGCGCCTGTTTCCTAATTTGCTTTAATCCCTCCGTCTCACTTCCGGCCACTCATCTGCAGTCTCTTCCCGGCATGGACAGCGGATACTATGCGGCCATGACCGGCCTGGTTGCGCGCTTCCAGGCGCTGGACACGGCGGCTTCCAATCTGGCCAACGCGAGCACGCCGGGTTACCGCGCCGAGCGCGAGTTCTTCCGCTCCGCGCTCCTCGGTCCCGATGCCCTCGACTCGCAGCTCGGCGAGACGGTGAACAACTACGGCCTGCTCGGCGGCGACCGCCTGAGCCTCACTCAGGGCGCGCTGGAGCAGACCGGCAATGCGCTCGATCTGGCCATCGAAGGCCAGGGATTCTTTGAGATTCTTACGGCCGATGGCCCCCGCTTCACCCGCGATGGCGGCTTTCACCGCGCGCGCAACGGGCAACTGGTCACCGAGGCCGGGGAGCCGGTACTCTCGCCCGCAGGCCAGCCTATACCGATTCCGCCGGGCGATGTGACCGTGGGCGCCGATGGCACCGTCTCCGTCGCCGGCGGCGCCGTGGCCGCGGTCGGCGTCTTCACCTTTCCCGCGGGCACCGAGCTTACCCCCGAGGGCGCCAACCGCTACATCGCGCCCCAAGACGTGAAGCCCGTCGCCGCGGCGGATGCCTCAATTCATCAGGGCGCGCTCGAGTCGGCCAACGAGGACATCGTGCAGGGCTCGCTCGATCTGGTCATGATGCAGCGCCAGGCGGAGATGATGCAGCGCGCGCTCACCATCTTCCACACCGAGTTCAACAAGTTTGCCGCAGAAGACCTGCCGAAAGTGTGAGTGGTCAGTGATCAGTGAACAGTTCTCAGTGGTCAGTCGCAAGTTGTCAGTTGTAAGTAGTCAGTTATTAGTTCCAGGTTGGCAGACTTCAGACAGCAATTTTCGAACGAAGGATAAAGACGGGGAGCCGACCGAAGCCGGAAAAGATCAGGGCAGCACAGAAAAGAACTGACCACTGGTCACGGACCACCTCGAAGGAGAAACATGATTCGAGCCCTCTACACCGCCGCCAGCGGCATGAGCGCGCAGCAGCTCAACCTCGACACCATCGCCAACAACCTGGCCAACTCCTCCACCACCGGCTTTCGCCAGTTGCGTCTCGAGTTTCAGGACATGGTCTACCAGAATCTGGTCACGCCGGGCGCGGCGCAGAGCCAGACCACGGTCTCGGCCGGCCTGCAGATCGGTCTGGGCACCAAGTCCGCGGCCACGGAGGTCATCACCACCCAGGGCGAGCTCAACGAGACCGACAACCCGCTCGATGTCGCCATCGAAGGCCAGGGATTTTTCCAGGTGCAGTTGCCCAACGGCACCATCGCTTACACGCGCGCGGGCCAGTTTCAGTTGAACAACCAGGGCACCATCGTCGATACCGACGGCGACCCGCTCATTCCCACCATCACCATTCCGCCCAATGCCACCGCAGTCACCATTACCCAGTACGGCGTGGTCAACGCCACCCTGCCCGGGCAGCAGAACCCCTCGCAGCTCGGGCAGATTCAGCTGGCCACCTTTCCCAACCCCGGCGGCCTGCAGCTTATGGGCAACAATCTGCTTCAATCCACGCTCAGCTCCGGCGACCCGGTGCTCGGCAACCCTGGCGGCAACGAAGGCCTGGGCACGCTGCAGCAGGGATATTTGGAGAATTCGAACGTCGACGTGGTCACCGCGTTTGTGCAGATGGTGCTGGCGCAGCGTGCCTACGAATCGAACTCCAAAGTCATCAAGGCCGCCGACGACATGTACTCGCAGGTCAACAACATGACCCATTAGAACCCTGAAAACTGCAATAGACGAGCGCAGCAGCAACCATGCACTCAAGACAACTCCAATTCGGGATCGCGATGACGGCTCTCCTCTCTGCATTCACGCCGCTCCGCGCCCACGCCCAGGCCGTCCCATCTTCATCCGCGGCACGCTCTCTCCCCACCGCGCTCTCGGCTTCCGATACGGTTGAAGTCGTCCGCGAGATCGACGACCCCGGCACCGGCAACCGCTGGCTCCTGGTGCGCGACTGGAACCGCCCCGGCGGCCCAGGGCGCCTGCTTCTTCTCGCCGGTTCGCCGCGGCTGGCCCAGCCCGCGCCCGCGAGCGCGCGTTCGGCGGCCGGAGAGTCAACCTTCCCCGCGCCGGCCGCGCCGGTGATTCGCGCAGGCGACTCCCTTGTCGTCGAAGAAAGCACGCCCGTGGTCGAAGCCCGCCTCGCGGCCACGGCTCTTGGCCCCGCCGCGCCCGGCGCTGCTTTCGAAGCCCGTCTCCAGATCGGCGGCAAAATTGTCCGCGTGCGCGCCCTCGCCCCCGGACGGGCAAGGCTCGAACCGGGACTCGCGCCGGAATTCGAAGGGCAGCCATGAAACGCCAGATTGTTTCTCTGCTGCTCTTCGGCGTGGTCTTGCCTCTGGCCGCGCCGCTGGCGCACGCCAAGAAGAAAGCCGCTGCCGGGCAGACCTCCAAGGCCACGCCGCCCGAGGCTGCGCTGGCCAATTACATTGACCGCGTGCGCGCCGAGCAGGCGGCCGAGGTGCACTCGCCCGGCTCCATCTGGTCGCAGCAGGGATTGCTCGTGCGTCTCGGCACCGATCCCAAGGCCTACCGCCTGCACGATGTGGTCTCGATCGTCGTAAGCGAAAGCCTCGCCGCCTCGACCGACGGCCAGGTAAAGAACGCGCGCGCCTCTACGGCCAACTCCGGCCTTACCTCGCTCTTCGGCGCGCTCAAGACCGGCAACAACCTCCAGAACCTGCTTGGCATGAGCGCGTCCTCCGGGCTGAGCGCCCAGGGCCAGAGCACCACCAACTCCAGCCTCACCACCACCTTCGGCGGCGAGGTGGTCGACGTGCTCCCCAACGGCATGCTCGTGGTTCAGGCCACGCGCCAGCTTACCTTCTCCGAGCAGACGCAGCTCATCAAGCTGCGTGGCCTGGTGCGCCCCGAGGACGTGAACAACCAGAACCAGGTGCTTTCGACCGACATGACCGACCTCGAGCTTGAGGTCACGGGCAAAGGCATTGTCAACGATTCCACCTATCGCCAGAACCCGGTGGTGCGCTTCCTCGAGAGGCTGCTGGTGTTCTGAAGACAGGGACCAAGGGAACGAGGGAACAGGGAACAGGGAATAGGGAACAGGGAATACGGAGCAGAGGACCGGAAACAGGAAAAAGGGGAAAAAGGGAAAGAGGGAGCACCAAGGTTGAACAGGCGCAGCAAAAAGATTGTCCGGATGTCACCCTGAGTGAACTGTCGCGGCGGCGAGCCGAAGTTGAAAATCCGCCATGGCGGGGATCTGCGGTGGCTTTTCGCCGGGCAGCCGGAAAGTGCTTTTCGATGACCCCTGAGCCATTCGCTCTGCGCGCACCAAACCAAGAATTGCAATGACCACGAACCTGACAGATCGCACTTCTCCTCCCGCACAGGCCCGGCCGCTGCGGACTCCGCGCCTTCTGGTCCTCGCCGTCTTTCTGGTCTGCGCCCTCCCCGCCCTCTGCGAGTCAGCCGACATCGGCCAGTTGGTGCGCGTCAAAGACGTCGCCGCCATCGAAGGCATACGCGACAACCAGCTTGTCGGCTACGGCCTGGTCGTGGGCCTGCACGGCACCGGCGACAGCCAGCAGACCATCTTTCCTTACCAGAGCCTGGTCTCGGCGCTCGAGCGCATGGGCATCACTGTGCCCCAGTCCGGCGCCATCAGCGCGGCCAACATGCAGGTCAAAAACATGGCCGGCGTCTTTGTGGTGGCCACGCTGCCGCCTTTCACGCAGCCCGGCTACAAGCTCGACGTGACCGTCTCTTCGGCCGGCGATGCGCGCTCGCTCGAGGGCGGCATCCTGCTCATGACCCCGCTCTACGGACCCGACGGCAAGATCTTTGCCCAGGCGCAGGGCGCGCTGGTGCTCGGCGGCTACCTGGCCGCGGGCGGCGGCAACTCGCGCCAGGTGAACCACCCCACCACTGCGCGCATCCCCGACGGCGCCCTGGTCGAGCGTCCCGTGCCCTTCGATCTCAAGCAGCTGCACACCATCGACGTGGAGCTGAACGACGCCGACTTCCACACCGCCGAGTCCATGGCCGCCTCCATCAACCGGGTGCTTGGCTCCGAGCGCGCCCACGCCCTCGACAGCCGCGTGGTCGAGATCGTGCCCAAACCCGACGAGGACCTGCCCGCGCTGCTCGACAGGATCGAGCAGGCCGAGATTGAGGTTTACCCGCGCGCCCGCGTGGTCGTCAACGAGCGTACCGGCACCGTGGTCATTGGCGGCACCGTGCGCCTGCAGCCGGTGTCCATTCTCCACGGAGGCCTTACCGTCAACGTGATCTCCCAGGTCGAGGTCTCGCAGCCCAACGCGCTTTCAAGCGGCGGCACCACGCAGGTGGTGCAGCAGACTCAGGTCCAGGCCGAGGAAAAACCCGTCAACCGCATCGACCTCAAGGAGGGCGCCACGGTCGAGGATCTGGTCCAGGAGTTGCAACGTACCGGGGCAGGCGCGCGCGACGTGATCTCGATCCTCCAGGCGATGAAAGAG
>Ga0335072_10013523_pt1 | contig 11624 bp, 10 predicted proteins | sample Lox_Sample_21_FD_206725 | JGI IMG/M metagenome (GOLD analysis project Ga0335072, IMG submission 206725) | Soil microbial communities from Loxahatchee National Wildlife Refuge, Florida, United States - Lox_Sample_2.1 | ecosystem: Environmental > Terrestrial > Soil > Wetlands | place: USA...
TCGTGTACCCGGTGACTGCGTTGTTGCCGGGATGGTTGACTGCAACCACAATGTAGCCCCTGGCGGCGAGATAGGTGCCTAGCCACGCCATTTGCATGGCGCTGCCGCCGGTCCCGTGGGAAAGCGCAATTAGCGGGTACGTGGCGAAGCTTGGGGCGAACGTAGCATCTTTTGCGGCCCGGCCTGCAAAGAAGAACGGCGCGTCGGGAGGACCTACGTATATGTCTTTTTCGTCGCCGCTGGATTCGGCGGGATACCAGACAATGCCGCTCAAAACGTGGTCAGTCGAGGCGCGCCAATTGTAATTGGAGGGAGTGGCAAAGTTGCGAAGACTGAAGCCGACTGGGTGAAGAGTGGGTTCTTCTTTTTTCTTCTCAGATTTTTTCGCGAAAACGAGCGAAGAAATCGCCCAAACCACCAAGGCTAGCGTCAGGAGACGACGTCGATTCATCATGCCAAGAAGATTTTAGATCATGGCATCTATCGGCGTTTTCGTCGCGGTTTCGACAATAATCGAGGCTAGCTTCACCGTTTCGCGGGACGGGTCTTGAGTACCAGCATCGCATCGCGGCGGCTGTTTAGTCGCCGGAAGGCAAAAGCATTTCTTCGGGGCCCGGGTCGATGTTGACGGTGTTGTGCGGGCAGTCGCCCAGAATCGGCCGGCAGGCCGCATTGGGTCCGTGTTTTGGCTGAACCTCTTGCACCCTTTCGGTAAATTGATCCGCTTCAGTGGATCCCGCCAGCGCGGTCGTGGAGGCCAATCCTCCACTGACAACTTGCTGCACCTGATCGAAGTATCCCGTACCGACGAAGCGCTGATGCTTCACGGCCTGATAACCGTACTGGCTTTCGCGGCTGAATTCTTTTTCCTGCAAGCGGGAATAAGCCGCCATGCCGGAAAGCTTATAGCCCCGCGCCAACTCAAACATGCTGAGATTCAGCGCGTGGAAACCGGCTAGAGTGACGAACTGGAATTTGTATCCCATGCGGGCGAGTTCGGGCTGGAAACGCGCGATGGTTTCTTCGTCAATATTTTTGCGCCAGTTAAAACTTGGCGAACAGTTGTAGGCGAGCATCTTCTCGGGATATCTCGCGTGTATGGCATCCGCGAATTGCCGGGCCTCGTCGAGATCGGGGTGCGAAGTCTCGCACCAGATCAGATCCGCATAGGGGGCGTAAGCAATGCCGCGGGCGACGACGGACTCGATTCCGCCACGAATTCGGAAGAATCCTTCCGGAGTGCGCTCGCCGGTGCAGAAGGCGCGATCTCGCGGGTCGATGTCGCTGGTGAGCAGATTCGCACTGTCGGCGTCGGTGCGCGCCATGATGAGCGTGGGGACCCCCATGACGTCGGCAGCCAAACGAGCCGCTACCAACTTCTGAATCGCTTCATTTGTGGAGACGAGCACTTTGCCGCCGAGATGTCCGCACTTTTTTGCGGAAGAGAGCTGATCTTCAAAGTGCACGCAAGCTGCTCCGGCTTCGATCATGCCTTTCATTAACTCGAAGGCGTTCAGTGCTCCTCCGAAACCGGCTTCGGCGTCGGCGACGAGCGGTGCGAACCAGGTTTCTGCGGGCGCGACCTTTCCCTCGGCGTGATGAATCTGATCGGCGCGTTGCAGCGCGTTGTTAATGCGGCGGCAAAGATTCGGAACGCTATCCGCCGGATATAAGCTCTGATCGGGATACGTCGTGCCGGCATTATTCGCGTCGGCGGCAACCTGCCATCCGCTGACGTAAATTGCCTTCAGCCCGGCCTGTACTTGCTGCACGGCTTGATTACCGGTCATCGCGCCCAGCGCATTGACGTAGGGCTCCGTTTGCAAGAGATCCCAAAGCCGCTCAGCCCCGAGGCGAGCCAGAGTATGTTCGATTTGGATAGATCCGCGCAAGCGCAGTACGTCCTCGGCTGTGTACGGACGCTCCACTCCCTTCCATCGCGGTTTTTGGGCCCACTCGTAGTTCATGCAGTCTTGGGCCAAGGCATATTGAGCGATACGTTCTTTGTCGCTCAGGGCATACTCAAAGACCCGTTGATCGACAGTATGCTGCTTTCCATTTCCATTCGCTTGCATATCGCTTCTCCTGGAAGATTTCGTTTGTCGAGGGAGTGGCTACGCCGGATTAAACTCTCCATTGACGATCATGGCTTCACTGATTTCACGGGCGCGGCGGAAGTGGGCTGCCTCGGACGAATTCTTTGCCGGAGCTTCGGCGAGCAAGCGCTCGAGTTCCTCGTCAAAGAGTTGCGAGATGAATTGTGGTGTGTGCCTGATGGGATGGCCATCCGCATCTTCAATCCGAACCATGTCGCGGTGCAGGACGCGTTGCGCGATCATGAGGCGATAAATGCGATCGGTGGCCAGATCCTCCATATAGCCATCCAATAGGCTCGCGCCATTGCCACTAAGCACACCATGGCGGTAGCGGATCACGGTGCGTACGGCTGCACGCGTGCCTTCCACGGTTCGGGCTCCGACAGCGATGGGCAGCGGGCGCAGATCGGGATAACGGCTCGCGCTCCTGGGCCGCGACTGCAGTTGGTTGGGGTAAGGAAACTGAGCGACAGCAATCGCGTTCTGATCGGGGTGACCAGTCCACGCTCCATCCATCAGGCAGTCGGCTTCGTTCTTCTTGTCCTTTTCAAGCACAGCCAAAGCGCGGGCGTTCAGTTCCTGATCTTCGCGGCTGGGATAGAGCGCGGTCATGCCGCCGATGGCGAGAATGCCACGATGATGGCAGATCTCGGGCATCAGTTCGCGTAGGTTCTGGAAAAACGCAACGTTGTACGGGATCGTATTGCGGTCAGGCAAAACCCAGTCGGGATCATCCAAGTTGAAATGAATCAGGCTGGCCATGTAATCCCAGCGCCCGAGGTTGAGGCCGATGATGTGATCGCGCAGGTGGTAAGCGAACTCCTCCATTTGGAATGCGAGGGGATGCGACTCGACCAGCGCCATGCATTTGATGTAGTCGTGCGGAAGTCCGCGTTCGCGCGCCAGCGCCTGAAATAAGTCGCGCCACCAGAGCGCTTCTTCCGCGGATTCGGATTTCGGAATGTAGATGCAGAGAGGGTGTTTCAGTTCGGCCGGATCGATGCTGTAGAAAATCCGCGCGACGTCAAACAGCGAAGCGGAAGCGAGTTCACCGGGAATCAGTCCGGCCTGATTCAGATGCAATCCGCGCGGTCGCGTGAAAATGACAGTGCTACTGGGCTGAATCGTGACGGTTCGATCCCGCTTTTTATCGTAGTAACTGAGCCGGCCACGGAGGCACGCGAGGATATTCGCAACGCCACTTCCTTGATGCGTCCACTCGTTCACACAGGAATCTTCGAGGTCGAGCATGACGCCGGGCGCGCCCGAGTTCAGCATCTTGACGCACAGTTCCGCGTCATCCGCGGGGCCGGTCATCTGATTGCGCTGATCCTGGCACCAATCGGGGAGCGTGATGCGCCAGCCATTGCGGACTGCGTCGGACGGGAAGCGATGCTGCGGCTTGTTGCCTTCGAGGGAGTCCTGCAGGGCTTCGGCCCGGCGCACTACAAGTTGCTGTTGGCGAGGCGTGAACCGGCCATGCAACGGAACAAAAAACTCCATAAAACCGGGCGGCAGATCGCGCGCGGGGTCGAAATCAGGGGGGGCGTTATTGATGGGATTGAAGAGTGTGCTGGGCTCGGGATTGGCGATGGCGGCTGGAGTGATGGCCATTTGCTTGCGTATTCCTCAGTGTGTTCGTAATATGGAACACAAATTCATAATACGGCACGATCGTAGGATAACGGGCAGACGTGGTCAAGGGCCGTGTTCAAGATAGCGAACATACATTCATTTTGTTGATCGCCTACAGGGTTTGTTACGATAACGTTTTGGTATGAGGTCGAATCAAGATTCCCCTTCCATTGCGGTTGAGCGCGCACTGGCCATGTTGGAGGCAGTCGCACAGGAACCGGAAGGCCTCTCGAATGCCGAGATCAGCCGTAAGCTGCAGATTCCAAAGAGTTCAGCCAGTTACATCCTGCGCACACTGGAGAAGCAGGCGTACTTGAATCGCGACCGCGACACCGGACGATACCGGGTCGGACTGAAGATTCTTAGCCTGAGCCGGGGCGCGCTGACTGGGATCGATGTGCGCGAAGTAGCCTTGCCCATCATGCGCAATCTCACGCACAAAACCGGCCTGACCTGTCACCTGGCGATCCTCGATGGACCGGACGCAGTCTACATAGAGAAGGTCGAGCCAGAAGGATTCATTCGTATGGATACCTGGGTCGGACGCCGGATGTCCGTGCACGCGACTAGCGTGGGCAAAGCGCTGGCTGCACATATTGCGCAGGAACGGCTGGAGAGAATCCTTGCCGATCGTGGCATGGAGAAACGGACATCGAAAACGATTACGACCGTGCCCCGTCTGCTGAAAGAACTGGAGAAAGTCCGTGCGCAGGGCTACGCAGTTGACGACGAGGAGAACAATATGGGAGCGCGCTGCCTGGGCGCGCCGGTATTCAACCAGAGCGGCGGGATTGAGGCCGCCTTGGGTCTGAGCGGTACCATCAACCAAGTGAACGCGCAGACGATGCCTCGGATTCTCGAAGCGCTGAAGGACGCGGCGCGGCACATTTCCATGCAGCTGGGATATCGGGCTCCGCATCGTCGCGCCAGCAGCGCATAATTCCAGACTGCCATTCCAACATGCCTATCGATTCTCCAAGCGCTCGTCCAAGATGGTTCGCCACGACAGCGAAGTAAGCGAATCATCGCGCCTGCGCGCCCGGTGTGCTTCCGATCGAGCGTGCGCGTACCGAGGAAAATGATCTTGCAGTATTCTCCAGCCGCTCTGCGGAAGGAAACGGAGACAAAAATAGCGAGCCCGCGCTGGCATTAAGCCCCTGGCCGGTCCAGATCCACAAATCTAAGCTGCCACCACGGTTCGGTGCACGAGATTCACGACCTGTGGATCCACCAGGCGTGCCAGATCCGCCCACGCCATCCGCACCAATTCACGATGGGTGCCGGCGGTAAATGTGATCTCGTCCTGAGCGGCCAGACTCGTGTCCGCGTATACGGGCATATCGTAAAGATTGCCGAAGGGCGGCATAGCGCCGGTTTCGCAGTCCGAGAAAGCGTCTTTGAATTCTTGCTCGGTCGCAAGATCGACCGCGCCGCCAGTTATCGATCGCAGCAAATCGAGGTCGACGTGCAGCGAAGCCGGAACCAAAGCCATGGCCAGCGCACCATCGATTTTCACGATGACGGTCTTAGCCATTTTCTTGCCTGAGACGTGCACGAGGGCGGCGACTCCCTGCGCCGTGTAGGCGACGGAATGAGAGAGCACAAGATATTTGACATTGTGCGAATCGAGAAATTCACGAAACTTACTCAACGACATAAGACCTCCTCAGTGATGGGACCAAAGATGAGGGGCCGGTTCACTTCTGTGCCGAATCTTATTGCTGAGCCTGGGACCCCGCTGTGACAGGGATCACGTGTGGCTGGGTGGGAAAAGAGACGGTCATCGACTTTCAGCCGGTACAGGGGACTTCGGCGAACAGCTGAGAAGCGATGACCGTGACAACGTCAGTACTTCACGATCGCGGCGAACGATTTAGGGTCGAGCGAAGCTCCGCCGACTAACGCGCCATCGATTTCTTCCTGTGCCATGAGCAGGGAAGCGTTGTCGGGTTTCACAGATCCGCCGTAGAGGATGCGCAACTGCTGGGCAAATTCGTCCCCGAAGATTCTGGTGACCTCGTGGCGAATGACGGCATGGGCCTCGGCGGCGATTTCAGGGGTCGCGGTTTTGCCAGTGCCGATTGCCCATACGGGTTCGTAAGCGACCACGAGCTTGGTGGCTTTTTTTGCCGATATTGCATTGAACGCCCGCACGCATTGGCGGCGAAGCACGTCGTCAGTCGCGCCGGCTTCGCGCTCCTCCAGAACTTCTCCTACGCAGCAGATGGGAGTGAATCCGTGTTCCAGCGCAGTTTTGAGGCGCAGGTTGACGGTGTCATCAGTCTCGCCAAAATACTGGCGGCGTTCGGAGTGCCCGATGATGACGTGGTGAATGTCGAAGGCGAGTAGTTGCAGAACGGAAGTCTCGCCGGTGAAGGCGCCTTCTTCTTTCCAATGCACGTTCTGGGCGCCGATGAGGATATTCGAGCCTTTGCCGGACTCGAGCGCGGCGGGTAGATCGAGAAATGGTGGACAAACGACGATTTCATCTCGCGTGTGATTGGCGACGAGCGGGAGAAAGTCGCGGAAAAACTCGCGGGTCTGGTCGGGCGTTTTGTACATCTTCCAGTTGGCAGCAATGACTTTCTTTCTCATGAATGGGCCTTTTCGAGGGTAAAAGGAACGTGGGAATTGGATTGCAGTTTTTCCGCCGCACGTTCGAAAGCGCGAACCGCGGAAATATCAAAGAGAACAAATCGGCAAAGCTTTACATACTTAGTCGCAGCAAGTGCTTCGACAGTTGCGGAGAGCGCGATCGGCGCGGCTTCGTTCACAGGGTATCCGTACGCACCGGTTGAAATTGCGGGAAAAGAGATCGAGGTGAGCGCGTGTTCATCGGCCAGCCGGATCGACTCGTGATGGCAGCTCGCAAGAATTTCGTTCTCGTGATGATTGCCGTCGCGGAAAATCGGTCCGACGGTGTGGATTACGTGCTTCGCCCGGAGATTTCCGCTAGTGGTGATGACGGCATTCCCGGCCGCAAGTCGGCCAATCTTACCGACAATCTCGCGGCATTCTTCGAGGATCGCTGGGCCTCCGGCGTCGTGAATCGCGCCATCCACGCCGCCTCCGCCGAGCAGCGAGGAGTTTGCGGCGTTCACAATTGCATCGCCCGTTTCGGCGGTGATGTCAGCGGGACCGGTGATCTCGATAATCTTTCCATTTTCCAGAAGAAGTCTCATAAGGAAAGTTCTCAGTGCCCGGTTCCCAGTTCTCAATGAGAACTTTCCGCGTATTCTCAGAACTGAGAACTGCAGACTCCGCCTTCTATTTCTTTTCCGTCAGTACTTCCACACCGGGCAGCTTTTTGCCTTCCAGAAATTCCAGCGACGCGCCGCCGCCGGTTGAGATGTGCGTAATTCTGTCAGCGACGTTCGCGGCTTTTGCAGCTGCGACCGAATCTCCGCCGCCTATGATCGATATCGCACCGACATTCTCGGCTACGGCGTGGGCGATCTTGAACGTCCCTTTGGAGAATCCCGGGACTTCGAAAACTCCCATAGGTCCGTTCCACACGATGGTGCGGGCACGGGAGATTTCTTCGGCAAAGAGTTCGATGGTTTTCGGACCGATATCGAGCGCCATCTTGTCAGCCGGGATCGGCTGGCCTTCACCGACCTGCTGAATTACAGCGTTAGCTTCCGGCTTCATCGCGATTACATGATCAACTGGCAACAGGAATTTGAGGTTGCGCTTCTTGGCCTCGGCGAGCAAGCGCTTGGCCAGTTCGATCTTGTCGGCTTCCACCAGCGACTTGCCGACCTCCTGGTCTTGGGCTTTTAAGAAAGTGTAGGCCATACCCCCGCCAATGATCAGGGCGTCGACTTTATCCATCAGGTTTTCGATGACGCCGATCTTGTCGCTGACTTTCGCGCCACCGAGAATCGCCACGAAGGGCTTTTCCGGATGTTGCAGAGCCGAGCCCAGGTATTTCAGTTCTTTCTCCATCAGCAGGCCGGCGGCACACTCTTTCATGAATTTCGTCATGCCGACAGTGGAAGCGTGAGCGCGATGTGCCGTTCCAAAGGCGTCATTCACATAGTATTCGGCGAGATTTGCCAACTGCCGGGCGAATTTTTCGTCATTGGCTTCCTCTTCCGCGTGGAAGCGCAGGTTTTCGAGCAGAAGGGTCTGCCCTTTTTCCAGCTGAGTGGCAACCTCTTCGGCTTCGGGGCCGACGCATTCGGGGCAGAAGCCGACGTTTTCGCCGCGAGCCAACTCCTTGTCGAGCAGCATGCGCAGGCGCTCGGCGACCGGCTTAAGGCTCATTTTCGGGTTGGGTTTGCCTTTGGGACGACCCAAATGAGAAGCCAGAATGAGGCGCGCGCCGTGGCGGAGGGCATATTCGATGGTCGGCAGAGTTTCGCGGATGCGGGTATCGTCCATTACGCGCCCGTCATCGAGGGGGACGTTGAAGTCGACACGCATGAACACACGATTGCCGTTGAGGGGGAGATCGCGAATCGAAAGTTTGGACATGGATGGTCGTCCTTTAGAAGGCAGTGAAGATCTGGTGGCACGGGCGCCCTCGCCCGCGAGGCCCTTAGCGATGCGGCAAGCGGCGCGGACGAGGGCGTCCGCGCCTCATAAAAACCTTACAAGCCCTTGCCGGCGATGTAGTTGATCAGGTCGCGGACGCGGCAAGAGTATCCCCACTCGTTGTCGTACCAGGAGATCACCTTGACGCAGTTGCCACCGACCACCAGGGTGCACGGGGCGTCGACGATCGATGACAACGGGTTGCCCTTGAAATCGGAGGACACCAGTTCGTGCTCTTCATAGCCGAGATAGCCCTTCAGTGGCCCGGACTCTGATGCTTTCTTCAGAGCAGCGTTCACTTCCTCCTTGGTCGTCTTTCTCTCGACCCATACGACCAGGTCCACGACCGAAACGTTAGGCGTCGGCACGCGCATGGAGAATCCGTCGAGTTTGCCACCCAGTTCCGGAATCACCAGTTTCAGAGCCTTGGCCGCGCCGGTCGTAGTCGGAATCATGGATAAGGCGGCAGCGCGCGCGCGGCGCAGATCCTTGTGCGGGAAGTCGAGGATGACCTGGTCGTTGGTGTAGGAGTGGATCGTCGTCATGGTGCCGCTGATGATTTTGAATTCGTCGTTGATCACCTTGGCGACCGGGGCCAGGCAATTCGTGGTGCAGGAGGCATTCGAAATGATGTTGTGCTTGTGCGCGTCATACTTTTCGTGATTGACGCCGAGCACGACCGTGACGTCTTCATTCTTCGCCGGAGCCGAGATGATGACCTTCTTGACCGGGCCGCGCAGATGCTTCTTGGCATCGTTTGCATCGGTGAAGCGTCCGGTCGATTCGATGACGACCTGTGCGCCCACGGACTCCCAGGGAAGCGCTGCCGGATCTTTCTCTTTGAATACCTTGATGGTCTTGCCGTCGACCGTGATGCTGTCGGCGCCTGCCGAGACCTGGTTTGGAAGATTGCCGAGGACCGAGTCGTACTTGAGCAGATGGGCCAGAGTTTTGGGCTCAGTGAGGTCGTTGACGGCGACGAACTCGAGGTTCGGATCTTTCAGTGAAGCCCGCAATACGTTGCGGCCGATGCGTCCGAAACCGTTGATACCAACCTTAATTGCCATGTTTCCTCCGTGAATTTATGAAGGCGTAATCAGATTTAGCCGTGAGGTGAATCGCAAACAGATGATGTTAGCAGGGAAGTGGAAGCGACGTAAATGTGCGGGAAGTGACTTTTGGACGTCTCCGGTTCCGATCACGGAAAGAAGTGCGCGGGGTCACTGAAATGTTGGTGCGAATGATGGCGTCGGAGGATCCATGGAGTCATTGAGTCCTGTGGCCTGTTCACGAAGGTTGATCACGACAGTTGAAACCCGCGTTCGAATCGGCCTTATACTCTTAGACGTGGGCGCCCTTCGGCATGAGTTGGCTCCGTTCAGGAGTTGCCACCACAGAGAGAATTGTGCACCCGCGTAAATGCATATTCGCGGCGGTGACGCTCGGAGCACTCCTCCTCGTTTGGCATGCCTCCGCCTTCAGCCGGCAAAACTCGGAGCCCAGTGGCGCTTCAGGCAGCCAGTTTCAGTCGCCCACGCCAGACAACATAAAAGTTCTGCCCGCGCCAGCAGACAAGTCTTCGCTGAGTCCGTATAAAGGTCCAGAGTCGAGGATCCCTAATTTTGCTTCTTGCCCGCTCATCGATCTACGGCAGACCGTCCCCGAACTGGCAGGCCTGAAACCCTCCACCGACCCGATGGAATTACCAACGCTGCTAAACCGTGTTGGTGGGAAAATCTTAGAGATTGCTCGCAGAACGCCCAACCTAATCTCGAAAGAAACGGTCGCCTCAAAGTATGACGGAGGCAGCACGCGGCAACATTTCTCTTATCTGGTCTTGCCTCACCCTCAGCCGGGAGGGTGGATCGCCTTCGACGAATTTCGTGTCGACCTCGCGAGCGGCAAAAAGCTTCAGACCGAAGACAGCCGGAGAGCGCGAGTGTCCCAGCCGCCTCCGTCCCAGCCGCCTACAGGCGCTTTCGTTGACCTACAGAGCCTGCTAAAGCAGTCACAAGCCAAACAATCACTGGCGCCCGAATCCGGAGTTCCCCACTTAACACTCCGAACAGGAGATCGACCCTTGGCACAGGGATTCGCCAATATGTGGATCTACTTCGATCCGCTCAACCAGCCGGAATCGAGCTTCCGCTTTCTGGGACAGCAGAGGATGAGTGGGCATAACACGCTGGTCTTAGCGTTTTCGCAGAAACCAGGATCTGTGCAATCGCCGGCAATGTTTCGCTTTGAGAACAAGACACTGCCGATTTTCATGCAAGGCGTGGCATGGGTCGACGCGTCCGAGTTCAAAATCGTGCGTCTCCGAACCGATCTGCTTTTTACCATCGACGTGCTCGACGTCCGCCAGTTGACAGCGGACGTAGAGTTCGCTCAGACACGGATCGCGGAACTGACATTGCCTCTTTGGCTGCCTCGGCAGGTCTCAGTGACTTGGAATCTCGGTGGACAGATGATCCGTGAACAACACCAATATTCCGACTATCGTTTGTTTCGCACGCACTCCAAAATCCTGCTAAACCCCTAAATTCCACCCTTTGGTAGGCCCATATCCGTTCTCTGGGGAAAAATGCGTTGTCCTCGCGATCTCAGCGCTTCCCCCTGGCGGCTTCAATCTTCTGTTCTGTGACTGGCGTCACTATCCGCAGAGATCATTGTCACTGCTGTGTGAGGGTAACCATCCTTTAATGAGATTGGCCGTGAAAACGGCGTCAGCTAGGGTTCGTGCGCTGATTTCCTGGGCCGGTTTCTCTGCCTCATTTCTAAGCTGATTTTTCGCATTACGAGGGCTGCAATGATCAATGACGATGTCGTGAAATGTCCGCTGTGCGGTGGATTTAGCCATATTGAAAACGCTGAACTGCTGGCCGCGCTGAAAGAGCCGAGAATCCGCGAACAGGTCGAGAAGTACATTGCGCAGTTGCTGAAGTCTCCGGTGGACGAGTTGAGCACGGTCGGCGCCACGCAGGCGGGCCGCGATTTTCAGAAGGACGTGCACAGCTGGAACCCGTGCGTCCCGATGTGGCGGAGAAGTCCGAAAGAGTGAGCCCGCGGACGCAAGACCCCTTTTGGTTGCTTCCATACCGCCAATGTGCCGGCCAGGCGAAACTACCATCACTCCGAATTGTGATCGAAATCACTGTCCGACAGATGTTGCGGGCGTATACGAGTGAGTATGGATCGTCCCTAGCGGCTGAGGTTTGCACCGCGAGGAGGTAGCCATGGCTGCGCTACCGCAGGTCGCCCGCATCTCGTTGAAAGACATTCTTTTTCCCACCGATTTCTCCCCGGCTTCGGAAGCTGCTTTGCCCTTTGCGCTCACCCTGGCACGGATCTACC
>Ga0335072_10013524_pt1 | contig 11624 bp, 9 predicted proteins | sample Lox_Sample_21_FD_206725 | JGI IMG/M metagenome (GOLD analysis project Ga0335072, IMG submission 206725) | Soil microbial communities from Loxahatchee National Wildlife Refuge, Florida, United States - Lox_Sample_2.1 | ecosystem: Environmental > Terrestrial > Soil > Wetlands | place: USA: Florida...
CCTTGCCGATCATGTCGACCGCGTTGCGGAGCACCTCGTGGTGCATCACGCCGACGGTGATCACCGCGTGGTCGGCCATCTGGCCGTGGGTCAGTTCCCAAATCTTCTGCTTGGCCTCCTCGGGATCGCCGGTCGTGAACGTGGCGCCGAACTTGCCCGCCATCTCCTGCTTGTACGGGTTCGGGTCGACCGCGATCACGTTCTTGGCACCGGCGTAGGCCGCGCCCTGCACCGCGTTCATGCCGACGCCACCGGTGCCGAAGATCACCACGGTCTCCCCCGCCCGTGTGCCCGCTGCGTATACCGACGATCCCCACCCCGTGGTCACCCCGCACGCCACCAGAGCAGCGATCTCGAACGGAAGATCCTCATCGATCGGAACGCACGAGTTCTCGGACACCACCATCCACTGCGAGAACGTGCCGAGCACGCACATGCCGCCGACGTCCTCGCCGTTCTCGTGGAAGCGAAACGTCCCGTCGAGGAACATGCCCGTGCCCGCGTTCAACCCGTCGTCACACATGTTCTGGCGACCGGTCGAGCAGTACCGGCAGTGACCGCACACGGGGATCCACGAGGTGCAGATGTGATCGCCCTCGCGCACGCGCGTCACCGACGGACCGATTTTCTCGACCACGCCCGCTCCCTCGTGGCCGCCGACCATCGGATAGCGGTAAGGACCGCCCTCGCGCACGTGCTCGTCGGAGTGACACAGCCCGCAGGCCATCACCCGGACGAGCACCTCGTGCGCTCTGGGCTCGTCGAGATCGAGCTCGGTCACCTCCCAGGCCTGCCCCGGCCCTCGAACGACTGCGGCGCGTGTCTTCACTGTGTCACTCCTGTTTTGGTCGAACTAGCCACCCCTGCGCCCGCGAGTTGCGGCGCCTCGATGCCCAGGAAGCGGAACGTGTTGTGCCAGGTGATGCCCTCGAGCGCGTCCGCCGGCAGGTCCAGCGAGCGCAGCGTGCGGCCGCACGGCTGCTCGCGCGGCATCGCCGGGAAGTCCGATCCGACCAGCACCTGCCGGTGGCCGACGAGATCGATCAGGAACCGCAGCGCCCGGCGGTCGAACACGAGCCCGTCGTAGTAGAAGCGCCGCGTCAGCTCCGCCGGCGAGATCCCCTCGGTCTCGGCGGCCGGCGGTTCCTCGTTCCACGTCTTGCCCCAGAAGGTCATCGCGCGCGGGAGCATCATCGGGAAGCCGCCGGCGCCGTGGCTGAAGGCCAGGCGCAGGCGCGGGTGGCGCTCGGCCAGGCCGCTGGTGATGATCCCCGCGCACGCCAGCAAAGCGTCCGCGCCAACCGCGAAGGCCGCGATCGGGATCAGCCCGGCAGGCAGGCGCTCGCCGAAGTCGGTCGGCATCGCGTGGATGAAGATCGGCATGTCGAGCCGCTCGGCCTCCGCCCAGAACTCCTCGTACTCGTCTCCGTGCAACGCACGGCCGGCCACGTTGGAGGCGATCTCGACGGCGACGAGCCCGAGATCGCGAACGCGCATGAGCTCAGCGGTCGCCAGCGAAGGCGCTTGCATCGGCACCATGCCCATGCCCATCAGCCGCCCCGGATCCGCCGCGCACAACGACGCGGTGAACTCGTTCACGCGCCGCGAGAGGTCGAGCCCCTCCGGGCCGGACAGCGCGTAGTCGAGCAGCGGCGGCATCGGCGAGACGACCTCGGCGTCGACGCCGCTGCGGTCCTGCTCCTCGAGCCGGCGTTCGGCGAGGTAGAAGGCTTCGATCGCCTTGAACTGCATCCCGCGGTCGTTCTCGAGCATCCGGGCGTGGTCGTCGCCGTCGCAAGGCCCGATCCGCGGGCCCCGGTGATCGCCAGAGCCAACGGCATCGAGCGCCCCGGGGATCACGTGCGCGTGCATGTCAACGAGCATCAGCGGCCTCCTCTCTGGTCCCGGCGACGGCGGCCACGGCTGAGCCGGCGCCCGGGGTGACGCACGTGTGAATCGCGTCCCCGTCGGCGAGCGCCTGGATCGCTGCCTCGGTGTCGGCGAGCTCGAACGTTCCCGACGCCATCTTCTCGAGCGGGAAGCGCCCGGATTCGATGATCCGGATCGCCTCGATATACGCGTCGGCGTTGACGCCGAACGCGCCGCGGACCGTCAACCCCTTGTTGATCAGGCGGTCGCTCACGAGTTCCACCGACTTGCCGCCCTTCAGCCCGGCGAGCACGATCCGACCGCTGTGGCGAACCGCCTCGACCGCATCGAGCACAGGCTGTGTCGCGATCGGAGTGAGCTCGAGCACGACGTCGGCCATCGCGCCGCCCGTGATCTCGGTGACGCGCGCCACCACGTCCTCCTCTTCCACGTTGATCGTGTGGTCAGCTCCGAATTCGCGCGCGAGCGCCAGCTTGTGCGAATCCCGCGATAGGCCGGTCACGATGATCGTCCCAGCACCGCGGGCCCGTGCAGCGATCACCGACGTCAGCCCACGCTGCCCGGGGCCGAGGATCAGCACCGTCTCGCCAAGACCGACCTCGCCCAAATACGCGGCCCATCTGACGCCGGCGCCGAGCGGGTTGAACATCACCGCGATCTCCGGCGGGATGTCGCTCCGCATCTTGTGGAGGATCGCCCACGGATGTAGATATAGGTACTCCGCGAACCCGCCCCAGAGAGACGGCGACCGCGAAAGCGGTGTCATTCCGTAGGCGCCGTCGCGGTTCGGGCATGACATGTACCGCCCGGTCAGGCAGTAGTCACACGCCCGGCACGGCCGCAGGATTTCCACCGCGACACGATCCCCGACGGAGACGCCCCATCGTTCGGCGGCCCGCGAGCCGACTTCCTCGATCACCCCGAGCGGCTCATGTCCCGGGATCAGCGGAAACATCCCCGGGCGGACGAGGTGACCGCGGTACTGCTCCACATCCGACCCGCAGATCCCGCACGCCTCGATGCGCAGAAGTCCTTCGTCGTCGCCGATCCGCGGGCGCGGGAACTCGCGGATCTCATACGCCAACGGACCCGTTTGAACAGCGGCGCGAACCATCAAAACCCTCCCGCCATTGTCTCGTCCTCGTACAGGGGAATCAGCGGCACCGCCTCGGCCTTCTCGGCCGGCGGCGTGTACCCCCAGTACTTGGCCCGCGCGCCACCGTCGATCACGAAGTCGCAGCCGGTGATCAGCCGCGCGTAGTCCGAGCACAGCCACGCCACGCAGTGGCCGATGTCTGTCGGCGTCGACGGCTCCATTGGCATATTGCCCCGCACGTCGATCTTCCCGGCCGGGCGCCACCAGTCCGGGTGATCCCCGTCCGCCCGCGGTCGGACGCGCATCCCGCCGGTCTCGCGGAACGACTCCAATAGTTCCGGGTTGTCGGGCCGCGGCGCCGTCGGCGAGTACGAGTTCACGCGGATCCCATACGGCGCGAGGTCCATCGCGGCGGCGCGGGTGAAGTTGGCCAGACCGCCCTTGTGAAATGCGTACGCGATCACGCCGGCGCAGCCCTGCCATGCGTTCGAGGACAGGATGTTGACGATCGAGCCCTTGATCTCGCGCTCGATCATCGAGATCGCCACGTGCTTGGTGTTGAGGAACGTGCCGGCGCCCGCGACCGCCACCGCGCGGTTCCAGAACTCGAGGCTCTCCTCGAGCACGCCGCGCCCGCCGAGCACTGCGGCGTTGTTGATCAGGACGTCGATCCGACCCCAGGCGTCGAGCACCTGGCCGACGTAGCGCACGACGTCGTCCTCGGAGCTCACGTCCCCCACGACTGCCATAGCGCGACCCCCATGGCGCGCGATCCGCCGGACGCAACCGTCGGCCGCATCCGAGGACACGTCGTTGCACGCCACCGAAGCGCCGTACCGCGAGAGCGCGAGCGCGATCCCGCTGCCGATGTTCGGACCAGCGCCCGTCACCAGGGCTACCTTGCCTTCAAGCGAAACGTCCACGGAGCCTCACACCCGCCCGTCGATGATCACGCTCTTGACCTGGGTGTAGTCGAGGATCGACTCGGCGCTCACCGTCCGCCCGAACCCGCTCGACTTGTATCCGCCGAACGGCGCTCCGATCACCCCGCCCGACCACAGCGTGTTGATCGACACCTGCCCGGCCTCGATCCGGCGCGCCAGCCGGACCGCGCGACCCACGTCGCGCGTCCATACCGAAGCGACGAGCCCGTACCGCGTTCCATTGGCGATCGACAGCGCCTCCTCTTCATCGGAAGAGCTCAACACCGACAGCACAGGGCCGAAGATCTCCTCCTGGGCGATCCGCATCTCCGGCCGCACGTCGTCGAATATCGTCGGCTCGACGAAGAAGCCGCGGTCGTACACGTCGCCCTCGGGCTTACCCCCACCGACCACCACCCGCGCGCCCTCGTCGCGCCCCGCATCCAAGTACCCGAGCACACGCTTCTCCTGCTTGGCGCTGATCAGCGGACCCATGTCGACGTCCTCGTACCACGGCCCGACCCGCACGTGCTTGAACGCGTCCGCTAACCCCGAGACCACCTCCTCCCGGATCGAGGAGTCGACCACGACGCGCGACCCCGCGGCGCAGATCTGCCCCGTGTTCAGCGTGATACTCCGCGCGATCGTCGGGATCGCCTTCTCCAGTGGCGCGTCGCGAAGCACGACCTGTGGCGACTTGCCGCCAAGCTCGAGATGGAGCGGGATCAGGTGGCGCGCGCACGCCTCCATCACGCGGCGGCCCGTCTCCGGCGACCCCGTGAAGCTCATGCGCCTCACCAGAGGGTGACCCGCCAGCGGCTCGCCCGCCTCAGGCCCGTAGCCCGTGACGACGTTGATCACCCCGGGCGGTATCCCCGCATCGAGAGCCAACCGAGCCAGCAACAGGCACGTCAGTGGCGCGTCCTCGGCCGGTTTGATCACGATCGTGTTGCCCATCGCGATCGCCGGACCCGCGTCGTTCACAGTGTTCGGCCCCGGCGCGTTCCAGGGGATGATGCTCCCGCACACTCCGTAAGGCTCGCGCAACGTCATGCCGATCACGTCGGGGAACATGCTCGGCAACGTCGACCCGGTGGCCTTGTCGGCGAGGCCGGCGGTGAACGTCAGGATCCCCGCCATCGGACCACCCGCCCCGGGTGGACCCCACTTCGGCCGCCCGACCTCGAGCCGCTCAAGCAGATCGATCTCCTCCGAATGCGAGCGGCACAGCCCAGCCCAGTCGAGCAGCAACTGCCCCCTTCGGCTCGGACTCAGGTCCCGCCAATCGGGAAAGGCATCCGACGCGGCGGCCACGGCATCGTCCACGTCGTCCGGGCCCCCGCGCGGCACGTTCGCCAGGGTCTCGCCCGTGGCGGGGTTGATCACCGGAATCGTGTCGCCGCCACGCGCGGGTACCCACTCACCCCCGATCAACTGGGTGCCGTCGGGAAACAGTGACTCGACGACAAGAGTGTCAGTTGGGTGCTGCAGCGTCATGTGCTCCTCCTGCCATTGCCGGCGCCGGCGCGTCGCCTGGATTTGGTCCCCGCCCAACCGGGAAGTGACACGCGGCGAAATGACCCTCGGCCAGCCTGCGCAACGGCGGTTCCTCGGCCGCACAGACGTCCTGTGCGTGGGGACACCGAGTGCGGAAACGGCAACCCGAAGGCGGATCGATGGGCGAGGGCGGCTCACCGTGAATCGTGTTCGTCACGGGCGCGCGCTCCGCCGTCGGATCCGGGTTCGGGATCGACGCCAGCAGCGCGACCGTGTACGGGTGCAGCGGCTCTCGGTACAGCGACTCGGCCGGACCGATCTCGACCAGCTTGCCCAGGTACATCACCGCGACCCGATCGGAGACCTGCTTGACGAGCGCGAGATCGTGCGCGATGAACAGATACGTCAGCGACATCTCGGCGCGCAGGCGCTCGAGCAGGTTCAGGACCTGCGCCCGGATCAGCACGTCCAGCGACGAGACCGCCTCGTCGTAGATGATCAGCGCCGGGTCTAGCGCAAGCGCACGCGCGATCGCGACCCGTTGCGCCTGGCCGCCCGACAGCGATCGCGGCCGGCGGTCGGCGTAGCGGGAAGGATCGAGTCCGACGCGGTCAAGGACCTCGCTCACACGGCTGCGGCGCTCGGCTCGTTCCGCCGTTCGGAACGCGATCAGCGGCTCCTCGACGATATGCATCACCGACCATTTCGGATCAAGCGACCCGAACGGGTCCTGGAACACCATCTGTATCTGGCGCCGCGCCTGCAACAACTGCTTCCCGCGCAGCTTGGCGAGGTCGACCCCGTCGAACAGCACCTCGCCGGACTTGGGACGCGGCGCCTGCAAGATCGCGCGCGCCAGCGTCGACTTCCCCGAGCCGGTCTCGCCGACCAGCCCGAGCGTCTCTCCCTTGGCCAGCGTGAACGAGACGTCCGAGACCGCCTGCACCACCCCACTCCGTACCCCACCCTGGGCGCGGACCTCGAACTCCTGCACCAGGTTGCGTACGTCGAGCAGTGGGCCCCCGGAACTCAACTCGCCACCGCGTCGGCACATGGGTGCCAGCACGCCCACTGGTGGTCGGGCTCGTGCTCCTCGAACGCCGGCATGTGCTGGCGGCACTGATCGGTGGCGCTCGGGCATCGCGGCGTGAACGGACACCCGGGTTCGCGCAGCGCCAGGTTCGGCGGCTGACCCGGTACGGCGGCGAGCAGCGCGTGCGACTCGTTCTCGAGGCGGGGGATCGCCTCGAGCAGCGCGCGGGTGTACGGCATCCGGACGTGGGCGAACAGCATCTGGGTCGGAGCCCGCTCGACCGCCCGCCCCGCGTACATCACGACCACCTCGTCGGCGAAGCTCGCCGCCAGCCCCAGATCGTGGCTGATCATGATCAGCGCCATTCCCAGCCGCTGCTGAAGGTCGCGCAGCAACTCCATGATCTGCGCCTGGGTGGTCACGTCGAGTGCGGTGGTCGCCTCGTCGGCGATCAGCAGCTTCGGCGACGCCGCCAGCGCGATCGCGATCATCACGCGCTGGCGCATCCCGCCCGAGAGCTGATGCGGGTACTGCTCGAGTCGCTCCTTCGCGGCCGGTAGACGGACCAGTTCGAGCAGTTCGAGCGCCCGGTCGTGTGCGGCCGCGCGCGAGCTCTTCTCGTGCGTCTGGATCGCCTCGCGGATCTGGCCCCCGATGCGCATCGTCGGATTCAGCGATCGGGTCGGATCCTGGAACACCATCGCCACGCCGCGCCCGCGGTGCGAGCGCATCGCCTTTTCAGCCAGCCCGACCATCTCGACATCGTCGAACCGGATCGACCCGGAGACCTTCGCCGTCGGCGGCAGCAGTCCCATGATTGCGCGCGAGCTGACGGTCTTGCCCGACCCCGACTCGCCGATCACCGCCACCGTCTTCCCCCGAGTCAGCGAGTACGTCAGCCCGTCGACCGCGCGCACGACGCGACCGTCGTGCCGAAAGTCGACGCGCAGGTCCCGAACCTCGAGCAGCGACTCGGTCACTGGCTGCTCCAGCGCGCGCGCAACCCGTCGCCCAGGAGGTTGAAGCAGACGACCGTAATGAACAGGGCGGCGCTCGGCAGCAGCACATAGCGTGGGTCCGCGGACAGCGTGCTCTGACCCTGGGCGATCATGTTCCCCCAGCTCGGCGCCGGCGGCGGAACGCCCAGGCCGACGAAGCTGAGCGCACCCTCCAAGATCATCACGATTCCTATACCCAGCAGGGCGAAGGTGATCAACTGGGGCAGGATGTTGGGCGCGATGTGTCCGAGCAGCATCCTCGGGAACCGGGTCCCAGACAGACGTGCCGCAGTCATGAACGTCTGCTCCCGCACGCGCAACGTGGCCGCGCGCGAGATTCGCGCGAACGCCGGCACGCTGAAGAAGCACAGCGCCCAGATCGTGTGCAGCTCGCTCGGACCCAGACCCTGCGCGATCGCGACGGCCAGCACGAACGCCGGGAACGCGATCACGACGTCGAGAAGCCGCATGATCGTCGCATCGCGCCAGCCGCCAAGGTAGGCGGCGACGGAACCGAGGAGCCCGCCGAGGATGATGCCGATCGCCTGGACGGCAAACGCGATCTCGAGCGACGCGCGGCCGCCGTACAAGATCCGTGACCACTCGTCGTTGCCGACCGGATCGGTCCCGAGGAAATGTCCCGGCGAGAACGCCGGCAGGCTCGCATTGAGGATGTTCCCGCCCGTGGGTGGCGGCACCGGGCCGATGATCGGCCAGATGAAGCAGAGGGCGATGATCAACAGCACCAGCGCCGCCGGGATCGTCACCCCAAGCGACCCTCGCCACCGCCCGGCGACCTTGGCAGCCGCGGTTTCGTCGAGAGAGGGCGCGACGCCCGCTACGACCAGATCACTCGGCAGGTCGGCCATACCTGATCCTCGGATCGAGTATCGAATACAGCACGTCCGCCGCCAGGTTGGCGACGACGACGATCACCGCGAACACGAACACGATGCCCTCGATCACCGGGATGTCGCGGTTGTCGATCGCCTGCAGCAACTCGTGGCCGATGCCCGGAATCCCGAAGATGTCCTCAATCACAACGGTGGCCCCGAGCAGCGTTCCTAGATTCAAAGCCACGACCGTGATCAGCCCGAACAGCGAATTGCGCAGCGCGTGACGGGTGAGCACTCGCCACGGCCGCACCCCCTTTGCCCGCGCCGTCACGACATAGTCCTCCCCCTGCATCTGCTCGAGCAGATCCGCGCGCAGCAGGCGCGTGTAGAAGCACAGCAGGCCGAGCCCGATCGACACCGCCGGCAGGATCAGATAGCGGATGTTCTGACCGAAGCCCTGTCCCGGCGGAACCCACCCGATCGCGGGAAGGACGTTCAGCTTGACCGCGAACACGTACACGAGTACGAGCGCGAGCACGTACGGCGCAACCGATAGTCCGGCCATGCTGAACACCATCGTGAGCCGGTCGGCGATGCCGTTCGGCTTGCGCGCGGACAGGAGCGCGAGCGGCACCGCCAGCGCCAGCGAGATCAAGAACGCGAACGCCACCAACTCGAACGTCACCGGTAGGTCGGCGCCGAGGATCGACCCGACGCTCTGCCCGCTCGACAGAGAGTGGCCGAGGTGCCCGGTGAGCGTTCCGTGCAGCCAGTCCCAGTAACGGGTCAGGAACGGCCTGTCGAGGCCGAGCTTGATCTCGAGCTGATGGATCTCGGCCGGGGTCGCCTGGGCGCCGAGTAACTCCTGTGCCGCGTCTCCCGGGAGCGAGTTCATCACCACGAACGAGAGGAACGTCACCCCGAGCAACACCGGGATAGCCGTCAGTAAACGGCGAATTATGAATCGCAGCGTGGGCGAGCCGGCGAGCCGGCCCGCCCGGACGGCCCGCGCCGCCAGCGGAGCGCGGAGCGGCGCGGGGGTACAACTCATCGGGCGCTATCCCTGCCGCCCCTGGAGTCACTGTGTGTATGAGACGTTCTGCCACTGCGGCGGCGTGTTGACCACGACCGACGGAATCACCGTAGTCAGTCCGGGCCCCTGGACGCCGTGCACGGCGACGTTCCAGGAAGCCAGGGGGAACAGGAATGGCCCGTAGGCATTTTTGGCGATGTACTGCGCGGCCTGCTGATAGATCTTGTCGCGAGTGGTCGGGTTGACCGCGGCCTGGCCGGCCAGGATCATCGCGTCGAGCTTCGGATCGTGCACGCCGCTGAACGGCGACTCGGACAGGAAGCGGAATCCAAGGCCGACGCCGGCGGCGGGATCCCATGCACCTGCGGTCTGCAGCGCCGCCTGCCATTTCTTGGTATCGAACTGCTGGATCAGCCCGGCGAGGCTGTAGAGGTGAATCGAGGTGTTGATCCCCGCCTCCTTCCACAGCGTCTGGAGGGCTTCCATGAAGTTCTGATTCACCGGCGAGGCCAGCGTGAAGAAGTTCACAGTCAATCCACCGGGGATCTCCTTCACCAGCGCCTTGGCCTTGGCCAGGTCATACGTCAGGTATCCGGGAACGTTCGGGTAATAGAACAGGCCACCCGGGGCGGTGAACCCCTGGACCACCTGGAACTGGTTGCCGAACAGCTTTTGGTCGATGATCGCCGCGTCGGTGGCGTAGTAGATCGCCTCTCGCGCCTTGACGTTGTTGAACGGCGGTGCCGCGGTGTTCAGCTGGATGTCGTAAGGGGACGTCGCCGGCTGCTCGGTCGTTGTGAAGTGCGACTTGTACGTGCTCACCAGCGACGGGGTCGCCATACCGTCGTAGGCCTGTGCTCCGCCCGACTGGAGCGCCTCGAGCGCGGACTCGTCGTCGGCCGTCGCCTTGAACGTGAGGTTGTCCAGATAGGGACGCCCGCTCTGCCAGTAGTTCGGGTTCTTTTTGAGCACCAGCGTGTTCGACAGCGTGTCGCTCACCACCGTGAACGGACCGGCGCCCACAGGCTTGATCTTGAACGCCTGCTCGCCCATGGTCTTAATCGCGGTGGGCGAGGCGATCCAGTTCAGGTTGGCGACCAGCAACTGATTCTGGAACGCGCCATCGGGGGCCGCAAACTTGATCTGCACGGTCGTCGCGTTGGGGGCGGTGATCGACTTGATCGGCGGGAGGCCAGTCGGCTTGCACGTGCACGGGTTGGCGAAATCGCGCTTCCAGTTCGCGACCACCGCAGCGCCGTCCAAGGGTGTGCCGTCAGAGAACTTGAGGTTTGGTTGAAGCATGAACGTCCAGGTCGCACCGCCGGCCGATGGCGTGGCGGAGGCGGCCAGATCGGGAATCAGCTTTCCACCCTCGGCGATCTGGAAGAGCTGGCCGAAGATCGAGTTCATCTGATCCTGGTCCGCGGCGCCGTTGACGTTGGTCGCAGGATCAAGGCCGGTGGGCCACGCGCCCGCGTACCCACCCAACTCGAGCACGGTCAGCGACCCGCCCGGTTTCGGCGCTCCCGTCGCGGCCGCCGCCGTCGACGTCGACGATGCCGTCGAACTGGACGCCGACGCGGACGTGGTCGACGTCTTCGAACTCGAACTGCCGCACGCACTCGCGATCGCGGCAATCACAAACACACAGGCCGCAATTGCTGCAGGCCTGCTCAAACGGATGGCATGACGCATCCTCGGCTCTCCTCGCTTCGCGCAGCCTACTCGCCGGCGCTCCCTGGGTGCCAGTCCGCCGCTGGCCCTTTGAGGCAGCGCCGCCGCGATCGTAACACGGTTGTTGTCCGATTTTGTGCGCAACCGCGCTAGCCCTCGCGATAGTGCATCCAGAGTCAAGTCCGGGGTCGCTGGCGGACAAATCCGACCCCCCGGAGCCATTCCCGCGGCGCGCTGGATCGCACCCAGGGTCAGGCTTGCATGCGCGGTCGGTCAAGTACCCGGCCGGGCAAATCAAGGATGATGCGCGTCAATACTGAGTTCGAGGCGCGAGGGAGATATGCAGACGCAAGCAGCAGTCCTGTGGGAATACGGCGGTGACTGGGAGATCGACGAACTGACGCTCGACGATCCCCGCGAGGGCGAGGTGCTCGTGCGGCTGGCCGCCTCGGGCTTGTGCCACTCGGACGAACACCTCCGGATCGGCGATCTGCCGATGGAGGCGCTGCCGACGATCGGTGGCCACGAGGGCGCCGGCGTAGTCGAAGCGGTCGGGCCCGGTGTGCGAGGCGTTGAGGAAGGCGATCACATCGTGCTGAGCTTCGTTCCCTCGTGCGGCCGGTGTCACTGGTGCGCGATCGGAC
>Ga0335072_10013525_pt1 | contig 11623 bp, 6 predicted proteins | sample Lox_Sample_21_FD_206725 | JGI IMG/M metagenome (GOLD analysis project Ga0335072, IMG submission 206725) | Soil microbial communities from Loxahatchee National Wildlife Refuge, Florida, United States - Lox_Sample_2.1 | ecosystem: Environmental > Terrestrial > Soil > Wetlands | place: USA: Florida...
GGCAGCCGCGAGGACGCGACAGCGTCTCGCGAAGTACTGGAAACCTACCGCCTCGTGGCCGCCGATGCAGGCTGGCTGCGCCGCGTCGGCGAAGTCATTCGCGGCGGCGTCGCAGCCGAGGCGGCCGTCCAGCGCGTTGCCGGCGAACTGCACGACCGCATGCGCCGCATCAGCGACCCGTATCTGCGCGAGCGCCTTGCCGACATCGAAGACCTGGCCGGCCGCTTGCTCGCGATCTTGCTCGGCCGTGTCGAGCCCTCGCCCATCCCCGAAAACGCCATCCTGGTGGCGCGCCGCCTCGGCCCCGCCGAGCTGCTGGACTGGCATGGCCGCGGCATCGCCGGCGTTGCGATCGAGGAGGCAAGCCCCGCCGGCCATGCCGCCATCCTCGCCCGCGCCCTCGGCATTCCCGCCATCGGCGGTGCACGCGGCATGCTGGACACCGCCGAGCAAGGCGACGAAATCGTCGTGGACGCCGACGAAGGACAGGTCGTCCTGCGCCCGGAAGCCGAGGTCCGCCAGGCCTATATCCGCGCATTGGAAGTCCAGACCGCCCAGCATGCCGGTTGGGCAGCACTCCGCGGTCAACCCGGCGTCACGGCGGATGGCACCCCGGTCCGTCTGATGCTGAACGTCGGTCTCAGCCTGGAACTGGCCCAGCTCGACACCGTCGGTGCCGACGGCATCGGTCTGTTCCGCACCGAAATCGCGATGCTGGCCCGCGGCGGCGTCGCCGATGTCGCCGAGCAAGCGGCCATCTATTCCCGTGTGTTGGATGCTGCCGGGGATCGCCAGGTCGTGTTCCGCACCCTCGATCTCGGCGCAGACAAGCTGCTGCCAGGCATGGCGACAGAAGAGGAAAACCCTGCCATGGGCTGGCGCTCGCTGCGCATCGGCCTCGACCGTCCCGCCCTGCTGCGCCGGCAGTTGCGCGCCCTGCTGCTGGCGGCGGGCGGGCGCAGGCTGTCCGTGATGTTCCCCATGGTCGCCACGGTGCAGGAATTCCGCGCGGCCCGCGCCTTGCTCCTGGCCGAGGCGCGCCGCATCCGACCCGCGCCCGACGCTTTGGAAATCGGCACCATGCTCGAAGTGCCCGCGCTTCTGTGGCAGCTCCCCGAATTGCTGCGCGACGCCGACTTCATTTCGGTCGGCTCCAACGACCTGATGCAGTTCCTGTTCGCCGTAGATCGCGGCACGCCCTCGCTCTACGGCCGCTACGACCTGTTGTCGCAGCCTGTTCTCGATATGTTCGAACAATTGCTGACATTGGCCAGATCTGCCCGCGGCGGCGCCGGCATCCCGGTCTCGCTGTGCGGTGAAGCCGCCGGCCGGCCGCTCGAGGCCATGACCCTGGTCGGGCTCGGCCTCACCTCGTTGTCCATGTCAGCGTCGTCATTGCTTGGGGTAAAGGCTTTGCTGCGCCAGGTGGACCTGACCGCATTCCGTCCGGTCCTGGCATCCATCCGCCGCGGCTCCGGGGGCGCCGCCAGCCTGCGCGAACCCATCGCTACCTGGGCGCGTGAACATGGCATTCCGGTCTGACCGCCGCCCTGCTCCCGGCCCTGTCAGACCGGTGCGGTGCAGGCGGCTATCCCTGATGAATTTTTCATTTCGTTGCAAATACGTCCTCAATCGCGATTCGACTATCGCGGCGAATGGAGTCACTGTGGGTACCGGTTGGCAGCCATGCTGACCCTGGGTAGATGCGGCATCCAGGCGAGGGCGACCCCACCGGCTGGCCGCCACGCTGAATGGTTTTGACTAAAGAGAACGGGGCGACCGTGCTGCAGGATCGCAGGTCGAAGTTGGTTGCAAACCGGAGCATGATGTCATCGGCCCTGACGGAGGCGGACACCGCGCCCGCCGCGCCGCGCGCCGGTGCCGATTTGCGCGCCGCACGCGACCGGCTGGGTTGGCCGATCGAGGATGTCGCCGCCGCCTTGCGCATCCGCCAACCCCATCTCGAAGCGCTCGAGGACGGTCGCATCGACCTGCTGCCGGGTAATGCCTACGCGCTCGGGTTCCTCCGGACCTATGCCAAGACACTGGGATTGGATCCCGACGAAATCGTCCGGCGCTTCAAGGCCGAGGCAAGTGAGGTGAATCGCCGCACCGAGCTGGCATTTCCCGCGCCGATGCCGGAGCGGGGTTTTCCGGCAGGCGCGGTGATCCTGCTGGGCGTGGTGCTGGCCATCGGTGCCTATGCCGGCTGGTATCGCCTGTCGGGCCAAGGCCGGTTGCCCGCCGAGACGGTGGCGCAGATCCCCCACCGCCTCGCCACGTTGGCAGATCAGGCGGTACCGCCGCTGCCAACGCCCGCCAATGCGCCGGCGTCAGCCCAGCCGCACGCGGCAGCGCTGACGCAAGCCGGCAGTGCAGCACCCGGGACCAAAGCAGTGACACCGCCGGCGGCGAGTACCGGGCAACAGACTCCCGGGGCAACGCCTCAGAGCGAGGCCATACTGAATCCCCGTACCCAGCCGCTGAATACGGCTGCATCTTCGGGACAGACACTGGCCGCCACTTATGCACCCGGCGCGGCATCCTCACCAGGCGCAGCATCCGCGGCAGGACAGCAGAACGCGGCATTCCCGCCGCCAGCCATTTCGCCGACATCCGCCGCGGCGGCATCGGTGCCGCTCGCGATCGCTCCCCTGGCGCCACCAACCACGGCAGCACAAGCGGGATCAGCGCCCGATCCGTCGCAAATCGTGCTGAAGGCCACGGCAGACGCATGGATGCAGGTTCGGGACCGCGATGGAGGCGATGTGCTGCTGAGCCGCGTCCTCCATAGCGGCGACACCTGGACAGTCCCGTCACGGCCCAACCTGGTGCTGACCACCGGGAACGCCGGAGGCACCGAGCTTATGGTGGGCGGCGTCACAGTGCAGGTTCCCGGCGGCGCGGGCGCCGTGCGCCGCGACCTGCCACTGGATCCGAGCCTCGTCAAAGACGGCTTCGCCCAGCTTACGACGCCGGCAGTGCCGGGCGGTGGATCCGCAGCGCCACACGCAGGACAGGCCAGCGCGCCGAATTCGCCCGGCCAGTAGCGGCGCGGACCGAAAATCCCCATGCTATGGGGCGCGTGCCCGGTTGGCGCGGCGGCGGGCGCGGTTGCATGCAACGGAGAGGAATCCGATGAGCTATCGTCCCTACCAGCAGATCAACCGGCGTAAGTCTCGCCGTGTCTATGTCGGCAAGGTGCCGGTGGGCGACGGCGCACCGATCACCGTGCAGACCATGACCAACACGCTGACCACCGACGTCACGGGCACCGTGGCGCAGATCCGCCGCGCGGAACTCGCCGGCGTCGACATCGTACGCGTGTCCTGCCCCGACCAGCCGAGCTCACTGGCGCTGAAGGAGATCGTGCACGAGGTCAACGTGCCGATCGTCGCCGACATCCATTTCCACTACAAGCGCGCTATCGAAGCGGCGGATAGCGGCGCCGCCTGCCTGCGCATCAACCCCGGCAATATCGGCAGCGACGAGCGGGTGAAGGAGGTCATCAAGGCCGCCCGCGACCACGGGTGCTCTATGCGTATCGGCGTGAACGCAGGCTCGCTGGAGAAGCATCTGCTGGAGAAATACGGCGAGCCCAATCCCGAGGCCCTCGTGGAAAGCGCGCTGTACCATGCCAACATCCTCCAGCAGCACGACTTCCACGATTTCAAGATCAGCGTGAAGGCGTCGGACGTGTTTCTGGCGGTGGCGGCGTATCAGCAACTGGCAGAAGTTTGCGACCATCCGCTGCATATCGGCATTACCGAAGCGGGCGGCCGGCGCATGGGCACGGTAAAGTCCTCGATCGGACTGGGTTCCCTGCTCTGGGCCGGCATTGGCGACACACTGCGAGTGTCGCTGTCCGATGAGCCAGAGGAGGAAGTGCGGGTCGGTTGGGACTTGCTCAAGGCGTTGGGCATCCGCCATCGCGGGGTAAAGGTGATCTCGTGCCCCTCCTGTGCGCGGCAGGGCTTCAACGTGATCGACACGGTGCGAACCTTGGAGGAGCGGCTCGGGCATATCGAAACGCCAATCACGCTTTCCATCATCGGCTGCGTGGTGAACGGCCCGGGCGAGGCGCTGATGACTGATCTGGGCGTAACCGGTGGCGGTGCCGGGCGGCACATGGTGTACCGCGCGGGCAAAACCGACCACACGATCGCCGCGGGCGACATGGTGGACCACATCGTCGAACTGGTTGAGGCTAAAGCCGCGGAACTACGGGCCGCGAACGAGGCGGAGCCGGAGAAGGTGGCGGCGGAATAACCCCGCGGCATCCTGGAGACACGTCTGGACAGCAAGTCTGTCAGAGCATGCGGCTTCAACGCAGGTTGATGGAGCAAGCGCCGCACCTTGCGGCGCACCGCTCGACATCAGCGAACACCATGCGGCGATCGTGCTGTCTGCGCTGCGCTAATCCCTACCGGCAGGAGCAAGAATCTTCGTATCCAGCTCGCGCGCGCATGGCGGGGCACGGCGCTTTTCCGATCTCGACCTGGCCCTGACATGGGACCGACCGCGCGGGCTGCGGGCGACCGGCCAGATTGCCGAAGCTCTTTCGGAATCTGACCTGCCACACAAGGTGGATATCCTCGATCGTGCGCCAGTCGACCCTGCATTTCGCGCGAGGATCGCGAACGATCTGGTACCATTCCCGATCGGTGCCACCGCTGCTGCCGCATGATGCGACGATAACCAGGCCCGACACTGGTTGATCCCTGACGCTACCCCCTCCCGCCTTCAAAAAACTCCTTCACCTTGGCGAAAAAGCCCTCATGCTCCGGGCTGCCCTTGGCATGCTTCTCCGACTCGGCCTCGAATTCCTCCATCAACTCACGCTGCCGGCGGGTCAGGTTCTGCGGCGTCTCCACGGCGACCTGGATATACATGTCACCCCGCGCCGCGCTGCGGAGTACCGAAAACCCCTTGCTGCGCAGCCTGAACTGGTCACCCGTCTGCGTGCCGGGCGGGATCTTCACCTTGGCGCGGCTGCCGTCGATCACCGGCACTTCCACGTCGGCGCCGAGCGCCGCCTGGCTCATCCGCAGCGGCACGCGCATCAGGATGTTGGCGCCGTCCCGCTGGAAGAACGGATGCGCCCGCACCGCGACATGCACGTAGAGATCGCCGGGCGACGCTCCCTGCCCTCCTGCCTCGCCCTCGCCGGCGAGCCGGATGCGTGTGCCGTCTTCCACACCCGCCGGGATCGCCACCTGCAGGCTGCGCTCGCGCTGCACCGTCGCGGCACCGTGGCACACGCGGCACGGATTGCGGATCACCCGGCCCTGGCCGCCACAGGTCGCGCAGGTCCGCTCAATCAGGAAGAAGCCCTGCTGCATGCGCGTCTTGCCGCTGCCGTGGCAGGTGGGGCAGGTATCGGCACCACGCGACTTGTCCTCGGACCCCGTGCCGTTGCACGCCTCGCACGCCACCCGCGTCGGCACGCGCAGGTTTACCTTGGTCCCGGCGAAGGCGTCCACCAGGTCGATCTCCACGGCCTGCCGGATGTCGGCACCCGCGCGTTGCCGCGGCCCGCCAGCCCGACGGCCCACGAAGTCGCCGAACATCTGGTCGAAGATATCGTTCAGCCCGCCACCGGCACCGAAATCGAAGCCGCCCTGGAAACCACCTGGCCCACCTTGCTCGAACGCCGCATGGCCATAGCGGTCATACGCCGCGCGCTTCTGATCGTCCTTCAGGACGTCGTAGGCCTCGTTGACCTCCTTGAATCTGGACTCGGCCTGCTTGTCCCCTGGATTGCGATCCGGGTGGAACTGCATCGCGAGCTTGCGGTAGGCCTTCTTGATGTCGTCGGCGCCAGCCTCTCGCGCTACTCCCAGCGTGGCGTAGTAGTCCTGCTTCGCCGCCATCCTTTTTCCTCTGAGATCCCCACCTGGCTCAGCGCGCCCCGCTGGTCCGCACCGCGGCCCAGCCCCGCATAGCGGGAGCGGTGGGTAAATTCCAAAACAAAATCGCGCCCGCCTTCACGCGGAAGAGCGGGCGCGATCCCTCGCATCCTGTGCCGGCCCAGATCAGGCGGAACGCTTCTTCTTTTCGTCCACCTCTTCGAACTCGGCGTCCACCACCTTCTCGTCCGGGTTGGCGCCGCCGGAGGCACCCGGCCCGGCCCCCGGGCCAGCCGCACCAGCCTGCGCCGTGGCGCCCGCCGCTTGCTCTGCCGCCTGCGCCTTGTACATCGCCTCGCCAACCTTCATCGCCGCCTGGCTCAGCCGCTCGGTGGCCTGCTTCAGCGCCGCCGGATCATTGCTCTCCATCGCCGACCGGGCAGCAGCCAGAGCCGATTCCGCCTCGCCCTTCTCCTGCGCGCTGACCTTGTCGCCATACTCCTTCAGGTTCTTGTCCACCTGATGGATCAGCCCCTCGGCATGGTTCCGCAACTCCACCGTCTCGCGCCGCTGCTTGTCGGCCTCGGCGTTCGCCTCTGCCTCCTTCACCATGCGCTCGATGTCGCTCTCCGACAGTCCGCCGCTCGCCTGAATGCGGATCTGTTGCTCCTTGCCGGTCGCCTTGTCCTTCGCCGACACCGAGACGATGCCGTTGGCGTCGATGTCGAACGTCACCTCGATCTGCGGTACGCCACGCGGGGCGGGCGGAATGCCCATCAGGTCGAACTGGCCGAGCAATTTGTTGTCGGCCGCCATCTCGCGCTCGCCCTGATAGACCTTGATGGTCACCGCCTGCTGGTTGTCGTCGGCGGTGGAGAAGGTCTGGCTCTTCTTGGTCGGGATCGTGGTGTTGCGTTCGATCAGCCGGGTGAACACGCCGCCCAGCGTCTCGATGCCCAAGGACAGCGGCGTCACGTCGAGGAGCAATACGTCCTTGACGTCACCCTTCAGCACCGCACCCTGCACCGCCGCGCCGATCGCCACCACCTCGTCGGGGTTGACGTTGCGGGCAGGCTCCTTGCCGAAGAAGCTCTTCACCGTGTCGATGACCTTCGGCATCCGGGTCATGCCGCCGACCAGGATCACCTCGCCGATCTCGCCCGCGGTCACGCCGGCATCCTTCAGCGCCGCGCGGCACGGATCCAGCGTCTTGGCAATCAGGTCATCGACCAGCGATTCCAGCTTCGCCCGGCTGAGCTTCATCACCAGGTGCTTCGGGCCGGACTGGTCCGCGGTGATGAATGGCAGGTTGATCTCGGTCTCCTTCGAGGAGCTCAGCTCGATCTTCGCCTTCTCCGCTGCTTCCTTCAGCCGCTGCAGCGCCAGCTTATCACGGCGCAGGTCGATCCCTTGCTCCTTGCGGAACTCGTCGGCCAGGTAGTCGATCACGCGGGCATCGAAATCCTCGCCGCCCAGGAAGGTATCGCCGTTGGTCGACTTCACCTCGAACACGCCGTCGCCGATCTCGAGGACCGAAATGTCGAACGTGCCGCCGCCCAGGTCATACACCGCGATCGTGCCGCTGGCCTTCTTGTCCATGCCATAGGCAAGCGCCGCAGCGGTCGGCTCGTTGATGATGCGCAGTACGTCCAGCCCGGCGATGCGGCCGGCGTCCTTGGTGGCCTGGCGCTGGCTGTCGTTGAAGTAGGCAGGGACCGTGATCACCGCCTGGGCGACCGATTCGCCGAGATAGGCCTCGGCGGTCTCCTTCATCTTGCCCAGGATGTAGGCGCTAATCTGGCTCGGCGAGTACTTCTCCGCCTTCACGTCGACCCAGGCATCGCCGTTGTCGCCGCGGATGATCTTGTACGGCACCAGGCCCATGTCCTTGGTGACCATCGGATCGTCGAACCGGCGGCCGATCAGGCGCTTGATGGCATAAAGCGTATTGGACGGATTGGTCACCGCCTGACGCTTGGCCGACTGACCGACCAGGCGCTCGCCGCTGTCGGTGAAGGCGACCATGGAGGGCGTGGTCCGCGCGCCCTCGGCATTCTCGATCACCCGGACATCCTTGCCTTCCATGATGGCAACGCAGGAGTTCGTGGTTCCGAGGTCGATACCGATAACTTTACCGGGCATAGAGTTTGGCTCCTTTCAGCGGATCCGGGCGGCCCGAAGCACCGCGCGGGTCCCTTTGGTGGGCAAATGTCACAGGCATGTATGGGGGTGCCACGGCTCGGGCAAGGGCTACCCCGTGATTTTCGTCCACCCCAGGAAACGGTTTTCCCAGGGATTGTGCTCGGCGCTCCCGTGCTTCAAGCCGTTGTGTCCAATTTCGCCCCGCCGCCGGCACCAGCGGCAGCCAGCTCCGCTGGCGGCGCCTTGGCAACCACGACCATGGCCGGCCGCAACAGCCGGCCGTTCAGCGTCCAGGCCGGGCTCCAGGCGTGCATCACCGTCCCGGGCTGATGGACCTCGCTCTCTTGCTCCGCCATCGCCTGGTGCAGCTTCGGATCGAATGGCTTGCCCGTCGGATCCTCACGCCTGATACCGTTGCGTTCCAGGATGGCATGGAAGCCGCGTTCCAAGCCCTCGAGCCCCTCGCGCAGCTTGGCAACGATCTCGGGTTGGCTCGGCTCGGCCGACGGCAGGCTGTCGATGCCCCGGCGCAGGTTATCCGCCGCCTCCACCACATCCGTGGCGAATTTCTGCACCGCATATTGCCGCGTCTCGTCCACCTCCCGGCGGGAACGCGCGCGGACGTTGGCGATCTCCGCCTCGGACCGCATCCAGCGGTCCTTCAGCTCTGCCGCCTCCGCCTCCAGCTCGGCGATCCGGGTGGTGGCCGCATTCATGACCGCGTCCTGCGACAACGGCGCATTCTGGTTCGCGGCGTCCGTCCGAGAGGAATCCGCTTCAGTCGCCTGGCTTGGTTCGGAGCATTGCGGCGGTGTCGGATCCTGCATCTTTCCGTGTTCTGTTTCGATGTTCATGAGCGCTCAGTTAGGGCGGCGACACGTTTCGGACAAGCGGTCCCGCCGTGCCACGTTGGCGTACGCCGGCAGCCTACCGGAAGAAAATGAAAATACGGTTTACGACCCACCCGACCACGCGATGCCAGCGTACAGGTAATTGGATGCCGTCGAGGGCGAGCCCCCAACGCATGCGTCATGAAATCCGGCGCTTCCCGCCCCTGCGCGCGCTCGGCCGGGCGGCCAGGCCACACCCGCACCACGTCCGGTGCCGCACCGCCGGTCGCGCATGCGTCGCAGGCGATCACGCCGGTTCCGCTGCTGCGCTTGTGCCCGGCGAAGGTGGAGCATGTCCACGGCCCCGGGAGCGTCAGCCAGAAATGGAACCCAGCCGGATCTGTGCCAAGCGCATGGCCGGCACGCATCCCGGCCACCAGCGCCCGCTGCGCCGCCGATTGCGCCCGCACCGCCGAGAGCAATGCGTCGCCAGCCGCCCCCTCCTCGTTAATGTCGCCCCTCCTCGTCAATCGGGAGGCCAGTCAGGGTCAGGCCGGGTTGGAGGGTGAACGCGCGGGCACCGGGATAAGTGATGTCTGCTGACAGCACCACATCGCCAGGACGCGCCAGGCGAAAAATGCCTTGCAAGGCCGGAAGCGCGTCGGGGCAGATGAACATGCGATCCTGCTGCGGCACCAGGCCGCGGCGGCTGAGCCAGGCCGAGGCGGCTTCCTGGTCTGCCGCAATGCCCGCGAAATCCTGGTAGCGCATCAGCACCACGAGGTCGCGGCTGAGCGCCGCCCAGCCATCCCGCGTGCGATCGAGCAATTCAGGGTCGTCCGGCTCGGGCGGCAGATGCAACGCGGATGAAGGACGTCGCGCACGATCAGGCGACCGCACCTGTCTCCTTCAGGCAATGTGGTGCAACGGAATCATGTTGTGTAACAGAATAGGGTACGGTTCCGCCGACCACGACCGCGACCATCAATTCGTCGCCCTCCATGGGAAGGGCAGCGCTTCCATCAGTCCAGCGCCACATTGTGGCGTTGTCGCGCTCAACTGCCCACCAGCCATCCACCAGTCGCGGATCATCCAACGCGATCTCGCTACACTGTGCGTCGCGCCAGACGACGATTCGCCGTATCGCTACGCCCAACTTGCGAACATCATCGACCCACGGCCGTATATCCGAAGGCACGGCGCTGCGAGAAACGAGCCGGGCATCAAGGTGACTGCGCGGAAGCACAAATTGATATCGGTTTGCCACGTGATGGACTGGCCTGAAATCCCTGCCGCCGATGCGAATGCAAAGCATCGGATCGTGCGTGACCGCTACCACTCGCGGAGGAAACCCCAGCATCTCTGCGCGTGCGGCAAGCGAATGCCATAGTGGCTCCACCCGCTCCGCATCACAAACAAACGGCACGCAGGACTCCGTTTCGCGCCGCGCCTGATCGTTCCCATCTTCCAGGTACGGGTGCAGCAAAAGGGATGCTCCGCCGTTCTCGAACATGTGGCGGTTGCCTGTGTCGAGATAGGACTCCGCCGCCAATCCCTCGGCCAGCAATATGTCGTGCCGCGATAGCTCAACATGGTAATAAGTCACTGCGTTCAACTGTATCTGTCTGATGGTCGACCCATTGACCAGAAGTTTGATCGGGATCAACCCGCCCTGCATGTAGACCGCGTGGTCGGGCGACAACCAAAGATCCCGGCGTGGCAAACTTTCGCCGAATGCGCCGGCTCCGACGCGAACCGGCCAGACCTGGCGCGGATCCGGATGTCGGGAACAATCGATGCGGCGGTACCCGATCCAGCGAATCGGATACGACGCACCCGACACGGTCGTCACGTGGTCGCCCGCCGTCAGATGCTCGACCGCGATCTCGCCCCGATCGGTCAGGATCAAGGTGCCGGAAGCGAAGCAGGCAGATGCAAAGCTGAAATCGCTGGCTTGCAGGTTGAGGCTTCCGGCCATCTCGATTTCGAAGTCGGCACCGCCGGCGCTGGTGACGTCGCCTTCGACGAAGGTCAAGGTGCCTGACGTGAAATAATCGACCTGGCCGGGGGCGGTGAGCGGCGCGGTGCCAACGAAGGTGAGTGGGTGGCCCGCTTTCGCGAACGCGGAAAAATCGAGCTTGTCGGTACCGGGCTTGAAATCGCCAATATAGTCGGTGCCGTTTGGGTTGTTGACCGGCGCCGTGCCGGGCGCGAACACGAAAGAGTTAGCGCCGGTGCCGCCATACATCGTGTCGATGCCTGCGCCGGCAACCAGTGTGTTGCCGCCGCTGCCGCCAACGATGTAGTCGTTGCCCGAGCCGGCGATCAGAGTGTTCGAATCAACGCCGTCGCCGAATATGCTGTCATTCTGGTCGTTGCCGGTCCCGGTGAGGCCGCTGCCGTAGAGTTGCAGCGTATCGACGTTTTTCGGCAGCGTAAAACTTACCCCGGTGGCATAGAGCGCGTTATTGCCCGTGGTGTAGGCGTCCTCGACGCTGGTCTGATCGCTGTAGACATAGAAGCTGTCGTTGCCCGCGCCCCCTATGAGAATATTGGTGCCGGGACCGCCGTACAGATTCGTGGTGCCGGAGCCGGCATACAGTGTGTTGTTGCCGTCCAGACCGAACAAGCTGATGGTGCCGCTGGTGGCGACGGTGCCGCCGTAATCGTAGCCGTAGATGATGTCGTTGACCGAGGTGCCATGGATGGTTTCGTCGGCGGATACGGCTGTCTGAGTGAGGGTGTCGGTGGTGGCGTCCCAGGTCCAGCTTGACACCGAATTGACGCCGGAGGCGGACACGG
>Ga0335072_10013526_pt1 | contig 11622 bp, 9 predicted proteins | sample Lox_Sample_21_FD_206725 | JGI IMG/M metagenome (GOLD analysis project Ga0335072, IMG submission 206725) | Soil microbial communities from Loxahatchee National Wildlife Refuge, Florida, United States - Lox_Sample_2.1 | ecosystem: Environmental > Terrestrial > Soil > Wetlands | place: USA: Florida...
CAAATCTGCGTGAGCGCTCGGCTGCGATGGCGAGGCACTTCTGCCATGCGACCGACCGCGATGTTCCTCGCGGCGAATGGTCGAGTAAGTCTTCGTATACGACCAGTGCGAGGCCATGCCGGTCGGCATACGCCCTCCAGTTGGAGTAGCAGTATTTGGCGAAGCGCGAGCGATAACTGCGGCCGCTAGCGATGGTCACGATCGCTTTCATCGGTAAACGAGGCCGGGAAATCTCTTGCGCATGGCGCGACGCAGTCGCGACGTGAAATTTGGCGCTACAAATCTGTCTTGCGACTCGTAGTTGAATCTTGGCCAGTCTGTTATCGCCGGTGGATGCGTGAGTGGGAATTCGATGGACTGCGATCCGATAGCCAGCGCCGGATCAACTGTTGGGGTATGCGTGGCGTCTGCCTCGAAGCCCACGTTCTGAACGAGGTTGCATTTTGGAACGATATTGAGCCAGTTGTGCGTCCACGAGGTATATACCAGCTGATAGTCCCACGTATTTGGGCCCACTCCCTGGTACATGGCATCGAAGACGTTGGTCCAGTGCTTCACGATCCGTCGTTCCCTGAAAAGGAGATTTAGCAGTCTGTCCTGCCTGACCGCCGGCCAGGTTCTAAGCTCTTCGTCGTACTCTCTCCAGGTCCTTCGCCAAGTTGCCCATCCCCACACCATGACCATCCTGGTGAAGTAGTAGCAATAAGGAAAGCAGAAGGCCTTGGGAAGCGGGTTGAAGCCACAGATCATCCCTATTTGGCTGCAGTCTCGATACCGCTGAAGCAGATTTGAGCAATAGGGAAAGAAAGTGGGATCGGGCAGGCAATCATCTTCGAGAATGATGGCTTCCTCGACGAGCGAGAAGACCCAGTTGAGCCCTGAGACCACTCGGCTGCGGCATCCCATGTTTCGGTCTGCGAAATTGGTTTCGACGTTACAGGGCCAATCGACCTTGGAGACGATCTGCCTGACCTTGCGGCACAATTCGAATTCCCCATCACGATCCGGCCGCGGGCCATCGGCAATCAAGAACAACCGCGATGGACGGGCCTCTCGGATTTGAGCAAACACATGCTCGGTCTGTCTGGGCCGATTGAATACAATCATCGCAACCGGCGTGTCGAGTTGGCTTACCTCAGATTTTCTCAATGCCATTGCGCGATCATTTGGCGAGAGCCATCTCGCGTCAAAAAGCACCCGGCTCACTTACACCCGCTCCGGTTCCTGCTTGTGAACCCTGCGTCGTCGAATCCGCCCCCCGAAGTCAATGCGAGCAGGGCGCCCAGCATGGGCGGCAACATGTCCAGGGCGGTGACCAGCGCACCCCCTCTCTTTGCGAAGGAGTCAAGCCCAAAGCTCGAAACTGAAAGCGTGAAAGAGAGCAAAAGAAGGTAGTAACCCGCTTCGATCTTGCCTTGGAGTGACGTAGTTAAAAGCGCTATAACCGCAGGCGCAGCCAAGGCATAAGCGTGTCTCCATGAAACAGGCGACAGGCAGCAGGAAAGAAGCCAGAACGAGGTCATCCATTGCAATCGGGGACTTCCCCGGCCCGCTCCTGCCGGCGCACTGCGGGCTCTCCATGCAGTCAGGCCAATAAGGAACAGCGACAAGAACTTGCTTCCATAGGAAACGACCTTTGGAGCAAGTGGACAGTGGACCGCCAGAAGAATCAGCCTCATCGAGGAATCGAGACTCTTGTTCGTCAAAACAGCTGCCCCCACCGACATGGGCGGAAGGACACGTTCAACGTAGTTCCCCAGGAGTTGTCCCCGATCTGGGAGCCATAGCGCGATCACAATCGCCGCGGTCCACAACGCAAAACAACGCAGCGCTTTCCACTCGCGCCACACAGCTAACGGAATAATCGTAATCAAGGGAGTAAGCTTTACCGCAAACGCCAAGGCAAACAGAAGTGTCGCCAGGGCCACTCGCTTGCGCTCAATCAGATATAGGCCTGCCACAAGAATAAGAGCCAGAATTGCCGTCGCTTGTCCCCAGAACAGGCACTCGAGGTCGGGCCGGAACAACAGCATAAATGCGCAAAAAGCGAAACCCGTCCGGCTCAGCGGAGGATATCCGGCCAGCCTGGCAAGCACGAGCCCGGTCGCAACGAGCGCGGAAATGCATAGCAGCTTCCACACCAGTGTCGCCCACCAGATCGGCATGAGCGCAAACGGGAGGAGAAGATAAGCCAGAGTCGGCGGATAAACGTAAAATTGCACTCTATCGATTCCGGCCGACGCTGCTCGTCGCGCGATCGGCGAGTCCTTCGGCGCATCGCGAAGCTGCGGATCGACGCCGTTGTCCGCGTCGCTATAGATAAGGGAAGTCTCGTGGTGATACACCATCGAGGCGGCCGTGTAGTACACCTCAAAGTCGCGTTCGCGCTCATTCAGATCGAAGGCGACTCGAATATCGCCAAGACTTGCGGCAATGCAGAGGAAGATCAAAACCATGAGCGCGAGGACAGGCCAGTTGCGCGCGAGACGAATCCCCAGGCTCCGCGTAGACATCGCTTCTCGTGGTGCGGTGTGGATCAATGAATTCGTTGTTGTTCGATGATTCGCCACTCCGAAATTCAGGCGACTTCCAATTGGTTCAGCATCCAGAACTTCAACATCGCTTCGGTCTTCATGCGAAAGATATGCCGTGTGCGCTGATCGAGGGCGTCCCCGAAATAGGATGCATAGCTCTGCGCGACGAGAGTCGCCATGGCTGATCCCACCCCGCCCCATCGAGGAATCCAAAGCAGATTCAGCACAACGTTGATGCCTGCGCTGATCATCGATCGATGGAGCAAGCTGATGGTGATTTTTTCGTGAACGTACTGCTGGCCGCCGATGCAGCCAATGCTAATGAAAATTCCTGTCCAGATGTGAATCGACAGGATTTGAGCCGCCGAGGAGAAGTGACTGCCATAGAAGAGCCTGATTACGCGCGGCCCGAATGCCAATGTGCCGACGGTAATAACCGCGCTCACGAGAATCATGATGCGATAGAAGATATCCAGACGTTCGTAATACTTCACTGGATCGGCATCACGCGTCTTCAGCAGTCGCGGCATCACGCTGGTAGTGACGATGATGGGTATTGCGTACCAGATCTCCGAGAAACGAATCGCCGCAGTGTAATTGCCAACTACCTCCATCGAACTCAAGCGTCCCAGGAGCACCTGGTCGATGCGCAGATAGAGCATGATCATGATGCCGGAGATCATGAGCGGCCAGCTTTCCCTCATCAGGCTCTTGGACAGCCTCATGTTCCAGTTCCAGCGCGGCAGCATGCCCCGGTATCGAATGTAGGAGACGAGCAGCCCAAGCTCCCCGACAAGAATTTCGAGGGCTGCGATCCAGGCAAAGACCAGCAGGCTGCTGTGCAGGAAGACCGCAGCAAGGCGTGCAAAGCTCGCTGCGACGAACGCGATGTTTCGCGGGACGACCGTGTGACGCGACCGAATGTGAGCCTGAAAGAAGTAATCGATGACATCGAGTGCCTGCGAAACAGATGCGAACGAGAGCAGGGCGACGATGATGACCAGCGTTCGCCCATGCGAATCGAGGAAGCTCGCGGCGACTATCGCGGAGATTGTTGTCAGGACACTCGCCATTGCCTTTAATACGAAGGCTGTTCCGAGAATCTGGCACTCCTGAGACGAGTCCAATGCGACATCTCGAACGACCAGGGCATCGAGCCCAAGATTGGAAACGACGTTGAAGATCCCGTAGATTGCAATGCCATAGTTCAGAAAGCCGAATTGGTCGGGACCGAGATAGCGGGCAACAAGAGTGCCAACCAATAGGCCGCCGAGCATGCGAATAATGCGATCTCCACTGAGCCAGCCGATATTACTCAGTGTTTCGAGGACACCTCGTCTCTGACGTATTGTCTCGAAAATATTCCTGCCTTGGTTGGCAGTCACACGGGTTGTTGCGGAAGAGACCATGAATGCAGAGTCTCTAGTGCGGCCCATCCGAAATTGGGCCGTCGGTGATTGGCATCGCGAGCGCGGGCCTGCGTACCGCGGCGCCCATCCGACGCCATGCTGTCTTCCCGCCCGCCACCCTTTCATTCGTCAGATCGGCGACGATGATGATCAGTACGGCTTCAAGGGTGCGACGGCCCGCTGCAAAGGGCGAGAAGAAGATATCCCAAAGCATGGCGATCAGCAGCCACACATAGATGGGAACAAAGGACGGTCTCAAAATCGCAAAGCGCGTCACTCCCGCGAACACGAAGCAGGCAAGGTAGGCCCAGAAAATCAGCCCTGCGATGCCCGACCAAACCCAGGCGGTAATGATGTGCGAGTGGCCTGGAATCAAGCCATCGGCGCCAAGGTCGAAGTCTTTGTCATACTCGATGGTTCCGTTTTCCACGAGCTGGTCATTGAGCATTTCGAAGTACTTGTAATCCTTCGCCCAGGAACCATGTCCGACGATGGGATGGTCGAGAGCGGCCTGAAACCCGACCGCAAACTCTGGACGGCCTCCGAGCAGCAGGTTTCCGGACTTCTCTTGAGACTCGTTCTTGGCCTGAGCCTCTCCGCTTATGTAACCGGCCTGCGTAACAAACCGAACCGCCGCCTGTGACGTCGCCGCTGCGATGACGGAAAGCCCGGCCAGCACGACGAGGCGCGGCAAGTTCGATTGAGGCAGAAGTCGGAGGCCGGCAATCTGATCGGGAATGATCGGATACACCAGCGCGAGGGTGACAAGAATTTCCAGAATGGGTCCCCGATAATTGAACATGAGATTGACCGCACTTATCGCCACCAGAAGCAAACCTGAAATCAAGAACTGCCGTTTTGCGTAGAAATGCGAGCCAATCAGCAGAACCAGTAACGTTATTCCCCAGGCATAACCGAACTTCCATGGATAATCAACGGTGGCCTGAGTCGGCTGAAATCGTACCGAGGCAAGCGTTCCCAGCATCAATCCGACGAAGAAGAGCATCTTTCTCTTCTCGTTATGACCGATGAGGATGGACATGGCCAGAACGCTCAGACCAAAGAAGAGGATGAGACCAGCGCCGCGCATGCTGTCCCGTATCGGAGTGTGATTGAACGCATCGGAGATAACCTGTCCCAGTAACCAGAGGCCCATGAAGAAATAGAGCGTTTTCAGGCTGGACCTCAATGCCCTGCGCCCACGCAGATAGAGCATTGCTGGAAGCGCTAAAAGAAGCAAAATCTCTGACAGATAGACATCGCCAATGAAGTGAACCGAAAAGCTGACCCCGATCCCCGTTGCGGGGGTAAAGAGATCTGCCGCGACAGCCAGGAGCTCCTGTCGCCTCTTACTCACTTGTACCCTTCGGCATAGATTGATTCGTATTGCCGCTCTTTCAAATCGAGCGCTGGATCGAACGCCCGGACGCGGACATTCTTGAAACCACCCTGCTCCAACAGAAAGACCAGATTCTCCTCATCGAACATGTATTTGTGATCTCCGTCCATGTATGCGATGTAGTTCACGCAGTCGATTTTCGTGGTCCGGTTAAACGCGGGCCTGTGTCGAAAAAATTCAGCGTTGAGAGCTGGGCCTTTCGAAAGGTACGCCTCAAGGTAGAGCCTCGCATTGGGAACGCAGATGGAGAACTTGCCTGCGCTGGCCATTACCCGGAGACACTCGTCAAGTAATATCCGCGCCTGCGCATACGTGAGGTGTTCAAAAAAATGCGACGAATAGATGCTTTGGACGCTGCGGTCGGGAAACGGAATCCCCTTCGCCAGGTCACAGTACATGTCACAACCGGGAACGATATCCAACGTTGTCCAACCATTCGTTCCCTTCTTGTTTCCTGCGCCCAGCTCAAGCCGAATCGGACCTGAATCGCGCAGAATCTTCCGGGCCTGAACGCGGGACGAACGTTCTCTTGTTAGATCGCGAATGCCCTTCGCCATGGCGACAATCGGCGCCGGACTATAAGACAACAATATGCGCTTCCAAGACATCTGCTTCTCCAGGATCAACGAGCCTTCGTTGGGCGCAATCCGTCCTTGATCCGCTGCATCGGTGGCTTTTCCGGTCTCAATTGCGTGCGCATTCCGAGCAGTATTGGATCAGTTGACGCACTGACTTCTCCCAGTTCAGGCGGTTCGCATATTCCTGAAAGGCGCGAGAAGCATAGGCTTCATACGCGCCAGGACTCTCGAGAATCCCGCAGATTTCGTCGGCGAACCTTTCCGCGGAACCTCCGGGTTCGATGCATACTCCATTCACGCCACTGTGCACATATTCTGTGGCGCCGCCGGTTGCGTAGGTAACGCAGGGCAATCCGTAAGCGCTCGCCTCGGCAAACGCCACTCCTGCCGCTTCTGCCCGGGTGGGAAGAATGAAGATATCCGCGCCGCGAAAGAGTTCGATCAGCTTCTTCTTTCCCGATTCTGAGGTTTTGTCGATGAATCCGAGGACTTCGACGAATGACGGCAGATCGCCCGGCGCTTGCGATCCAACAACGCGGAGTCTCGTTTGAATACCCGCCTCGTTCAGAAGCCTGGCCGTTTCGACGGCGATGGCGCCTCCCTTGCGTTCCCAATCGACTCCTACGAATAGCAATTCGCACTGTTTCTTGCGCGCCAACCTCTTCCCGGCCGCGGTCCTTGCGACATCGTCAGAAGTATGGTGTACAGGCAGATTCGCGCCGAACGGCAGGACTCTCAACTTCGAGCTGTCGGCAATGGACCGCGCACCCTCCAATGCCCACCTCGAAGCGCAGAGTGCCATCCGGCAGTTGCGCAGCGCTGTCTCCTCCTGCCACTTTCCGCGCGCCACCGCGGAAGGGGGCATATTGGCAAAGGTCTTTCCGTAGTAGTCGTGCATGGAGTGAAACACCGCATCCGTCCACGTGACAATGGGTTTGCCGCAATCAAGCAGGGTGATCGGAATCGTGCTGGGCGAAAAGATCACATCGATCCCGCGATCGCGAACAAATGCCTCGATCTGTCCGGCGTAGGCGCGCAGTGTCAGAGGAAAATGGTCAAGCGTTACTGATTTTTTCCTTGCCCTGGCTAACAGCCCGATTGGAGCCAACCAATACTTTGCCCTCGTGCTGAGTGGACTCAACACCTCAACATCGACCTTGTGCGCCCGCATGTGACTCAACATGTGGTATGGGGTTCCCGACCAGGTCTTCATGTTGGAAGCGTCCTGAATGCACACAAAACCTATTCGCAACGGCAAACCCCACAACGCGCGGTAGTGGTCTTGAAAGGCAAGGATCTAGTCGGGTCTTTTTTCGCTGTAATACTCGTAATATTTCCTGCCATAGTAATCGGAATACTCAGGCGCGGCGAAGTCGACGGCGTTGACGGCAACACCGAGGAGGCGAGTACCGGAACGCTCGAGAAGATCGATGCATCGGCGCACGACCTGTTTTTGCGCGGCGTTATAGCGAACAATGAGAATGGCCGCATCGACCAGGCGGCCAAGGACCGATGCGTCGGTAACCGGAAGCACCGGAGGCGTATCAATGATCACGAAGTCATATTCTGCCCGCGCTTGCGCAAGCAGATCCTCCATTTGTTTAGAACCGAGCAGTTCTGACGGCAACGGCGGAATCGGTCCGGAGGTCAGGATGTGCAGGTTCGGCAGGTCTGGCCATTCGGTCACTGCATCTTTGAGGGTAGCTTTCCCGGAGAGCACAGACGAAAGCCCCAGCCCTTTGCCAACCCGAAAACGAACATGAATTGCGGGACGGCGCAAATCGGCATCGATGATGAGGACTCTTGAACCATTGAGTCCAAAAGTGACAGCGGTAAGGCAGGCCACCGCGCTTTTCCCCTCTCCCGGCCGCGTGCTGACCATCATGATGACCCCGGGCGGCGAACCCGGACTGGAAAGAAGGATCGAGGTCCTCATCGGGCGCACAGATTCGGCGACCTTGGACCATGATGACGTTCCGGGCATCATGGCGTGTTCTTTGAACTTTGCGGGGAGCAAATGCTCTTCATCCACGGCAGGGATGGCCGCCAACAATGGGAGTTGCAGGTTCTGCTCGATGTCGGACATCGTCTTGAGGTTCGTGTCCAGGGCTTCGAGCAATAATGCAATTCCCACGCCAAGCGCGAAGCCCACAGCCAATCCCACCGCGTCATTCAGGGTCCTGCGGGGCCGGCTGGGTGCTACCGGAACGTCTGCGCTGTCGACGACGTGGATGGCTGTGGAACGCAGACCAGACATAATGCCGGCTTCCTGCAGGCGCTGCTGAAGTCCATCATAGAGAAGACGATTGGTTTCGTAGTCGCGGCGAGCCAATTCGTACTCCACAGCTTTTTCGCCCTTGCTGTCGGCGTCCTGCTCCTGCCGATTGAGCGCATTCAGAATCTTGGCCTCATTGTTTGCCGCGGCATCATATTCCTTTTGCACGCGCAAAACCTGTGCCTTCTCTTCGCGCTCGATTTGATGCTTTAAATCGTCGATTTCGGATTTCATGGCTTTCGCCCGGGGATACGCGGGCCCATAGATTTCCAACAGCGACGCGTAGTCGGTTTCAAGCTGCGCAAGCCTTTGCCTTGCCGCCATCAATGCCGGATCTTGAGGGCCAATCGCCGCGTCAATCACCTCCGGCGAAGAACTGGATATCTCTTGAAGTCGCGACTCCTTCAATAGTCGATCGACTTCAGCGTCGGCATATTGCTTGTTGAGTTCGTCAAGGTTGGCGACCACGAAGCTGTGCCCTTCTTCAACTCCGAATACCCCGATGTCCTTTTGAAGGTCGAGGATGTGCGCCTGGCTCTTTTCGAGGTTGGTCTTCAGGCCGTTGAGCTTTTCATCCAGCCACCCCGACACCTTTGCCGTCGCCGCATAATTCTCGCGAAACGAGCGCTCGATGTAGCGATCGATCAGCGTGTTGACCATGATGCTTGCCAGCTCGGGATTCCTCGAGCTGGCGTAGATCTGCACGATATCAGTGTGGCCAAGACGCGCAACCTTGACACTGCTGCGGAAGTTGGCAATCAGCATCTGGCGAACTTCCGGCTTCGACAGGTCCCAGGGGGTGCCATTCGACAGCGGCGCAAAATCCGGATTGTCCTCTAGATGAAGCCCCTTGATCGTTTCCAGTGCCAGTTGTCGGCTGCGGAGAATCTCAATTTCCGAATCAAGCTTCTGGCTGAAATCTCCGCTGTCGTTCGTGTTCTGCGTTTGTTCCAGGCGAAACTGCGAGGAGATATCCGCAGACTGGACTTCAACATTGGCTTCGGCAGTAAAGGATTTTGGAGAGAACTGATTGACCAGAATGCCGGCGATAAGGCCGATAACAGTTGCTACGGCTACGACCCACCATCTCTTTTTCAGAAACTGGATGATTCGCGAAAACTGTTCGTCATCGGCAAACCCGGCAGGATTGGCAGAAGAGACTACGAACTCTGGATTGCTCGCAACGGAGTTCAAACTCTGATTTTCTTGTAATCCCAAATCGATATCCTTGCCATCAGGTCGAGGCTATTCGCTTGAAATGAAATTCGGACGATTCACGCGTGCATCCTGCGATGCGGATCAGCGCATTGATCAATGTTTGGCTGTCTCTGGACAACGATTTCATGGAAGCTCTGTGCCGGCTGCGTCAAAGGAGTGCAGCAGGGTGTCGGCCCATTGCTTCGGAGAAAACTGGCACGACAGCAGATGGCTGGCTCGCGACATCTGGTCAAGCCGCTCGTCACTCATCGAGCTAACGCTGGACATCAGCGCCGCCAGACCCTCGACATCGTCGTTGCTGCAGATATAGCCGTTGAATCCGGGTTGGACGAGGTGCGCGACTGCGCCCACGCTCTCTGAAGCAATAATCAAGCGTCCTGCAGCCGCCGCCTCGTGGACCACAAGCGCCCATGGCTCAAACTTGCTCGGCAAAATGAGGCAGCCGGCCGATCCGAGCACCTGCGGCATCTGCTCCGGCTGCACAAAGCCCTCGATGCAAATCCCGTCCACATTCTCAAGACGGCTCCGCAGCGGGCCCGCGCCACAACATGCCAGTGGCCAGGGATTTGTATTCTGGGCGCAGTAAATTCTGTACGCCTCAGCCAGCTTGTCTATCGATTTTGCTGGAACCATTCGACCTGCAAAGATGAAACGCCGCGGAAGAGGAAGACCCTGTGCAATGCGCGCATGGTGTACGGCGGCAAAGGCCGGATGGTCGCAGGTGAACGATCCGCGAAGGATCGCTTTTTGCGAAAAACCCAGTTTTCGCGCGAAGGTGGCTTGTCTCTCGCCGGGCAGCCAAACGGCGTCTGCCAGGGGTTTGACGTAGACGGAAGAAACGAGAACGCCAAGACGTTGTTTCAGACTCCCCCGCCAGGGATTGTCCATGACCATCACGCGCCAGCAATGCCCTTGAAACGTGCGTGCGGCCTGCCGATAGGCTCGCATGTGCCACGAAGGCACAACCATGATTTCAGGCGCAAATCCCCTTAACGTTTGCATCAACAATTGCAGATCTGGCCTGGAACGCCATGGCGCACGGTTCGGAATCCAGGCAAATTGTGCTTCTTCGAAGGGCGCTTCGGCTCCTGGCAACTCGTGCCATACCAATAGCTCAATGCCGTCGCGGGCTGAGAGTTCTTTCAGGCAGGCATTCATATACCCTGACAAGCCCGTCCACAGGAAAGCTATCCTCACGCGGCGTTCTCTCCTGTCGGCCATTGCATTCGCGCGCCAAAACCTTTTAGAAAACCTTCAGCCCGATAAAGGAAACGCAAAATTTCATCGTTTGCCCGCCACTCGCGGCCGGCAAATTGCCTGAAGATCCTTCGGCGATCCCGTTGATATTGTTTATTGAATCTACCGGAACCCGAGATGGATTCCGGGTGAATGCGAAAGCTGGCAAGGTCCTCGTGGATGTATCCGATGTTTGCGCCTTGCTCAGCAATGTTGAGGAACAGTTCACCGTCCCAACTTGTTCGGTTATCGAGATTGAACCCCGGAGATCGTTGAAACGCAGAAGCCCGGAAAAACGTGGACTGCTGCATCCATTGCGTTCCGCCGTAGAAGAACCGGCGAACGGAGAAGTCACGAGCTATGTAATGGCGGATTTTGCGGCCATGACTGTCGATCTTGAATCCATCTCCCATCGCCATGTCGCATTCAGGGTGAGCGTGAAAAAACTCGGCGATGCGATTCAAGGAGCCGGGGAAGAGAACGTCGTCAGCATTGAGAAATCCGAAGATTTCGCCGCTAGCCTGCGCGAATCCTTTGTTGAGTCCCTCCGCCGCTCCACGATCGGGTTCGAAGATGGTTTTAGCGATCCGATCGCCATAGCTCAAGATAAGCCCGCGGCTGCCGTCCTGCGATCCAGGGTCGACCACGATATATTCCAATGCCGGGTAGCCCTGTGACAGAACCGAGTCGATTGCTTCTTGGAGGTAGGCTCGCTGGTTAAATGACAGAGTGACGATACTGATCTTCATTCGATTTCAGTGAATCAATAGAGCAGCCTATGTCGACGTGTTCTGCTCGACCCTAAGGAGCAGTGAGGTAGAGCACCGAAGGCGTAATCGACAATGCGAATGCGACCGCATCCTTGAGGACCACCTTCATCGGACTCGGCGACAAATAGATGATGTCGTCCTCGCAAACGACCGGATCGGCTACTTTAGCAGTCAATACCTTCTTTATATCGATCTGCCGCGCA
>Ga0335072_10013528_pt1 | contig 11620 bp, 9 predicted proteins | sample Lox_Sample_21_FD_206725 | JGI IMG/M metagenome (GOLD analysis project Ga0335072, IMG submission 206725) | Soil microbial communities from Loxahatchee National Wildlife Refuge, Florida, United States - Lox_Sample_2.1 | ecosystem: Environmental > Terrestrial > Soil > Wetlands | place: USA: Florida...
AAGCCCTCTGAACAATGCTGCCGTGGCTCAAGCCGCGGCTTCGAAATTCACCTCGGTTTTGTGACGCCTTGGAAGCAAGAGTTTCACACGAAGAATCTTCTGGCGGCGAGAATCAGAAAATTCGATAGCTTGCAGAATTGGCTTCTATTTACAGTGCGCAGGACGGGTCCTTCTATTGCGGCTGATCCCACTTGTTCTTCAGTTGCTCCTCCTGGGTCTTCCTGAGCAACTCGCGCATTTGGCTGTTCTGCGCTTGCTTCCCAGCATCGCGGGGCCAGATGGTGAAATCACTCATAGCCATTCGGTGCGGTGCGGTCTGCATGGATTTCAAGCCATCTTCGAGTGCAAGTAGATCGCCGAAGGAAAGCTCGAGGCGATGCTCGCCGGGATGATAGATGGTGCCGATGGGAAAATCCTTGAAGGGCGTGCTCGTCTCTTCGATGTGGTTACCGAGAATATGCGCGACTGGCTTGTCGCGCAGGAACGCGATGAGCCGTTCGGTGCTTTCGAGAAAGGCGGGGAAATCGGAGACATAAAGACGGCCGGGATAGAGGCTGTCGCCGGTGAGCACGATACCCGTAGCGCGATCGTAAAGTGCAACATCATAGCGGTCGTGGCCAGGAATGGGAATGATATTCAGGACCCGGTCGCCGAGATCGACTTGGCCAAGACCAGTTGGCCAGTTGTCGATAGCGAAGAAGCTCGTCGCGGCATCCACAGTCGGCGCGACAAACTGAATCGGCATGGTTGGATCGTTGAGCGCCTGAATGGCTGCATCGCCCCAGACGTGATCGCCGTGCGAATGAGAGTGCATCACGATGAGCGGAATACTTTCGCGATGATTACGTTCGAGCCAGTCGTGTACCACGTGTTGCAGCGTGGGAACCAGATTCCCGACGCGCCCATCGTCGCAAGAAACCCATCTGGACCCCACGCCCAGTGACCGATGATCGGATAGATGAACCCCGACACGCCGAGGGAATAGAGCAGATCGCCGATGAAGCCAGTGCGGCCGATCATTGCCCCCGAGGTAATGGTTGAGCAGGTGTCCGCAAAGGCGAATTGAAAGATCCAGACGGCCAGGAATGCAACACCGGTTGACTCGTATGTTTCCGGCGCTCCCTGCAGAAAGAACCAGTGATAGCCGATGAAGCCGTTGCCATGACTGAACATGAAGGCAAAACCAATGGCATAAAACAGGATGCCGCAAAGACACGTGTCAACAATGCACTCCATGAGCACGTTGGGTCTCGCGCGAGCGGCAGAATCCGGCTTCGAGCATCGTGAAGCCGACCTGCATGCCAAAGACGAGAAACGCAGCAACCAACGTCCAGGCAGTGTTGACAGAGTTTACGACATCCGCAGCTTTCACCGTGGTGTCAGCCGCCAGAACCCTGGCAAAGAAGATGCCTGTGACGGCGGCCTTGATGAGCAGCGTGGAACCCACGCCGATCACTTTGCCGGCAAGAAGAGTCGCCCCGTAGCGTCTCCACTCGGGATTGCGCAGACGGTCTGCCAATCGGGAAAGCTTCTGAGTGCAAGTTAACCTGGTTGTACGCGGGAATTCAACTATACCTTGGTATATCGAGAAAATTTATCCTAGTCGGCAACTACGTCTATATAGAGCTTGAAGAAGCATGGATTGGCTCCAGCAAAATGTAGTTCCGGAATGCGGTGATATCATCCGTTCAACGTTCGCATGGATTTCCGAGGAGAGATGAATCTGAGCAAACTAACGCGGATCGGTTGGCGTGTCGCAAATATTGCGGGGTTGTTGTGCTGGATCATATTGGGCCAAGTATCCGTGATCGCGCAGAGCGACGATTCTTCGATAAACGATCCGGCTGCGCTGGTCAATCCTCTGATCGGGACAACGAATGGCGGCAACGATTATCCGGGCGCAACGTTGCCGTTGGGCATGCTCGCGTGGAGTCCCGAGGAGCCGCGGAATCATCCACGACAGCAAGTGGCAGGCGTGCCCGGCTCAATGCGGGATGATCCTGGCCGACCCGCTGCACCGGGCGGATATGAGTATTCGTCGAATCGCATCAGCGGCTTTTCACTGACACATCTGATGGGAACCGGCTGCGCCGGGGCCAGCGGCGATATTCCCTTCATGCCCTATGTCGGACAGATAGACTCCTCGCCGGCAGATGACACAGGCGCGGAGAAGTATGGCAGCACGTTCTCTCACGATCACGAGACCGCGCAGGCAGGCTACTACAAAGTGACCCTTGACGATGGCGTCATCGCAGAGTTGACGGCGACGCGTCGCGCAGGATTTGGGCGGTTTACCTATCCCCAGGGCAAGCCGGCGGTAATGCTGGTGCGCACCGCCTATTCCGAGACTGGTAGCTCCGACGCACACGTACATATCGATCCCCAAACAAGAACGATCTCCGGATCGGTGACCAGCGGAAATTTCTGCGGCTACCTCGGTACGACCGATCGCCACAGTTATTACACGTTATATTTCGTAGCGCATTTCGACGTGCCCTTTCTGGATACTGGGACGTGGCAGGATTCGACCGTTCGGCCGCACACCCTGGAGGCCAACGGTGGCACGACCTACGGGTCCAAGGGATTTGTCCCTCCCGGCAAGGGCTCCGGCGCATGGGTTGTCCTCAATACTTCGAAGGCAGCAATGGTGGGCGTGCGAGTGGGGATTTCGTACGTGAGCGCACAGAACGCCGAAGCCAACCTCCGATCCGAAATTCCGTCAGCAACATCTTTTGACTCGACCCGCAAGAAGGCACATGCGGCATGGAATGAAATGCTCAACCGTGTACAAATTGATGGCGGCACTCACGATGAGCGGGTCGTCTTCTACACCGCCTTGTATCACACGCTTCTGGGAGAGAACCTGTTCAGCGATGTTGACGGTCGCTATTTGGGAATGGATGGACAGGTTCACAAAGTAGCCGCTCCACAGACTGCGCAATACAGCACGTTCTCGGGGTGGGACGTTTACCGCTCTCAGTTACAGCTGCTCACTCTATTGGCTCCCGATATCGCGAGCGATGTGGCGCAGTCGCTGCTGAACCAAGCCAACCAAAACGGTGGCGAATGGGATCGATGGACCCACAATGCAGGGATAACCCATGTGATGAACGGCGATCCAGCGGCGCCGGCGATTGCCGATATCCTGGCTTTTGGCGGCAAGAACTTCGATGTCCAGGCGGCATATCAATCTCTGCTGAAGGCTGCTACCGTCCCTACTGCGCATGATTTGAGCAATGATGGCTGCGAAGTGGAATGTGTCGGGCAGAGACCGTCGTTAGACAAATGGCTATCGCTTCACTACATCCCGGTCGGCGCCCATGCCTGGGGACCTGCGGCTGACACGCTGGAAGATGTCACTGCAGACTTTGCCATTTCCGAATTGGCGCGGCGCGTAGGGGATGATGCAACCCGCAGGCAGTTTCTGGCACGAGCGCAGTATTGGAAGAATATCTTCAATCCACAAGCGACCGCGCAGGACGGGTACATCCAAAACCGCAACGCCGATGGCTCATGGCCGAGCTTCAATCCCGAATCCACTGAGGGCTTCGTCGAGGGCAGCGGCGCTCAGTATCTATGGATGGTGCCCTTCAACGAGAAGGGCCTGTTCACCATGATGGGTGGGAAGGAGAAGGCGAGCGAACGTCTGAATGCATTCTTCTTCACTCCCGATGGCAGCCTGGCGGTGACGAAGTCGGGCGGTCTGCATGCTGAATTGAACAACGAACCCTCAATTGAAACACCGTGGCTCTTTGACTTCCTTGGCCAGCCGTGGAAGACCCAGGAAGCAGTTCGCAAAGTCCTCACTACGATCTGGACAAACTCGGCTCAGGGAATGCCGGGCAACGATGACCTCGGAGAGATGTCCTCATGGTATGCGTGGTCGGCAATCGGAATGTATCCGGAGATCCCTGGCAGAGCAGAACTGGTGTTGGGCAGCCCGCTCTTTTCGAAGATCACGGTTCACCGCACCGGCGGTGACATCGTTATTGATGCAAACGGAGCCGCGACAAATTCTCCCTATGTCCAAAGCGTGAAAGTGAATGGAAAGAATTGGACGAAGACCTGGCTACCTGAGAACTTTGTCGAACACGGGGGCACGATCGACTTCGAGCTGAGCGCGTCGCCAAATAAAGGCTGGGGAACGGCGGTGGAGGATTCGCCGCCGTCGTTTGAACCTTAAAGATCCAGAATGCTCAGCCAAACACGAAGAAGGCGTCTTACTGTGAGGGCTCCAGCGTCAGCTTTTGGACGCGCCAATTCAACAATTCGGCGGCGAAAAGAGTGTCTTCAGACGGGCACGCGAGCTCATGAATCCAACCAAACTGGCCAGGACCATGGCCGGTTGTTCCGAGAACTCCGAGAACTCTTCCATCCAGTGTGAGTTTATAGATGCGCCCCGGATAACCGTCCGCTGCATAGAGCACCTGATGCGGTCCAGGAGTTATGCAGATAGCCCAAGGCGAACCGTTCAGCATGGTTTTGTTCAACGGCGCCGGCGCCTCGGGCGTGCCTGGTATCTCGGAGGGCATGTTGCCGAGCCACGGATGAATGTTGTGATCGTACGGCACGTTGATCCGGATCTCTCGCACGAACCTTCCGTCCGCATCGAAAACCTGAATACGCCCGTTGCCGCGATCGGCCACGTACACTTTTCCCGCGTCGTCCGTGGCAATGCTGTGAGGTGTATTGAACTGGCCCGGGCCAGTGCCCGGCTCGCCCCATGATTTGATCCAGTTGCCGTCTTTATCGATCTTCGCGATCCTCGAATTGATATAACCGTCGCTGATATAGGTGTTCCCGGCACTGTCCCAAGCCATATCAGTGACCTGTCGAAACACTCCATCCACGGGTGGAAGCGGCGGCTTGGGGTGCTTCAGGGGTCCGGTGTTTTCGTCGGAAGCTTCCTGCTTGCGTCCGAAGACCATCAGAACCCGGCCTTCGGGGCTGAACTTGATGACCATGTCCGAACCTTTATCTGCCGCCCAGATGTTGTCGTCCTTATCCACCTTCACCGAGTGGGCAAAGCTCCATGCGTAGAGGTTGTGTCCAATCTCGCGAACGTAATTCCCCCCGGAGTCGAATTCGAGTAACTGTGCCGCGGCGGCTCCGTACGCTGGTCCTGTCGTATTGCCGCGAGAAAAGACGAAGACATGCCCTTTTGAATTCACGGCAACTCCTGCGGCTTCTCCGAAATACTTGTCTGGTGGAAGCTTGAAGAAGTCGGTCTGGGCATGGAACTTGATTTCAGGAACCGTTTGCTGCGCAAATTGTGGGACTGCGCAGCAAAGAGCCGCGACAAACACGAGCCATTTCATACAACCTCCAGGACCCGGCAATTGTAACGGCCGTCGCGCTGTCTGCTGATCGACGCGATACCTTGGCATGGCCAAAACACCAGTGTGTGCCTTGAGGCTCGGCGTCGGGTGACGATCTATTCAAATCGAGCCGCAGCGAAGCTCGCGCAGCAAGGTCGCAGTGCCATGCCATAGTCGTAGACATCGATTTGAACGCGGAGACATACGGCAGAATTGTTAGTCTCGCGCTAAAAAGCACAGGAATGGCACAGAACGCAGCGTGAATTTTGGTGGACGCGGTAGGAATCGAACCTACAACCTGTCGGTTAAGAGCCGTGCGCTTCGCCCTCACTCCTGCTGCCACCTGTTGCTATAAGCTCCTATCGTTTGTTCGGTTTACATGTTTCCTCCTTTCGGCCATTTGCTATCGGCACCACCCGAATTATGCCCGATTTTGAGGGAGCATGGGTACAAAAATGGGTACAGTTTTCCAGGACGAAACGGTCCGGTTGAGCCCGAGGCTGGGTCCGGAAAAGTGAATTGTGTCCGCGGTTGGAACTTCTTCCAGCGCACGAGGGCGATTCTTATTGATTCCGCGTGAAATTGCCAACACCGGCAGAACGCGCGATCCGGACGATAGGCATTCCCGATCAGATGATCGGAATATGCGACGAATCACGATCGCGGTGTGGCGAATCTCTTGGGGTGTCCGACGTTAAGAGGGGGGCGCCCAGGGGAGGTCCGGGCGTCGGGAGCATGCAGAAAACGAATTTAGCAACAGGGCCAACGCAATCGCGGACCCAGTTTGAGAGTTCATGGAGACTCGGGCAGTCGCCAAACCGGCAAGAAGAACGACCCAGCAGAGAGCTTAAGGAGAACGAGCAATGCCGCAACTTCTATCGACACCCCGGGAAGTCGAAGTGCGCTCCACAGTCGAGCGCATCGCAACCTTTGTTGTTTCAGCTCGACCAGAGCACCTGGCAACCGATGCCCGGGGACTCTTCAAGCGCAATATTCTGGACAGCCTCGGCTGTGCAATTGCCGGGCTCCGAGGCGAGCCCTTCCAGGCGCTCCGTGAGCAGTTCGAGGAATATCGATCTGCCGGTCGCTGCACCTTGATCGGGGGTGGCAAGACATCGGCAGATCAAGCTGCCCTCTTTAACTCGGGCCTGGTGCGGTACGTAGATCTCCTGGATAGCTACATGGCAATAGGAGGACTCTGTCATCCGAGTGACAACTTTGGAACCATCTTCGCAGCCGCCGAACAAGTAGGCGCATCAGGCGAAGAATTCATGTTGGCACTCGCCATCGCATATGAAGTCCAATGCAGGTTCACCGCGGCCGTGCCCGTAATGGCAAAAGGTTTCAACCATGCCATCCAACTAGCAATTTCCGCAGCTGCGGGTGCGAGTAGACTCTTCGGACTCTCCACCGGCGAAACCGCTAATGCAATCGCGATCGCGGCTGTCGACAACGTTTCGCTCGCCTGCGTGCATGCCGAACCAGTATCGCAGTGGAAGGGCTTCTCGCCCGGCATGACTGGCATGCGTGCAGTCTATGCAACCTCGTTGGCCAAGCGTGGTTTTACGGGTCCTCAAGGTCTTTTCGAAGGCCCCTACGGGCTGGAACTCATGTTTGAGCAGCCCATCTCGGTGAATTGGGAGGATCCGTCTCTCGACATGATCAAAAAGACCATCTTGAAGAAATACTGCTCGCTTATCCACGGTCAACCGATACTGGAAGCTGTGCTGGACCTCAAGCGTCGCAACGGTTTGAGAGCGACCGACGTTGAGAACGTGCGCTGCGAGGTCTTCCAGGGGGCCTTTGACTTTGCAGGCGGAGGGAGCTTTGGTTCGAAGGACCATCCAAAAATAAAAGAGCAGGGCGATTACAACCTGAAGTACCTGATCGCCGCCGCATTGATCGACGATCAACTGGGGCCTGCACAACTAGAGGAGGCCCGCATTCAGGCTGCGGATGTCCAAACTCTTCTGAACCAAGTTGACATTTACCCTGATGATCGCTTCAGCGCTCGCTATCCCCATGAGCTAAGCGCTCGTATCACAATTCGCACCAGAGATCAGCGAGCCTTTGCCAAGGAGCAGAGCGGATACGAGGGGAGCCTGACAAATCCAATGACCTGGAAACGGTCCGTGGAGAAATTCCATTGGCTAGCCGAGCCTTTCGCCAATGAGGAGTTGCGAGGCGAGATCATTCGGGCAGTGGAACAGCTGGATACGTCGGGATTATCGAATCTAGCGAACCTACTTGCTCAGGTTCGGCCGGCAGCCATATTCCCAGCTACACATCCCGGTATTCAATGACTATTTGCTGTCTTGCGGACAAGCGAATTCCAAAATGTGCGTCCTTGGAACCAATCCCGCGTCTCAGAACACATTCGCGGCGCCTGCTTCAACTCACACGTGATGAGTAAATCGCGATCATGTCTGGTGGTTGGGTTTGCCCCCGGCCTGCAGCCGTCGGCTGTTAACCGAAGTGGGAAAAAGCAAGACCGATGTCAGTGGGTCAGTGCAAGCGCGTGCTCGGGTGCTTGAGATCGGTAAGGATGGTTGGAAATCGTCGAGCGAATGCCACAAGCTTTTGGTGCTCTTTGAGAAGACGCCGTGAGCGGCGCTCGTTCTTCTTGAGATGCTCAAGGCACATGTGCTCGGAAGAGCATCCCATCGACAGCACTGGGGACGAGTCGCAGCCCACACCAAAGTATGGGCGATAGCTATGTCCTATGGCGTCGTGTTTCACCGTGTGGCTTAATTACATCGACCCATTGAGGAAGCAAGATCGCGTGCTCACAATCAGCCATTTCATCAAAGGTCAAAACGCAAGGGACTAACGCCATCACCAGCCCCGTTTACTCTGGGCAAGTGCAGGCGATTCCAGAGCACGGTCCCGCCTCCGCAATCCTGGAAGATACAGTCGCGGCTGCCAATGGGGGCAACGGACTGATCGCGATCAGTCCGCAGAGACGAGCCCGGACGATGGTCAAGTTCAAGGTGTTTCTCGAAACCTGCAAGCAGGCATTTGTGACTTGATGTCGTCCGATCATGGAAAACGGCTGGACGACTCCGCCGGCGAAACTGCAGCGCGGTTCGCGTGGCACTCGGTCGTGAAGACAAAGGACAACGGCTTCACGGATGACTGCTCCAGGGAAAGCGGCGGCTTCTCACCGTGATTGTAGCGCTGTTTCAAAGAATCGGAGTCGCCAGTGGATGGCTTGAGAATGTTTTAATGGCCGATAGGAAGGACCTATCAGATGGAACTGCGGCATCTCCGCTATTTCACCGCAATCGTGCAGTGGAAAGGCTATCGCGAAGCATCGCGGCGCCTCTATGTTGCGCAACCAGCCATCAGCCAGGCTGTCGCCGATCTCGAGAGCGAACTGGGTATCAAATTGTTCTCGCGTGAAGGTCGAACCGCGAAGCTCACTGCGGAAGGCCAGGTCTTCTACGAGGAAGCGCTAAAGACGCTTGCTCAGGCCGAACGCTCTATAACTACAGCGCAACGAGTCGCGAAGGGAGAGATCGGCAGGCTTGGTATCGGTTTCATGGGATTTACAGCGGGCCTGTTCCTACCCGAACTGATCAGTAAGTACAAATGCCGACATTCTGGAGTTTCCTTGCGCCTGGTCGAAGACGTACCAAGCGGCCAGGACGCCGCCTTTGATCGTGGCGAAATCGATATCGCGTTTACGCGCCCGCTTCCTGCCGACCGTCGGGCCGACTATGAGACGCTCCTGCTCTTCAGCGAGCCCCTGGTTGCAGCTTTCCCAAAGTCACGGAAGATCCGAACCAAGCAGGTACGGATTGCAGATCTTGCGGGGGAACGATTCATTGTCTTCCAACGCTCGAGTTCACCCCAGGTTTTTGACACCATCGTCCGGGTCTGCAACGACAACGGATTCTCACCCCGTCTGCAGAATGAACTGAACAATATGAACTCCGTACTCGCCACTGTCGAGGCCGGAGAGGGTGTCGCCATAGTTCCAGCGTCGGCCCGCAACCTTCGCGCGGACTCCGTCTCATTCTTCCGCCTGCAACCTGACCAGGTCCGCATCGATTTTGTAGCTGCGTGGCCAAAGAAGGAACCCTCAGTCGCGCTCAAGTTGTTCCTTCAGCTACTGGAAGAAGAACTACCTTCAATCCGCGAGAAGATACGTTTTTGATTGCCGCATAGATAGCCGATTCCTATCAGTTGATCGAAAAATGCGACGCATCAACATCAATCGCCGCGAATCACTTGCTATGTACGGCAGCAACACGCTGTCAGGGTAAAGGAGAATGAAAATGGCAAGCAAGGGAACAATTATCGTGACGGGAGCATCGCAGGGCATCGGGGCCGGTCTGGTTCAGGCGTTTCTCAACCGCGGTTACAACGTGGTGGCTAATTCGCGAAACATCAGCGATTCGGGCACATTTAGGGCGTCTGACGAACTTGCTCTCGTCGATGGAAACATCGGTGACAACACGGTTGCAGCAAAGATTGTGGAGACTGCGATCAAGAAGTTCGGTTCCGTCGACGCACTCGTCAATAACGCCGGGATCTTCTTTGCCAAGCCCTTCACTGAGTTCACAGGGGAAGACTTCGAAGCGCTTTCGACTGTAAACCTCAAGGGCTTCCTCTACGTGACGCAAGGAGTCGTAAAGCAGATGCTCGCGCAGAAAAAGGGCGGCAGTGTGGTGAGTATCACTACTTCGCTTACGGTCAACCCGATCGCAGGCGTGCCGGCGTCCGTACCGATGATCACCAAAGGCGGTCTTGAAGCCGTCACTCGCAGTTTGGCGAGCGAGTATGCGAGGGAACACATTCGCTTCAACGCCGTTGCACCCGGCATTGTCGACACTCCGATGCATGCGAATGATCCGAAGGACTTCTTGAAGACACTCTCGCCGATGGGAACGATTTCCGACGTTAGCGACATCGTGGATGCCGTCGTTTACCTAACTGAGGCCCGCAACATTACCGGGGAGGTGCTGCACGTGGACGGTGGTGCTCACCAGGGCCGGTGGTAAGCGCGATGAGCCCGCAGCCGGCAAGCGCGGAGAGCGGGCTTCGGGAACTCGGCATTGAGCTGCCTCCGGCGCCTAAAATCCGCTTGGCGCTTATGTTGAAAGCGTCCAGACAGGCAACATGCTCTATCTCAGTGGTGTTCTCCCGGTTATTGGACATGAAGCCAAGTTCATCGGCCGGCTGGGCAGAGAGTTAACCCTCGAGCAAGGACGTGAAGCAGCTCGGCTCGCTACCTTGAACGTGCTGGCGGTTGCGAGGAACGATCTCGGCTCTCTCGATACGGTAGCCAGGGTCGTCAAGCTAACGATTTATATGGCTACCGAGCTAGACTTCGTGGCGCTGCCAAAGGTTGCGGATGCTTCCTCCGAATTGTTGCGCGATGTTTTTGGGACCGACAACCTTCCAGTCCGAATGGTTCTGGGTGTCGCGATTCTGCCACTTGGGGTCCCAGTAGCTGTGGAAGCAGTTTTCGAGGTGGCTGGCTGAAGAGGCGATAATCCTCGCCTCTTGAATTTGTGAGGTCCACAGTGGCAAAGGCATGGAACCAGACCCGCGTTTCAGCGGCGTTGGGAATTAAGTATCCGATCGTCCAGGGACCTCTCGGCGGCTTCTCTTCTCAGAAGTTGACAGCGGGCGTCTCCAATTTTGGCGGTCTTGGATCGTTTGGCGCGCATGGTCTTGAGCCCTCTGCCATCGCGGACATGATCGCCGAAATTCGCTCGCTCACGACAAAGCCATTCGCGATCAACCTTTGGGTGTCCATGGAAGATGAAGGAGCACGAACGCTGGAGGAGGGTTCATTCAAAAGGGCGGCATCTAGACTCGTTCCATTTATCGAAGAGATCGGAGGTGAGCTTCCTGTCTTCACCCCGTATAAGCCATTACGGTTTGAAGACCAGGTTCGCGTTCTGCTCGACTCGAGGGTGCCCGTGTTTTCTTTCATCTATGGCCTACCACCAGCGGAAATTCTGCTTGAAGCAAGGAGGCAGGATATTGTCACAATTGGAACGGCTACGACTGCGGACGAGGCGAACGTGCTCGAAGATGCCGGCGTCGACATCGTTGTCGCGTCCGGTTTCGAGGCTGGAGGCCACAGAGGCTCTTTCCTTAGACGTTCAGAAGATTCGCTCACTGGCACAATCTCTCTTGTTCCACAGGTCGTTGATGCTGTCGGGATCCCGGTTATTGCGGCAGGGGGTATCGCGGATGCCCGTGGTATTAAGGCGGCAATCGCCCTGGGTGCAGAGGGCGTTCAAATGGGAACGGTGTTTATTCCCATGGAGGAATCAGGAGCGAAT
>Ga0335072_10013529_pt1 | contig 11619 bp, 9 predicted proteins | sample Lox_Sample_21_FD_206725 | JGI IMG/M metagenome (GOLD analysis project Ga0335072, IMG submission 206725) | Soil microbial communities from Loxahatchee National Wildlife Refuge, Florida, United States - Lox_Sample_2.1 | ecosystem: Environmental > Terrestrial > Soil > Wetlands | place: USA: Florida...
GCAGGTCGATGGCGCGTTCCGTGTGATCGAGACGATGCTGGACCCATCGATCTTCCAGCAAGGCTGGAACATCGGTGGCCTGATGGCGCCGCTGAGCAATGTCGAGCTGCACGATCCGAACTGGCCGCAGGCCTACACGACCTATCGCGAGCAATTGCCGACCGCGCGCCAGCGTGGTCCGCATCCGCAATGGTCGCAGCTTTCCCGCCCGATCCAGACCGCCATCCAGGAAGCATTGACCGGTTCGCAGCCGCCACATGCCGCGATGGTGGCGGCCGCCGCGAAGGTCGCGCCGATCCTGGCAAAGACCCCGCTCTGATCGCTGGCCGCACCGAACCCGATCATGCAACGGCGGGATCTCTTCTTCACCACCTTCCTGCTTGTCCCCACCATCTATTTGCTCAGCCTGGTCGGCTTTCCGGTGCTTTATAACGCCTTGATGAGCGTCCAAGAGGTCAACCTCCGCGATCTGTCGCACTTCGCGCGGCCGTTTGTCGGGTGGTCGAATTACACCGCGGCGATCGCCGACCCCACCTTCCGCAAGGTGGCGCTCAACACCGTCGTGTTCGTCGTCGTCAACGTGATCGGCCAGGTCGGGCTCGGCCTGTTGGCGGCCGTATGCTTCTCACACGGTTTCCCGGGTGCGGGTTATCTGCGCGGCCTGCTGCTGGCGACATGGATCCTGCCCGGCCTTGTCGTCGGCGCCGTGTGGAAGTGGATGTTCGCCACCCAATACGGCGTGTTCAACTTCGCCTTGATGGCGCTGCACGTCATCAGCCGGCCGGTGAACTGGCTGTCGGATCCCGCCATAGCCATGTCGGCATTGAACATCGCCCATGTATGGTTCGGCATGCCGTTCAGCATGATCCTGATCGCCGCTGCCCTGACCGGCATCCCCGACGAGTATTATGAAGCGGCGTCGCTGGACGGTGCCGGCCCGATCGCGCGCTTCCGCTATATCACTTTGCCCGCCATTACCCCGGCGTTGATCGCCGTCTGCTGCCTGGTCACGATCTCCTCGCTGCGCGTGTTCGACGTGATCTTCGCGCTGACGCAGGGCGGCCCGGTCGACGCCACCAACGTGCTGCCACTGCTGTCCTATCAGGCATCGTTCCAGGATTTCGATTTTGGCAAGGGTGCGGCCATCGGCATGTTCGCATTCTTCGCGGTGTTCGGCGTCGCACTTGCCTATGTCGGCACGTTGCGCCGGGAAGCCGAGGCATGATGCGCCGCCGTCCCCAGATGCGCTGCGCTAAGGGCTTGCCGCGCAACAAGTGCGCCAATCGGGCAGGGGTCATGGCCACATGCGCCCGTACCGTGTCATGGCCGGCGCACGCCCGTACCATGTCATGGCCGGTGCACGCCCGCACCGTGTCATGGCCGGCGCACGCCCGTACCGTGTCATGGCCGGCGCACGCCCGTACCATGTCATGGCCGGTGCACGCCCGTACCGTGTCATGGCCGGTGCACACCCGTACCGTGTCATGGCCGGTGCACGCCCGCACCGTGTCATGGCCGGTGCACACCCGTACCGTGTCATGGCCGGCGCACGCCCGTACCATGTCATGGCCGGTGCACGCCCGCACCGTGTCATGGCCGGCGCAGACCCGTACCGTGTCATGGCCGGCGCAGGCCGGCCATCCACGACTTCCCTGCTGTTCACTGCAAAGAAGCGGATGGCACGCCGGCGCGCAGCATGACACGCAGGAATTGGCGTGCTCCTCAAGTGACTCGTTTACTCCGCCTCGGGCCCCATGCTGATACGCCGCCGGCCGTCGATGCGCCGCCACATCGCCCGCTATCTACCGACGCTGGCCGCGATCATCGCCGTCGCCATCTACCTCTTTCCACTCTATTGGATGCTGATCTCAGGCTTCAAGACCCAGGCAGAAATCTTCGCCGCCCCACCCACCTTCTGGCCGCGCCATCCGACATTAGGCTCATTTCGTATAGTCATCGAACAACAGAACATCGCGAGGTACTTGCGAAACAGCCTGATGATCGCGGGGCCGGTGGCGGTCGTCACGGTGGTACTCAGCGCCATGGGAGCGTACGCGATGAGCCGCGTGCGGTCACGTCTGGTCGGAATCGTGCTGGTGATCGTTCTTTTGCTCCAGGTGTTCCCAGAAGCGCTGCTGGCGACGCCCGTGTTCGTGATCTTTCAGGCCATCGGACTGGTGAACAATCTTGTCGCGGTGGTACTGGCGACGTCGGCGCGGTCCGTGGCGTTTGCCCTGGTGATCCTGCGGCCGATGTTCCGCCAGGTGCCGATCGAGCTGGAGGAAGCCTCGCGGGTCGACGGTTGCAGCCGGTTCGGCACGTTCTGGCGGATCGTTGTGCCGCTGATGCGCGTGCCGCTGCTGGTGGTGGGCGCGATCAGTTTCGCCCAGGCGTACGGCCAGTTCGTCTATCCGCTGACCCTTTTGAGTTCCCAGGATCTGCAGCCGGGCACGGTCGGCATCTTCAGTTTCATCGGCGCCGAGGTTGCCGACTGGCACCATGTGATGGCGTTCTCCAGCTTGTTCGTCATCCCATTGCTAGTGATGTTCGTGTTGCTGCAACGGCGGATTGTATCGGGCCTGACGGCGGGCGCCTTGAAGTGAACGCGACGAGAACCCGTGAGCGGCACCGTGAGCGGCATGGTTTGACTTTGTGCATGCGCAACTCCTAGACTCCGCGCCAGGGAGAACATCATGACTGTACTGCCCTCCGGCGCGATCGACTGCGATATTCACCCCGGCGTACCCGAAATAAAGCAGCTTCTGCGCTACATGGAGCCGTTCTGGCAGGAATCGTTCGTCGCGCGCGGCCTCGATGGCTTCGACATGATGAGCTATCCGCCCAACGCGCCGATCACCTGCCGCCCCGACTGGCGTCGTAAGGGCCAGCGCCCCGGCAGCAGCCTCGCCGACATGCGGCGCGACGCGCTGGATGCGTTCGGCATCAACCTGGCGATCTGCAATCCGCTCACCGGCGGGCAGATCGCGGTCAGCGAAACCATGGGCGCGGCGATTTGTTCCGCCGTGAACGACTGGATCATCGAGCATTGGCTGAACCAGGACAGCCGGCTGCGCGCCTCCATCGTGGTGCCGGCGCAGGCGCCCTACCTCGCGGTGGAGGAAATCGAACGCCGCGCCTCCGACCGGCGCTTCGTGCAGATCCTGATGCCGGTCGCCTGCGAGATGATGCTCGGCCGCAGCTACTACTGGCCGATCTATGAGGCGGCCGTGAAGCACGACCTGCCGATCGGGCTGCACGCCGGCAGCATGTACCGCTATGCGCCAACCTCGACCGGCTGGCCGTCGCATTACGTGCAGGACTACGTCGCCAATTCCAACATATTCGAGGATCAGTTGCTGTCGCTGGTCAGCAACGGCATCTTCGTGAAATACCCCAGCCTGCGTGTCGTATTGCTCGAGTCTGGCGTAAGCTGGCTGCCGGGCTTTCTGTGGCGTGCGATCAAGACCTGGCGCGGCGTGCGCGCGGAAGTGCCTTGGGTGAAGCAATCGCCGGCTGATACCATCCGGGAGAATGTCCGCCTGACCGTGCAGCCGATCGACGCGCCCCCCGATCCCAATACCATCGAACGCCTGATGCAGATGATCGACAGCGACCGCATGCTGTTGTTTGCCTCCGACTATCCGCATTGGCAGTTCGAAGGCGACAAGGTGCTGCCGGATGGCCTGTCGCCCGCGTTGCGCCAGCGCATCCGCATCGACAACCCGCTGGAGACCTATCCGCGTCTCAAGGAGACCGTGCAATGAACGCACCCGTCAATGCGCTGGACCATTCGGCGCCGGCCGGGCAGGCCAACGGCATCATCGACTGCGACATCCATCCGTTCCCCCGCCCCGGCGCGATCGAACAATATCTGCCTGAGCGCTGGCGCAGGCATGTCGCGGAATACGGCAAGTTCACCTATGGCATGTATGCCGCCATCGGCGCGTATCCGCGTTTCCAGCCGTATCTGTCGCGCCGCGATTCCTTTCCGCCCAATGGCGGCGCCCCCGGTTCGGACGTGGCGTTCATCCGTGAGCAATTGCTGGATCGCTACAACATTGCCTACGGCGTGCTGGAGCCGCTGCTTGGCGGCAATGCCTCACGCAATCTCGATGAGGCAGCGGCGCTGTGCTCCGCCATGAACGACTGGCAGGCCTCGGAATTCGCCGATCCGGAGCCGCGGCTGCGCGCCTCGATTTTGGTGCCGCAGGACGACCCGGAGGCCGCGGTGAAGGAAATCGACAAGCGCGCCGGCGACTGGCGCTTCTGCCAGATCCAGCTCGGCTCGAAGACGACCGAACCGATCGGGCGGCGCCGCTACTGGCCGATCTACGCGGCAGCACAGGCCAACGGGCTGTCGATCGGGCTGCACGTGGGCGGCACGTTCTCGACCGCGCCGTCCGCCGGCGGCTGGCCGCAGTTCTATGTCGAGGAGCATCATGGCCTGGTGCACTCGATGCAGAACCAATGCGCGAGCATGATCTTCGAAGGCGTGTTCGAGGCGTTTCCCAAATTGAAGATTGTGCTGATCGAGGGTGGTTTCGCCTGGGCGCCGACGCTGGGATGGCGGCTCGATGCGCACTGGGCGAAAATGCGTGACGAGGTGCCGCAGGTGAAGCGTCCGCCGTCCGAATACATGCGCACCAACCTGTGGTGGGCGACGCAGCCGGTAGAGGAGCCAGAGCACCCCGAGGATCTGCGCCAGGTGTTCGATTGGATCGGCTGGGACCGCATGGTGTATTCCAGCGACTATCCGCACTGGGATTTCGACGACCCGCACCAGGCATTCCATTTCCAGATGACGGAGACAGAGAAGCGCCAGGTGTTCCGTGACAACGCACTGAGTGTTTATACGTTCCGCTAAGATAACCTCCCCCGCGCGCGTTCTTCGCGCGCGCGGGGGAGGTCGAGGTGCCGAAGGCGACGAGGGAGAGGGTCTTACAGATATGAACGCTCCGGTCACCACGTTGGACCCCCAACCCGACCAATCCCTCGGTATCATCGATTGCGACATTCATCCGTATCCGAAGGCGGGCGCGCTGAACCAGTACCTTCCGGAACGCTGGCGCAACCACGTGTTCCACTATGGAAAATTCAACTGCGGCATTTATGCCGATCGCGGCACCTATCCCCGCTTCTCGCCCAACACCTCCCGCCGCGATGCCTGGCCGCCGGGCGGTGGCGCGCCGGGCTCGGACGTCGCGTTCATCCGCGAGCAACTCCTCGATCCTTACAACATCGCCTACGGCGTGCTGGAACCGTTGCTCGGCGGCAATACATCACGCAACCAGGATGAAGCCGCCGCCCTGTGCTCCGCGATGAATGACTGGCAGGCCCATGAGTTCGTCGATCCCGAGCCACGGCTCCGCGCCTCCATCCTGGTGCCGCAGGACGATCCCGCCGCATCGGTGAAGGAAATCGACAAGCGAGCCGGCGACTGGCGTTTCGCCCAGATCCAGCTTGGCTCGAAGACCTCCGAACCGCTCGGCCGCCGCCGCTACTGGCCGATCTTCGCCGCGGCCCAGGCGAACGGCCTCTCGATTGGCCTGCATATCGGCGGCACGCAGAGCAGTGCGCCGTCCGCCGGCGGGTGGCCCCAGTTCTACCTCGAGGATCACCACGTCCTGGTCCATTCGATGCAGAACCAGGCCGCGAGCCTGATCCTGGAAGGCGTGTTCGAGGCTTTCCCGCGCCTCAAGGTCTGCCTCATCGAGGGCGGCTTCGCCTGGGCCCCGCCCTGGGCATGGCGGCTCGACGCCCACTGGGCAAAAATGCGCGATGAAGTGCCGGGGGTGAAGCGCCCGCCATCGGAATACATGCGCACCAACCTGTGGTTCGCGACCCAGCCGGTCGAGGAACCAGAGCACCCGGACGATCTCCGCCGCATCTTCGAATGGATCGGCTGGGACCGCATGATCTATTCCAGCGATTATCCGCACTGGGATTTCGACGACCCGCACCTCGCCTTCCGGTTCCAGATGACCGCAGCGGAGAAGCGCATGCTGTTTCACGACAACGCGCTTAGCGTCTATACCTTCCGCTGATAAAACCCCGGCGCCGGCGTCGGTTCGTCGCCCCAGCGGACCAAAATCGGCAAACCGCGACATCCCGGCTCACGCGCCGTTGGCGTGCCAAACGGTAAACGCGCGCTACATGCATGCAATCCCATCGGGGGAGAGTGCATGCAACTCATCCGTGGCGGACCGGGGCGCGATCTCCGCGTGGATTTCTTCCGCGGGCTCGCGCTGTGGTGGATGTTTGTCGACCATACGCCCGGCAACATCGTCCGCCATTACACGCTGCATGACGTAGCGCAGTGCGACGCCGCGGAAATCTTCGTGCTGCTGGCCGGGTTCGCCGCCACCAAGGCCTATGCCGGCGCCATGGACCGGCACGGCTGGCTGTACGGCGCCACCGACGCCATGAAGCGCGTCTGGACGCTCTACATCGCCCATATATTCCTTTTCGTTATATATGCGGCCCAGGTCTCGTGGACGGCGGAAACCTTCAATCGGCCCGGCTATATCACCGAGATCCAATTGAACGACCTCGCCCAATCGCCGTACCACGCGATGCAGCAGGTGCTGACCCTCCGCTTCCAGCCCAGCATGCTGAACATACTGCCGCTCTACGTGGCGCTGCTGACAATGTTCGCCGCGGCCATGCCGCTGCTGCGCCGCCCCCGCCTGCTGCTGTCGCTCTCTGTCGGGCTGTATGCCACTGCCGGCCTCGCCTCCTTCAACATGCCCGGCTGGCGCGGCACCGGCTGGTACCTCGACCCCTTCTCGTGGCAGCTCATCTTCGTCATCGGCGCATTGCTCGCCTACGCGCCGCCTGACCTGCGTCGCGTCTCGCGTGTGCTCGACATGCTCTCTGGCCTGGCGCTCGCCTGGGGCCTCGCATTGATTTTCGTCGTCCAGCCATACGCGCACGCCATTGGTCTGTCGCAGCCATTGCTCGACGCATTGCTCGGCACCAACAAGACCGTGGAAGTCCCCGCCCGCCTGGCCTCGACGCTCGCCTTGCTCTGGCTCGCGATCCGGCTGGTGCCGCCGGACACCGGCTGGCTGCGCGGCCGCGCAGCCGCGGTCCTGGAATTGCTCGGTCAGCACTCGTTACCGGTGTTCTGCGTCAGCATCCCGCTCGCCTTCCTCTGCCGCCTCGGCACCCATGTCGATCGCGGCGTGGCGATGCAGGTGGCGGTGAACGCGGGCGGCATGCTGGTGATGCTGGGCACGGCGGCACTCGCCGCCTGGACCGGCCAGCCCGGCCGCGAGCAACGTCCAAGGCTGGCAGCCGCGCGCAGCGTCGCGGCCCGCCCCGCGGTCACCCCCGCCGCCGCGCCACCGCGCCTCGCCGCCACGCCGCGCCTTCGCGAGACGATGTCGTCAGCCCGCTGACGCTGCGGCGCTGCCACCGAATGGCGCGCTGACGCTGCGCCGGCCGCCACCGCTCGGCGCGGCATTTCGCGCCTCGCCGCGACCCGGGCAAGAAGGTTAACGTAGGGAAATACCCTACATTCAAGCTTGATTGTCCATAAAACCTGACGCTAGGCTGGCGCCGCACTGCGGCAACAGCCGGCCAACTGGCAGAATCACCGGTCAAGTCCAGTGCCCAAGCGGGACACACCCGCGATTTCTCACAAAAAACGGCGTCAGGGACGTGTTCCGCGCCAAAACTGGGAGACTACACGTGGCAACAACGACAGACCGGGCCCAAGGAAGGGCAGGATCACAGCAGGTCCCATGGTGGAAGGAGCCCACCAAGGACCAATGGTACGCCTTCGTCGCAGCCTGGCTGGGCTGGACGCTGGATGCCTTCGACTTCACCGTGTTCCTGCTGATCATGCATCCCATCGCCGAGACGTTTCATGTCTCGATGACCGAGGTGACCTTCGTCTTCACCATCACCCTGTGGATGCGCTTGCTCGGCGCCACCGCGTCCGGCTGGGTCGGCGACCGCATCGGCCGCAAAGGGCCGCTGATGATCGCCATCCTGGGCTACTCGCTGTGCAACTTCGCCGCCGGCTTCTCGCCCACCTTCCTCTTCTTGTTCTGCGCCCGCGCGGTACTGGGCTTGTTCATGGGCGCCGAGTGGCCCGCCGGCGCTGCCCTGGCCATGGAGACCTGGCCGCAGCGTTCCCGTGGCCTGATGGGCGGACTGCTGCAAGGCTCCTGGGGCCTGGGCTTCCTGCTGTCCTTCGCGATCTATGGTCTGTTCTTTAATTCGATCGGCTGGCGCGGCATGCTGTGGGTCGGCGTACTTCCCGCGTTCGCAGTCCTCTACGTCCGCTTCTTCGTGAAGGAGCCGGAGGTGTGGGTAAAGAACCGCGACATCCAGCGCAGCGAGAATCGCCAGGTGAAGGCGCCATTGCTGACCATCTTCAAGCCCCGCATGATCCTGAATACGCTGAACTGCTGCTGGTTCATGGCCAGCGGCTTCGTGCTGTACTACTCGATCAACGTGTTGTTCGCGACCCACCTGCAGGTGGACCTCAAGCTGTCGCCCGGAGCCATCGGTGGCATCGGCGTCGCCGCCAACCTCGTGACCTTCCTCGCCAGCGTCGGCTGGGGGCTTGTCGCGGACAAGATCGGACGCAAGGCGGCGCAGGTGCTGCCCGCGCTGATCGCGATTCCAATCGCGCCACTCTACTTGCTCACGGGCAACTTCACCCTGATCTGGTGGGCCTTCGTGGCACAGGGCGCCTTCGGTGCGGGCGGCTTTGCCAACCAGGCACCCGCCTACCTCGCCGAACGTTTCCCCACCGAGGTACGCGCGACCGCGTCAGGCTTCTGCTACCATCAGGGTGCGGTGTGGGGCGGCCTGACGGCGCCGATCCTGGCCTATGTCGCCACGACGCTGGGCTACGGCTACGTCATGCCCATGCTCGTGGGCACCATCGCCGCCGCGCTCAGCTTCTCCATCGCGATCATGCTGGGCCCCGAGACCAGGGGCAAGCAGCTCGTCGCCGACGTCGTGGTCGCATAGCGGCCGCCGCAAGGCTTCACTCTCCCTTGCGGAAGAAAGAGGGGAGGGGGCGCTTGCCGGCGCCCCCTTTCTGCTTCTTCAACAATCCGCCACTGCCGATTTGGCGCCGCGCCACACGCACGGCTACATTTGCGCGCCCGCTTATGGAATATGCGATGCGGCCACCGCCCCTCACAGGACACCGCTCGCGCGTGCCTGCCCTTGAACCGTCGCCGGCGCAAGGCATCGGCGTCTTCGCCTTTACCCGCGCCCGCGCCTTCGCCGCGTAGCAATGCGCTTGTTCCTCTACGGGACATTGCTCGATCCCGTCGCACTGGCGCGATACAGCGGCGACCCGGCCGCGCCTCGCCGCTCTGTGGCTGCAAGGTTGTCCGGTTGGCGGCGCGTGGCGTTGCCCGACGCAAGATGGCCGACGCTCCGACGCTGCCGCGGCAGCGTCGTGCCCGGCACCGTGGTGGACGTCGATGCCGCGGCCGCGCGCCGGCTCACCGCCTACGAAGGCGCCGCCTATCGCCTGATGCCGGTTGTCGTAGCCACCGCCAACGGCAACACTGCCGCCAAAGTCTGGATCGCGCCGGGCGGCACCCGCCGCCCGTGGAAGGAATAGACCATGCTGCAAGCACCGCCCGCTCAACCCGGCATGCGGGAACATGAGATCGATACGCCCGCCCTGCTGATCGATCTCGACGCATTCGAATTCAACCTCGACCGCATGGCCGCATTGCTCCGCCCCACCAGCGTGAAGCTGCGCGCACATGCCAAGACGCACAAATCGCCGGTCATCGCGAAATTGCAGATGGCGCGCGGCGCCATCGGGCAATGCGTGCAGAAGGTGGCGGAGGCCGAAATACTCGCCTGGGGCGGCATCCCGGACATCCTCGTGAGCAATGAAGTGGTGGGCACCACGAAGCTGGCGCGGCTGTGCGCGCTGGCGAAGATTGCGCGTGTTGCGGTATGCGCCGATGACGCGGCACAGGTGTCGGCGTTGGAGACGGCGGCAGCGGACGCGGGCATACGCCTGCCGGTGCTGGTCGAAATCGATGTCGGCGCCGCGCGCTGTGGCGTCGCCCCGGGCCCGGACGCCGTCGCACTGGCCCAGCAGATCGCCCGATCGAAATACCTGATGTTCGGCGGCCTGCAAGCCTATCACGGCAGCGCACAGCACAAGCGCACGGTCGAGGAACGGCGCACGATGATCGGCGGGGCGGTCGATGCATCGCGGCGGACGGTAGAGCAATTGCGCCAGCAGGGACTGGATTGCCCGATCGTCGGCGGCGCCGGCACCGGTACGTTCGAATTCGAGTCCACCTCCGGCATCTATACCGAAATGCAGGCCGGCAGCTACGTGTTCATGGATGCGGACTATGCGCGCAATCTTGACGCGGACGGTGCGCCGGTCGGCACCTTCCGCCATGCATTGTTTGTGCTGGCAACGGTCATGAGCGCGCCGAAGCCCGGACTGGCGGTGCTGGATGCCGGGCACAAGGCAGTGGCGGTTGATTCCGGCCTGCCCGTCGTCTGGCAGCGCCCCGATATCCGCTACGTCTCGGCATCCGACGAGCATGGCAAGCTGTCGGTCGGGTCAGAAACGACGATGCCGAAGCTGGGCGAGAAACTGCGCCTGGTACCCGGCCACTGCGATCCGACGGTGGATCGCTACGATTGGTATGTCGGCGTCCGCGCCGGAAGGGTCGAATGCCTGTGGCCGGTCGCGGCAAGGGGCGGGATGAGTTGACGCAGCGGCGTTCCCTCTCTCCCGCCCCGCCAGGTTCAGTGTGACGTCACCGCGTTGCGCCGGCGGCGGCCGACCAGGAATGCCAGCGCCGGCGCCAGCACAAGCAGGCTGCCCGGTTCCGGCACAGCCGATATGGCACCAAACAGGCCCTTGGTTTCGCCATCGATGCCGTCGGTGAAATAAAGTACGTTCGGGCTGCCGCCTGAACCGCCATTGCCGAAGGTGAGATCCCACAGCCCGCCAGCGGTATTGCCCGCGCCCGCGGCGATCGCGATGGAGCCGATCAGCGCTCCCGTCGTCGGATCGAATGCGTTGATCTCGCTGTCGTCGAAGCTGAAGTTACCAACCAGCAGATCGCCGCCAAACTCGCCAAAACTGGCCGGGGCAAAGGTGATGCCCCACGGCGCGGCGAGACTCCCACCCGAGATCAGCCGCTTCACCAGCGTGCCGCTGGTGGTGAAGACGTCCACCACTCCCTGCCCGGCAGCCGCTGTCGTCTGCGCGGTATGCCCGGCCGGCGCGTAGGTGACGTAAAGCTGGCCGTTCAGTTCCTGCACATTGAACGGCACCAGCCCGGTAGGAAGATTGGGGTCTACGAAGGCGCCGGTACCCAGAGTGACCGGCTGGAACGACGAGTTGAACACGTCGATGGTACCGGCCTTGTCATTGGCCGCATAAATCTGCTGCGTGGTCTTGTCGACCGCGAGCCCCGTGTAGCTGGCACCCGCTGTGGTCGCCACCACCTGCGCCGGGGTCCCGGGCGCAGTACCGAGGCCCGAATTCCATGCCGTGATTGTGCCGTTGAGATTGGCGAAGATGAACGACGCCGCCTTGCTGGTTCCTTGGATCACAAAACCCGTCGTCGGGTTCTGCACCTGTCCCGTCGGGCTCGCCGT